>Ga0209039_10002802_pt1 | contig 14310 bp, 10 predicted proteins | sample BogFormECP12_OM1_FD_188238 | JGI IMG/M metagenome (GOLD analysis project Ga0209039, IMG submission 188238) | Bog forest soil microbial communities from Calvert Island, British Columbia, Canada - ECP12_OM1 (SPAdes) (version 2) | ecosystem: Environmental > Aquatic > Freshwater > Wetlands > Bog ... | reverse complement strand
CTGAATAAAATCGATGTCTTTCGGGTATCCTCCCGCACTCACTATGGCTACATCCGCCTTCTCCTTGACCTCGACGCCAAAGTGCGCCCCATACCAGTCGCAGCCCGCCCTATGAGCTCCTCTGACATCTCCCGCAAAGAGATTAAGAAAGCGTTTCTCGTCATCGACAACGGTATTGATCAGGAAGAGAGGTACAGGCACGAGCTCCAGCGCAGCCATCAGTTCCTCCTGCATCGGGTTCCCATCGAGGATGCCCGGCCTCACCCTTGAGTGTTTACCCGGGCGGTCAGGAAGGAAAACTTTCTTGTGTACCCCCAGTAGCGTGTCGTAGCCTGATATCCCGGGGAATAGGGCTTTGCGGCCGCCACCGTATCCCGCGAGATAATGGAAGCTTATCGACCCTAATAGAATCGCGCCTTTTGTCTTGAGGAGGGCCGAGTTTACGCGTATCTCGAGGCCCGAAGGTGTGCGTCCCAGCAATGCCAGCCCCGATGCGTCGAAACAGTCGTGATCAAGACATGGAACCTTCTCGTACACCTGATCGGAAACGATACTTCTTTTTTCTGCTTCTGTCTGTTTTCGATGATTCCCCAGAGCATAAATGATCTCGACATTGCAGTTTGCAAGATATCTATCGCAGAGCAGGGGGAGAAGGAATTCCGCACCCATGTATCGCGTCGTGTCGGGAACGATGAGGAGTATATCCTGACCGGGCAGCCATTCCTGCAAAGGCTTTTCACCCACAGGCGAGGAAAGAGCTGTTGCGAGCGCCGCCTCAAGAGGCTGGTGTGGCGGATGTAGAGGCTCCAGGACAAGGCGCTGCCAGTTTTTCGGCAGGTCCAGGGGGATCACCCCTTTGCCGCATTTTAGAGTATGTGCCTTATTCATCGTATGCTGTAGAAGACTTCCTTACCTCCAAAAATTGCGGTCTCTCCCAGTTCTTCTTCAATTCGAAGCAACTGGTTATACTTGGCAATCCGTTCGCTCCGCGACGCGGAACCTGTCTTGATCTGGCCTGCGTTTGTTGCAACGGCCAGGTCTGCGATGAAGGTGTCCTCGGTTTCACCCGACCTGTGAGAGATGACGCAGGTATAGCCTGCCCGTTTCGCGATCTCGATGGTTGTTAGGGTCTCAGTCACGGTGCCGATCTGGTTTAATTTGATCAGGATACTGTTTGCAACCCCATTCTTGATGCCTTCCATCAGTATCTTGGGATTTGTGACAAAGATATCATCCCCAACCACCTGAATCTTAGACGAGCACTTTTTGGTCATCAGCTGCCAACCTTCCCAATCGCCCTCTGCCAGGCCGTCTTCGATAGAGATGATCGGGTAATTCTTTATGAGGGACTGATAGAAATTGATCAGCTCTTCGGACTTCAATGTTTTGCCGTCTATCTTGTATTTGCGCGCTTTGAAGAGCTCACTTGCTGCTGTGTCCAGCGCGAGCAAAATGTCCTCTCCCGGTTTGTAGCCTGCCTTTTCGATGGCGACGAGGAGAAGATCGAGTGCCTCTTTTGTTGAGGCTATCTGGGGCGCGAATCCACCCTCATCTCCCACGCCTGTCACATGGCCCTTCTCTTTAAGAACCGCTTTGAGCGAATGGAATACCTCGGCACCCATACGCAACGCCTCCTTGAAACAATCAGCGCCAGCCGGCACGATCATGAATTCCTGGACATCGAGAGGGTTCTGGGCGTGGGCACCACCGTTGATCACATTCATGAGAGGTACGGGCAGTTCCCGTGCGCGTACCCCGCCGAGATACTGGTAGAGTGGCAGGCCGAAGTATTCTGCCGCAGCCCTTGCAACCGCCATAGAGACACCAAGCATCGCATTCGCCCCGAGCTTGCTCTTATTATCCGTGCAATCGAGCTTTATCATCAGATCATCGATATAAGCCTGCTCTGCGACGTCAAGCCCTTCGATTTCCTTCGCTATGATGTCGTTCACATTTTTGACTGCGTTCATGACGCCCTTGCCTTTGTAACGTTTTGCGTCGTTGTCTCGCAGTTCGAGCGCTTCCCTCTCACCGGTGGATGCTCCTGAGGGCACGATTGCTCGTCCCATTTCACCGCTTTCGAGCACAACCTCAACCTCAACGGTTGGATTTCCTCTGCTATCCAATACCTCGCGCGCGAAGACTTCATAAATGGTGGACATGGGACCCTCCTTTCAGTTTACGCTGGGTGACGATTTGGTAATGCTCTCTACATTGTTGAACATAGCACACGCGCAGGAGGGGGTCAATGGGTTATGTGCTAAAGAAACTTGTGGCTTTGTCCGAAAAGATTTAAAATAATAATGTAATGCATCGGAGGTGGAAGGATTGAAATCGTACGTCTGGTTGTCTATTCTGGTTGTTGGCGTGATCTGGCTGAGTGCGGGTGTCCACGCGATGGGTGCTGGCAACACGAGCGAGGAGGGTACAGGGGTGGTGATTCTCCACAAACAGGATAATGGGCGAGAACTGCAGGTAAAGTCTGGCGATGTCATCCAGGTGGAGCTGGCTGGAGCCGGTGCGACAGGCTACTGGTGGTATGTGGCCGGTGTGGATTCAGCGCGCATAGAACTCGTATCTGAAGAGACGAGCCCTTTGTCGTCAGATAAAAAGCTCCTCGGTGGACCCGTGACCGGCGTATGGCGCTTCAAGGCAAAAGAGCCGGGCAAGACCAACCTCACGATGAAGTATTACCGCGTCTGGGAAGGGCCTGAAAAGGCCGTGGACCAATTCTCGGTTACTTTGAATATCTTGTAGTTCAACAGAGTATCTTATTAGAAATAGTTTTTTTCGACCATTCCTTCTTCTCCCCATCCGTAGGTTTCGAAACAAAGGGGGCGGCGGTCTCATGCCGCCCCAAAACTTGTTCCATTTGTTCAATTGGTTTTATTCGTTCCATTGGTTCGAACGAATCAAACCAATGAAACTAATCAAACCTAATTGAATAAAACTCTTCAACCTTATCTGATCTGCCTTTTTTTGACGACCCCTTTTATCGTATACTGTTACGCGCGTGACCGATTTTCGCCGGAAGCGGTACAATCAGCCGGTGCGTGAGCGTACGCGAAGGAGGATATATGCGATCTGATAAAATGAAGAAAGGGATTGAAAAGGCGCCGCACCGCTCACTTTTCAAAGCCATGGGTTGTATTACAGAGGAGCTGGAGCGGCCCATCATCGGGATAGCGAACTCCGCCAACGAGCTGATACCAGGCCATATTCACCTTGACAAAGTCTGCCGTGCGGTAAAAGACGGCGTATATCTTGCCGGCGGGACGCCTATGGAGTTTTCGACGATTGGTATCTGCGACGGCATTGCCATGAATCACGAGGGCATGAAGTACTCGCTTGGCTCAAGGGAATTGATCGCCGACTCTGTTGAAGTGATGGCCAAGGCATACCCTTTTGACGGTCTCGTCCTCATACCCAACTGTGACAAGATCATCCCTGGCATGATGATGGCAGCGCTTCGCCTCAATATACCTGCCATTGTTGTGAGCGGTGGGCCCATGCTTGCCGGCAAGTTCAAAGGAAAGCCGGTTGATCTCATCTCGGTCTTCGAAGGTGTAGGCAAAGTTGCAGGCGGACTCATGACAGAGGCAGAACTTTCAGAGCTGGAGGAATGCGCATGCCCCGGCGCAGGCTCTTGCGCAGGCATGTTTACGGCAAATTCGATGAACTGCCTGACCGAAGCCCTCGGTCTCGGCCTCGTGGGCAACGGCACTATTCCCGCGGTATACGCCGGCAGGATAAGGCTTGCCAAGCGAGCGGGAAAGAGAATCGTTGAACTGGTGAAGGAGAACGTCAAACCGAGAGATATAGCAACCCTTGATGCGTTCAAGAATGCCATCACAGTCGACATGGCCTTTGGCGGCTCTTCCAACACTGCTTTGCATCTGCCCGCGATTGCCCACGAGGCAGGTATCCGGCTGCCGCTCACCTTATTCGACGAGATTTCGGAAAAAACGCCGCATCTTTGCAACATGAGTCCTGCAGGCCCGCATCATCTGGAGGATCTGAACGAGGCCGGTGGTGTATATGCGATCATGAAGGAGCTCTCACGGAAGAACCTGATCAGACAAGCTTGTAAGACGGTTGCGGGGAAAAAAGTGGGCGAGATTCTCAGGGGTGTTGAAGTCCTCGATCATAGCGTGATCCGGCCGATTGGAAATGCGTATCATCAGAAAGGAGGTCTCGCTGTTCTGTTCGGAAGCCTTGCTCCTCAAGGTGCTATTATAAAGACGGCAGGGGTGCCCGATGACATGCGCACGTTCAAGGGGAGAGCAAGAGTGTTCGAAAGCGAGGAAGAAACGGTTGCGGCGATCATGAAGGGAAAAATAAGAGAAGGGGACGCGGTAATCGTGCGTTATGAGGGGCCGAAGGGTGGGCCCGGCATGAGGGAGATGCTCACGCCTACGAGTGTTCTGGTTGGTCGAGGGCTTGACAAAGGTGTTGCCTTGATCACTGACGGTCGGTTCTCCGGCGGTACCCGCGGCCTCTGCATCGGACACGTTAGCCCTGAAGCGGCGGAGGGTGGGCCGATTGCTCATGTTCGAAACGGAGACATCATTGAAATCGATCTCAACAAGAAGAGTATAAATCTCGTTTTAACAAAACAAGAGATGAAGAAGAGACAGGCCGCGTGGAAACGGCCTGAGCCTAACATCAAAGAAGGCTACATGGCCCGCTACGCAAAGCAGGTGACCGGCGCGGCAAGTGGAGCGATCTTCAAGTGATCAGTGATCAGTGAGCGGTGAACAGTGAACCGCAAAGGGCCGAAGCCTTGTGGTCTTATGGATGGAACGGATGGATGGCAGGATCATTGAAGAGATAACGAAGATAGTGGGAAAAGAAAATGTGTTGTCGTCCGTTGAGGATCGGAAGTGCTACTCGTACGACGGAAGGGTCGACGGCGGTCTTCCGGATCTGATCGTCTTCCCCTCGTCAGCTGAAGACGTATCACGCATCCTCGTGCTGGCAAATAAGCACCGTTTCCCGGTCATTCCCAGAGGTCAGGGCTCCGGCCTCACGGGGGGCTCTGTGCCTGTCGTGGGCGGCGTGGTGCTTGTCTTCACGCGAATGAACCGCATTCTGGAGATCGACACGGAGAATCTCATTACCGTGGTGGAGCCCGGCGTGATCACCTTTATACTGCAAGAAGAGGTCGCAAAGAAAGGCCTTTTTTATCCCCCTGACCCGTCATCCTACAAGTATTCGAGCATCGGCGGCAATGTTGCGGAATGTGCGGGCGGTCCGAATTCCTTCAAGTACGGAGTTACGCGCGATTACGTGCTCGGCCTTGAGGTTGTCCTCCCGACCGGTGAGATCATGAACGCGGGCGTTCGCACTATGAAAGGCGTTGTCGGATACGACCTCACAAGGCTGATGGTCGGCAGCGAAGGGACGCTCGGCGTCGTTACGAAAATTATTCTCAAGCTCATACCCCTGCCTGAGACCAGGGCCACCATGCTCGCACTTTTCAGAGAGGTGGAAGAGGCAGCAACAACGGTTTCTGCTATTGTGGCCGCCCGGATCGTGCCTTCCACCATCGAGTTCCTGGACAGGGCATCCATCAAGTGCAGCGAGCAGGCATCTCCTATGGGGTTACCTCCCGAGGTGGGTGGGCTTCTCATCATTGAAGTGGACGGCAACCAGGCATCAGTTATGGCTGAGGCTGAGAAGGTCAAAAAAATTGTGCTGGAGCACAATGCCATCCGTTGCGATCTCACGCAGGACCCGAAAGAAGCAGACAAACTGTGGCAGGCCCGGCGCACCGTTTCTCAGGCTACGTACAACCTGAATCCAGTGAAGGTCGCTGAAGACGTGGTCGTCCCTCGCAGCGAAATACCCACGCTTATCCGGGCTCTGGAAGAGATGGGGAAAAAGTATGGTATCCCGATCTTGAGCTTCGGCCATGCGGGTGACGGAAACTTTCACGTGAGCATGATGATCCGGGACACGGCAGAAGACAGAGAAAAAGCCGAAGAAGCGGTCAAGGAACTATTTGCAACGACCGTTAAGCTCGGGGGTACGCTTTCGGGTGAACACGGTATAGGCCTGTCCAAAGCGCCTTATCTCGGTATGGAACTGTCAGACCAGGCGATACTGACTATGAAAAAGATTAAACAGCTGTTCGATCCGAATAATATACTTAATCCCAACAAAATCTTCCCCGCATGATGGGCGGGCGCCTTTGTCCGCCACGGCTTGACCGCCTTTCACATTGTGAAACTTCATCCCAAAAATAATTCTTGACTAATGGTCCTATTCAGCTATACTATTCCTGTAACCGCTTGGATCCTCTGGTTGGACTGAGACGGAAGGAAAGGCAGAAATCACGCGAGCCTTCTGAACACAGTTCAGAAGGCTTTTTTTGTGGGGCGGTTTCAGGGGGGGCTTGATGGAGAAGCTTACGGTACCTGCGATTCGGCAGCGTAAAGGCGGTGAGAAGATCACCATGCTGACCGCGTACGACTTTGTCTTTGCCGGGATCGTCGATGAAACAGGCATAGACATCATCCTCGTGGGCGACTCCTTGGGCAACGTGATGCTCGGCTATCCCAATACGCTCCCCGTGACCGTGGATGAGATGATACATCACACAAAGGCCGTTGTAAGGGCTACAAAAAGGGCCCTCGTTGTGATCGACATGCCGTTCATGTCATACCAGGAGAGTATTGAGCAGGCGCGGCGGAACGCAGGCAGGATGATCAAGGAGAGCGGAGCAGAAGTGGTGAAGGTCGAAGGCGGGACCAAGATGAAAGACGTGATCAAGGCCATGGTTGATATCGAGATCCCTGTGATGGCTCACATAGGACTTACTCCACAATCGGTGCACCGGATGGGCGGGTACAAGGTGCAGGGCAAGGGCGCTGCCGAAGAGATGCTCTTCGAGGACGCGAAGGCCGTGGAAGAGGCAGGCGCATTCTCGGTCGTTCTTGAGGGCGTGCCGCGTGACGCTGGAAAAAAAATCACCCAGATGCTCTCGATCCCTACCATAGGCATCGGCGCCGGGCCTGACTGTGACGGTCAGGTGCTCGTGCTGCACGACCTCCTGGGCTTGCTCGGCCAGTTCAGGCCAAAATTCGTCAAGAGCTATGTGAACATTCGTGCTGAGGCTGAAAGAGGAATTAAACAGTATATTGAAGAGGTGAAGAGCGGGGTATTCCCTGACGACACCCACTCATTTCACTAAAGAAAGTGTTACGAGTTTCGGGTTGCGAGTTTCGGGTTGCGAGTTTCGGGTTCACGATTACTGCTTTCTAACTCGTAACACGCAACGCGGAACCCGGAACAGGCAGTAGGGCATGAGAGTCATAGACACAGTCAAAGAGATGCAGGAGACGGCAGACGCGTTGCGGCGAGACAAGCGCATCGGTTTCGTTCCGACCATGGGATATCTGCATGAAGGGCATCTCGCGCTTGTCAGAAAGGCACGCGAGCTTGCCGATGTGGCTGTCGTGAGCATTTTTGTGAACCCCATCCAGTTCGGCCCGACCGAGGATCTGGCCAAGTACCCAAGGGACCTTGAGCGCGACATGAAGCTGCTGGAACAGGAAAAGACCGACATCCTTTTCTATCCTTCTTATGAAGAGATGTATCCGAAGGGATATACCACATACGTGCAGGTACGCGGGCTGGAAGATTACCTGTGCGGGCAAATGAGAAAGGGCCATTTTATCGGCGTGGCCACTGTTGTGGCAAAACTCTTTAACATGGTAAAGCCCCATATCGCCGTTTTCGGGCAGAAGGATTATCAGCAGCTCACGATCATAGAACGGATGGTCAAGGACCTCAACATGGACGTCCGGATCATACCGCACCCGACCGTGAGAGAAGAGGGCGGGCTCGCCATGAGCTCCCGCAACACGTATCTCTCTCCGTCGGAGCGGGAGAAGGCACTTCTCATCCACACGTCCATCAAGAAACTGCAAGAACTTGTCAACGGAGGCGAGAGAGATAGCCTCTTACTCAAAGAAGAGGCACGCCGTTTACTCACTTCGGACAACGGCGTTAATATTGAATACGTCAGTATATCCGATCCTGAAACGCTCACTGAAGTCGACTCCGTAAAAGAGAGAGCCGTTTATGCGGTCGCTGTGCGAATCGGGAAAACCAGGCTCATAGACAATGCTATGTTGGGGGAGGGGTAACGTGATTCGGAGCATGATGAAATCAAAAATTCACCGCGCGCGTGTCACCGAAAGTAACCTGGAGTACGAGGGCAGCATCACGATTGACGAAGGCCTGCTCGAGAAGGCGGATATCCAGGAATACGAACAGGTGCAGATCTATAACGTGACGAACGGGGAGCGCTTCACCACGTACGCTATCCGCGGCGGCAGGGATTCCGGCGTCATCTGCGTCAATGGTGCAGCAGCACACAAGGCCAAGAAGGGCGACGTTATCATCATTGTTACTTACGGCCAGTATTCAGAGACGGAACTGGCTTCTTTTCAACCGAAGCGTGTGTATGTGGATGACAAGAACCGCGTTATGAGGCTTAATTAACCGAACAGATTCTTGAAAGGGGCCTGCCAGGCCTCCTTCAGGGGCTTAGTATCGATATCAATCACCACCGACCCATGTAATCCTTTCACGACTAACCGCGCATCTGCCGTCACTCTTCCGATCACGGCATAGGCCACGGAACGGAAGAGCTGTTTGAATTTCGGAAGGTCAGCTTCCTTGATAGAAACGACGAACCTGCTCGCCGATTCTGAAAAGAGCAGGAAATCATCTCTGTATATGCCCGTGCGCGGCAGTTGACTCACGTCAACAGAGGCACCGAGCCCGCCTGCAAAAGCAGACTCGGCAAGGGTTACACCGATGCCACCATCTGATACATCATGAGCAGATCGAATGATCTGCGAACGGATGGCCCGTTCCAGAGCGCGATACGTTTGGCGCGCTTTCCGACCATCCACTTTTGGAGGAATATTACCGGTAAGACCCAGATGGCTGAAGTATTCTGACCCGGCCATTTCAGCTCGCGTCATACCGATGGCGATAATCAGGTCGCCAGCCTCTTTGAAATCTATGGTCACGCTCTTTGTCACATCCCGGATGCGCGATATAGCTGATATCAAGATCGTGGGTGGGATGGAGATTTTAAGGTCTCCATGCATGTAGTCGTTCTTCATGCTATCCTTGCCAGAAATGCACGGGGTGCCAAATGTCACCGTATAGTCGTAGAGCGCCTTATTGGCCCTGACGAGCTGCGCGAGCTTGTATTCTCCATCCGGGTTCCTCTCGGATGCTACCGGGTCGCACCAGCAGAAGTTGTCAAGCAGCGCCATGCGGTCAAGACTGCCCCCTGTTGCGACATTGTTGCGTATTGCCTCGTCGATGGCGAGGGCAGTCATGTGATACGTATCAAACTGACTATACTTCGGGCAGATACCATGGCTCACAACGATGCCCTCGATACTGCCCGGGTCGGGCCTGATCACTCCCGCGTCGCTCGGGCCTTCATTCTCTTTGCCCGCAAGCGGCTTCACGATGGTCCCTGCCTGTACCTCATGATCATACTGGCGGACAACATATTCCTTGCTGCAGATATTCCAGCGGCCAAGCATTGCAAGGAGGAGGGAAGCGCAGTCTGTCGGCTCGGCAGGTGGCTCTTCATCTCTGATCTTCCGCGTCCATGTCGCGCGGAGCTGCATCCTGGGATAACCATTATGCAGGAAATCCATGTCAAGGTAAGACACCGTCTTTCCCTGGAACATGACGTGAAATTTTCCGGAATCGGTAAACTCGCCGAGCACGGTGGAGAGCACGTTCATCTTCTCGGAGAGAGCAAGAAACCGATCTATCTTGTCAGGGTTCACAGCCACCGTCATACGCTCCTGCGCCTCGGAGAGCAATATTTCCCATGGATCGAGACCATGATACTTGAGCGGGGCCCGCTCCAGATGAAGTATGCAGCCGTTGGTATCCTCAGCCATTTCGCCTACGGAAGAGGAAAGCCCTCCTGCACCGTTATCGGTTATGGAAGTATAGAGGCCTTGGTCCCTCGCCAAAAGCAGAAAATCGGTCATCCGTTTCTGCGTGATGGGGTCACCGATCTGCACAGCGCTCGTTGGTGAGGCTTCCGAAAGCTCTTCGGATGAAAAGGTGGCACCGTGAATGCCGTCTTTTCCGATCCTTCCGCCAACCATCACGATGAGATCACCCTTGTGCGCCCGTTTCATGTAACTCGGCTCTCCGTTTATTATGGCAGGCATGATGCCGCAGGTCCCGCAATAGACAAGCGGCTTTCCCAGAAAATCCCTATCAAAAACGAGGGAGCCGTTCACGGTCGGAATGCCGCTCTTGTTGCCTCCATGCTCTACGCCCTCCCTGACGCCCTCCAGCACCCGTTTCGGATGCAGGAGTCTGGGAGGGATCACGCCTTTATAGTCAGGAGGCGCAAAGCAGAAGATATCAGTGTTGAAGAGCAGCCGGGCGCCCTTGCCCGATCCGAAGGGATCTCTGTTGACGCCGACGATGCCCGTCAGAGCCCCGCCGTAAGGGTCAAGCGCTGACGGAGTGTTATGTGTCTCGACCTTGTAAGCCAGGTTATACTTGTTATCAAACTTGATGATCCCTGCATTATCTTTGAAAACGGACAAACAGAAGTCGCGCCGCCCGAAGGATTGACGGATCTTGCTCGTCGATCCCACGATATAGGTCTTGAAGAGACTGTCTATCGGCTCGGTCCGGCCGTCCTCGTTATATTCGATGGCCGCATTGAAGATCTTGTGTTTGCAGTGTTCTGACCAGGTCTGCGCAAGCGCTTCCATCTCCACATCAGTGGGCCCGATCCCCCCGTTGGGCAGGCCTGCGGCCTTCCGTTCAGCCTTTACGTCCGGCCTCGAGAAGTGCTCCTTGATCGCGAGGAGTTCCTCTTTCGAGAGTGCCCACGTGCGCTCCCTGTTGATGGCAAGAAATGCTTCGACATCCATGCCAACATCAAACCATTCAACCTGTGGCTCGTGCCTGATCGTTGCCTTTGGCACGTAAGTGCCCATGCCCTTTTCTCCGATGTAATCAGCGATGGGCTTGTAGACGTATCGGTTGATGAGTGTATTCGCGAGCAAGCCTTCTGCAATCGATTTCACGCCGGCCTCATCGAGGGTGCCTTTGAAGAAATAGAGCCGCGACGTGTAGACTCCTTCCTCTTCCCCAAAGCGGAGGCCCGAGAGTGCCTCGATGACCTCTTTGGCAGTACGCCCCACGTTGTCCGTGACGCCCGGCTTGAAGCCCACCTCAACGACCCAGTCGGCATCGAGCATTGCAGGCTGCTCAACGTAAGCCGTTTGCAGAACGGGGTCGATGAACGCGTCCGAAACGAGCAGTTCAACGATGCTCTGCGGAAGCTCACTGTCCACGGTGTACACATCGACCACATGTGCATCCACATGCACACCGAGGTCCAGCTCAATCCTTTTTTTCAGCTTCTCAGCCGGCACGTCCCGCACGCCTTCCCGATACGCTATTTCAATCCTGATAGCCATTTATGATAGAAACTCCTTTGCTCTTTGAATGCTTTCTCCCAGGGTAGATTCAGCGTGAGGCTCCAGCACGAAGATCGGATCGCTCATCTGCTTGATCAACTGTTTCAAGGTGTGAAAGGGGAATGTGCCGGTACCCACGGGCAAATGCTCGTCCGACTTCCCATGATTATCGTGAAGGTGAAACTCTTTCAGCCGATCCTTCAAGGGGAGTAGCCAGTCCTCAACAGAAGCTTTGGAGAAAAGGTTGAAATGACCTGTGTCGAAACAGAACCAGAGATTCTTATCCTTGAAATAACCGAAGAGCGTGACAAGGGTCGTAGGCCCGTGTTCAAAAATGTTTTCGAGCATGATAGGATGGCTCTTGTCCGCTTGCCGAAATACTTCGTTCCACGTTTCGATGCTGCTGTCGAGCCAGAGCTGCTCATTCCCTTCAAAACGCCACCTATCAAAACCGGGATGGCAGACAGTGCCCAGTGCGCCCAGGAGCTGCGCCAATTCCACTGCCTTCTTGAGCCTCTCTCTGGTGATGGCAACAATCTTCTTGTCAAACCCGCCTGGCGAGAGGTCCATAAACGGGGCATGCACCGTGCATGGTATGCCGCGCTCTTTGAAAACCCGTCCCAGTTCCTTGACCTCCTGTGCATCGAGGTCATCAATGATGTTGTTACCGAAGAAGACTTCCACGCCTACCCCGAGGCGGAAAAGCCTCTCCATATTTCCCTTGACCATGTGGTAAGGAGCATTGACGAGCAGAGGTCTTTTGGCAGGTTCTTTCACAGCCTTAATTTACTCGACCCTAGCACATAAATCAACCCAAAGGTGGTTCCTTTGTTCGATTAGTTGAATTGGTTTAATTCGTTACCTGCAACCAATAGAACTAATGAACCAATTAGATCAATGAAACGATCTGCGGTTCGAAGCAAATTATTGTTGCACATTTCCTCTGATAATGGTTTATTTGTTTGACTCTGATTTTCCATGTTCCTCAATTAAAAAAAGCCCGGAGCGAAAGCTGCTTTAGAGAAGGAGAAGATTGCGATGAAAAATTTGTTGGAAGGTATTGAGGAAGTCCTGCTGATGGGCCCCGGTCCTAACTGTGTGCCTCCCCAAGTCTATACAGCGCTGAGCAGCAAGACCCTGGGGTATCTCGATGCCTACTTGCTGAGTATCATGGACGAGCTTCAGCAAATGCTGCGGCAGATCATGAACACAAGGAATGAACTGACGATCACTTTATCGGGAACAGGTTCGGCCGGCATGGAGGCAGCCTTCGTGAATCTGGTCGAACCGGGTGACAGAGTTCTGATACTGGTGAATGGCTTTTTCGGCCAGCGTATGCAGGAGGTTGCCGGTAGGCTGGGCGCTGAGGTTGATGTTCTGGAGTTCCCATGGGGAACCCCGGTACTGACCGAGGCAGTGGCAAAAAAGATCAAGCAGGAATCCTATAAAATAGTCGGCATCATTCACGCCGAGACCTCAACCGGTGTAGAAAATCCCGTTGCGGAAATCGGCGCCCTCCTGAAAGGGAGCAGCACGCTTTATGTGGTTGACGCTGTCACCAGCCTGGGCGGGATCGAGATGAGGATGGATGATTGGAACATCGATGCCCTTTACAGCTGCAGCCAGAAATGCCTTTGCTGCCCTCCAGGACTCTCACCCCTGTCATTTTCAGACAGAGCGATGGCCAAGGTGACCGGACGAAAAAAGAAAGTGCCTAACTGGTATCTGGATCTTACGCTCATTGCTAACTACTGGGGAAAAAATCGGGTTTACCATCACACCACGCCTTCAAATATGGTCTACGGTCTGTACCAGGCCCTGTTCCTGATACTCGAGGAAGGGCCGGAAAAAGTGTTCCGGCGCTACAAAGAAAACCACCTGGCACTGGTAAAGGGAGTGGAAGGACTGGGTCTCAAGATGCTCGTGGAAGAACCTTACCGCCTTCCCATGCTGAACGCTGTTTCCACTCCTGCCGGCATTGACGAGCTTTCGGTTCGACGCCGCCTGCGCAGTGAGTTCAAGATTGAGATCGGTGGCGGCCTGGGGCTTCTCGCAGGAAAAATCTGGCGGATCGGGCTGATGGGCTATACATCGAGGGCAGAGAACGTTGCCAAGCTCCTCACAGCACTGCGGCAAGTCCTGAAGTAGAACGCTGGTTTCTCTGGTTTCGCCTCGTCACTGGTGACCGGTCTTCCGTCGTCGGTCCTCGGTCGGTTTTCTTTGATCCTGTTCTATTATTCTTCCGCTAAAGTCGAAAGCTTCTTCCGTCCTGTAACAATCGGAACGATCAGCAGCAAGACGGCGGTGATCAGGAATGCCAGCGAAATGGGCCGGGTAACGAAGATTGAGAAGGCACCGTGCGACATGATCAGTGCGCGACGGAGTGACGTCTCCAATTTTTGCCCGAGAACCAGGGCGAGAATTAACGGTGCGCCATCATAGCGATACTTCTTCATTAAAAATCCCAGGATCCCGAATACGAGCATAATGATCACATCTGACACGTTGTTGTCGAGACTGTACGCCCCAATCAGGCAGAAAAGGAGGATCAGGGGATAGAGAAGATAATACGGGACCTTGAGCACCTTCACCCATATAGGGATGAGCGGAAGGTTGAGCACGAGAAGCATCCCGTTCCCGATGTACATACTGACAATGGTGCCCCAAAAGAGGTCAGGCGCATCTTTTATCAGGAGAGGACCAGGGGTCAGTCCATGGATCATCAATGCGCCGAGCAAGATGGCAGTGACAGGGTTTGCAGGTATACCGAGAGTCAGGAGGGGAATAAAAGAACCGCCCGCACCGGCATTGT
>Ga0209039_10002801_pt1 | contig 14316 bp, 7 predicted proteins | sample BogFormECP12_OM1_FD_188238 | JGI IMG/M metagenome (GOLD analysis project Ga0209039, IMG submission 188238) | Bog forest soil microbial communities from Calvert Island, British Columbia, Canada - ECP12_OM1 (SPAdes) (version 2) | ecosystem: Environmental > Aquatic > Freshwater > Wetlands > Bog ... | reverse complement strand
AACGACTTTGACTGATCCAAGAAAAGCCACTTGACATGTAATGATTACGGGGTTAGTAAATTGCCGTGCAAAAATGCGGACTCGAGCCACAGCAGCACTTGGCAATCAGATCAATAGTGTCAAGAAATCAGAACCAAGGGTAGACCTGTGATCACTTTACCCACCAAGCGAATCATCATCGGGTTATCACTGATGCTGGGGCTCCACCTCGGCGCACGGGGCCAAGATTACTTCCCGCCCCCCGATGCCGCGGGAGGCTGGCGCACTCTGAACGATCCCGCCCAGATTCGCAAGGTCGCGGGAATGGACGTTCGCAGGCTCGACGAGGCGTTTGAATACACCGAGCGGACTACCCAACACGGCGGGCTGTTGGTTCTTCGGCATGGCTGGCTGGTGTACGAGAGATATTTCGGCAAGGGAAACCGCGAGGCCGACCCCCAGATCGCCTCGGTCAGCAAAGCCTTCAGCAGCATTGCCTGCGGCATCATGCTGAAGGAGAAGCACGATCTGATTCCCCAGGGACTCGACACGAAAGTGTTCACGGAAAAGTACCTGCCGGAAGCCTTTCCCCTGGACGATCCGAGGAAAGCGGACATCAAATTGGGGCACCTACTGACGATGGCTGCGGGCTTCCACGAGGAATCGGATGTCGCGTACGTTGATGGGCACCAGCAAATACTGGAGCCGGCTCCGCCCCGTGCTCCCGACCAGGATTTGGGTGCACTGCACGCACCCATGTGGTGCGCGCCCGGCGAGGGGTACTGTTATTCCTCCGCCGGGGTGCACGTCGCCACCATTGTCCTTCGGCATTTGACCGGAATGGAAATGGAAGAGTACATCAACCAGCGGCTGGCGAAGCCCATGCAATGGGGACGCTGGGGCTATGCACGCCGGTGGGAGGACGGCACGCCCATCGCCCACACACCCGGCGGATTCGGCATCGCGTTGCACTCCACCGACGCTCTCCGTTTCGGCTATCTTCTGCTGCACCAAGGCCGCTGGGGAACCCAGCAATTGGTCCCGGCCGACTATATCAATCTTTGCCGCCGCCCGTCGCCATATGATCCGCACGCCCCGTTCAGCCTGCAATTCGAAGTGAATGCTGACGGCCACATCCTCGGCGCACCACGTGACGTTTTCCTTAAATCGGGCGCGGGCGGATTCAGCCTCATCATGGTGCCCTCGCTGGATATGGTGATTTACAAAATGGGTTCTATGCCCTCGTACAACCAATATGATCCAGCGGTCACAGGGCTACCACTAACCTATGCCTATGATGGCTCCCGGGATACCTGGAAGCCCCTCCCTCACGACGAGTTCTACGAGGGACCCATCACCACCGACGATGGAGTCCATCGAGTGATCGCGATGGTGGTTGCCGCAATCGTCGAATGCCCCTAGACAGAGGTTCGCTCTTATGAAAAGCGCATACCGGTTAGCTCTGGCCTTCGTCCTTATCATTTTGATGAACCCACGAATCGGCGGATGGGGAGAAGCGAAGTCTGATCCCTCTGACCCGCAGCCCGCTCCCCTGCGAGCCGGCGCAGGAAACTCCGGGTGCAGTGTAAGCGACATTGCCCATTACACCAGCCTGAGGGCGGAAGGGCCCATCGCGGTCGACGGACGGCTTGACGAGCCCTCCTGGCAGAAGGCGGAGAAATCCCCGCGCTTTGTCGATATGGTATCGGGCCAGCCCGGATTCTACGACACCCGAGGTGCGGTGCTGTGGGATGACCAATATCTCTACGTCGGCCTCTGGCTGGAGGAGCCTTACGTGGAAGCCCACCTGACCCGAAACGGTTCGCTGATATTTCAAGAAAACGACGCCGAGGTGTTCATCGACGGCGGTGATACGTATTCCGAACTCGAGATCAATGCCCTAGGCACCACCTACCAGGTCTTCTTCATCTGGCGCGACGCCTACCAGAAGGGAAGCCGATTCGATGTTCCCGAATTCGACGTTTTCAACAAAAACGTGTTTACCTTCGGCGGAAATTACGACCGGGACGTCAATACCTTCTGGACGGGAACGCACCCAAGGGGTATCCGCTGGGCATTTGTAAATCGGGAGTTCCCCGGTCTGCTGAAGGGCGTTCATGTTGACGGCGTCATTAACGACCACACCGTCCCCGATAAAGGGTGGACCGTGGAATTGGCGTTCCCCTGGAAGGGGATGAAGTGGCTGGCGAACGGACGCTCTCTGCCCCCCAAACCCGGAGACACTTGGCGGATTTTCTTTGGACGGTTCGAGCTCTTGAAGCCTGGAGGCGTGGAATTAGCGTCCCATCCGGCATGGGTCTGGAGCCCGCACGGCGTGTACGACACGCATATCCCCGAATGCTTTCCTTATATTCAGTTCTCAGATAAGTCAGTGGGAGAGCATCAACGGTGAAGCTCATCGAGGTACTCAACTCATAACTTCCTCCCTTACGTCAGAATTGATTCGTGCATGACGTGTAGTGCTCTTCAGAAAAATTGTAGTGCTTTTTGAGCTATTTGAGAAATCGCTTGACATGGCCCATTATCGGTGTTACGAAGATGCCGCGGTTGGTTTCACGGCCCATTTTGGAATGTGATTTTGGGCTGAGTTGGTTACCAACTCGCCTAAGGAAGTTTCCAACAAGAACGGGTTTGGCATTCCTCGCAGAAAGCCCGGTATGTCCCGATCATCCCTCATTCGTCCATTGGAACTATCTGAAGTATGTTTTTGCGTCAGGTCTTGCGTCCGGAAAAGGGCCTCAAACCTTTAAAGGAGGTTGATATGATTCAGACGCACGGATTCACGCGGACTAATCATCTTGTCCGAAACTTGTTGCTAGTAATGGTACTAATGGTTCCAGTGTTGGGCTGGGCCCAGAACACCAACTCCTCTCTTAGCGGCCAAGTTACTGACCCCAGTGGGGCATCAGTTCCCAACGTGCAACTCACACTGAGGTCAGTGGCCACCGAGTTTACGGCACATTTCACCACGGGGACGGAGGGACTGTACTCCTTCCAGAACCTTACCCGGGGGGCCTACGAGCTCAGTGCCAAGGCCCAGGGTTTCCAAGACTTCGAGCAGAGCGGAATTTCTCTTAACCTCAACGAGAACGTCCGGGTGGATGTGAAACTCCAACTTGGCTCAGCCACCCAAACCGTGGAGGTGGTTGCCAACGCCTCCCCCCTCAACTTCGAAAACGCATCCGTTAAGCAGGCCATCACGCCCAACGAAATTGCCCAATTGCCATTGCTGGTTTCGGGAATGAAGCGCAACGTGGTCAACTTTGCCGTGTTGATGCCCGGTGTCACAACCGGAGCCAACAACAGCGTGGAAAATGCCCGCACCAATGGCGGCATGCAGTGGGGCGATGAATCGACCCTGGACGGCGTCACCATGCAAGAGGGTCTGCTCAATCAGAGCGGCATGATCTCCTTCTTCGACATGCCCATTGCCCCCGAAGTGGTCGACGAAGTCAGCATCGTGGGCTCGACCTATGAGCCCCAGTATGGAATGACGACGTCGGCTGTTTTGGTGGTCACCACAAAGTCAGGCAGCAATGCGTGGCACGGCGGCGCTTATGAATTCAACCACAACACCGACTACAATTCGCGCCCCTTTGGCGTTGCCACCCGTCCGAAGGACAATGAGAACGACTTCGGGGCATTCATCGGCGGCCCGGCGAAGATTCCCAAGGTCCTATGGGACGCCCACCGAAAGACGTATTTCTTCTTCAGCTTTGGCGGTTTCCGGTCCGTCGGTACGGTGACCAAGCCGATCTATAGTTTCCCGACTCAACAGGAGAGGCAGGGGGATTTCAGTGACTATGTAGACTCGGTTGGAAAGCTGATCCCGATTTTTGATCCCAACACCACCGCTCCCCTGAATCCTGGCCTGCCTTTGAGCACTAGCAACGTGACGCGCACGCAGTTCGCGTGCGGGGCCGTTCTGAACGTGATCTGCCCGAACGACCCGCGGCTGGCGGCTTCGCTGGCTCAAGCCTGGCTGACGAACGTTCCCATACCCAATCGCTCGGGGCTCTTCAATAACTACGAAGCTCCCGTCGGTGTCCCCACGAGCTGGGAGAACCAGAATCGCTATGACATTCGCGTCGACCATTACATTGGCACCAGAGACCACGTCTCGATTACCGAACATTATGGCCAGGTGCCGGCGATCTACGAGTCCGGGCTGCCCTTTATCATCTCCACGGACAGCATTCGGAATCACGACCATTACCATACGCCCCGCATCAACTGGGATCACACCATTTCACCCAGCCTGCTCAACCACTTTGCCATCGGCTATCTGGACTGGTACACGCATCAATACGACTTCAGCGATTGCTGTCTGAGCAAGATGCCTCAGATCTCCGGGGTCTGGGCCCATACGCATCAACCCCAAATCACTTTCGACCAATACTCAGGGTATGGAAATAATGGTGATTTCACCTCCACTCGCCCCGAGTATGCGTTGAACGACATGCTAACCTGGATTCACGGGAAGCACACTCTCAAGGTTGGCGCTGAGGGCAGATACTATGCTTACCCGCAGTATAGCGTCAGCAATGGATCGGGAACCTTCACCTTTACCAAGTTGAACACGGGTCTTCCCGGCATCAACAGTGGCAATGACATGGCGAGTTTTCTTTTGGGATACGTTGGCAACGCCAGCTCGACATTCTATACCGCAACCACCGTACACCCACAGGATGAAATGATCTCGGCCTACGCCGGTGATACCTGGAAGGTAACTCCTAAGTTGAGCCTCAATTATGGCGTGCGCTGGGACCTGAACCCACCCTCCAAGGAAAAGAACAACAAATTCGCCTTCTTCGACCCAATACGCGCAAACCCGGATGCGGGCGGCCTGCCAGGTGCTGAGGTCTTCGCGGGATCGCAGTGGGGGACCGCAAGCTTTGGGCGCCGATATCCGGAGAATATCTACTATCATGCGTTCGCTCCTCGTATCGGCGTCGCTTACTCCGTAACTCCCAAAACCGTGGTTCGCACGGGTTACGGGATCTTCTTCGATCAGGCCTTCTATCCGGGTTGGGCGGGAGGCATCGGGATCGACGGCTTCAACGAGAACGTGGTGCAACCCAGCTCGTTCGGTGGGCTGACCCCGTCGTTTCTGCTCCAGAATGGATTTCCGCAGAATTTTACCCCTCCACCTAACCTCACCCTGGGCGCCGACAACGGCCTGAGTGTTTCGGTTGGGAACTATCGCCCGTTCGACGCCAACCGGCTGCCCTACGCCCAGCAGTGGAATCTCACGGTTGAGCACCAATTTACCCCTAACTTCTACGTCAGCGCCGCCTACGTGGGAAACAAGGGAACCCGCCTACCCTCCGCGGTTGTGGCGCTCAACGCCCTGAACCCGTCCCTGCTGTCGATGGGGTCACAGCTCTTTGACCAATTCGCCCCTGGGGACACAGCCGTCGATGGGGTCAATGCTCCCTACGCCGGCTGGGCGTCACAAATGAGAGGCTGCTCTCCGACGGTGGCGCAGGCGCTCTCTCCTTACCCCCAATACTGTGGAGGGATTCTCGGTGATAATGAGAACGCCGGTAACTCGACGTACCATTCCTTCCAGTTCAAGGCCGAGAGGCGCTTCTCGAACGGAACTTCGATGCTCCTCTCCTATACGAATGAGAAAACGATCACCAGTTCCGATAACACCCAAGCAGCGTGGGTGAACGCAAACTCCGGAGCGATTTCACCTTACCAACGCTGGCGGAATAAGGCCTTGGCGTCCGATGATGTTCCGCAGACCCTCTCTCTGGCTCTCACCTACCAGTTGCCGGTTGGCAAGAACAAACGCTTCCTCAACCAGGGTGGGCCCCTCAATGCTGTCGTCGGGGGATGGGAGCTGACCAGCGTTCTGCGCCTGTCTTCCGGCGTTCCTTTACAATTCCGTAACGGCTCATGCAATTTGCCGGGCCAATTCGCTGCCACGTGTCTTCCCGGTGCCGGTTCCAGTCCGTTCGCACAGACAGGAAGCTTTGATTCCACGAAACCCTTGTTGAACGTCGCTTCCTTTCAGCCAACGGGTCAGCTAGCGTCGGGCTTTAGCTTTGGCTCGGGTTCTCCGGTCTCAGGCTTGAGAGGTTATGGCTTTTATAACAACGACTACGGTTTGGTAAAGGAGATCAATATTACTGAACGCGTAAGATTCCAGTTCCGGTTCGAGTTCTTCAACGCTTGGAATTGGCACACCTTCGAAAACAACTTCAACACGGATGTGTCCAGTGCCAACTTCGGGTTGTGGAACGGGGGAATAAGCAATCCACGTAACATCCAGATGGGTGGCAAGATCCTCTTCTGATTCTGATGGCCGGCCGTCTGGTTCTTCCGGTGGCGATGTTCCTCTCCGGGGGCATCGCCACCCCTCTTAATCCTCACCCGGGGAATTCTGGCGCCTACCGGGTCAATTCATGAGACGGGCACAACTTTTATGACCGACGGAGGATGCTCCGAAACAGTTGATCCGCGAAAGCCGAGGTGTCACAACTTGCGGAAGGGGAGTCATGCCATGAAAGCTCTGAAACTATCAAAATGGAATCATCCTTTGTTCCTTTTTGCCGCGGCGCTAATGGTGACCGCTGCTTCGCTCGTACAAGTGAGGGGAAACGAAACTTCCGGGCCCATCCTGACACCCTTGGCTGGACCTGCGGCAAAAATCAACGGACCGAAGATTTACGGTGCCCGCCCTGGCCACTTCTTTGTGTACCGCGTTCCCTGCACGGGTCGTCGCCCCATTCACTTCTCCGCCGAGGGCCTGCCCTCTTCCCTTCATCTGGACAAAGACACCGGCATCATTACCGGTAATACCCCCGAGCGGCGGGGCGAATACCTCATCACCCTTCACGCCGCGAACGAGCAGGGAAACAGTGTGCGGCCTTTCAAGCTCGTGGTCGGCGACACCTTGGCCCTGACGCCGCCGATGGGGTGGAACGACTGGTACACGTATTACGATCGCATCACCGAGAAGGTGGTCCGCGAGGCTGCCGACACCATGAATGCTTCGGGAATGGCGGACTTCGGCTACCAGTATGTGGATATCGATGATTGTTGGATGAGAAAACCCGGGTCGAAGGACCCGATGTTGACCGGCCCGGAACGAAGCGAGGCCGGAGCCATTTTGCCCAACCGCCGCTTCCCCGACATGAATGGGCTGACGGCGCACATCCACGCCTTGGGGCTGAAAGCTGGAATCTACACTTCCCCCGGCCCCATGACTTGCGGCCAGTTCATGGGCAGCTATCAACACGAGCAGCAGGATGCCGACCAGTTTGCGAATTGGGGATTTGACTTTCTGAAATACGATTGGTGCTACTACAGCAAAGTGGCGCCGCACCCTACCCTGGAGGATTATCAGCGGCCGTACCGCCTAATGGGCGGAATCCTGAAAAAGCTCGACCGCGACGTCGTCCTTAACCTGTGCCAATACGGCATGGGCGACTCCTGGAACTGGGCAGCCGATACCGGGGGGCAGCTATGGCGAACGACCGGAGACCTCGGGGCGGTAAAAGGGCAGCAATTGCCGGGATTCTACCAGATTGGTTTCGCCAACGCCGAGCATTTCCCGAACGCGGGCCCGGGGCGCTGGAACGATCCGGATTACATTTTGATTGGCTATGTGGGAAACGCCTTCCATGACACGGATCCTCCCACGCGGACCGCGTTGACTCCCGATGAGCAGTATACCTATATGTCGATGTGGTCGTTGATGGCCTCGCCGCTATTTTATTCCGGCGTCATGAGCCACCTGGACGCCTTTACCCTGAACGTGCTGTGCAACTCGGAGGTCATTGACATTGACCAGGATGTACTCGGGAAACAGGCGAAGATCGTGAGGCACACCGGCCAGGAATTCGTTCTCTCGAAACCTTTAGAAGACGGTGCTCTTGCTGTGGGACTCTTCAACCTCGCAAAAACGCAGGAGAGGCTAACGGTAACGTGGCAAGAACTCGGCCTGAACGGCCGGTGTCGCATCCGGGACGTGTGGCGGCAGAAGGATGTCGGAGACCAAGCGGACCAGTTTTCCACGGAAGTTGGCCCGCATGGAGTAGTTCTCATCCACTTGGCACGTATCGACTAAAGCGCTACTGTTTTGTCAAGCTTAATTGCTGACAATCCTAGCTGGTCGAACCCTCTCACCCCCGGCCCCTCTCTTCCAAGGGGGAGAGGGGAGAGCTATCCGGACTTACCCCCTCTCCCCGTTTGGCGAGAAAGGGGTAACGTGAGGGATACGGTCTAGGGTAGTTGCCTTTCGAGAGTAGAGCGGTTATTACCTGACGACACGTTGGCTCCCGACTCGCGGAAAGTGAGGTCCATGGTTGAAAGGTTTTGGCTAGGAATGGCCATCATTTTAACCAGTGGCATATTTAAGGGAGCTTCGCTTTGCCGATGAAATACGCTCGGCATTGGAAGTGGGAAAATACGTGGTTGGTGTTTTCCATCGTGGGCATTTTCTTCTTGCCCTGGTTTATGGCATTTCGTTTTGTCCCCCATCTGGCTGAAGTCTATCAGAGCGTGCCCACGCGGGTCCTGGTGTTGGCGGTCATGTTTGGTTTTCTCTGGGGCATCGCGCAAGTAACCTATGGCTTGAGCCTAAAGGCCGTGGGGCTGGCAGTTGCTGTGGCCATCGTTTCCGGTTTGGCTTGTCTCTCAGGAGCATTGGTTCCGCTTTTGGTCCTAAATCCAGCAGACCTTTTGCGGGCGCGCGGCGTTTTTCTATTATGTAGCATGCCTATTCTCTTTTTGGGGCTGCGTATTTACGGGGTCGCCGGCCGTTCACGAGAAAAAGAACAGCAAACGGGGAATCCGACCGAGGTCTCCCAGGGAGCGAACTTCAAGACGGGGCTCGCTCTATGCATCTTCACCGGGGTGTTTGCTTCTTGTTTTAATCTCGGTTTTGCTTTCAGTGGAGATATCATCCGCAAAAGCATCGAGTCGGGCGCCTGGGCGGCAACTGGGGGCTATGGCGTCTGGTCGCTCGTGCTGGGCGCGGGCTTTTTCCCCAACCTCTTCTACTGTCTTTATCGGCTCCTTCGCAACCGCACTTTCACTGCGTTTCTCCAGAAAGACTGGCTAAGAGAAACGCTGCTTGCTGTTTCGATGGCCGTGGTATGGATGTCTGGGCTCCTCCTTTACGGGGCGGGGGCGACTCTAGCCGGGAAGTACGGAACGTCGGTGGGATTCACCCTTTTTGTGGCCATGAGCGTCTTGTCATCAACTGTGCTGGGCGTTTTGACGGGAGAATGGAAGTCAACCTCGGCGCGTACTAGGAAACTGTTGGCCACGGGAGTGGCGCAGATTCTTATCTCGGTGGTCGTCTTGAATCTCGGGGGACTCTTCTGAGAGGAGGTCAAGGAGAGAACGAGCGCTGCCGCCGCAAATAATGTAGGCTAGTTAGATAACCACCAAGCACATTGAAGGGAGGAACAAGATGCGCCTTTTCCGATCTACACTGCAACTATTCCTGTTGGCTTTTCTCACCGGCTTATCTCTCACCAATACGTACGCACAAAACGCCCCAGCCGAGGTGAAAGCAGGACCGGACAACCAAAGCTGGGTAGTCGGAAACGGGTTAATCGAGCGGCAGATCCAGTTTGATGCCAAGATCGGCCTCTATACGGCAGCTTGGCGACACCAATTGACGGGAACGGATTTCATCAAGCCGGCGCACGCTGGCAGTAGCCGAGGCGCGGAGTTTTTCTTTCAGGCTGATGGCGACCGGGTGGTTGGTTCAGCGAGTGCCTTCGATTTGATCAATGCCGAGACGCACAACCTTCTGCCGCGCGGCAAGCTGCTGGAGATCAAGTTAAAGGCCCGAACTAAGCCGATCGAGGTTTCAGTATTCTATGCTGTCTATGAAGGCCATCCTGTAATTCGCAAGTGGATTGCAATTACCAATCGCGGCACAACGCCTTTGACCCTGTCTCACTTGAGTTTCGAGGCAGTGCTTTTGAGGGCTGGCAAACCCTCCGAAATCCAGGTGTCTGGTTTCTACGGGGTCCAGCCTCGCGAGATTTTCTTCACCGGCCGCGTGGAGGACACCGCGATTCTTGAGCGCAATTCTCTGACTGGCGAGGGTTTCATCGTTATGAACGAAGCCCCCGGCTACATGAAGCGCACCGAAATGGTCGACTGGGGGGAAGGCATTGAGGTCATGTACGACACCGATATTTTCCCTTTCGAGAGGAGTGTCGCCCCGGGTGAAACCTTTACCAGCGCTAAGAGTTCCGTGGCCCTTTTTGCCGAGGGACGGGGCTTCGCCGACCCTCAGTGGATAATGCCGTCGTACACCTCTCAGGTGCTCATGAAGAAAGGTGCGGGCTTTAAACCACCTTGGATCTATAACACGTATGAACCTTTCTATTTTGGGCTTCCCAACTCCACGGTGTCCGAGTTGATCCCCATCGCGGGACGGATGGGGCTTGATGTCTTCACGCTCGACGCTGGATGGGAAAAGCTGTGGGGCGAAAATGACATTTCCCTGAAGAGATACCCCGGGGGACTCGATCCAGTCCGGACCGAGGTCGAGCGGCAAGGGATGCGGCTCGGGCTATGGGTGCCTCTGGCAATGGTCCGCCCGGAGAGCAAGGTTTATAGAGAACATCCAGAGTGGCAGTGCAAGGACTCCAAGGGACGGCCCAAAACGTCGTGGATGGGGGCGGAATGGGGGGGGAACCTCCCCGTGATGTGCATGGCTTCGCCCTACCGCGAGGTTGCCGCGCGCCGCATCAGTGACCTGATTTCCCGCTACCACCTGGGATACGTCAAGATCGACCTCACCACCGTCTTCAACGCGTATGGCGAAGCGCCGGGGTGTTATGCTGAAGGACACTACCACCACAATTGGGCTGAATCGCTGGAAGGGATTTATGAAGGAATTCAGTATGTCACTGACCAGATCTATCGCGAGCACCCTGACGTGTTACTCGATCTTACTTTTGAGCTCTGGGGCCAGAAGCACGTGATCGACTATGGGCTGCTGGGGGCAGGGGATCTGGATTGGATGAGCAACGTCAATGACGCGACTCCGGATTCAGGGGGGCCACTGCAGGCCAGGACCCTGCTCTATCATCGGTCCCTGGCGATTCCGGTGGAAACGATGCTCATCGGCAATCTACGAGCAGAGACGCCCCCTATCGAAGAGCGTTTTGCCACCGTGATAGGCTCGGGCCCGCTTCTCCTGGGGGATTTACGCAAGCTCACACCTCAACAGCAAGACTGGTATGGGGAACGGATTCGTTGGTTTAAGGATTTGCGCAAAGCAGTACCCCTCAACGAGGGCTTCTTTCCACTGGGAACGTGGCTCCGGCCCGGGGCCGCCAGCGCGGACGGTTTCGCGCGGCTAGATCGCGAAGGCGAAGGGCTGGTTGTTATTTTCAGGAATGAATCGAGCAAGGACAAATTCAAGGTGAGTGTGCCTACCTTCCCGGATGGCGCATTCCGAGTCAGCTCAAAGATGACAGGAGAATCACTCGGCACGTTTTCGGGCCAACAGATGCGGCAGGGAATCCAGTTTCAGATTCCAGCCAAACGAAAAGTCGAGGTGTTGGAGATTCGCCAGTAGCCGAAACTGGAACGACTGGGGACATCTTGACACCTTTGAAGGTCAAGAGCTTGACGCAGTTGTTCCCCCTTCCCCTTTACTGCGTGTTGAAGGTTGCGCGCCAGAGTTGCATGGCATCCGCGTTGAGAGAGGACTAATTCGCTAGGGAGGACGAAGATGCGCTTTTCCCAGCTCATGCTGAAGTTTTCTCTTATTTCTTTTCTTGCCTTGGTCTCGCCAGTTGTCCTTGGCGCCGCCGAACGGGCCAACCTGTGGACTGTCAAGATTGCTTCCGACGGGCGTCACATCGAACTGGTCTGCCACGGCCAAGTTTGGGTGAGTCGGTTACGAGTCGAACTGACCATAGGTACTCAGACGAAGGCATCGGACGATGCGAGTGCCAAGCTGACTCTCGTGCCCGCTGGCAACCCCCGAGAGGCCGTGGTCAAGGTCGAGGCGAAGCCGAGTTACGAGATGGTCTTTCGCTTCGCGGGCCCGGGCGTCACCGCCTTGCTGCGCGGGTTGACCGCTCGCGAGGCTTCCGCCGCAACGGTGACGGCTGACCTGAATGCGGGACCTGAGCCTCTTCAGGCTCGCTTGGACGGAGTGGAAGACGACGTCCAGCAAATGGAGAGTGGACGAGCCGCCAGCTCCTTGAACAATTGTGTATTCGACCGGTTTCGCGACCAGGCGGTCAAAGTGCTGGCGTGGGAAACGCACTTTGCCTCCAGCGAATCGGGTTACTCGATTGTCGCGGGCGGCCCGCTCGTCAGTGCTCCGATTTGCAGCTTCGAGATGGTGGACCGAGTTTATTCCAGACGCCTGCCTTTTTATGCCCCTCTGGACAAGAAGCAATGGCCCCAGGCTCCCGCAGGTTGGTGCTCCTTTCACTTCTACAACAACGTCCTCGGAGAAGAAGATATCCTGCGTAATGCCGAGGCGCTGGCGAAGGATTATGGCCCGTTCGGGCTCCAGTACGTCCTGATCGATGGCGGCTGGCAGGCCCATGGCGTCTCGGGTAACTGGACGGAGTCTAACGATCACTTTGCTCACGGCATGAAATGGCTTTCCGACCGGATCCACTCTCTCCATCTAAAGTCCGCCATTTGGTTGTCGGAGTTTGGCACGGCAGACGAAGAGTTCTACAACGCCCACACGAGCTGGTTCTTGCAAGATGAAAATGGGAATGCCAAACTGGGTACTTGGTTCGGAACCTACGTCGCTGATTTTTCCAACCCCGAGCTCCAGCGATACCTCTATGAGGCGTATCGGAAGATGACCCTCGAATGGGGCTACGATTACTTCAAACTCGACGGGGAGAATGATACCCGCGATATCTGGGCCCAGAACCGTACGCGGGCGTTTGACCCCACGATGGATGCGGACACGGCGTTTCGCAAGGCTTTAGCTCTTCTCCGGCAGGCCATGTCTTCACGGCCGGGCGTCTTCTTTTCCGCTTGCGGCCCGGTTTATCCCACCGAGTCCATGGGCATTGTCCAAAGCGCCCGGTTGGGGGGCGACAACATGTGGTTTAACACCGATGGTGTTCAGGGTGAGACGCCGTCGTTCTGGGGTGTCCGCACGGTGTTGGCGGGCATCCGGCAAGGGTTCTACACCCACAATATTGCCTGGTACGGCGATCCCGACGCCATCATGGTTCGTCCTCCGCTCACGCTGGAGGAGGCACGCACTTGGGCCACCATTCAGGGTCTCACCGGTCAACTCCTGTTGTTTGGCGACGATATGGCTGCCTTGCCGCAGGAGCGTCGCGAGGTGCTAAGAAAAACCCTTCCCGTGGCGGATGTTACCCCCATGGAACTATATCCTGCCGCCACTGACCGGCACATCTGGATGCTCCATCTCGCGCGGCCATGGGGTTCCTGGGCAGTGGCAGGACTCTTCAATTGGGATAGTGACGGCAAGGAACTTGTTCTTGGCGATAACGCGGGCGTTTACGAGGTCATCGGGAACAATGACCGGCTGCTGGGGATCAAGCGGCCAAACGCCGATTTCATCAACCTCGGAGGATTCTCAGCCCTGGCAACGGCGGAAAATCAACGGCTTCAGGCGCTGGCGGAAAAGCCCGTGGGCCTGCAACTCATCCCTGTGACAACTTTCCTTACCCCTCCTCCTCCGCGCCATATTTCTTTGCAGTTTGCAAAGGCTGGCCTCGAGGCGGACCGCGATTACCTGCTTTTCGATTTCTGGAATCAGGTCTTCTTGGGCAAAGTGCGCGGGCAGTACTCAGCAGACCTACCTCCGCATGCATGCCAGGTTCTTTCCCTGCGACCAGCCAACGGTTATCCCCAACTTGTCGGGACGGACCGGCACATCACCATGGGAGCGGTCGAATTGTCAGGCGAGAAGTGGGATGCAGCCCGAAAGGAATTACGAATTAAAGTCGAGTTGGTGGAAAATTATCCAACTACGCTCACCGTGTACACTGCCGGTCGGCATTTCACCGAGGCTAAAGCTACCGGGGCGGAACTCCAAGCGTCTGCTGAAGGCGAAACCGTCCATGCGAAGCTTTTGAGCCCCAAGTCGGGTGTTGCCGAGGTGGCGTTTCAGTTTGAGTAAGCTACACCTTTCCAGGTGAGGGAGGGGAGTAAATCCGAGCGAGAGGACGCGAACCCCAATGGTGAACTGGAACCGCAGAGAGTTCATTCAGGCTTCAATGGCATCTTGCTTGCTTCACGCCATTCGTGTGGAAAGCGCACCCGGACCCGACGCGATCGTGACGAAGATCGGCGGGACTGTTCAGGCCCGGGGAAAGG
>Ga0209039_10002800_pt1 | contig 14326 bp, 13 predicted proteins | sample BogFormECP12_OM1_FD_188238 | JGI IMG/M metagenome (GOLD analysis project Ga0209039, IMG submission 188238) | Bog forest soil microbial communities from Calvert Island, British Columbia, Canada - ECP12_OM1 (SPAdes) (version 2) | ecosystem: Environmental > Aquatic > Freshwater > Wetlands > Bog ... | reverse complement strand
TTCTGCGCGATCTCGCAGTACTCGCGCTGGATCTCGATCGGAGAGTACTCCCGGCCGTTGTCGAGGCGCAGGCGCCGCTTGCAGGTCGTGTCGTAGCTGATGTCCTTGATCGCCTTCACCGGATTGCGCAGGGTGAAGTCCTTGTTGATGTAGTTGTCCTCGATCATCTGGAGCACAATCGCGCAGCTCCCGATCTTCAGGAAGTTCGTGTACTCCGACATGTTCGAGTCACCCACGATGACGTGCAGCCGGCGGTACTTCTCGCGGTCGGCGTGGGGCTCATCGCGGGTATTGATGATCGAGCGGTCGTTCGTCGTCGTGCCCGAGATCTTCTGGTAGATGTGCTGGGCACGCTGGCTCACGCAGTAGTGGACCCCGTCCTGGGTCTGGAAGACCTTGCCCGCGCCAGTGTAAATCTGACGCGTCACGAGGAACGGGATTAGCTGCTCGGCGAGGTAGTAGAAATCGACGTCGCGATCCACGAGGTAGTTCTCGTGGCAGCCATAGCTGTTGCCGACGAAGTCGGTGTTGTTCTTGAAGATCGAGAGCTTCCCCGCGATGCGTTCCTCGCGGATCTTCTCCTCGGCGTAGTCTTGGAGGTCTTCGAGGATGCGTTCGCCCGCTTTGTCGTACACGATGAGCTGGCGCGGAGAAGCGCACTCCGGAGTCGCGTACTCGGGATGGCAGCCCGTGTCCTGGTAGAAGCGTGCGCCGTTTTCGAGGAAGACGTTGAGAAAATGCTCGGTGGTGATCAGCTTCTCGAACAGGAAGCGGATGGCCTTCTCGACCGGCAACGTCTTGCGCCCTTCCGGGGTGAAGATGATGCCGTACTCGCTCTCCAGACCGAAGATCCGCTTCTGCACCGTGCCGTCCGCCGTGGCTGTCTATCAGCCGGCCCTACGGGCTTAAGATACCTCGCAGCTCATCGGCTGAAAGTCGACGGAACTTGCGGCCGGGTCTTTGCCGCTCGAGCACGCAAGCTTCGAGATTTTGCGCGCCCACCTTGGGCTCACCGTTGGTTGCGCGTTCGAGCGCAGCGATGCCTAGTTTGAGCGCATCCCCGAGGGGTAACGCGCTCCGGTAGTTTTCCTGCAGGTACGATTGGAGGCTCTCCACGGTGCCTCCGATCACGCAATAGCCTTGGTGGTCGGAAATGCTGCCGTCATACGAGACGCGATAGATCGCGTTGTTCTCGTGACCCGCGAGCCGATCGTCGCCGACCTCCGCCACCACGATCTCGACCTCGAGGGGCTTCATCTCCCGCGTGAAGACCTCGCCGATGGCCTGGGAGTAGGCATTCGCGAGCGCCCTGGCACGCACGTCCTCGCGGCTGTAGCTGTAGCCTTTGACGTCGGCGTAGCGAACCCCGATTTTGCGCAGCTGGTCGAACTCGCTGAATTTCCCGACGCCCGCGAAGGCGAGGCGATCGTAGATTTCTCCGATCTTGGAAAGGCTCGTCGAGGGGTTTTCGGCGAGCAGCAAGACCCCTCCCCCGTACTCGAGCGTCACGATGGACTTGCCGCGGGAGATGCCCTTGCGGGCGTACTCCGCCTTGTCCTGCATCAGCTGTTCGGGCGATACGTAGAAGGGAAGCGACATCCCTACGCTGCTCCCCGGCGCTGGTCGAGGAGCGCCCGGTGGATCTGGGCGATCTCCGTCGACGCGACCTCTTCGATCCCGGAGGCGGAGCAGACGCTCAGCGTCGGATAGATGCCGCGCTGCAGGTCGATCCCCCCCGTCCCGCGGTCTTCGTCGGCCGCATCCAGCAGCGCGGCCACCGCCATGCGCAGCGCCTCGTCCCGCGAAGCGCCCTGCCGCCAGCTCTTCTTCAGGGATTCGCGCGCGTAGAGTCCCCCGGAGCCCGTGGCCTCGAACTCCGCCTCTTCGTAGCGACCCCCGGTCACGTCGTACTTCCACAGCCGGCCCACGCGTCGGCGCGGGTCGTAGCCTGCGAAGATCGGGACGACCACCAGCCCCTGCATCGCCGCCGGCAGGTTCGCCCGGATCATCTGCGAGAGCTTGTTGGCCTTGCCCTCGAGCTCGAGGGGATCGCCTTCGATCTTCTCGTAGTGCTCGAGCTCGATGCGCAGGAGCTTGGCCATCTCGATGCACGGGCCGGCCGCTCCGGCGATCGCGATCAGCGAGTGCGCATCGGTCGTATAGACCTTCTGCACGTCCCGCGAGGCGACGCGATAGCCCTCGGTCGCGAGCCGATCGCCCGCCACGATCACGCCGTCGATGTACTTGAGCGCAAGGACCGTCGTACCGTGGGGAATCGGAGCGGCCTGGCTTGGGCCCGCGACGAGACCGACCGGAGGGAGCGCCTGCAGCAGGCGGTTCTCGAAACGAAGATGCGGGAACTCCACGTCGAGCAGTTCAGAAAAGCTCGAGCCCGAATACTTAGAGCGAACGAGCACCACCCCCCCTCATGGCTCCGGCGACCCGGTCGCTCACTGGCCTCCGCGCTGAACGTAGTTCTTGACGAACTCCTCGGCATTCTCCTCGAGGACTTCGTCGATCTCGTCCACGAGGGCGTCCATCTCTTCCTTGAGCTCCGCTCCCTTCTTGGCAAGCTTCTGGGGCCCTTCGCCCGAGCCAGTCCCCTCACCGTCGCTACCGCGCTTCGGCTTCTGCTTCTGCGTCGATTCCGCCATGGCGATCTCTCCCGAGGGGCGGGCGCTATGCCCGCAGGTTCTTCACGAGGTCCGCGGCCGTCGGGGATGCCTCGAGTAGCTCTTCCACGTGCACCTTCGACCCCTTGAGCGGCTCTCCCATAAGCACCCGCTTGATCGGCTCATCGCCGATCCCGAAGGAGATCGAGTCCCAGTTCACCCCGAAGACCTCCCCAGGATAGCGCTTCAGACACTGGCCTCGAAAGTACGCCCGCGTGTCCTCGGGAGGCTCGCTCACCGCGGCTGCAATCTCCTCGTCGGTCACGATGCGCGCCACCCGGCCCTGCCGCTCGAGGACGTAATAGAGGCCCTTGTCCGGGCGCAGGTCGTGGTACTGCAGGTCGAGCATCTGGACCTGGGAGGATTCCCAGTCGAGCCCTTTCTTCTCCATGAAGCTCTCGATCATCGCCTTCTTGATCACCCAGTCGATCTCGCCCGCGAGCAGCATCGGATCGCGCTCCAGGCACTCGAGGACGTGCTGCCATTTCGCGAGGACGTCGCGCGTGATGGCGTCGATCGGACGCGAGGCCGTGTACTGGAGAGCCAGCTCCAAGAACTCGCGCTGGATCTGCACTGCGGTGAGCTTCTTGCCGTTCTCGAGCTGAACCTCCCGCTTGCAGGTCGCATCGTGCGAGATTTCCTTGATGGCGCGCACCGGATCGCGCAGCGAGAGATCCTTGCGGATGGCGCCATCCTCGATCATCGACAACACGAGCGCCGTCGCACCGTTGCGCAGATAGATCGTGTACTCGCTCATGTTCGAGTCCCCGACGATCACGTGGAGACGCCGGTATTTCTCGCGGTCGGCGTGCGGCTCGTCGCGGGTGTTGATGATGGGCCGCTTCACCATCGTGTCGAGCGCGACCTCGGTCTCGAAGAAGTCCGCGCGCTGCGTGAGCTGGTAGTCACAGGGATGGGCGCGGTTCTCGCTTCCGACCTTCCCAGCGCCCGTGTACACCTGGCGGGTCACGAGGAACGACATCAGGTGCTCCACGATCTGCTTGAAGGACGTGCGGCGGTCCATCAGGTAGTTCTCGTGAGAGCCGTAGCTGTTGCCCTTGCGGTCGCTGTTGTTCTTGTAGAGCAGGATCTGGGCACCCGGCGGCAGGAGCGCCGTCGCCTCGCGGCGACTGATCTCGACCACGCGTTCTCCGGCCTTCTCGTGCAGCACGAGGTCGCGCACGTTGGTGACCTCGGGGCAGGAGTACTCGGGGTGCGCGTGGTCGACGTAGTAGCGCGCACCGTTCACGAGCGTCTTGTTGCGGGCGATGTTCTCCTGCTGGTTCGGGGTGTACTTCTCCCCGTCGACCTGGAAACCCCGCGCATCGGCCAGCGGATTCTCCTGGTCATAGTCCCACAGGATCCGGCTCGTGTGCTCCTCGCGGTAGGCATTCACAAGCAGCACGCAGCTCGCGATGGGATCGAAGTCGCGATCGTTACGGACGGTGATCCCGTACTCGATCTCCGTACCCATCACCTTCGGAATCGCCATCAGGTCTCCGCGTGAACTGGGAAACGCCCCCCCGCTAGAGGTACTGGCCTGAGGTGATGTTCTCGATCGATCGCTCGTTGCGATTGATGCCCGTCATCAGCGTACGCACGTTGATGATGCGCTCACCCTTGCGGCCGGAGATGCGCGCCCAGTCGTCGGGGTTCGTGGTGTTCGGCAGATCCTCGTTCTCCTTGAACTCCTCGCGCACCGCCTCGAGCAAGTCTCCGAGACGGATGCCGCGCTCACCGTGGTCGATCAGCCGCTTCACCGCCTTCTTCTTGCCGCGTGCCACGATGTTCTCGATCATGGCACCGCTCGCGAAATCCTTGAAGTAGAAGATCTCGCGCTCGCCCTTGGCATAGGTCACCTCGAGGAACTTGTTCTCCTCGTTGGTCGCGTACATGTCGCGGATCGTGTCCTCGATCATGCCGCCGGTCACCCGCGCCATGTCGGTCCCGTACTTTCCGGTGGCCTCCGCGTGGAAGGGAAGGTCCGCGGTCAGGTACTTGGAGAAGATCTCGGCGGCCGCCTGCGCGTCCGGGCGATGCACCTTCACCTTCAAATCGAGCCGACCGGGGCGCAGCACGGCCGGATCGATCAGATCTTGGCGGTTGCTGGCGCCGATCACGATCACGTTCTTGAGCGATTCGACGCCGTCAATCTCCGAGAGGAACTGCGCGACGACGGTCGCTTCCATGTCCGAGGAGATGCCCGATCCGCGCATGCGGAACAGCGAGTCCATCTCGTCGAAGAAGATCACGACCGGGACGTCCTCGTTGGCCTTCTCCCGCGCCTTCTTGAACACCTCGCGGATCTTGTACTCGGTCTCCCCGACGTACTTGTTCAAGAGCTCGGGCCCCTTCACGTTGAGGAAGTAGGCCGTGGTCGCCTTGCCCGTGCGCATCTCGATGCTCTTCGCCAGGCTGTTGGCCACCGCCTTTGCGATCAGCGTCTTGCCACAGCCCGGGGGGCCGTAGAGCAGGATGCCCTTGGGCGGCGAGAGCTTGTGGTCCGCGAAGATCTCCGGGTGCAGATACGGCAGCTCGATCGAATCGCGCAGAATCTGGATCTGCTCGCCGAGCCCACCGATCTTCTCGTAGGTCACGTCCGGGATCTCTTCGAGAACGACCTCCTCCACCGCGGACTTGGGCAGCTTCTCGAACGCGTAGTTCGTGCGGGGGTCGACGAGCACGTTGTCGCCGGCCTTGAGCTTCTCGGCCCGCAGGGGGGACGCGAGCGTCACCACGCGCTCCTCGTCGGTGTGACCGAGCACGATCGCGCGATGGTCGCCGAGGAAGTCGACTACGTGAGCGATCTCGCCGCGGCCGATGTAGCCCGCCGGCTCGATCACGTTGAACGCTTCGTTCAGCACGACGAGCTGCCCCTCCTCGAGGGAAAACGCGTCGAGGTTGGGATGGACGTTGACGCGCATCGCCTTGCCGTCCACCAGGATCTCGGCCGTGCCGTCCTTGTTCGGGCGGGTGAAGACTCCGTAGGAGTTCGGGGGCGCGCACAGCTTGTCGACCTCTTCCTTCAAGAGCTCGATTTGCTGCTTGGCCTCTTGGAGCATGCCGACGAGCTTCTCGTTCTGGCGCTCGGCGTCTGAGAGCTGTTCGCGGGTCATCTCGTAGCGGCGCCGAATCGCGTCGAACTCCGCCAGCACGCGCTCGAGGCGGCGACGGAACTCGGCGGAGTCGCCACCGAAGAAGCGGATGGCGTCCTGCAGGTCCTCGATCTCGTCCTGGTACGGTCGCGCACCCTCGCGGTCGCGATTGCTCTCAGGATCCCCTCCGCTCCGTGGCCCCGACGTCGAAATGCGTCGCATCACGTCTCGCACGAAGCCTCGCCTACCGCCGGACCCCGCGTCGAACTCGCTCATTGCACCTTCTCCTCGCTCACCGGCTCTGCGCCGTGGTGGGTCGCTTCCCCACGCTTGCTGCTGCAAAGCCTGTGCCGTGCACCACCTGACTCAGCGCCCCGGGAGAGGCTCCCCTCGCTGCTCTTCCCCCGCGAAGCCGCTGCCAAGGCGCGCTCGTGCACGGCCCCTTGCGCGCCTCGGGCTCCATTCTCGGCCCTGCGGCTGCGACTCGCTCGCCATCCTCTCCCTGTCGGTCCTTTCGTCCGCTCGCAGAAGCGGCCCCGATCTCTCCGCAGGACGACGCTTTGGGGCCTCTCCGCCGCAGCTCGATAGCTCGGGACCAGCTCCCTGCGGAGCTGGCGGCAGATCTCGGAAGCCCCCGAATTTGCATCATTTTTAGCCTCTTCCACTCTACCAGAGAAGAGGGGTGTGTCAAGCCGCACAGATCCCAGTCGGCACGCCCCTGGGGGAGTGGAGGCGCCCGCGAAAGGATTCGCCCCGCGGGGGATGGCAGTCTGTGCTGATGCCGCACCGAGGCGACCTGCCGCGCGCGCGATCCGACCGTGAAGCTCCATGAACACAGGCAGCTCGGCCCCACGCCTGCCTTCGAGGTGCCACTTCGAGTGGCAATGCTGCAGGCGCGAGAGGCGTGAATTTGACGGGGGCGTCGGCCGGGCAACGGGTTGCCCGAGGTCCGAGCGCCCCGCCGAACTTTGCGGCATGGCGCCGCGGCGGAAGCGCTCTGCCCTGATTGGGAAAGCATTGGGACGCCGTGCAGTTTGTGCATAGTGCGCTCACGGCTGCACCGGTTGGAGCTCGATCACGCGAACTCCCTCGGGCGGCGTGAAGTGGAAGCGGCTCGCGGCGACGCCCTGGTTCGTCCGAACGTTGTGGAACGCGACGCGGGTCACGTTCCCGACGAGATCGGAGACCGTGCTCTCCTCGACTTCACCGCTCTCGCGATCCACCACGATCTCGAGCTTCTCGTAGCTGGCCGGCTCCTTCGGCGTGAGATCAAGCACGATGCTGGTTCCCTCACACGATCTCGCACGCACGCTGAAGGAGTGCCGCAGGTCACCCCGGCCCAGCAGAAACTGCATCGCCCCGCCCGTGAGCAAGGTCTCTCCCGCGTGCATGCGCTGCGCCTCGTGGGTCGCCGGGTCGTAGACCCAGGCCACCTCCCCGTCGCTCACCACAAGGCTTGGATTCGGCTTTTCGTAGGACCAGCGCATCTTGCCCGGCTTCTCGAAGACGACTTCGCCGGAGGATTCGCTCGGCGCGTCGTGGCCCGAGCCGTGGAGCGAAGCCACGCGGGTCGTCTGCTCGAAGCGGGCGGAAAGATCCTTCACCGCTTCGTAGCGCTGCTGCACGCGGGCCGCGAGCTCGTCCGTGCAGTCGTGCTTGGCAACCCCTTCCTCGCGGGCGGGCCGCGCCTGCGCCCCCGCCTCGCGCTCCGCCACGAGGCAAACCAACGGAGCCACGAGCCCGAGCGCAAGGGCCAACCACGAGCCGCATGCGAAGCCGCGCGTCATCGAGGGTTGGACCCGCCTTGGCGCACGCGGATTCGAATCCGCCTATTCGAGGTCGAGCGATCGCGCATAGACCTCGCGGGGCTTGGTGCCTTCCTGGGGGCCGATGATGCCGTCGAGCTCCATCTGCTCGACCATGCGGGCCGCGCGGTTGTAGCCGACCTTGAGCCTGCGCTGGAGGTAGGAGATCGACGCATTGCGCGTCTCGGCGACGATCGCGATCGCACGGTCGTACATCTCGTCGACCTCGCTGCCCCGCTCTTCCTTCTGCTCGCTCTCTTCCTTCATCTTGAGCAGCGTCTCGTCAAACTGCGGCTTGCCTTGGTCGCGCAGGAAGGCGACGAGGCTGCTGACCTCCTTCTCCGACACATAGGCCCCGTGGATGCGCTGGAGCTTCGAGGTTCCGGGCGGGAGAAACAGCATGTCGCCTTGCCCGAGCAGGTGCTCGGCGCCGTTTTGATCCATGATGGTGCGCGAGTCGGTGCGGGAGGAGACCTGAAACGAGAGCCGGGCCGGGAAGTTGGCCTTGATGACCCCGGTCAACACGTCGACGCTCGGTCGCTGGGTCGCGAGCACGAGGTGAATGCCTGCAGCACGCGCCATCTGGGCGAGTCGCTGGAGCGCCTCTTCCACGTCACGGGCCGAGACCACCATGAGGTCGGCGAGCTCGTCGATCACCACGACGATGTACGGCAGGCGCGAAAACGCGAGCTCCCGCCCCTCCGTCTCGCCCGGCTTTGGCTTTAGGCGGAAGGTCGTGTGGCCAGCACGGAGCTCCTCGTCGACCCGCGCATTGAACTGGTCGATGCTGCGCACGCCGAGTGCGGCCATCATCTGGTACCGCTCTTCCATCTTGTGCACGATGCCCGCGAGCGCGGCGGCGGCGCGCTTCGGATTCGTCACCACGTCGGCGATGAGGTGCGGGATCCCCTCGTACATCGACAGCTCGAGCAGCTTCGGGTCTACCAGCAAGAGCTTCAGCTCGTCGGGCGTGGTGCGGAACAGGATCGAGCACAAGAGCGTATTCAAAAAGACGCTCTTGCCCGTTCCGGTGGCGCCTGCCACCAGCAGGTGGGGCATGCGTGCCAGGTCCGCCTCCACGGGGTTCCCGAAGATGTCCTTGCCGAGGGCCAAGGTGAGGCGCGAGGAGCTCGCGCGGAACGACTCCGACTCGAGCAGGTCCCGGATGTAGACGATTTCGCGCTCCGAGTTCGGGACTTCGATCCCGACCACCGACTTGCCCGGGAGCGGCGCGATGATCCGCACCGAGAGCGCGCGCAGGGCCAAGGAGAGATCGTCGGCCAAGTTTACGATGCGGTTCACCTTGACGCCCGACTCGGGCTCGAACTCGTACATCGTGACGACGGGGCCTGGGTGCACGGTCACGACGCGACCCCCGACACCGAAATCCTTGAGCTTTTTCTCGAGGATCCGCGAGTTCATGATGAGGCTCTCGCGGTCGTAGGTGCGGGCGGTCGCGGGCGGCTTCTGGAAGAGTGAAATGTCGGGCGACAAAAACGGGCTACCGGCCCTGCTCTCAGCGAATAGGAACGCCTCCTGGCGCGGTGTCACCTTCTCGTGTCGCTCCGCGGAGTGGTCGACGATCGCAGGCTCGGTGCCCTTGCCCCGTCGTTCCGGTCGCTCCCGCTCGGCGGCGGGGCGCAGCGCTGCGGCGGAGAACGGATCGGGCCCTGCGGCCACGATCGCGAGGGCCCCCTCGGGCTCTCCCGCCCCCTCGGGTTCCCGCATCTTCTCGACCCGGGCGCGGCGCGCCCGCCGTTCCCGCCAGACCTGGAAAGCGCGCACATTCTCCCGCGCGCGCAGCGCGCCCTGGCTCAGCCCCCGCCCGGCTACGCGCAGGACAGAGACAGCGCCGCGGCCGGTGGCCGCGGCGGCCGCAGCCACCGCGGCCAGTGCTGTCGATGCGGCAATCCCAGTCACCGCGAGCAGGCTTGCCGTGAGCAGGAGGAAGTTCACGAGGAGCGCTCCCCAGCGGCTTAGGAGCGTACCTTCGAGCGATGCCAAAAGACTACCGAGGGCGCCGCCCGAGACCTCGCCAAGACGCAGCCGCGCGAGCTCGTGGAGCAGCACGGGTAGCGTCGCGAGGGCGAGCAAGAGCCCAAGGCCACCCAGCCAAAGACGCACGGGGATCGCGGAGACCCGGCGCCCCACCAGGAGATACGAGCCCACGAGCGCAAGCGCGAGCACGGGCACGACCGCGGCCCAACCGATCCCCCGGACAAGGCCGCCGGCGAGCGCGGCTCCGACGACGCCTCCCGCGTTGGTCACACGCACCCAGCGCAGAACGGGATCCACGGGTGTGTAGGTCGCGACAGACGCGGCCGCGAGGACGGCGAGCCCCAGAAGCGCGATCCCGAGCGACTCCCGCGCCAGGCGACCCATCAAGGTCGCAGCGAAGGCGCCGCCGCGGGCCGCCCGTGCGGAGGCCCTAGCCATCTGCGTGCACGCGGAAGATCGACGAAAAATCCACGTCCCTCACCCCCTTGGGACGGGCAATGGCGCGAGGGTATCCGGGCGAGAATCGATGCGTCAAGCCGCACTGCGAGGGTGCATCCTTGGCTGCGTGCGCTTGACGCTCGACAGGGCGGGCGAGATCATGGGATCTTACCCCTCAACCCGACCGATCCTCGACGGAGAGAATCATGGCAGGCGTGAACAAGGTGATCCTGATCGGCAATCTCGGCCGCGATCCCGAACTCCGCTACACGCAGGGCGGCCAGGCGGTGGCGAACTTCACGCTCGCCACCACCGAGAACTGGACCAATAAAGGGGGAGAGCGCGAAGAGCGGACCGAGTGGCACCGCATCGTCGCTTGGGGACGGACGGCGGAGCTGTGCGCGCAGTACCTGGCCAAGGGGCGCACGGTGTACATCGAAGGCCGGCTGCAAACGCGCGAGTGGGAAAACAAAGAAGGCCAAAAGCAGCGCACCACAGAGATCAATGCCCTAACGGTTCAGTTCCTCGGTGGCCCGCGCGCCGCCGGCCAGGGAGGGCAAGCCCGCCCTTCGGGCCGCGCGGGGAGCGGCACGGAGCTGGACGCGGGCCCGCCCGACGACGCCGCGGCCGCCCCGCCCCCCGACGACGAGATCCCGTTCTAAGGGCAGTGGCCTCGCCCTACGACGCGCCGCGCCGGGCGCGCACCAGACGCCCGGGAACCGAATCTTGGCGCAGGTTCCGCACGACCTGATCGATCCGGGCGCGCGCTACGCGGTCAAGGTTCTCGAACTCGATTCCCATTCCCGGGCTCTCGGCGCCGCCCCGAGCGGTGGTCCAAACGACACGACCGTGCACTTGGATGGGCTCTTCCTCGCCCGGGAGCTTGAAATTCAGCAGCACCGCCGTGCCGGTCGGCGGCGGGCTTTCGGTTTCAATGAAAAGGCCGCCTTCGTTGATATTGGCCGTGAACTCCGAGAAAAATGAGTCGACCGTCGTGTAGTCGACCCGCACGACGAGGGGCGTACGCTCTGAGCGCCGTTTTTCCGAATCGCCCCCCGGCTCGCCGTCGGCTTGCAAGATCTCGATGCTGGCCTTGGCCATACCGACTCTGCCCTCCCCGAAGACGCGCCGCAGCTCACGCAGGCTCGGGCTCGCCGCCTTGATCGACCAGACACGCCCGATCCCTTAGCACCCAAATTTCTTGCCGCACTGCGAGGGGCGGCCAGCGAAGCGCGGACCCTTCGCCGCGGCTTACGCGACGCGGGCTTGCGCAGGGTCCAGGCCCACGTGAGACCCGCTCGAGGTTTCACCCCTTGCCTCCTCTTTGCGCAGGCTTCCTGCCTGTCCTGTGGTGGGCCTTTTACTGCCCACGGCAGGTTTTCTCCTGCGCCTCGGCGCTTGCGAGCGCCGCGGCAAAGGCCGAAGGCTCGAGCTCCGGGGCGACGAGCCCGCGGAGCGTCTCGTGCGCGCGTTCCGGGCCATCGAGCTCGCGGGAGAATGCACGCAGCAGTGCCAGGTACCCTTTTACTTCCGAGGCCTGGCTCATGGCGGCCGCCAGCTCTATGGGTGCCGCGGGATTGAGACGCGTTCCGTCCTCCAGGGTCACGGCTCCGTCGGGGGAGATCTCGCCGAGCCGCTTCATCACGGCGCGCAGGTAGGGGTCGGTGAAGGCGCCGCGGGGCACGAGGGCACGCGTCAGCGCTTCACGGTCGAGCGACCGCCGGAACGCGTCGTCGAAGACGGCCGGGCAGCCCACCACGTCGCGTCGGTCGAGGCGTGCCAGGGCCGCTTGCGCCCGCGCCACCATGTTCTCGCCGCCTTGGGGCTGCACCAGGTCGATCGTAAACTCATGCAGACCGCGCGTCGCATCCTCTCCCTGGCGCGAGCGCAACTCCACTTTCTCGCTCTGGGCAAGGGAGGTCGTGTCCACACGCACGAGGAGATCCTCGCCGAGCTGCTGGGTGGAGACTGCACCGATGTAGGGATTCCGCACACTCGTGAGCGCGCTCGCCAGCTCGGGGGTGTTGGCGGTCTGGTCGAGCACCAAGGTAAAGCCGCCCTCTCGATTCTGAAGGCGTACCTCGGCCAGTTGGGTGGTGAGGAGCGAGAGCGATCCGCGGCCTGCGAAGTACGCGGATGCGACGGCCTTCAGCGCATTGGGGAGCGGTGACAGGTCGAGCTGCACCGTGTCCTGTCGGGAGGACACGGCCACGGTCGTCTCTTGCACCTTATAGCCTTCGAGGTAGGCGCGGACGGTGACGGCGTCGCGCGGACCTGCCTCAATCCGCGTGGGAAGCGCAAGCGTGACCGGGGCCTGCGCCTGTTCATAGCGCTTTTGGAAATTTGCCCGGACGTAGAAGAGGTCGAGCTGCGCACCCGGGGGCGTCGTGTCGACCTTGAGGGTGCGCTCTCCGTACCAGTAGCTCGGGCCTACGAAGATCACGCTGAACGGCGCAAAGACGTTTCGCAGACCCCAGGAAGCCGCGCTCTCCGGAACGAGCTGGACGGTCTCCGCGCCAGCGCCGGCACTGGCGCTGACACCGATCAGGAACACCAGGAGGGCCGCTGCTTTTCTCGGGCAAACCAAGAGCGTGGCGTCCTCCGAAGCGCCGAGCGTAGCCGTGGGAAGGAGCAGCCGACAGGGCGCCGCGAGGCTCCCCGGGCGCGGGTCGCTTGGCGATCAGGGCGGGGAGGCGGAGCTCGACGTCAGCTCGAGTCTGTCCAAGATTGCCTCCGCGCGGCGATCGCCCGTGGTGCGCAGGATCTGCACGATCTCGGCGGTACGGCCGGCGCGGATCACCTCGTCGAGGAGCGCGGAGAGCTGCTCGTCGCGTTCGGCAAGGGGCATCCCGCTTAGCTCATCGAGGAATCCGCTGGGATCGCGTCGGATCTGTTCAAGCTGGGCTTCCATCGCACCAAGCTCTGACCCGACGGGGAGGGGCTCCGGTCCGGGGGCGACCGGCGTTGCCGCCTCCTCGTTGGGCACCGATGACCCCATGGGGCGGCGCACGAAAGGAGTCTGCTGCATCCAGACGTCGAGAGGAGCGAGGCGCCTCGCGATGGCATCGGAGGCCGGTGTTGTGAGCGCCGTCGTCTGCGGCGCTTTGACTTGCTCGGCGAGCCAGCCCGGGGCAAGCAGCGCCAGCGCGATGACCCCCACGGCGGCAGCGGACAGGGCCAGCGGGCGCGAGCGCAGCAACATGTCGAGCCCGTCGAGAAGACGCACCCGGAGAGTCGGCTGCGCCTCCCCTGCCTGGATGCGCGCGATCACGCTGTTTGCCAAGCCAGCGGGAGGCTCGACCTCGGGCAACGAGCGCAGCAGCCCGATCGTCCCTCGCAGCTCCCTTAACTCCTCCGCGCAGCTTGGGCACGCGTCCAGATGTGCGTCCACCAACGCCCGCTGCTGAAGCGGGAGGTCGCCCTCGAGATAGGGACCCAGCCGGACCCTGACTTCTCCGTGCTTCATGCCGCTCTCCCCGATCCCACTTCGCGGGCCAGCGCACCGAGCAGCGGCCGGAGGGCCTGACGCGCGCGGTGGATGCGTGACTTCACGGTGCCTTCCGCGAGCTCGAGGACCTGCGCGATTTCGGCGTAGCCCAGGCCCTCGATGTCGTAGAGCACAAGGGGCAGTCGCAAGGCAGGGCTCAAGGCGAGCAGCGCCTCTTGGACACGCGAGCGGACCTGAGCGCCCGCGGCTTCACGCTCGGGATCCACCGGGGAAAGCGGGATGGCGATGCCGCTGGCCTCGCCTACGGCAAGGCTGCGCTCTCGCGCGTGACTGCGCCCGAGGCTGCGTCGGCGGTTTAGCGCGGCGTTGGCGGCAACGCGGTAGACGAAGGTGGAGAAGCGAGCTTCGCCACGGAAGCGGTGGCCGTGACGATGCAGGTTGAGGAAGGTCTCCTGCGCCACGTCTTCGGCCTCGCTGTGGCTCCCGAGCATGCGCACCAGGAGGCGAAAGACGCGCCGCTCGTGTCGCTGCACGAGCGTCTCGAAGGCCGTCGTGTCGCCACTGCGCCAGCGAACCACGAGCTCCCGGTCGGGATCCTCGAGCACGGGGACGCGCACGGCCCCCGCCCGGACCAGGGGGCCTCGTTCTGCAATCTCGTGGCTCACTTCTCGCCTCATTGGCTGTGGACACCTACCCGCAGGGTTTGGTTCCCTCTCCCTCGCGCCGCTCAGCGCGCTCGGCCCACGCGGCCCTCTCCACGGCGCAGCCACGTCCCGCTCTTTCCACCGCTCTTGCGCACAAGCCGCACCCTTTCGAGGGTCATCCCGCGGTCGACCGCCTTGCACATGTCGTAAATCGTGAGCCCTGCCG
>Ga0209039_10002799_pt1 | contig 14326 bp, 10 predicted proteins | sample BogFormECP12_OM1_FD_188238 | JGI IMG/M metagenome (GOLD analysis project Ga0209039, IMG submission 188238) | Bog forest soil microbial communities from Calvert Island, British Columbia, Canada - ECP12_OM1 (SPAdes) (version 2) | ecosystem: Environmental > Aquatic > Freshwater > Wetlands > Bog ... | reverse complement strand
AGGAGAGAAAGAGGACGCCTGTAGGGTGAAAAAACTGTAATCTGTGGGGTTCGAGAAAAGAATCTCGGCTTGCGAGTCCCCCACCCGTGAATGGAAGGTACTCAATACCACTCCTCGGGGAGTTACACGCTTTTCTCGTCTTTTGCAAGACGCCACTCCAGAGCCGTGAACCGGTGAATCACCTTATTGTTGCGCACGGCAATACTAATGGCGCGGCGGTTTCCTACGAGTACGCACAGCTTGCGCGCACGCGTGATGGCGGTGTAAAGCAGATTGCGCTGAAGCATCATGTAATGCTGTGGAACGACCGGCATCACTACTGCGGGGAATTCGGATCCTTGGGCTTTGTGGACCGAGACGGCATAAGCCAGGACGAGTTGATCGGCTTCATTCCAATCGTAGGCCACCGTCCGATCGTAAAAATCCACCACCAGATCATGTTCAATGAGATCCATCGAGTGGATGAAACCAATATCGCCATTGTAGACATCTTTGTCGTAGTTGTTCTGGGTTTGCATCACCTTGTCGCCCAGGCGAAAAATGGTACCAAAAAGATTGCGCTCCGGTTTGTTGGCGGCAGGGGGATTGAGCTTTTCCTGCAAACGTTCGTTCAAAACCGTGACGCCCGCCGGGCCGCGGTAGATGGGGGCCAGCACCTGGATCTGGTGGATCGGGTCGAGCCCGAATTTCTGGGGAATCCGCTGGGCGACCACTTCAATGATCCAATCGGCCGCTGCTACGGCATCCTCCGCCGGAAAAAGGAAGAAATCCCCATCGACCCGGGAGAATATTGGCATTTTGCCTTGATTGATGCGGTGGGAATTGGTAATGATCTGCGAGTCGGCAGCCTGGCGGAAAATGGTAGTAAGGCGGGTTACGGGCGCGATTCCACTGGCGATGATGTCGCGCAATACATCCCCTGCTCCCACGGATGGCAGCTGGTCGACATCGCCGACCAGAAGCAGATGAGTGCCCGGTTTCAATGCCTTGAGCAAGTGGTGGGTCAACAATAAATCCAGCATGGAGGCTTCATCCACGATCAAAAAGTCCAGGTCCAGCGGATTCTCGTCACTGTATTGGAAGCCATCCACCGGGGAATAGCCCAGCAGACGATGGATGGTGCTGGCCGGATGTTTTGTCGCTTCCGTAAGACGCCTGGCCGCCCGGCCAGTGGGAGAGACAAGGGCGTAACGCCGATGCTGGGCTTCCAAAGCGGCGATCAATGCTTTCAGGCAGGTTGTTTTGCCTGTCCCCGGGCCGCCGGTGAGTATGCTGACCGGGTGATTTAATGCCATTTGGACAGCGGTTCGTTGTCCTTCGGAAAGATTCTGACTGAAAGGGGGAATCGGACCCTTTGTCTTATTTAGCGCAGGGACTGTGTTGACCAGAACTTTCAGCCGCTCCGCGACACCTTTCTCGCCAAAGTAAAAGGGCGTCAGGTAGATGACGGGAACAGAATATACCCCTTGAGCATCTGCGATTCTCTTCGTTTTGGGGTTTTTCGGTTCTTCCTGTACGGGAAGCATCTCGGGACGGATGCGGCCATCCTGGTTCAGACGTTCCAGGGCGAGGGGAATGAGTTCCGCTGAAACCTCCAGCAGTTCGGTCGCCCTTTGAGCGAGCAGGTCCTGGGGGGCATAAACATGGCCGTCGTTGACCATTTCATTCAAGGCATAGACGACCCCGGCTTCGATGCGTGAAGGGTGCTCCGCAGGCAGGCCGAGGTTCTGAGCGATGCGATCGGCGGTTTTGAAACCGACCCCAATAATGTCGCGCTCCAGCTGGTAGGGATTTTTCTCGACCGTCTCCATGGCCGCTTCCCCGTAGGCTTTGAAGATTTTAACGGCCAGGTTCGTGCTGACCCCATGGCCGTGGAGGAAGACCATGATCTCCTTGACCTGTTTTTGCTCCTCCCAGGCCTCGGCGATCTTTCTTATCCGGCCCGTACCGATGCCGGGGACCTCACGTAACCGCTCGGGGTGCTGCTCGATGATGTCGAAGGTCGCTTCCTTGAAGCTGCCCACGATTCGCCCTGCCAGCCGCGGGCCGATGCCTTTGATCATCCCCGAGCCAAGATAGCTTTCGATGCCTGCGATCGTAGCAGGCAGGGTTTGCTCGCAGACTTCGACCTGGAATTGTTGGCCGTGTTTGGGATGGGTGGTCCAGCGGCCCTGCAGGCGCAGGTGCTCTCCGGGGGATACTTCGGGCAAATTACCGACCACGGTAGCCAGGCCGTCCAGACTTAGCCCTGGAATGCGTGTACGTTGAGCGCCCCTCCTGGAGTCCGGGAGCAGACGCAAGACGGTATAACCGTTTTCGGGGTTGTAATAGGTGATACGTTCGACCGAGCCCGAGAGATCGTCCATCTTTTTATGCTTGACGATCACCAGGTCCGGATGATTTCGCCTGCGATTGGATCAATCCCCAAACCAATCGTTTCCAAGGGCTTTGCTCTGCTCAATGAAAAAACGCTTGACCTGTTCCCAGGGAAGATCGACCAACAGGTCGGGTGGATAGTCACGGTCGGCGTTCTCGAACATGACCAGGCTTTCGACGGCCATCAAAGCAAAATCGCGCGCCTGCGGATACTTCCTCTCCCCCGCCCGGAGCAAATCGGCTAGCGAGAGGTGCTGTGAAATATAGTGAAGGTCGTAAAAATCCTTGCGGCCGCCGCGGCCGATCAACGCATCCAGTTTCATCAACCCAATATCCAGGATCGAAGCAGCTTCGATATGCTCCAGTTTAAGGACTGGTTCGAGCAAAGCATACCCGTAACGAAAAAATCCGACATTCAGGCCCTCGACCAGGACGAGAAGGTTGCCGTCCACATTCTCGATCACTTGCCCCTGGCGTTGAGAGAAAACACCCATCAGGTCTTGGCGTGTCTTTTCATGGATTTCGTCCGTTGCCGAGAAAAAATCCAGATCCACCGACCGGCGATGGCCAATCTGCAACGCCAACCCCGTGCCACCCGCCAGATAGAAGCGCGATACAAAATCCTGCTGACCCATCCAGATAAGCAGGCGGCGCATTCCGTCCGTAATGGTTTCCCAATGGGGAGAGGTCAGTACGGCCATACCTGACGCCTGGGCGAGATATCTTCAGAAACATTCAGAAGGACGCACCACAGGTGGTACCGTCGTCTGGGAATCCGCCGCGATCCCATTTCTACCAGCCATGACCTGACCCGTTCTTTGCCATAAGTCTCAAACAGCCAGCGAACTTCCGTGCGGTTACCATAGGTTAACAACCGTTCCATCACCAACGCCGCATGAGTTTCGATGTTCAATTCCGAAAAGGCGTATTCCTGAAAAAACGGCGCAGTGGAAACCGGGATTCTTTCCATAAAAACATTATACAACAGTACAGCTCGTGTTCTTTTTTTTGATGCTTTACGACATGTCAGATCTGAAAAAGTCTGGCACTATCGCTGGAGCTCAGCTTGATGCCTTTTGAGCGACACCCTGCCCGACGCGCCTGATGCAGGGTAATGACCCGTAGTTCGAACGCTATGGGGAGATGTTAGGCCCTCACAGGTAGATGACGGGCCAGATAGCCTCCGACATTTTTAGAGACTTGGTTCTTGCAGCTTGACAAGAAATAATAAACAGTGTATATTTATAGTGTAAATTTACACTGTTAGTTAAATCTTCGAAAGGAAACCCATGTCGCCTCGCCCACGAAAGACCGAACAGCAAACCAACCTGCAGGAAGCTATTAAAGACACCGCCCTGAAACAGATCGCCAAATTCGGGGCATCTGCACTTAGCCTGCGTGGCATTGCGCGTGAATTGCACATCTCCGCTCCGGCCATCTACAACTACTTTCCCGACTTCGACACCCTGGTGAGCGCCTTGATCGTTGATGCCTTTACTTCCTTCGGTCGGGCCCTGGAAGCCGCCCGAGATGCGTTGCCGAAAGAGGACCTTGCGGGCAGGTTCACTGCCGTGGGTCTTGCCTATCGCGGCTGGGCCGTTGCCCATCCCCAGCACTTTCTGCTGATCTTCGGGGCTCCGGTGCCGGCTTATGACTTTTCCGTCGATAAGCTGGGCCCGGCTCCGCTCAACAGTTTTTTGGTTTTGGTCGGTGTACTGGACGATGCCCAGCGGGCGGGGGCGTTGCATCCACCGGAAGGTTATGTACACTGGACGCCTGCCCTGCAGGGCCAGGCGCAGGGTCTCTGCGACATGCACATCGCCTACGATCCCCTGACGATCTATCTCGCCATCGAAGCCTGGGCCAAGGTGCACGGCCTGACAGCCCTGGAACTGAACGGCTACCTGCCGTCTTTCCTGGGCCAAAGCCTGGACGATTTCTGGCGTTCTGAGTTCAACGCCTACACCCGACTGCTCTTCGCTCAATAGAGAGGAAATCATCTCATGAAAGCCATCCTCCTGAACGGTTCTTCCGAAAACGATGCGACCGCCGAGCGCATTCGCAGCACCCTAACCGCCGAGCTCGCCTCGCGCGGCTGGGAGGTTAACCACATCCTGCTCAGGGAGGAAAAGATCGGCGCCTGCGGGGGCGACTTTTTCTGCTGGATCCGCGACCCGGGCATCTGCAACGTGGCCGATGACAACCGCACACTCGCCGCCGAAATCATGCATAGCGACCTGATGGTCTACCTGACCCCGGTCACCTTCGGTGGCTACTCCTCCCAGCTCAAGAAATTGGTCGATCACCAGATCCAGAATGTCGAGCCGTTCTTCGCAACCGTGGCGGGCGAAACCCACCACCAAAAACGCTATCCGCACTATCCGGATTTCCTGGCCGTCGGTTGGATGGAGCGGGCCGACCCACAGGAGGAAGCCGTTTTCCGAGAGCTGGCCCATCGCAATGCCATCAATTTTTATGCCCGCAGAGCAGTGACGGGTGTCGTCCTGGCCGATCAACCGGACGAAGCGCTCCGTACGGCAACCCGGGGCTGGCTGGATGACTTGTCGAAGGGCAAACCTTACCGGGCGGAGAGTCTGCCCGAGCCGGCCGAGGCACCCGCGGGGATCCGGCCGCTGAAGCGTGCGGTCCTATTGGTTGGCAGCCCGCGCACGCGTAAAAGCAGCTCCCAGTCCCTGGGCGGATATCTGTTCGACCAGCTGGCGGCACGCCAGGTCCAGACCGAGACCTTCTACATCCATACCAGCCTGTACTCGCCGCAGCGAATGCAAGCCCTGCAGGATGCAGTGGACGCCGCCGACCTGGTGCTGCTGGCCTTTCCTCTCTATGTTGACAGCCTGCCCGCTCCCGTTATCGCTGCCCTGGAACGGATCGCCGCCAGGCGGCGCGGGCAGGGCGGGACCCGGCCACGCTTTGCCGCCCTGGTCAATTGTGGTTTTCCGGAGGCCGCTCACAATCGCACCGCCCTGGCGATCTGCGAGACGTTCGCACGGCAGGCCGGTTTCGATTGGGCTGGAGCGCTCGCCCTGGGTGCCGGCCAGGGGCTGGTGCACGGTGTCCCCCTGGCTGAGGCCGGCGGGCAAGCCACCCCGATCCGAAAAGCGCTTGACCTGGCGGCCAATGCGCTAGCCGCGGGGCAGGTCATTCCGCAAAGCGCGGTGGACCTGCTGGCCCGACCGATCATCCCAGCCTGGTTATATCGCTGGATGGGGGTGATTGGCTGGAGACAGCAGGCGAAACAATATGGTGTCCAGAACTTGCTCCGGCGCAAGGCTTATGCGAATCAGAATCCGTCCATGTTTGAAAAGATCTCGGCTGAGACCTCCACCAGATCCTCATAACGATCATAATTGGCACCCTTCTTCATAAGCATATTAAATAGCGATCGGCTGGATGAGGGGGGCATCCAACCGTTCGCCATATTTTATTATAGTCAAAAAAGCGCTCAAGAATCGCTGCCGGGCCTTTCAAAATCCTTTCAATCCAGCACGGGAAAAAAGGAAGGGTTCGCAGAAAGCTAAACGCCCGATGCAATTCCCATTAATACAAGCGAGGCCCATGACGGCCTCGCAGGGTGCCTCTGAAGTGTGCCAATTGGCACACTTCGTTTCGACCCTCGGATTTTACAGAAGGCGGTTCTGGCGTGCGACGAAGATCTCCGGGACCGGTCGCTCAGGAGCTTCGCGCACCCACCACTTGGCAAGAAACTCCAGGACCGCCGGAAATTCGCTCTCCGGGATGAGCTGGTAGCTCGGCACCTGGAATTTCTTCTTGACCTCGCTCTGGACGATCGCAAAGGGGCTGGCTCCCTTCTTGTGCTTCTCTTTGAGCATGGATCCGAGCACCCCCACCGCGTCGGTGAACTGTTTGGCCTGCTGCATATTAATGAAATCCGTCCCGACCAGGCGCGCCTCCAGATTTTTCACCCGCTCCTCGAGGCCTTTGAGGCGCGCCCCGTGCTCGCCGACCTGCTGGCCGAGAGATGAAGCCTGCTCCATCATGCGGTAGTATGCCTGCTCGGCGGGAGGCAGGGTGGCATCCAGCTCGGCGCGCATATCATCGGGCAGGGTCCGGGCACGGAAGTAGGCGAAAACGGCGTCGGCCATCTCTTTTTTGAAAAAGATCAGCTTCTCTTTCAGCCCGGGCTTCACGCGCTCGTGGTTGATCGTCCCCATCCAGTAGTGAAGTCGCTCGAGCGAGAGGCAGGCCACGTCCTGATCCGAGGCGACCCCGTCCTTGCGGACGACCCGGGCGCGCACGGTAAAAACGTGCTCCTCGAGAACCACATCCCTCTTCACGCGCTGCAGCTGGCTGCTGAAGTCCAGCCCCAGGGCGTCGCACAGTTCATGAAGCGGCAGCAGCAGTTTTCTGCGGTCTGTCCAGTAAATGTCAAAGACCGCGTCGGCGAACTGGAACGGGTAGCTTTCCACAACCTTCATGATCAACCATCCTCGGGATCGATGTTTTGGGTTGGTTATGGCAACCAACCCAATTTTCGGGCATATTCATCCTGAATGTCCCCGAAGCGTGCCAATTGGCACACTTCAAATGATGCACTAGCTGCGGCGGGCGCGGATCTTGCGCAGGCTCGAGGCGAGATGCTCCAGGGTATCCGCGGCGGCTTTCAGGTCTTCGGGATCGCGCAGCAGGGCCGAGAGTTCGGAGGCCACCTCGTCGAAGTTCTGGTCGAATTCGGGGCCGCGCACGAATTTCAAGATGGACTTGACCCGGCTGGCCAGCCGCCTGTGCGGCCCAGGCGCCGGGTGGGGGCCTGTCTCTTTCCGGCCCTGGCGCGAACTTTCCACGGCGCGCACCAGGTCGGCCTGGGTGAGCCGTTCCTCGATCGCGGCGAGCAGCAGGCTGCGCTGGCGATCTTTCGGGGCGGCCACGATCACGCGCAACCGGCCTTCCTCCAGCCGGTAGAGACTGGCGAGATAAAGAAGATGATCCTCCAAGGTCAGGATCTGCAGGTGGCGGACAAGATAGGGACGGGAGAGGCCGACGATGCGCTCGACGGCCGGCCAAATGCCATCCGGCAGGCGTTTGATCGCGAGCACCTTGCGGTAATAGTCCAGCTCGTCGACGTCCGGGTCAGGATGGATTTCGAGGATTAAGAGGATCAGGGCCGCGGTTGCCTTGGCCAGGTCGACCGCCGTGATGTCCTCGCGCAGCAGGTTCTCGGCCACCTGGCGGAACCGGCTGGTCTCCTTCTGCTCGACCACCTGGAGGCGCGGTTCTTCCTTCAGCCCGCGCTGCACGGCCTCCAGCACCAGGGACCAGAAGCGCCGCTCCCCGGCCTCCAGCAGAAAACGCGGGCCTTTCTGGGTCTGCACCCAGGAGCCGGTGGCTGGTTCGATCTGGCCCTCGGTCAGGATCGACTCTCCGAGCGAGAGCAGGTCGTTCACCTGGCGGCGCATCGCCTCGTCCCCCTCGGACGCCACGAGCAGCGAGCGGGCGGTCTCGTAGCAGTCGGCCTGGCCCACCAAAAAGGCTTGCTTGAGTTCCGGAGGCAGGATGACGCGCGTTTGAAATCGGTCTGGAAGGATCTGGCTCAAGGGGATCGCCACGAGGCGCGCCGATCGCGCTGCAGCCTCGGCGGCGGGCTTTTCAGCGGCCATGAGCCCCGTGATCTGGGCCTCTTCGCTCTGCCCCAGCCTGCTCAGGTCTTTATGGACGGTTCGTTTCGGCATGTTAAACCTCTGGGCTGAAGTGTGCCAATTGGCACACTTCAGCGGTTCATCCGGCGGCGGAGTTCCTCGGCCACCACCGCGAATTCATGGGTGGACTGGCTGGCAGACACCATCTCGCCGGAGGTGCGGGAAGGCTTAAAGCTGAAGATGTCCAGTCCTTCCGAGACGGCGTAGGCGATCTCGGCCCGGCGGCTGACGGGAGGCAGGACCAAATCTCCATACTCGTGGGTCAGGGCATCCAGGAACTCCTTCTGCTCCGTGTTGCGGAAATCGCACATGGTCGGCAGGATCCCGGCGATCTGGAGGCACGGGTTCTGTTGGCGCTGAACGCTCTGGATGGTCTGCACTGCCTCCGACAGCCCATCCAGGCTGGGGGCTTCCAGCTGTACGGGGATGAGCACGTGGGTCGCGGCCACGAGCGAGTTGACGGAAAGGTGGGAGAGCCCCGGCGGGTTATCGATGACAGCATAGCGGTACATCGAATCGATGGGGGTGAGGATCTCGCGCAGCCGGAAGAGTCCGTCCACCGGGTCACTGCGCAGGGCGGCGTCGACGTTCATCATTTTCTTCTTGGAGGAGGGGATGTAATCCATGTTCCCCCGGGCTCGGAGGGGGATATCCGCCGCGGCGATGATCTCCAGGATCGGGCGCGTCGTCTCCAGCATGAGCAGCCCGGCGATGTTGTCGTACGGTCCGAGGGGCAGGGAGGCGCGCTTGCCGAAGAAGCCGCCCGAGAGGGTGATGTCGCTGTGGGCCTGCTGGTCGAGGTCGACCACGAGCACACGCCCGGGGGCATCGGAGGGATTCGCCTCGTAGGAAAGCATGAGGGCGAAGGCCGCGCCGAGGTTGATCGTGGCCGTGGTCTTGCCCACGCCGCCTTTCTGGTTGAACACGGAAAGGATCTTCACGCTAGAATCCCCTCAACACCGCCGATGAATGTCCATTCGTGCCAGACAGAGGCCATGCTTGATTGTACCGCACGTTTTTCATCCCTTAGGTCCGGCTCAACACATTGTGCCGTTTTTCACAAGTGCGTCGGTGAAACGAAAAATTGCTTGATTTCGATCGTCTTGATTAGTATACAACAAGGTATCTGCCTTTGCAATAGCCATTTTGCCTAACTAATGTCCACGAGCAATAAAATCCCGTCAATAAGCAATTTCTCGTCTTAAAATACGTACTTCTCTATTGATTTAAGGCTGGTTTTGTGTCATAATAGGCATCAGGGACGCCGGAGACGCCTTTCTGGAGCGATCCCTGTTGTATCTTTCAGCGGACTCAAGGAGCCTTTATGGCCGAAGACAACGCCAACGTGTACGGACCCGAATGGCACAGCGCCAAGCTGGCCCGCCTTGACCTGGTCGAGGACCCGTTCCAGCTCTCGGCCAATCCGCGCTACCTCTACCTGGGGGATGAGCATCTGGTGGTCTTCCGCAACATCCAGGGAGTCATCGCCCGCCGCCGCGGCCTGGCTCTCGTCACCGGGCAGCCCGGGACCGGCAAGTCGTCCCTCGCCCGCCACATTTATAACCAGCTGTACGGCCTGAAGAACATCGACATCGCCTACATCGACACCGGCAACTTCAGCTCGCGCATGGACGCCGCCCGGACCGTCTCGCGCGCCTTTACCAAGATCGACGTGCCGTCGGCCCGCTCCTATGCAGACCAGATGGAGAATTTCAAGAAGGAGATCGTGAAGGTTTACGGGGAGAGGCGCAACGTGATCCTGCTCCTGGACGACGCCCAACTGCTGACGCGCCAGGGCATGGTCATGATCCAGGAGCTCTACAACTTCGACTTCAACGAGAAGGCGGTCACGGTGGTCGCCTTCGGCCAGGACGAGGTGGTGAACAACTTCCGCAAGTACCCGGCGATCAACAGCCGCATCTACATCACCCAGACCCTGGCGCGCATCTCGTTCGCCACCGCCCTGCAGATGGTGGAGTTCCGCCTGCGTGTGGCGGGGCGCTCCCAGCCGCTCTTCACCGATGAGGCCTTCAGCCTGGTTTTTGAGCTGTCGGACGGCATTCCGCGTGAGGTGGTGCGCATCTGCTCGCTCGCGGTGGACAACCTGCTCGCCTCGGACCGGGAACAGGTCACTTTAGACGTGATGAAAGAGGTCCAGGAACAGGACGAGAAACAGGTGGAGAAACAATGACGAAAAACAAAAAGGAAGAACGCACCGCCTGGGTGCAGATGTACCTTGCCCAAAAGAGGCAGAGCCAGCCGAAGGCGCAGCTCTCCTCGCGCGGACGCCCGCCGCACATGCTGGCCCGCACCCGCACCAATGCCATGTTCTATGAGGGCGATCTGAAGCTTCTCCACAAATGGCAGGAGCGCTTCCGCAAGATGCTCGGGCGCAAGCCGTCGATCGGGGAAGTGGCCGGCATCCTGGCGCGCATGGCGGAGGGGCGTTTGGAGGTGCTGGGCATGGACGAGGTCCCCGAGAACCTCGAGAAGCTGGCCGAGGGCATGATCGGCAGGTCAAAACGGGAATAAAATGTGTATTATAAGAGACCAATTAAATACACGTTTTATTCAGGGAATAAATGGTGTAAATTCTTGAGCTTATCTTGGATCAGACCTCGAAAACGCACCTTCGGAGAACCCATGACCTGACGAACGATATCTTCCCAGTAGTGCGGCACCCCTGACAGTGCCCGGGAAAAAGGTCCTTTTAAAGCACGTACGCCCCTGGCGGGGGGCGCACTTGCGAATTTACGAAAACAGGAGTGGTTTCGTGTTGTTTTCTATTGCTGATTATAGTGCGATTTCGGCGCCTGTCAAGGCGTTTACCGGCTCGGGCGGGCCTCAGATGGGCTGCCCCCGCCAGGCGAACGCGGGGGGTAGGGAGTAGGGTAGGGGCGCGTGGAACCTGCACAGTCCTGGCGGTACGCCCTCGAGCAGATCCAGACCGAGATGCCGAAATCCTCGTTCGACACCTGGCTCGCCGACGCGCGCCTGGTATCCTACGACGACGGCCGCTTTGTGGTGGGCGTGCGCAACGCCTACGCCCGCGACTGGCTGGAAAACCGGCTGACCAGCACGGCGGGGCGCCTGCTGACAGGGATCATGAACCGGGACGTGGAGGTGCAGTTCGTCATCGCCGAGGACGCGGAAGAGGCTGGGGAGGAAAGTGCGGTGGAAGAGGGGGAGATCGAGCAACCCGAAGCAGGCTCCGACCCGGAGTTCCAGACCCGCACCGCCTACTGCACGCTGTATGACCGGATCGTTCAGCCCAGGACGGTCATCGTGATCGAACGCTACCTGATCCTGCGCCTGCTGCCCTGGATCGGGCCGCGCGCCTTCTGGATGTACATCGGTTTCCACCAGGCCGCCTGGATGAACCTGCGGGGGAATGTGAACGGCAAGAACGCGGTGACCACCCGCCTGGCCGCGCCCAACATCGCCCGCTACGCCGGGGTGGGGCGGGCCACCCTGTTCCGCTGGATGAAGGACCCGGAGACCTGGAAGTCGCTGCGCGGGCTGGTTAAGCGCACCCACCTGGTGGCGGAGTGGGATACCGACCACGGCGGCAACATGCACAAGCTGGCCAACGAGTACCTGGTCTCCCTGACGCCGCCCCTGTCCTCGGCGGATGCTTACTCGGTCTACGGCTGGCTGGCCGGGAAGATCACCGCCGGTGCGACGCTCGAAGAAGCGCTGGAGGCGGCCCTGGATGTCCCGAGCGACAGGCTGGTCGGGGAGCTGCTCCAGCCGCTCGAGCAGCAGCCTTCTGCCAGGGAGATGGAAAAATCCATGCCGCAGTCCTTCCTGACCGTCATGGACATCGCCCAGGACCTTTCCCTGACGAAAAGCATGCCGGAGAGCGTGCAGGTGGCTGCCGAGCTGGTCCACACCAAGATCGTGCGTGCCTTCGGCGACACGGCCATCAAGGTTTACTTCGTGGAGAAGGTCATCCCGAAGAGCGGGATGACGCCCGAACAGGCTGCCCTGGTCGTAGCCTCCCGGTGCCGGACGTACACCAACGAGGCGACCGGGGAAGTGCGGAACCGCATCGCCGTGCCGCGCGGCTGCGCCGAGATGGGTGCCTGGATCGGCACGCACCGCGAGAAGACTGTCTGGGAATGGGTCAACGGGGAGGTGCGGCGCTCGGGCGGGAAAGGATCGAACGGGAAACGCATCAAGAAGACAGAAAAGGGCGTCGGTCCGCTGCCCGGCTTCCTGAAGGTCGAATACCCCAGGCAGGGGGAGGACAGGGTTCCCCGCCTGTATGTGCGCCTGATGGAACCGCTCTTCGACCTCCCGGCAGGGGGCTCCCCGGATGGCGGAGCTGATACTCCTGCCTCTGGCGGACCTGGAACGTCCGGGAAAGGCGGATTTGATACCAATAAAGATGGCGGACTTGGGACGATTAGAAATGGCGGCCATGGTGCGAATAAAGGCGGCGGACCTAAGACGATTAAGAATGGCGGCGGACAAACCGAAACTAGCGGCATTGAGACCCTCGACTGGCGGACCTGGGATGTTTTAAATGACTTAAAATACCTCCTGACCTCTTTCCGGATAAAGGCTTCTAAATCACCTCTAACTGTTTCTGGAAAAAAGAGAGCTGGAGATAACTTTTCTTCCGGAGAATGGGACCTGAAAGAGATCTTGTTCCAGTGCGAGGTCTACCCGGCCAACATCAAAAAACTGGTCACGGCAGGGGTCGCTCCCGAGCGGTTCATTGCCTGGGTGCTCTACACTCTGAGTCCTTACGGCCAGCGGATGAAGCTGGACCCGATGAAAACAGTAGTCAAGAGCCTGCTGGAGGATCCCGCAAGCGTCCCGCCCGCACCGGTCTTCGTTACCCTTGCCCGTCTGCCGAAGCATGTACTCTTCGAGCTGATTTCGACCACCCCGGCGGGTGGGGAAGGGGTGCAGACCGGTAACGAGGACTGGGATCAGCATATGGGGCTGATTAATCCGAAGATTGGTGAACTAAGGAAAATGCTGTTTGGGGTGCCGGCAAAGGGAGAGGGATAGCTGGCTGGAAGACGGATGGACACACGAGGTCGTGAATTTGTCCGTAGTTGCCAAGGAATGAACATTATTCTGCGAAAGCTAGAATCACACTACGGACCGCTTGGCGCAGAATAGAGAGTAGCGAGGAGCATGGAGAACCATTTACTGCTTGAGGCGGTAGAAGAATATTCACCTATCGCCCGGCTGATCGAGTTGGGGCGGCAGAAGAAGTATGTCACCATTGACGATATCCTGCACTTCATCCCTGAAGCCGAAAAGGATATCGAGCAATTGGAGGAAGCTTTTTCGGCGCTCTTGAGCGCGGGAGTCACTTTTGTTGAAGACGCCCCTGCCAGTGAACCTCCAGAGAATGAATTAGTTGCTGTGGAAGAAACCGAGGCCGGGCCTGAGCCAGAACTTTCGCTGGATGATCAACTCGCCAATATTGATTCCTCCGACACCATCGGGCTGTATCTCAAAGAAGTCGGCCAAGTCCCGCTGCTGACGATGACAGAAGAAGTTGAACTTGTCCAATGCATCGAGCACGGACGGACGGCTCGTGAAGAGCTGGCGCGCGGCAAGGTCAGCCCTCGCCGACGGATCGAATTGCGCCAATTCGTCGAAGACGGTTGGTCTGCCCGAGAGCACCTTATTACAGCCAACTCTCGCCTGGTGATCAGCGTCGCTAAAAAATATATGGGACGCGGTGTACTATTCCTTGACTTGATCCAGGAAGGCAATATTGGTCTCATGCGGGCCACCATGAGATTCGACTACCACCGGGGTTACAAATTCAGTACCTATGCCACCTGGTGGATCCGCCAGGCCGTGACACGTGCAAATGCTGACCAGGGACGTACCATCCGCGTCCCGGTTCACATGAGCGATCGGATCAACAAGCTCTTGCGCGTCCAGTACCAGTTGACTCAGCGTTTGGGCCGCGAACCGACCATCGAGGAGATGGCCGAAGCGCTGGAAGTGCCACCCAAACAAATCGAGAACCTAATCCAGATTGCGCGCCGGCCGCTCTCGTTGGAAACGCCAACCGGTGATGAGGAAGACTCGGTGCTCGGCGACTTTATTGAAGACGACGAAACTGCTCCACCCGATGAAACCGCGACCTATAATCTGCTGCGCGAGAATTTGCGTGAAGTCTTAAACGAATTGCCGCCTCGCGAAGCGCGCATCCTGCAACTGCGCTATGGCTTGCTCGATGGGCAGGCCTGCACGCTGTCGGAAGTTGGGCACAAGATGGGCGTGACGCGTGAGCGCGT
>Ga0209039_10002798_pt1 | contig 14327 bp, 9 predicted proteins | sample BogFormECP12_OM1_FD_188238 | JGI IMG/M metagenome (GOLD analysis project Ga0209039, IMG submission 188238) | Bog forest soil microbial communities from Calvert Island, British Columbia, Canada - ECP12_OM1 (SPAdes) (version 2) | ecosystem: Environmental > Aquatic > Freshwater > Wetlands > Bog ... | reverse complement strand
ATGGCCCGGGGGCCATTGTGGATATTCCATGAATGGCCATGAATGCTTGCCAATAGGCGGTGGCGTTTGGTTGGGCCGCTACGCTGACTGTGGACAAAAAGTACTTATCTATGGATATTAGGGTTTGTAACAAGGAAATCAGGGTCGAGGGACGAATTGTCCGAATTGGTCGTCTCGATGGAAGTGGATTCCGTTTCCTAGATAATCGCGAGACAGTCATCGAAGCCCAACAGAGATTCCGTTGTTTCCCCCTACGTTTTGCCGACGCAGGGGAACGGTAGCCGAACATGATGCCCACAGCCGAGAACTCCGTCGAAGTCAGGGTCAAGGGGCGGTGGGTCACGGTCCCTGCGGTCGACGTCAACGGCAACAAGCTTATCGCTACGGGGAAACGCTTGCGGACCGCATTCGTCCGTGGCGAGGAGATGATGGAGAATGAGCTGGAGAATCCAGCCCTGTACATCGAGAAGCTCAAAGGCGATGCGAACAATACGTTGAGGGCGCATATCTTTACCTTTACTCAAAAACTGCCTGCGACGCGCCCGAAATACTCGTACCCTATGGAATGGGACAGCTTGGCCGCTATCCACCTTGTTACCTTTAAAGAATGGTGGGAGGGCCTCCCGCAGGAAACCCGCAAAAACGTAAGGCGGTCGCAGAAACGCCATGTGCAGATAAGCGTCAAGGATTTCGATGACGATCTAATTCGGGGAATTAAGCAAGTGAACGACGAGTCTCCCCTCCGGCAAGGGATGCCTAACGGCTATTATGGGAAGAGCATCGAAGAGACCAGAAAGCTATATGGTGAATTTGTGGGCCGATGCGACTTTATTTGTGCATGCGTTGGCGAAGAGTTGGTAGGCTTTCTGCACCTGGTCTACCGCGGAGACATCGCATCGATCTTGAATCTAACCACCAAGCCAAGCCATTTCGACAAGCGACCGGCGAACGCTTTGGTGGCTAAGGCCGTGGAACTCTGCGAAGAAAAACGCATCTCCTATATTACCTACGGCCGGTATAATTATGGAAACAAGCGCGATCATCCTCTACGCCAGTTCAAGATCCGTAACGGATTCGGGGAAGTCCTGGTGCCCAGATATTTCGTTCCCTTGACGCGATGGGGGTGGCTTTGCATGAAAGCAAGGCTTCACCGCGGCCTGGTCGGCATTCTCCCGCATTCCGTGATCACGGTTGGCGTGCGCGCGCGCTCTCTGTGGTACAAGTTCAAGGTTTTCATGAGCCGGTGTAGCTCAATGTTAGAGCGGCCGAATCGTAATCGGTTGATGGAGAGTTCAAATCCTCCCGCCGGCTCCAGGTCCCTACCGCACTGAAAAGCAAGCGTCGTCGCCGGCCGTTGCGATCTTTCGACGATGATGATCAAACACAACTGAGAGGGGAATTCGGGGTCGAAAGGGACGAGTATGCCAGGACTGGTCGGACTCATCACCAAGATGCCGCGCGAATGGGCCGAGCCACAACTGGCCCGGATGCTGGAGTCGCTTCGCCACGAGTCCTTCTATACGTCGGGAACCTGGGTTGATGAATCCCAGGGAGTCTATGCCGGCTGGATTGCGCGGAAGAACTCCTTTGCCGACGGAATGCCGCTCGTGAATGAAACCGGGGAGGTTTGCCTCCTCTTCTCAGGCGAGGAGTATCCCGAGCCGGGCACCGCGCTCCGGCTGAAAGAGCGCGGGCACGATGTCGCAACCGAAGGACCGTCGTACCTCGTCCACCTTTACGAAGATGATCCCTCATTTCTGCGCACCTTAAACGGGCAATTTCACGGACTGCTGGCGGACCGCGGGCGCGGGACGGCGACGCTCTTCAACGATCGCTTCGGGATGCACCGGATCTATTATCACGAGTCGAAAGAGGCTTTCTATTTTGCCGCGGAAGCCAAGGCGATTCTGGCGGTGCGTCCGGAGCTCCGGAGAGCAGACGCACGAGGCCTGGGCGAGCTCGTCTCCCTCGGTTGTGTGATGGAGAACCGGACTCTCTTCGAGGGCATTTACTTGCTGCCGTCGGCATCGAAATGGGTGTTTCGGAGCGGTTCGATTGATCAGAAGATTACCTACTTCCACCCCCAGGAGTGGGAAAACCAACCGCCCTTGGAGCCCGAACCCTACTACTGTGAACTGCGTGACACCCTGGCTCGAAATCTGCCCCGATATTTCAACGGTGACATGCCGGTTGGGGTGGCCCTGACGGGCGGGTTGGACACCCGGGTGCTCATGGCTTGGCATGATCCCAAGCCCGGCTCACTCCCTTGCTACACGTGGGGTGGCACTTATCGGGAGTGTCAGGATGTCCGGTTGGCGAGGAAGGTGGCGGACACCTGCGGGCAGCCGTATCAGGTGGTGACAGTAGGACGTGAATTCCTCGCGAACTTTGCCCATTACGCGGAGCGGTCGGTCTACCTGACCGACGCTTCCGTGGGAACCGGCCGCTCCTCAGACCTCTTCGTCAGCGAGAAAGCGCGCCAGATCGCTCCTGTAAAGGTTGTGGGAACGTATGGAAGCGAGATGCTTTGCCGCCTGCGGATGTTCAAGCCGGCCGAACCCCGCAGTGGGCTGTTTCGTCCGGAGTTTCTCTCTTATGTCCACCAGGCGCGTGACACCTACGCGGAACTGATTCGTGTGAACCCGGTTACCTTTGTCGCCTTCCGGCAGTCGCCTTGGTACCATCACGGGATTCTGTCGCTGGAGCAGACCCAGCTCATCGTACGCTCGCCGTTCCTGGACCACGACTTTGCGAAAGCGGTCTTCCGGGCCCCCAAAAGCAACAATGGCCGCACTGACGTTCGCCTGCGGTTGATTGCCGAGCGCAGCCCGGCCTTGGCCAAAATCCGAACCGATCGGGGCATCCGGGTCGATTCCAATGGTCCTCTGACCATGGCCAACCACGCTTTCCAGGAGTTTACCTTCCGGGCAGAGTACGCTTACGACTATGGAATGCCCCAATGGGTGGCCCGCATTGACCACCTTTTCGCGCCCTTCCACCTCGATCGAATGTTTCTCGGCCGCCATAAGTTCGCCCACTACCGTGTATGGTTCCGCGATGCCCTGGCCGACTACGTTCGGCAGATGCTCTTGGACTCCCAAACCCTTTCCCGCCCGTATCTTAACGCGAAAGAGGTTGAGGCCATGGTGCCGGGGCATCTCCGTGGTTCCCATAACTTTACGAATGAAATCCACACGCTTTTAACTCTTGAGCTGTTGCACCGCTTGTTCATTAGTTCTCATTAGCAGAACGATTCAAACATGATGTTACAGCGCCGCAGCGTTTGGTATAAATCGCTGATTTATGCGTCGCTGCGAGGTTAAGCCGTTCCGGCTGCCGTGCAGATCAAATCTGTGGAGGAGGACCGAACCAGGTGCAGAGCAAAGTAGCCGAGTTGTTTTCGAGAACAAGTGGCGAGGAGAGGCCGGTGGCGGAGCTGGCCGTGGTCGTCCCAACCTTTAACGAGCGTGACAACGTATCTGAGGTCGTGAGTCGGCTCGAGCATTGCCTTCGGGGAGAAGCGTGGGAAGTGATTTTCGTAGACGACGATTCGGCGGACGGAACGGCGGCGCGCGTCCGGGAGGTCGCGCGGCAGAACCCGCGCGTCCGCTGCCTTCAGCGTATCGGCCGGCGCGGGCTCTCCTCAGCATGCGTAGAAGGGATGCTGGCAAGCTCGTCCCCGTACCTCGCCGTCATCGACGGCGACTGCCAGCATGATGAAACGGTCTTGCCCCGCATGTTGGAAGTTCTGAAGAGTGGGGAAGCAGACGTTGTTGTCGGCAGCCGCTATGCCGCTGGCGGTGGAATCGGGTCCTGGAACGCGTCACGGGCCAGAATGAGCCGGTTCGCCACGCGTCTTAGCCGCGCCGTAATCAAGCGCGATTTATCTGATCCGATGAGCGGCTTCTTCGCCCTGCGTCGCGAGGTTCTGGAGCTTGCGGTGCGCAATCTCTCAAACCTTGGCTTTAAGATACTCTTGGATTTAATCGCTTCCTCGCCCCAGCCGCCGCGGGTCAAGGAACTATCCTACGAGTTTCGTAATCGTCACGCCGGCGAAAGCAAGCTGGATAACCAGGCAATGTGGGGTTACTTGATGCTACTCGCGGACAAGCTCATTGGCGGCGCTGTCCCAGTGCGCTTCGTCTCTTTTGCCTTGATTGGTGGGTTCGGGGTGTTCGTCCATTTCGCAGTGCTCGCTGCCCTCTTTCGCGCGATGTCATTACCGTTCACATTCAGCCAGGCTGGCGCCGCGGCGGCGGCGATGACGAGCAACTTCATCCTGAATAACGCCCTCACCTACAGGGATATGCGCCTCAGAGGATGGCGGTGGGTGAAGGGCTTGGTTTCCTTTACGCTCACTTGCTCTCTCGGTGCCCTTGCCAACGTCGGAGTCGCGTCGTACCTCTTCAAGCGCCACACGGTCTGGGCGCTGTCCGCTCTGGCCGGAATCGTGGTTGGCGCGGTTTGGAACTATGCGATGACGGCCACCTACACCTGGGAGAAGCACTCGCGAAAATCTAACGGCTAGTAATGGTGAAATAGCATGATGCTCGAAAGCCAGCGGTTGGCAGCAATTCACGTGAACGGCGCCGAGCCAGCCGCCCGTGTCCCCGTGCCTGCGCTCAAGGCCTTCAGCGGGAAATCCATATTTCTCATCCCTTTCGCCGCGCTCCTCGTGAACGCCGCGATGGTGCTCGTGGCATTGCCGAAGGTGAGCAGCCCTCTGACGCTGACCTACAGCTTGAACTTCGGGGACCTCTACAACCTGATAGCCAAGAATCTGGACCAGGGAAACGGATACCGTGTTGACCCCGCCATGAGCGAGACGATGCTTCGGGAGCCAGGTTATCCGCTCCTTCTCGCGGCAGTCTTTAAACTTGCCGGCTACGGTATCCAGCAGGCTCGCGTGGTGTGCGTGCTGCTGGCCTTTGGGGCCGCGCTGATGCTGCTGCGGCTTACCCGAAAGATCACCGGTGATGCGATGACCTCGCTGGCCGCAGCACTTCTGTTCCTCCTTTACCCCGGCACCCTTGTTGCTGAGACGCGAGCCGGCATTGAAATCCCCTCCATATTTACCGTGATGCTTTTCCTGCTTATGCTCTACAGCGCAGAGGAGAAAGGAAACCTGTGGCGGTATGGGGCTACAGGTTTGCTGCTGGGCGTGGCGGTGCTGGTAAGGAGCGCGGTTTTGATGTTTCCGCTCTTCTTGCTGGTCTACCTCGTCTTTGCCTCGAAGAGCGCGAGCGAACGGATTAAAATCGCGTTGCGGATCGCGGCGCTCGGCCTCGGAACGGTGGTCGTGATGTCACCATGGATAATCCGCAATTACAGGCTGGTACACAAGTTTGTACCTAGCGCCACCGTCGCCGGGGTCGCGGCGCAGGAGGGGCTTTACACCTGCGAAGACACCGCGCCCGGCGAACCGTTCTACGCGGCGCAAATGAGGGCCGGCTTCGAGCGGGAAGAAATCGCCAGGCAGCTTGGGAAACCGTTCGTGGGCCCTTACTACCAACTGTTCTACACGCCGCAGGACGAATTCGAGTTCAACCAAGCTCTGCTCAGTCATGTCTCGACCGAATACCGTAGCCATCCGGAGCTTTTTGCCAGATGCGCCGCGAAGAACCTCTTCTTCAACTTCTGGTTTCTCGGCAAGAGACGGGGGACGACGCTGCTGAACGTGGCCACGCAGGCACCTCTGATGGGACTGGCTCTCGGAGGCGTCTTGGTTTTGCGGAAGCGTGGCCTCTGGCGCAAGGCAGGCATAGTTTTGCTTTATATCCTTTACATCCCGGCGCTTCACGCCCCCATCATCGCGCACGCGCGCCACAGTGTGTTGATTGTTCCGTTCCTTGCAATTCCGGCCGCCGCTTGCCTGGTGTCGGCTTGGCGAGCATTGAGAAGGCAGAATTCCGGCGATCCATTCCAGCAAACCGTCTCCGCGACCACCGGCGAGTAAACGGCCAGTGGTGCTCTTAACCCGTGCCTCCGCAAACAGCAACCATCCTCTTCGTCGTCGGCATCGCCGGTCTCTTCTGGCTCGACCGTGGTGGCTCCGCGCGCCCGTCGAAAGCCCTCTGGCTGCCGGCGATCTGGGTCGGGATCAACGGCTCAAGGTCTGTGTCCGGCTGGCTGGGGATGAGTCCGCCGCGAGAAATCCCAGGTCAACTACCGGAGACAAGCCCGCTTGATCAGGTCTTTGCCGCCACGTTAATGCTGTTGGGAGTCCTGGTTCTCATTCGGCGCCGCAGAGACGTGACAAGTCTGCTCAAAGGCAGTTGGCCGGTCGTGCTGTACTTTTCTTACGCCCTGGTTAGCGAACTTTGGTCCGATTTTCCCGGGTGGGGCTTTAAGCGATGGATCAGGGCTCTCGGCGATGTGATCATGGTCCTGGTCGTAGTGTCGGACGCTCAACCGACCGCAGCCCTTAGGCGTTTTTTCTCGCGTTTGGGCTTTGTCCTCTTGCCACTGTCTGTCCTTTTCATCAGGTTCTACCCGGATCTTGGCCGCGGATATTCTCCATGGGGAAATACCGTGGAAAATACGGGGGTGACGACCAACAAGAATTCGCTCGGGGCACTGGCTCTCGTTCTCTCGCTGGGGACCTTATGGCAGGTACTCCGTCTCATTCGCGACAGGAACCAGCCCCATCGCGCCCGTCGCCTGCTGGCCCAATGTACTCTGCTCGCTTTTGGCATCCACCTCTTGTTTACGGCGCACTCGGCCACGTCCGGGGCTTCCTTCACCCTCGGAGCGGGGTTGATGCTCGCCTTCGCTCTGCCGTTTTTCAGAGCCCGCCCTGCAGCCGCGCATGCCCTGGTCCTGGGTCTGTTGCTGTCTGGCAGCCTCGCCGTGCTGCTCGGCGCTGAGGCGGAAGCCGTGAAGGCAATGGGAAGGAACCCTGACCTTACGGGACGAACGGAAATCTGGAGGGACTTGATTCCGATGGTGCCTAACCCGCTGGTCGGTGCAGGCTTTGAAACCTTTTGGTGTGGGTCTCGGGTCAAAAGCGCTATGGGCACGATTGGGGGATTTGCAATGACCAACGAGGCACACAACGGCTATATCGAAGTATTCCTGAATTTGGGCTTGGTTGGCGTGGGCCTTATCGCCCTGATTCTGGTACAGGGTTATGGCAGGGCAGTCAGGGCTTTTCGTCGCGATCGCGCGCTTGGCGCTCTGCTGGCGGCTTATGTTGTCACGGCGGCGACTTATAACATCGGCGAGGCTGGCTTTCGAATGCTTTGCCTGCCATGGTTTTTCCTGCTTTTGTCGGTTGTGACCGCGAATCGCGTCATCAGCCTCGGGGAAACCGCGTCGGGCTTGGGACGCGGACTCGCCGATCGTCCCTGCGGAAGCCAGGTGTCGTCGACGTGAGCCCTACCTGAAAGGATAGCCGTAGACCGCCGCCCCTCCGCAATGCGGCCGGCGGGTAGAATCGGCTCTGGAGTTTGGCGCCTCGTTTGCGGCGACTGTCCGATGCGGTTCCACATTTCTTCCTCAAAGAGGCTCGCAAGGGCTACTTTGGACGCGCGGTCCGAATTGATAGCCTACAAATGCTTCCTAGACACGCCAGCACTGGCGAATCGTATAACCGCTTATGAGGAGTCCCATGCATTCTCTAAAGTCGCGTCTCAAATCGTCGTTGGTTCGCGACGCGTACTGGGCCGTGGCGCATCGAGAGAGGCTTGAATCCCTTCGACTGGAGGTCCATTTTTATAGGACCGTTCTCGCCGGACTTCAGCGAGGCGACCTCATATTTGACATCGGTGCGAACGTGGGGGCGAAAACGGATCTGTTTCTGAGGCTGGGAGCGCGGGTCCTCGCTATCGAGCCGGACGAGTCTTGTTCGAGAAGCCTGGCGGAAAGATTTCTGGAATTCCGGATCAACCCGCGGCCGGTAACGATCGTCACCAAAGCGGTGAGCGACAAGGTCGGGACCGAGGAGATGCTAGTCGACGGTCCAGGTTCAGCCGTCAATACGATGAGCCCGAAGTGGGCCGAAAGCCTGAAGAAGAACAAAGCGACTTTCCGATACGGGCACTGCGGCCTGGAATTCAGCCAGACCAAATCCGTCGAGACCACCACAATCGATGAACTAATCGCCCAGCACGGCGTTCCTTTTTTTGTGAAGATTGACGTGGAGGGCCATGAGCTCAGCGCCCTGCGAGGGCTGCACCGGCCCGTGCCCTCCCTGTCGTTTGAGGTCAATTTGCCTGAGTTTAGGCCTGAGGGATTGGAATGTGTCCGATTGCTGGCGGAATTGGCGCGAGCTGGGCGATTCAACTATACCTCGGACTGCGCACGCGGCTTATCGCTTGGGGATTGGGTGCCGGTCGATGACATTTCTCACGTCCTTGACCAATGCAGGGAATCAAGCATCGAGATCTTTTGGAGAACCGAGTTGAGCTAGTGGGGCTTTCCGGAGGTAGGAGTCTATGAATCGGTTACGTGTTCTGCTGTTGGCGCCGGGCTGTAATCCGGAAGGGGTCAGCATTCCTTTTGTCGGCTATTGTCACGCAGCAGGGCTGGCCCAACTTCATGATGTCACTTTGGTGGTCGGAGCGCCTGCTGAAGACGTTCTGCGCCGCGCCAAGGCGCCATTTCGCGCCATCGAGGTAGTCCGGATGCCGCGGCTCGAGCGCCTCGATAGGTGGACCTTCCGGAACATAGTAAGAGGCAACTTTGACACTCAGTTGCTGACTGCTGTCGGCTATCCGTTTTCGGTCGCCTTTGAATGGTACGCCTGGCGGCAGTTGCGGCACCGCATCAAGGCGGGCGAGTTCGACGTGGTCCTGCGCCTCCTGCCGATGACGGCAGTGCTGCCAAGCCCGTTCGCTTTCTTCCTCCGCAAGGGGCCTATACCCTTCGTGATCGGTCCGCTCCAGGGTGGCTTGCGGAGCGCGCCCGGCTTCAGCGAGCCTGACAAGAAAAAGTTTGGCTTGAGAAAACTATACCGGTTTCTGCCTTTTGCCCGGTCCACCTATCGCCACGCGGCAGCGATCATCTTCGCTGTGTCCCACATCCGCACTCAGTTTGCCGCGTATAGCGACAAGTTGTTTTTTATCCCAGAGAACGGCATCGCTCGGTCTCTGTGTTTGCCTGACACGCGCCGGCCGACTCCCGGCGCCAAACTTGAGCTGATTTTCGTGGGCGGCTTTGTTCGCCGCAAAGCTTGCTACATCGGTCTGCGCGCGGCTGCGCCCCTTTTGCGAAGCGGTTTGGCCCACTTCACCTTGATCGGCGACGGCCCGGAGCGGAACCGCCTCGAGCAGCTTGCGAGATCCCTTGGGATCGAGAAGGCTGTTTCCTTTTGCGGCTGGCTCAAGCATGCGGACGTCCTAAGCCACTTGCGGTCCGCGGATGTGGTGGTGCTGCCAGCGATTCGGGAGGGCGGTGGCGGCGTGGTCTTTGAAGGTTTGGCGTGCGGCACCGTGCCTGTCATCTTGGACTGGGGGGGCCCCGGGGATATCGTGCAGCCAGACGTGGGGTACAAGGTCCCCCCTAGCGATGAGGACGATGTGGTAGCACAGATGGATAAGATTCTGACTGAGCTCGCGGGAAATCGGGACCTTTTTCAACGCTTACGACAGCAAGGTATGACCTACGCGCGGGAGTGCCTGACTTGGGAGGCGAAGGCGCAGGCCACGACTCAGGTCCTGAACTGGGTTGTGGGGCGGGGCCCGAAACCGGACCTTCCGTGGTCAAGGATGGCGCGGGTAAGGTGTGTATCCGCAGGCACGCGGGTCGAATCCACGAGGGAATTGGGGGGGGGCGGTTCCAAATGCGAAGGCGCAGGCTCTCACCCGCGCCCGGACTTGGCCCTCCGGCAGGGCCCGAAGGCGGACCTCCCGCCGCCTAAGGTGCTATACTCAAACTAGCTCATCTCGAGTACACTCAATGCATGGAGCGACACGAGCATCGAGGTGTTTCGGAAGACGTCCGCTTCTAACCGGTAAACCCTTAAATGTGCCCACCTTGACGCCAGATCAGTGTGCAGCCGCGTTGACGTTCGTTGGAGCGGCTGGTGGGGGGTCTACCTGGGTAAGCGGGTGCGGATACTGGTATGGCGTGTAGTACGCCGTCCAGGTATTCGTGGCAGTGCAGACGTAAAGCGTGTTGTTCGAGGTATCCCACCAGCCCACCCCTGGCGCTACAGCTCCGGTCTTTTCGTCTTTCCCTGCCGTGCAGTTGGGCGCGTTAGGATAGGCACCGGTTGTCGTTGGCGTCACGCTGCCTTGTCCGATGCCCGCAGTTCCGTTGAAACTGCCCGACTCGCCATAGGTGCCGAACTGCTGATAATAGTCACGGTTGTCTACGGCGATGGATGGAATGTAATTGTGGAAGAGCCCTCCCCCACCTGCCAGCGATAGAGTGTTGTCCCAAGCGTAGATCGGATCGAGCACTTGATGAACCCATGAACCGTTGTAAGTCGGGCAGCCCGCCGTCTGGTTGCAGATCGTCGGGAAACTACTGCCCGCTACCAAGTCGCCCGCACCGCGTCCCGGTTGGTCCATGCAGGGGTAGCCCGAAGAGTCGGCTGCTCCGTCCCATCCAGTAGCGCCGTAGCTGGCTCCGCACTGGCCCCAGTCATTAGGAGGAGGGTTGAAAGATAGGGTCGTCCGCTCATAGCTAATATCAACTGCATAATTATAGCCGCCACCAGTGACAGTGTTTCCCCAGTACAGCAGCGTGCCGCCAAGCTCGCCAAAGGATGAACTGTACGTGCCGCCGTTCTTAATGAAATTATTTTGGTAAACCTCAGCGGCACGCGGCGCTCCTCTGCCGGGTGAAGCATGACATAGGCCATGGTTGGACATATTCTGTGCCTGCGACCCGTTAGTGTCGCCAGTTATAGTGCTGTACCGAATGACGTATCGAGCGCCATCTTCGGCGTCACCCACGTAGCCGTTATACAACTGGTCGTCCTCGAAAAAGAAAAAGTTGCTAGTGCCCCAATGGTCCGTATCCGTCCATGAGGCATCGCCAAGGCCGTCGGTCGCGCTATTCCAATCGGTTGCGTTGTATACCCGTAAAGGATTAAACCCTGCGCCCCCCGAAGCACATTGGAAATAGATATGATCTGCTACCCCACGGGTAAAGCCATCTACCTCCAAGCCAGAATCGCCACTCGTGTTTCCCATATAGAAATGGCAATGGTCAACTCGAACGGCGCTCGATGAACCCTCTATTTGGAGCATTGGCAGGTAGGTATTCGTGGTCGTCAGAAACGCTATCCCTGTTACGCGGAGAGACTTTCCCGCGATAATTGTGAAAACGAGCGCGGGAAAGCTAGTAATGGTGATGGCCGTCGAGTCTGATCCCGTAGTGCTCGCTCCTCCGGTCGTTGCGGAAATAGCTCCAGCACCCTGAATCGTGACCGAGTTGCTGAAGGCTTGAGTGATGCCGCTGCTCCAACTGCACGATCCGGCGGGGATCGAAATGATGTCACCATCAACAGGATGAGCTTGCTCTGCGGTCACGTCCGACTGAACGGCACTCTCATTGCAGGAAGCGGCGGTGTAGGTACCCTGTGCGCGCAGTCCGGTGGCCAAAAACGCAGCGAAAATAACGGAATAAAAAACCCCTTTTATGATTCCTGTCATCGATTTCGTTCCTCCTTATCGAAATCAAGACCTGCTCACTCGGACGGTCTCCGGGAGTACGCTTTCTCTGGTCTCCATCCGGACGATCCTCCGTTTTCGTTACTGAGCAGGCAGCGCGAGCACGAAAGCTCTTGCGCCCGATCTACCGATATACTACTATCGGATATATAAAAGCAAGTCAATAGTACCTAAGTACTCCCGTGAGCCCATGCGGGGCTGCATCCTCGGTCGGCGGTCTAGGAACAAGGCCCTGTTGGCGTGCAACTGTTACAGCAGGCTGTTCTTCTGCAAGCCAAACCCTCGGGGAGGCTTTCTGCGCAATCTTGACTTGTAGGTGGCTTCGACTGTGGAGGCTAAATGCCGAATCGAATTCCAAAGCGGATCATCCAGTTCTGGATGGGGCTCAGCGCGTGGCAGTCACTGCGCCACAGGGCTGCTATGGCGAACATGAGACTAATGAATCCGGACTACGAGTATCTGTTTTTTGACGACGCTCAGGTACGCGAGTTCGTCACACGAGAATTCCCAGAGTATCGCGATGTCTTTGAGTCCTTTCGGCTTACCATTCAAAAATGCGATTTTTTCCGGTATCTCGCAGTGTACCGCTACGGCGGGTTTTACTTTGATTTGGACGTGTTACTAGCGTCTGGCCTCTCGGCTCTCCTGGACTATGGCTGCGTTTTCCCATTCGAGGCACTGACCCTGAGCCGTCTGCTCCGTGACGAGCTTGGCATGGACTGGCAGGTTGGGAACTATGCTTTTGGGGCCACGCCCGGCCATCCTTTCCTTGAGGCGATCATCAAAAACTGCGTCAGGGGGCAGAATGATCCTTTGTGGGTTAAACCGATGATGCGCGGAACACCGCCACCATGCAAGGACCAATTCTTTATCATAAACTCAACAGGTCCTGGTGTGGTTACCAGGACGTTTGCCGAGAGCGGTGAACTGGCGAAGACAGTCACAATCCTCTTTCCGAACGACGTCGACGTATGTGACGTCGAGGACTGGAATCATTTCGGTGAGTACGGCATTCATCTAGCGGATAGTTCCTGGAGGTCGAGTAAGGGGTTCGTGAGAGACAAAATCGCGGGTTATTGGTGGCGGTGGATTCAGAACAGGCGCGTGAAAGAGAGCCGCAGACTCGGGAAGACGAGGTACCAGCCTGGCTCGAGCTCTGCAAGATGCGATCTCCTTCCCCATTTAAGTGATCTTTAATGTCAACCAAAACACAATCGCCAGACCTACTGGCTACCGACCACCTGCATGCCGACTTGAAGGGCCGGGCCGTTCGCGGGGGGTTGTTGACGTCCACCTCGCAAGGCGCCGGGGTTCTTCTCACCAGCATTATGACGGTGGTGACGGCGCGGCTGCTCACCCCCGTCGACTTCGGGTTGGTGGCCATGGTTGCCGCCATCACGGGACTCGGCCAGGCCTTTGCGGACCTCGGCCTCTCGGAGGCCACCATCCAGCGAGAGGAGATCAGCCACGAGCAAGTCAGCACCCTGTTCTGGATCAATGTCGCCATCGGGCTGGGGCTCATGCTGATTACGATGGGATTGGCTCCTGTGCTGGTATGGTTCTATCACGAGCCGCGGCTGAAGAACCTTACGATTGTGCTGTCTCTTACGTTCCTGATCGGCGGCCTAAAGGTACAACACAATGCGCTTCTCCAGCGCCAGATGCGGTTTGCCTCTATGGCGATCCGAGATTTGGTTGCCTATGCCTTGACTGTTGCGACGGTCATTGTCATGGCTTTGCGAGGAGCCGGATACTGGGCGCTCGTGGCGTTCCCCTTGACATTCAATTCCACGATCGTGGCCCTTACCTGGTTGATGGTCCGATGGGTTCCGGGCCTGCCCCGGCGCGGCGCCAAAGTGGGTTCCCTGGTCGCCTTTGGCGGCAATGTGGCGGGCTCTTACCTCATCAACTATCTGAATCGCAATATGGATAATGTCTTGATTGGCTGGTACTGGGGGGCCAGCCCGCTGGGGTTTTATTCGCGGGCTTGGAATCTGCTGCTGCGCCCTGTGAACCAGCTCAATGCCCCTTTGAGTACGATCCTGGTCCCCTCCTTGAGCAGGCTCCAGAACGACCCGGAGCGCTTTGCGCGATACTATCTGCGCGTCGCCAACTTGCTGATGTGGATCGTGGCTCCCCTCTTCGGTTTTCTTTTCGTTGGCGCCGAACCGGTGATCATCCTTGTGCTTGGGAACAAGTGGCGGGCCGTGGCGCCGGTTTTTCAGTTTCTTTCGATTACCGCACTGGGGCAAGTGCTTTATGGCCCGACCATGTGGTTGTTTGTTTGCCGGGGACAATCCGGGCGGATGATGAAACTCCTGCTCATTCTCACCCCTATTTTCATTGTCAGCTATGCGATTGGCCTACCTTTCGGGATTAAGGGCGTGGCGCTGTCGGGTTCGCTCGTTTTCATAGCCATCTTTCCGTGGATCCTAAAGTACACGTTCAGGGGCACCCAGATAACCCTGTTGCGTCTCGGTCGGGCCATCCTCTGCCCGGCTTCGCTAAGCCTTGCCGGAGTAGCCCTCAGCGAGTGCGCCCTGCACCTGATCGCGCCGCGTGGAATCGTTCAGCAGCTTCTCGTGGTGGCTCTCGGGTTCGCAGTGGCTTATTCTCTATCGCTGCTTTTGGCCACAGTGCGACAGGAGGTTATGGCGCTGAGGGGGTTGTTCAAAGAGTTGCGACGGCCCGGCCAGTCCGGCAGCG
>Ga0209039_10002797_pt1 | contig 14329 bp, 12 predicted proteins | sample BogFormECP12_OM1_FD_188238 | JGI IMG/M metagenome (GOLD analysis project Ga0209039, IMG submission 188238) | Bog forest soil microbial communities from Calvert Island, British Columbia, Canada - ECP12_OM1 (SPAdes) (version 2) | ecosystem: Environmental > Aquatic > Freshwater > Wetlands > Bog ... | reverse complement strand
CGCAGAACGCGCGAGCCGTCGGGAAATTCGCCGGCCTTCATGCGCTCAAACAGATTCAGGTTCTCTTCCATCGAGCGGTTGCGATAAGGGCTGTCTTTCCCGGGCTCGGTCAGAGTGCCACGATGCTGGCGAATTTCCTCAGCCGTGAGGTCGTCAACATAGGCCTTGCCGTCTTTGATCAGCTTGATCGCCCACTCATAGAGCTGGCCGAAATAATCGGAGGCGTAGAACAGCCCGTCCCAGCGGAAGCCGAGCCATTTGACGTCCGCCATGATGGAGTCGACGTACTCGACGTCTTCCTTTTCGGGGTTGGTGTCGTCAAAGCGGAGGTTGGTCTTGCCGCCGAATTCCTCGGCGAGACCGAAGTCAATGCAGATCGCCTTGGCATGGCCGATGTGGAGGTATCCGTTAGGCTCGGGAGGAAAGCGAGTCTGGACGCGGCCGTTGTATTTGTTGGTCTTCAGGTCTTCGACAATCTTGTCGCGCAGAAAATTGGAGGGACGCGATTCCGGGGCTGCGCCGCCCCCGTTCTCGGAAGATGACGGATTCATGACTCTGATCTTATCGCAAGTATTTCGTGGAGGGGCGGACGCCCTCGTCCGCCCCAGCGGCTCCCCGGACGAGGGCGTCCGGGGTTCCACGGCGGGCGGGGCTCCACGGCGGCTGGCGCGCACTGCTTCGCGCCTACTGCACATGAAGGGAAGCTGGCTGCCCCGCGCCAGAGATTCGGTGGCGAATGAATCCCAAGAACTGCCAGGTCTGGATAGCTGCCGCGATGCAGACCCCAAGCCATGCCGCTGCCAGGCTGAGCAGGATCGAGCTGTTCAGGACGGCGGCCACGCGGACGTACTGGGCGGAATTCTTTGCAGCGTCGGCGAGAACCACAAATGGATGCCAGTCTGCACCTGTCGGCGGGGCTGCCGTCCTGATCATGAAATTCAGCATGATCAGGCTGAGGACCGTTTGCAGCAGTGGGGCCACGCGTGGGAACCAGACCCATTGCGGACGCGCCAGAGTAACGCCCGACCGCAGCAGGCCGACAATGGCCAGCAGAAGAATCGGCACGTAGAACGTGTGCCAGATTGGTGCCGCCTTAAGGAATGTGTGGGCCGGGCCAAGAATCAGTCCCGGGTGGTGCGGCAGCAGGAGCAGCCACATCAGGCCGATGACGCCAAAAAAGATTTCGCAAACCGTCTGGGCGAGCGAGGTTTTGCGTTCCTGCTTGCGCACGGGCGGCAGCTTCAGCGGGTCCCACTTGTCCGCAATGGCGACCTGCGCATGGGTGCGCTCGATAATGGCGAACACGAGCGTGATGGTGCCTGCCGCGACGAACAGTCCCGACCACAGGTCACCAAACGTATTGAGCACTGCCGTACCCCAATCACTGCCAGCTTTCGCCACGTTCACGGGGCCGATTATGAATATGAAGACTGGCAACAGAATCCACAGCAGCACCATCTTCAGCACGAACAGATAGATGGGAAACAGAGCGGGTCCGATCAGGTGCTGCTTTGGCCCCAGGCGAGCGGCGACGATCATGGGGCTGCCGCAGCGCTTCAGGATCGCTGATACCTCGGTGGCATCGAGCGGGTGGCCCAGTTCGGTTTCCTTGGCGTCGATCTGGGAGCGCAGATCCTCTCCTAACTCGGCGATAAGATCCTCCTGCCGCTGGGATTTTGGCAGCCAGAAGCGGACGGCCTGCAGGTAGCGGTCGAGGAGTTCCATGGGATTTTTCGGTGTGCTCATAGTGCTATGCCTCTTGAAGAATTTTGCTGAGCGACGTGTTAATACGCTGCCACTCGCTTAACAGCTGGTTCAGAGTCTGCTCGCCCTGCGGCGACAGGCGGTAGAAACGCTTGTTGCGCTTGTCCTCTTCGCGCCACTGGCTGACCAGCAAGCCTTGGCTTTCTAGGCGCCGCAGCAGCGGGTAAAGCGTGCCTTCGTCAATCTCCAGTCCATCCTCAGCCAGCGCCTTGCGCAGGGTGTAGCCGTATTGCTCGTTCCGAAGCTGGGTCAGGACCGCCAGGGTCAGACAGCCGCGGCGAAGCTCCAGCTTCAGGTTCTCGAAGATCTCGGCGCTTGCTGTAGTACTAGTCGGCATATAGGATGTGACACACACTGTATGACACATAGTATAAATTGTCAAGCTTTTTCTTGGGGGGTGAAGAACAGGAGGTTAAGGACAGGGGCGCCCAATGTGGGCGGCTTATTTGTTCAATGCGGCGGATTCACCTGAAGAATCTGGTTTGGGCAGGTTTAGAGCATTTTCACAGTTACGCTAGCCCATTACGAACTGCCATCCCGAGCGGAGCGAGGGGTTGCCCGTGGCAGCGATACTGGTGGTGCAAGCTAGAACCTGGATCCCTCGCTGCGCTCGGGATGACAAGCGTCTTTAGTCCAAGCTATAGCTGAAGAAGTTCCCGCGGTTGCACCGACCCTATTTTTGGTAGTACAGCCTTTCCATCTCGGTTCTTACTCGGTTCGAAAGCGCTTCCAGATCACGCGTGGTCAGGCCCGCGGTCGGGATGGGATCGCCTACGCGCATCTCCAGGGGACGGCATTTGATGTGATAGGTGTTCATGGGCAGCAGGTCGAAGGTTCCGACCAGAGCTACCGGCACAATATCCACCTGCGCCTTGATCGCCAGAAAAAACGCTCCTGGCAGAAACGGCTTGATTTCGCCGTCGGGCGTGCGGCCGCCCTCGGGAAAAATCACCAGCGGCATACCGGCCCTTAGTCCCTTGAGGGCGGTGCGGATGCTGCCCACCGAACGCGCCGGATTCTGCTGATCGAGGCAGATTTGCCCCGACTGCTTCAAATACCATCCCACACCGGGATACGACAGCAGTTCTTTCTTAAACGCGATGCGGAACTGAAATGGCAAGTGTACGTACAGCACGGGAATATCGAGCGCCGAAGAATGATTGACGGCGTAGACATGGGCCTTCGATGTGTCCATCTTGTCGAGGCCGGTCACTTTCACCGGCGAGAACATGGTCTTGGCGATCAGCCACGACCAGGCAGCGGCGATGCGGTGCTGGCGCCGTCCGTCCGGGTCGAACAAGCCCACAATCAGGACGATGGTTCCCAAAACCAGCGTGTAGAGCCAGATCAGCGGATCAATGATCAGATAGGAGCGCAAGCGGCTCAGCCAGCCATGTTTCCGCCTGGGAATGGTACGGAGAATTCGCCGCCCGGAAGCCAACGAAGAAGCAGACGGGTCTGATGCGGGGCCTTCCACTTGAGCTTGCTCTGCCTGGTCTTGCTCGACCTGATCTTGTTCTACTTGAGCTTTCTCTATTTGATCCAGCGATGAATTCACGTCCTGCACGCTTCCATTCTAGGGGAAAGCCTTGCCGCAGTGCGTGTTACTTTTCCGTCTTTTCCGACGCAAGATGCCGCATTGCCTCCCCTACCAGATAGATCGAACCCGTCACCACCAGGATCGCCGCGGCGGCCGCGACGCTGCGGGCGCGCTCGAGCGCCAATCCAACGTCAGCGACCAGTTCAATCTCGGCGCCGGTGCGGTTTGCGGCCTGCTGAATCTCTTCTGGCGCGGCTGACCTGGGATTCTCCGGGCGCGTGGCGATCACTCGTTCCGCCAGCGGGAACAGGATCTCCGCCATCTCCGAGATTGCCTTGTCGCGCATCGCGCCGAAAACAAAAATCAGCGGACGGTCGTCATAGCGCTCCGAAAGAGCAGAACGGAGGGCCCACGCACCGGCCGGGTTGTGGGCCACATCGAGCACAATCTCAGGCCAGCGGCCGCGTGGCGGCAGCACCTGAAAACGACCCGGCCAGCGCGTATCGCGAATTCCGCGCTCGATGGATTGCGGGGTAATCCCGGAAAGGCGGACTTCGGGCCTCGGACCTCGGACCTCAGGCGTCGAAGTCTGGCCACTGACGGCCGTTTGAGGTGCGATGCCCGGCCCTAATCCCTTCTTGCTCAACTCTTCCGCTGCAGCCACGGCCAGCGCCACATTCCGCAACTGATGGCGGCCCACGAGCGGACTCTCGACCAGAATCTGTTCGCCCATGACCTGCAGCGGATATCGGTAACGGCACTGAGCATCGTCTATCTCGGCGTTCTCTGCGTGCTCGGCGGTGGAAGTTTTTTTCCGATTAGCGGGCACCAGGTACTGGGCGCTGGCCGGGGAAACCGGCGGCACATACTGCACCGCGCTGACCCCGTGCGCTCCCAAGTCCAGGATGGTATTGCCGATCACATCGTTGGCCTCCGGCTGTTGCGGCAGCGTCACGACTACGCCGCCGGGCCGGATGATTCCTGCCTTCTCGCGCGCGATCTCCCGCACCGTGTCACCCAAATATTTCTGATGGTCGAGCGAGATGTCGGTAATCACGCTGACCAGCGGCTCGACCACATTGGTCGCATCGAGCCGCCCGCCCATCCCGACTTCGAGCACTGCAATCTGCACTCGTTCCCGCGCGAAGTGAGTGAAGGCGATGGCGGTCATCATCTCGAAAAAGCTGGGATGCCAGGGCAGTTCCTTCTGTTCGACCAGGTTCTCTGCCACGCGATCCACCTCGCCATGCAGCGCGGCAAAGTCATCATCGCGGATTTCTTCCCCGTTCACCCAGATGCGTTCGTTGATGCGCAGCAGATGCGGCGAGGTGTAGAGGGCCGTCTTCAATCCTGAGGCCTGAAGAATGGATGCCAGCGTCGCCGCAGTTGAGCCCTTCCCGTTCGTCCCGGCAATCAGCACGCTGGGGAAGGTCCGCTCAGGATGATTCATGCGCTCGAGCAGGACGCGCATGTGCGCCAGGTCAAACTTGTGCGCCGGCATGTGGGCCAGTTCGTGCCCCAGCGCAAACATGCTCGCCACTGCGGTTTCGTAGGTGGAGAAGCTCTCAGCCATCAGCCGTCAGCCATCTGCTTGAACTCTCAGATTATCAGCCTCAGGAACGGCTGAAAAAGGTCGGTCAAGGGGAATGGCAAAGCGCCCGGATTTAACAGCGGCCGTCGGTCCTGACTAGGGTTACCAATTGAGCTAGCACCGTCGCTATTCCACACTGGCTTGAGTTGAGGGAGTAAGTAACCACAAAGTGTGGCTGTTAAAAAGGGGACGGAATGCTTCATCAAACTTTTCAAGATTGTTCTTCAGCCAGGCAAACTGTTGCGGCCAAGTCGCCTCGTCATATGGATCAACTGCATTAAACAACACAATGCGTGAGGCTTTCTTGTCGGGCAGTTCATGCCAGTCCAAAGGTGATCCGACGGTCGTTTCAATGGAGCGCCTTTCCTTGAGAAGATCATTGAAAATAAATTTCGCATTCTCATGACCTATATACAGTTCGACCCCGATCTTTTCTTCTCTGGTTATTATAAGAGCGGCGGTGTTTGCTAGGCTGGTGCCAATACCGAAGCTGTACCAATGGTTACGGGACGGCTTTTGCGGACGAAGTTTGCTCCCGTGTTCCTGTAGGTAGGAACGAAATGCAGTCCAATATTTTATGCGAAGGATTTGTGCTGGAGTTCCTTCGTTGCCCGTCGCTAAGGTTTCCGCAGCTTGACGGACTGTGGTCTCCCAATCGTTAGGCTTGCACACAACATTAAAGCGCGGCGCAGCGGGTGAATCGCCGATCTTCCAAAGCTCGATTTCAAGACCAAAGAAACGGACCGATTTATTGACCATCTGATTCAGCCAATCGAGGACAGCCCGATGTTCTTCTGTAAATTTTGCTGATATCCAAACTATGGTGCTTGCTCGTAAGCCGGAAGCATAGGTCAATAATTGACCGAGATGTTTATGGTCAGTCTTCTCTATTTGATTTTCGATGACAACCCAACTGTCTTTCTCTGCCGTGTTCTTGCAGAGAATATCCGCGCGAAATGGGCCAACGTCTTTTTCCTGAGCTTCTAGCTCCAGGTCGATACCAAGGGTTTCACCCAAAATCTCAAGATTTTCCGGTTGCGCCAGCCACGGCGTGAAGTGTTCGGCTTCGTTTGTCCAGACGGCGCGCAAGTCCACGTGCTCGATGCGCCCGAGTTTTTCCATCAAAACCCTCCACAGCGACTCTAACACCATCACGAAGATGACATCTTCGCCTCGTATGTGGGGCGACTAACTGACCATGAACTCCAGCGCGCGGGCGATGTAGGGCTTGAGCTGTTTGCGGGAGACGACGGCATCGAGCATGCCGTGTTGCAGGAGGAACTCGCTGCGCTGGAAGCCAGGGGGCAGCTTCTGCCGGATCGTCTGTTCGATGACCCTTGGTCCGGCGAAGCCTATCAGGGCGCCGGGTTCGGCGATGTTCAGATCGCCCAGCATGGCAAACGACGCGGTTACGCCCCCGGTGGTCGGATCCGTCAGCAACGAAATGTACGGCACTTTGGCTTTGTCGAGCCGGGCCAGCGCCGCCGAAATCTTCGCCAGTTGCATCAGGCTGATCACGCCTTCCATCATGCGTGCTCCACCCGAGGCCGACACGATGATCAGCGGCGTCCGCGTGTCCACTGCACGCTCGATCGCCCGTGTAATCGCTTCGCCCACCACTGCGCCCATGCTGCCGCCGATGAAGGCATACTCCATCACGCTGGCGATGACCGGCCGCCCCAGCAACTTGCCTTGGGCGTTGATAATGGCGTCTTTCAGACCCGTATCCTTCTTTGCCTGCCGCAGCCGCGAGGAGTACGGCTTCAAGTCCACAAACTTCAGGGGATCGGTAGAAGCGATATCGCCGTCAAACGTCTCGTACTGGTTGTCGTCGAGCAGTTGCGCCAGGCGGGTGCGGGCGTCAATCCGGAAGTGCTTTTCGCACTTCGGACAGACATTCATGTTCTCTTCCAGGTCTTTTTTCCAGATGATCTGCCGGCAGTTGTCACACTTCACCCACAGCCCCTCGGTGCGGACTCGTTTCTCGCCCGAGGTGTCCAACTCGCCGGATTCGCGCCTAAACCAAGCCATAGGATTCAGTGATTGTGTGACTTAGTGATTGAGTCATTGAAAACTCCGTTCAATGGCTCAATCACTAAATCTCTCAATCACTCAATTTCAGTACTCGATTCCTCTCTGCGCCATCACGCCCTTTTCGTAGGCATGCTTGACCTGACGCATTTCGGTCACCGTGTCGGCGGCCTCCACAATTGTGGGGTGTGCGTTGCGGCCCGTCAAGATGACGTGGACCATCTCGGGCTTCCGCTTCAGGCACTCGACCACGCGGGCCGGATCAAGCATGCCATAGGTGATGGCATAGTTGATCTCATCGAGCACAACCAGGTCCCACTCGCCGGAGCCGATAGCCTTTTCGGCCTCAGCCCAGGCCTCTTCCACCATGCGCACATCTTCCGGGTCGGGCTTCTCCGCGCCGACTTTCACGAAGCCCCGGCCCATCTGCTTGATCACGAACTTGTCGCCGAAGGCTTGCGCCGCGTCGAGCTCGCCGTAATGCCACGAGCCCTTCAGGAACTGCAGCATCAGGACCCGCATGCCCTGGCCAACGGCGCGCAGTGCCGTCCCGATGGCGGCCGTAGTCTTACCCTTGCCCGGCCCGGTGTTGACGATGATCAGACCGCGACGAATGTCAGCCATGCTTACCGGAGGTTTGATTCTACTAGAAGAGGCGCATGAAGTCGTGCCGGCTGCGCCTGGTGATTCAATATGAGACGATCGCGCTGATAGCGGGATAACGAAAAGTTGAAACAAAAAGCTCTCTGCCGCAGTCATACCTCGCATTGAGGTTTTGCCTTAGAGCGTGTTTCAAAAGTACCTTTCGGGCCGCACGGCCCTCAGGGGCTAAAGCCCGCATTTTTTTTGGCCCGGTGCGGCACGGCTGAAGCCGTGCCCTACCCAAAACCAATTAAGAACCACGCTCTAAAGAGTCGTGGCGTGCTTTACTGGGGTCGAGTCGGGGAATTCTTTAGAGCAGAGAACTTTTTCACAGAACTTCAGCATCCAAGTTTGCGTAGCTCGGGTCAGGTAGATCTCTGTCCCTTCGCCAACGGGGAGGTCTCATGGCGATCAACAGGTGTGGGGTGTTATTGTGGGTCATTCTTGCGGCCGTTCCGGTCTTCGCTGCGCAGCATGTTGCGATTCGGCCCCGGCCCTCCGTTGATACCGGCGACCAGGCGACGATTCGAGAGGTCGTGGACATGGAGCGGCAGGCCCGGGAGGCTATCCTTCACCGCGACGCCGACTTTTCCGAGCGGGTCCTCGCCGAGGACTACGTTGCCATTACGCCCCTGGGACAGGTGACGACGAAACAGGATAGCGTCTCGGCCCGCAAGAGCGGCCAGCTTCGCTACGAAACCGTGGACGTGAGCGACATGGTGGTGCGCGTGTATGGCGACACCGCCGTCGTTACTGCGCGGGCCGATGTGAAGGGTCGCCAGCTTGGGGAAGACTTCAGCGGCCCTTATCGCTATACGCGGGTGTGGGTGCGCCGCGGCGGTCACTGGCTAACGGTCAGCTACCAGGCTACGGTCACGCAGTAGAGCATTGTTGATTGTTGAATTATTGATTGTTGAATGAGAACCTGGGCTGGTTGCTGGATGAGCTTCTCCGCCGTCAGTAATTAGTTTGAACCCGACCCTGCGGACAGATTTGCCGAGCGTCTATCTATCGGACACAGGCGGTATCCCGTCCCTGCACCGCTCTTTTACCCGACGCACCGCGTGCCGACCCGATTGCCGCTTTTCAGTGGATGATTGGGCAAGGTGGCACCGCACGATCAGGCTGATTGCTTACTGCACCATCAACCTCGCACCTTCAACAGGACGGTTGTGGTCGTTGTTGTCCCCCCGCCGGTGGCAGTGATCGTGACCGTATAAGTGTGAGAAGAGGGCGCACCTCCGAGGGCGGCGCCGAGTTTGCCGCAACCTGCCAATGCTCCCGACAGTGCGCAAAGCAGGAGCAGGCAAAGCAGATATCCGGCGCCATTAGCGCTTCGCCAAATCCGGCTTCTCCAGCGGCGTGTCCCTGTCAAGGGGACGATGAGAACGCATAAAGCGAGGGCCCAACTCGTTCTGGCTGAGTTGATCCGGGCGGACGAACTGCTGGTCTGGATGGTCAGCGTCACCGTGGTGCTGCCCGCACCGGCAGGAACCGGATTGGGCGAAAACGTCGCAGTCGCGCCGCTTGGCTGCCCACTCGCGGAGAAACTGACGGCCACCGGGATGGTCGAGAGGCCAGACGACGGCGCCAACGTGAGCGTGTACGTCGCCGTCCCGCCGGGCGATACCTCGAGCCAGGTGGTGACGGGCTGAACGGCGAACGGAGTCCCGACGATATACTCTGCCGAGGCCACTGCGCTGGGACTATATCCGGGAGCAACCGCAATGGCCTGAATTGTCTCTGGCGACGAGACCGCAATCGGATTGCTGTACGCCAGCGAGTACTTGCTGGGGATGCTCCCGTCCGTCGTGTAATAGATGGTCGCGCCGGACATCGCATCGGAGATGGTCACCGTTTGCGTTGACGCGTACATCCCCGGAGCGGGCGAGAACGTCGGCGCTGGCGTTTCAATGCCGTAGACGGCCGACGTAACCGCGCTGGGGGCATACCCGGTGGCGACTGCGATCGCTTCGATTGTTTCCTCCGACGTAATCGTGATGGGGGTGCTGTACGCGGTCGAACTCGTCGTGGGAGTGGTTCCGTCTGTGGTGTAGTAGATCGTCGCCTTCGGCGTCACATCGGAGATGGTCACGGTCTGCGCTGACGGGTAGATTCCCGCCGGAGGCGAGAAGACCGGCGTGGCCGCTTGCGTCGTCACTTGAAACGCCTGATTGCTGCTAAGCGTGCCGCTCCCGGTAGTCACCGTGACGAGGCCAGTGGTTGCGTTTGTGGGTACGGTTGCCTGAATATCGGAGTCGGACACGACGGTGAAAACCGCTGCGGTGCCGTTGAAGCTGACGGCGGTCGCCCCCGTCAGACCAGTTCCCAGGATCTGAATGACGGTTCCGACGCCGCCAGAAGTGGGAAGCGTCTTCACAAACGGAACAAGTCCCATCGATAAACGAAACACCGTGCCACTATCGTAGGTTCCGTCGGCCGGGGTTGTTCCATAGAAGTTTCCATCTGTGCCCTGCAACAGGCCGGCCTGGACGCCACCGCCGATTCCGCCCGGGAACTGGAGACTGTACAGCGGCGTCAACGTGCCGTCAGTAGTGATGCTGAAGATAGTTCCCGCGCTGTTGCTCCCTCCGCAGGCGGTCGTCCCATACAGGTTCCCGTCGGTGGCTTGGATCAACGCTCCATCGGGCGTGGCGCCGTCAGAGGAATTCTGGAAGTTGTAGAGGCTGGTAAGCGTTCCGTCTGGAGCGATCTCAAATACCGAGCCGAACCCGTCACCGCTGCTTTCGTCGCATGACGGAGTCGTGGGGCTGTTGTCCCCGGCGGAAGCAACTCCATAAAACTTCCCGTTCGCAGCCTGCACCAGCGGTGCGTAGAGCATGCCGCTGCAGCCCACTCCACTGCAGAAGCGGTAGAACGTAGTCAGCGTGCCTTGCGGGGTGATCTTAAAGATGTCGCCGGTGAGGTTTGTCCCATAGAAATTGCCGTCGGTTCCCCGCATTAATCCGGTGGGAAAGATTCCGGCACACTCGGATGGAGTAGTGCAGACACTGGCAAGGGTCGTTAGATTGCCTCCGGGCGTGATCAGGAAAACGGTGCCATCGTTGTTGGCGCCGCCGTACTGAGTCGTGCCGTACAGGTTCCCATCAGCGCCTTGCACCAGGGTCGCCGAGGGATAGGCGCCGTCGGCGCCGGCAAAACTGTGTAGGGTAGTCATCACGCCGCCGGGGGTTATCTCGAAGACCGTGCCGCAACCCGGGGTCGTACCATCCCAGCAGGTGTTCGTTCCGCCGTAGCCTGTCGTTCCATATATGACCCCGTTTGCAGCCAGCAGCAGCCCGCCCCAAGGCACCTGGCCATCTGCACAGTTGGAGAGTGAACAGAAACTGTAAAGCGTCGTCAATTGGCCGGCGGGCGTAACTTTGAAAACGGTGCCGTTGCTGGTGGCGCCACCCCAGGCGGTTATGCCATAAAAGTTCCCGTCGATTCCCTGGATCAGAGACCCTGAAGGCCCCTTCCCATTGCTTCCGTTGAAGTTTGCGAGAACAGTGAACGTCTGGGCGGATGAGGAGATCGCCGCCACCAGCCACATCGCAAGTGTGAGCGCGCCTCCAATTCCAAGGAATCGCGGCGGGTGGAACGATCCTGTTCTTGAACTGGTCATAACTTAACTCCTTGCCGCGTTCCCGCATAGCCAGCACGCACAGGTGAGCCTGGGGCGAAATAAATCGGATAACTGGAAGGCGTTCTGGGCAGGCGCGCGCAGACGGTCGCATACCATAGCTCCGCCAAGCGGCAAGGATTATAGCTCCGGCGGGCAAGCGCTTTCTGTGATGAGCCTTACACGATGCTCGAACAGACGCGGTCAGTCAGCTTACGTAATCAGTCAGTTTACGTAACCATGCGCTTTCACTCAAAACCCCCGCAAGGGTCTGTCTGACAGCGGCGACGCCATCCGACAGTCATGATGTGCAAAATCAAGTCTTGGCTATCGCACATTCAATCAAAAATCAAGAATGCTCTAGTGCCCGGAGTGGTATGGGTGGCCCTTCAGAATCGTGAACGCCCGGTAGACCTGCTCCAGCAAGACCACGCGGGCCAATTCATGCGGCAGGGTCATTTTCCCGAGTGAAATTGTGTGCTGGGCTGCGACCCTGGCTTCGTTGCTGAAACCATCCGCTCCGCCCACGGCTAAGACCAACGGCAAGGGATTCCGGTCCTGATAGTCTCCCAGGAACTTCGCGAACTGCTCGGATGACAGCTCTTTACCACGCGCATCCAGGAGCACGAGCGTAGACTTCGCGCCGCCCTTTGCCCCTGCGGTCCGGCCGCACATCTCGAGCAACGCCGCCACGTCGCGCAAAGCGATGCCTTCCACGGGCATATAGCGCGAAATCCGCTTCAGATACTCTTCGGTCAACGCCTGAATCGCCGGTTCTTTCGTCTTCCCGATCCATGCAATCTTGATCTTCATCAGAGGCCAGTATGACAGGGCCAGTCGTTATTTTTTCCCCGAAGCCAGGACTACGGTTGCGCCGAACGCGATCTTTTCTCCGTCCGAATACCGGCGCACCGCCGCGTGCACCTCGGCGTGAATCTGAGGCCATTGCTCTTGCGGCACGCGTTCCAGCATGGGGCGGAACGGTACGGCCACGGCTTGCGCCTGCTCCCAGACTTCTTCCACCGGTCCCGGCCACGTCCAGGGCAGGGTCCTGGTCTCTTCTTCAACCTGGCGAAATCCGGCATTGCGCAGAATTGCTGAAAGGCTGCCAGGCTCAGCGAATCGAAACGGATCCGGTCCACCCGGCTGCAGCAACGGCCCGCCCACATGCCGATGCACCACGCCCATCATGCTTTGCCAGTAAGGCTGGTCGAACGGTCCCCAGGCCAGAAAGCACGCTCGCGCTCCCGGTCGCAAAACGCGCAGCACTTCGCGCAGAGCAAGTTCCGGGTCGCGGAAAAACATCACGCCGAAGCGCGAAGTAGCCAGATCGAAGATGTCGGCGGGAAAGGGCAGGTTGTGCGCATCCGCCTGCTGGGTGACGAGGTTGTTCAGCCCGCGCGCCTGCGCTCGCTGCGCCGCAATTTCCAGAAGGTCCGCGCTCAGGTCGAGCGCCGTGACATGGCCCTCGCCTCCGACGCGCAAAGCCAGCGTGATGGCGGGTTCGCCAGTGCCGCTGGCCAGGTCGAGTACGCGCATTCCGGGCGCCGGCTGGGCGTATTCCACCAGCGCATCGGTCACCGGCTGGCCCATCGCCGCCGACTTGGCTTTCCACTTCTCGGAGGCAACGAGGCGAAACTGGTTTCCCCAAGCCGGTCCGTGGTCTGGGCTTGATGTCATGGGAGCAAATACCCGCCCTCAGCGCCTGAAGGCGCATTCCTAACGCAGCACATACGGCATGCCCTTCGACTCCGCTCAGGGCAGGCTCTAAAGGCATGCCCTGATACGAACCTAAAGGCACGTCCCCCGATTCGAACCTGAAGGTGCCTGATGTCGAACCTGAAGGCGCGCCCTGATACGAACCGTACTTGCGCCACGGACGGTTAAGCCTTCTTCTTCTTTCTCGTCTTTCTTTTCGGCGCGGGACGTGCCGTTGCAGCTTTCCGTTTCTTCGGCGCGGCTTTCAAATCGGAAGGCCCCAGCCGCTTCGCCGACTTCCACAGCCGTTCCAGATCATAGAACTTGCGCGCTTTTTCCGAGAAAACGTGCACCACGAAATCCACGTAGTCAATCAAAACCCACTCGGCCTGGTTGTAGCCTTCGACGTGGGTGGGCCGCAGGCCCGCACCTTTCAGGCGCAGTTCGACTTCGTCCGCAATAGCCTGGACTTGCCTGGGATTGGTCCCGCTGCACAACACGAAGTAGTCGGTGAAAGCGCCCGACCCTTTTTCCATCTCCAGGATGCTGAGTTCTTCGGCCTTCTTATCGAGGCAGGCTTGGATGGCGGCAGTGATTTGTTTTCTGAGATCGTTCTTCTTCATTCAGTCGTTGGTCGTTCGTCGTTGGTCGTTAGCGTGCCCTTCATTGTAACTGAGACTTGCATGGGACCGTCACATTGAACCTTTGAGGCAGGGCGTACGGCGTGAGTCTTGGCCAACGACTAACGACTAACGACTAACGACGTTTTATACAGCCCCATCTTCCGGATGTACTCGGCCACTGCCGGATCTACAAACCGTCCCAGCGGCTTACCCGCCGCCACAGCCTGGCGGATCGCCGTCGCCGAGGCCGGTTGATGCAGGTCTCCCAGCAGATGGATCGTCACTCCCGAAAGCACCAGATCCCCGGTGGCGGGCTGCTTCTGAAATGGCCGTGTAACTTCAGGCCGCGGACGCAGGCTCTCGGGCAGGGCGTTGGCGACGTCGGCTAGCGAATACCCCGGACGGCCGGCCACCACAAATTCGCATTCGCGAAACAACGCCTCGGCCTGATGCCATTGCGCGATGTCGGCAAAGGCATCCATCCCAATCAGCAGGAAGAGTTTGTCGCTGGCTTTGAACCCCTGCTTCATCCGCCGCACGGTGTCGATGGTGTAATTCGGTTTTTCCGGGCGCGCTTTGCGAGCTGCCGCGTCGCACTCCTCCGGCGCCTCAAGCAGCGAAGGCACAAACGCTTTTTCCTGCGCGGTGGCCAGAACCAGCATGGCGAAGCGATGCACGAACGCCGTATGCGGCCGGCGTTGTTTGTGCGGCGGAAGATTCGCCGGCACAAAGTGAATCCGGTGGAGCTTGTACCGTTCCAACGCTGCCCGCGCCAGGGCCATGTGCCCGCGATGTACCGGATCGAACGTCCCGCCAAA
>Ga0209039_10002796_pt1 | contig 14346 bp, 15 predicted proteins | sample BogFormECP12_OM1_FD_188238 | JGI IMG/M metagenome (GOLD analysis project Ga0209039, IMG submission 188238) | Bog forest soil microbial communities from Calvert Island, British Columbia, Canada - ECP12_OM1 (SPAdes) (version 2) | ecosystem: Environmental > Aquatic > Freshwater > Wetlands > Bog ... | reverse complement strand
CGGGCTTTCTGCCGGCGGGAGGGAATGTATGCTGCAGATGTAGTCCTGGTCCCGCTCGAAGATGGCGACCGGTGCGGCGTCCTGGTCGCAATGGGAAAAAAAGTGATTGCGATCGATCTCAATCCCCTCTCCCGCACCGCAAAGACCGCTACCCTGACCATCGTGGATGAAGTGACCCGGGCCCTGCCGCTTATTGCCGAAGCCTGCGCATCGATCACCGGTGAAGAGTGCCGCGATCTGATTGCGACGCTGGATAATCCTGCTTTCCTCCGGGAAGCACGGGACGAGATGACAGCGAGGTTGTGTCATGCTCTGGACTGAACGCTACCGCCCGGAGCGGCTCGATGATATTGTGGGGCAGGACCAGGTCATCGGACTTTTATCGTCCTGCGCGGCCATGGGCACCATCCCACACCTGATGCTTGCCGGCCCACACGGGACTGGCAAAAGCGCAGCGATACGGTGCTTTGCCGAGCAGCTGTATGGTGCGAACTGGGAGGGTAATACCTCGATCTTCCAGACGGCAGACCTCTTCTCGCAGGGAAAAAAACTGCTAGAGGAAGATGAGCGGTATGCCCACCTGTACCAGAAGGGCCAGAGCCTGATCGTGAACTTCAAGTATATCCTGAAATGGTATGCCTCGATGCGCCCGCTCGATGCCGATTTCAAGCTGATGGTCTTTGAAGACGCGCATGCCCTCACCCGCGAGGCCCAGCAGGGGCTTCGCCGGATCATGGAACAGTACAGCCGTACCTGCCGTTTCGTCTTTTCTACCACCAACCAGAGCGCGATCATCCCTGCGATCAGCTCGCGCTGCCTGCCGCTGTTCTTTGCACCGCTTCCTTCCAGGGTGCTTATCGCACGATTTTCTGCGATCCGGGAGCGGGAGGAGCAGGGCACGCGGTTCGCCTGTACAAACGATGACCTCGAACTAATCGCAGAGGCAGCGCAGGGAGACATGCGCCGGGGGATCCTGATGCTCCAGGCCGCTTACCAAGCCGGCTCCTGCAACAACCTTGCGAAGATGTCGCAGTCAGAGACCGGAACCGTCGCCGGCTCGGCAATCAGCCTGATCAAGGAAGGGGACCTTAAAGGGGGCATCCGCCAGCTTGAGTCCCTGATGATCGATTATGGTCTCTCGGGCCGGGAGGTCCTCTCTGAGATCCGAACGGTTGCCCTGCGGGAGTACAACCACCCTCTGCTTGCAACCGCCCTTGCTGACGCAGACGCCCGTCTCGGGCATGCGAACAACGAATTTGTCCAGATAGATGCCTTTCTTACAGGAATAAAGGAGATATTTCCATGACCCTCGCCAGACGGGAGAAAATTCAGCAGCACTACGATGATATTGCAGATGTGTACGATCTCCACTACGACCATCCCCGCGGCAGGTCTTACCATACGCGCATCAGCAGCCACGTGATGGAAGCCCTCCCCCCGGGTGGCGCACTTCTCGATATCGGCTGCGGCACCGGCCTCTTTGTCGAAAAGTATCTCCGTCACGGGGGGACAGCTGTTGGTATCGACCTGAGCAGGAATATGATCGAGCGGGCACGCGCCCGGTGCGGATGCTCTGATTTTACCCTCGGGACCGGGGAGTCCATCCCGTTTAGCGATAACACGTTTGATGCTATCTCCAGTCTCCTTGTCTTCAGTTATGTGCGCGATCCGCAGGCCATGCTCAAGGAGGCATACCGGGTGCTGCGCCCGGGCGGTGCGATCTCAATCTGCACGCTCGGGAAGAAACTGCTGACCAGCGGTATTCCGGTTATCTACCGGGTGAGCGAAAAGATCCGGATCCCGCATGTGGTCATGAAGGATTTTGGCGAGCACTACTATGACGAGGGTGAGATGTATCAACTCTTTAGCGGGGCCGGGTTCTGCGATGTGAGGGTTAACTGGTGCTCGTTTGCCCACATCGACATGGTCGATCCGCTCTTTAACCTTGCACAGCGGATGGAGCCGTTTATCGAGCGCCGGGTCCCCCAGCTGGCGTATAACATCTGTGTGGACGCGAGAAAACCCAAAGCGGGATAGCATTATCAGAGAAGGGAAACGTCTCTCCCCAACCTTTATCAGTCGCACGGCAGAATTGAATAAGGAGTTTTAGCATATGGGTAAGACAGGTACAACCCTCTGGTCACAGGTTAAAGGTGTCAAGGGCCAGATCCGGCTCGTCCCCAAAAAAGAAGGCGAGCGCAAGAGCCCGGGACCCAACCAGAGATTCAGGTCCAGCGTCAATTTAAAGAAGATCGATCAGGCTGCGGCCGAGGAGCAGCGCGGTGGCCGGGGCGGCGCACGGCGGGGTGGACGAGGAGGACGGGGTGGACGGCGCGGTGGCGACCGGTCCGGTGGCTCGGGTATGAACGAGTCCACGGCAAGCCCGCTCATCCGCAGGCGCATGCGCCGGGCGAAAGTCTCCATGCTGGGCGCAAAGGCAAAGGCCGCGCGGTAATACCGATACTATCCGCCGCTTTGATCAGCGGAATATGACCGGGGCAGGGTCCTGCCCCGTAATGGCCATTTTTTTAACTATTTCAGGAAATCTTTGAAGAACGCTTGTGTTTATCGGAAAGCGTTTGAATCATAATTATCATTTATCTCCAGCTACTATGGTGAGTATGGATCTTCCAACCGCAGTGAAAAGTTACCAGTTTGGAGAACGGGCGAAATCCGAACTGATTGTCGTCTCCCAGCTCTGCTCTGCGCTTACCGGTTTTCCTGACACGCAAAAAAGCGGTGGCAGAAAAATGCTTCTTCTCCTCATGGAGCAGGTCAGGAGCGAGGTGGCCTTTGCTGCAAAGAGCACAGGAGAGAGAGAGTTCGAAAAGGCGATAAATGCCTTGAATGAAGCGATCTCTCTTGTCGAGAGTGACCAGCCCGAGCAGGCCGCAGAGAAGCTTGCCGCGGCCATCAGCGCGTCGACCACCCCGGCGCAGAATGCATGGCAGGTACTCTCCGAACATGGACTCCTCTGATTTTCCGAACTTCCTTTCGGCCCGGTCTTCGGTGCGGGAATACGAGGAGACCCCGCTTTCCGAAGATGAGATTACGTACATCGTGTCCTGTGCCGGTACGGCGCCGAGTGCCGGCAACCTAGAGGCATGGGATGTTGTGGTAGTAACTGATGCCGAACTACGGCTCGCGCTTGCGGAGGCGGCCTTCGGGCAGGAACATGTTGGAAAAGCCCCCGCGCTCTTCGTGGTCTGCGCCAACTACGTGCGTTCGATGTCTCAGTACGGCGAACGGGGCATCCTCTATGCAGTGCAGGACGCAACCATTGCCTGCACGTACATGATGCTCGCCGCCCATGCCCGCGGTCTTGCTACCTGCTGGACCGGGGCGTTTGACGAGGATGAGGTGAGGGAAATCCTCGGGCTGCCCCCGCACGTACGGCCGCTTGCGCTCCTCGCGGCAGGGCATGGCAGGCAGCCGATCCGTCGTGCAGGACGCATGGATATCGGGGAGCACGTCCACCACGATACGTGGTAATGTGAACAGGAATATTTCGGGAGGAGAAAACTATGCCGGACTATCTGGTGACACTTGAATCAGCGTGGTACATCAAGGATGCAAAGTCACTTGACGATGCGATCGGGATTGCAATCAGCGAGGCGGGAAAACGGCTCAACCCCTCTGCAAAGTTTGTCGAGGTCGAGGCGGGCATGCTCGCCTGCCCGTTCTGCGACCAGGAACTCTCAAGCGCCATTGTGGTTGCCGATACTGCGCTCGTGGGGCTGGTTCTTGAGATGAAAGTATTCCGGGCCGAGTCAAAGGAGCACGCCGGCCGGATTGCAAAGTCGGTGATCGGGAAAGCACTCCACGAGATACCCTTAAAGCTGTTGGATGTGGAAGAACTATGATCCACGTTGTCGGCCACACTGCGGTCGATCACATCTCAAAGGTTCACCACCTCCCCGAACCGAACCAGTCCACCCATATCACCGACCGGCAGGTTTTTTTCGGCGGCGGTGCAGCCAATATCGCTGCGGGGATAGCAACCCTTGGGGAAGCGGTTACGCTCCATTCCTGTGTCGGAGACGATTTTTTTGGGAGCGACTATGAGAAATGGATGGATACGGCAGGCATCCACCGGCAGTTTTTCGAAGTACCCGGGACCCATACACCGACCGCGTTCATGTTCACCGATGAAGCGGGCAGCCAGATGACGTTCTTTGAATGGGGAGCCTCAAAGGCGTTTGCGACAGCGGAAGCCCCGGCGCTTCCTTTCGTTCACATGGCGACAGCAGATCCCGAGTTTAACTGCCGGGTGGCGCAGAAGAGCGAATTTGTCTCGTTTGACCCGGGGCAGGATGTCTTCTGGTACACAAAGGAGCAGCTCGAATCCATTATCGCCAATACCGACATTCTGTTTGCCAACCAGCACGAGGTACAGCAGATGTGTATGACGCTTGGGGTGACAAAAGAGGGACTCATAAATCAGGTCACGATGGCGATCTTCACGATGAGCGGTGACGGGAGTATGCTCTATCGGGGGGGTAAGGAGCATTTCATCCCGGCTGTCACGGTCACGCTCTGCGACCCCACCGGCGCAGGAGACTCGTACCGGGCCGGTTTTCTCTCCGCGTACGTCCGGGGCTATGCGCCCCTGACCTGCTGCAAAGTCGGGACGGTCACCGCGTCCTATGTTGTAGAGCATGCCGGCTGCCAGACGCACCTGCCCACCTGGACGCAGATGCTTGAACGGTACCGGAAAAACTTCGACACCCTTGAACCGGTGCCGCCAGTGGGGTAAGATGATGAGCTGGGCGGGGACCGATCGGTCCGGACTGATCTTCGGGGGTTTTGCCTGATGGCTATTGCAGGCGACGTCAAGCTTGGGCAGCTCACAAAATACCTCTTCACGGCGCCATCATGGCCGGTCTCGCTCCTTATCCTCATTCTCCTCGGCCTTATCATCGATGGTGCGGGCGCCCGCGCCTGGGTCTACCTCCCGTTCTCGGGCACGCTTGCCTTTACCATCCCGGCGATTGCCGCTTTTCTTTTCACAAAACCGATCATCGAGTATTCCGGCAAGACGATGACCTGGAACCGCTCGGCACTCCTTGCCCTTGCCTGCACGGTCTTTGCGGTCATCATCACCTTCGCCTCGCTTGCCGGGGGGATCCGGTTCCTCCCGCTCTTTTACGGGATCTCCCTTGGCTTTGTCTTCGGTCTTCGCCTCTTTGTGCTTGTCGCGATCTCAGATTACCGCCTGCCCCGGATGATCCTGCCGGCCGTTACCCAGAGTGGTGTCGGCGTTATTGCCGGGTTCTTTCTCTTCTCACCGGAATGGGCGTTCTTCGCCATCGTCCTCCATATCGTCTTCGGTCTCGGCTTTGCGATCCTCATCTGGCTGATCGAGCGCCCGCTCTACCGCGCGTTCCACATACGGGGACTCGCGTTTGTCAACGCATTTATCGCCAATATGACGGACGGTTCAAAGGGCATGGAGAACTTCTTCCGCGAGATCGGGGAGGAGATCTTCGTGCCGCAGGTCTGCCTCTTCTTCCGCCGGCAAAAGAAGACCGCCCTTCTCTTTACCGTCCCCAACCTCCATCCCGGCCCTATGGGCGAGATCGGAGGTGGCAACCTGCCCCGGGTCATTCACGACAAGATGGAGGAAGAAACGATGGTCCCCCATGGCTGCGCATCGCACGACTTCAATCTGGTCTCCGAGAGCGAGATCCAAAAAGTGATCGATGCGATCGAGCGTTCCAGAACGGACCGTATCTATGGACAGGGTGCGACACCGTCCTCCCGGCTCTCCTGCGGCACAGTCCGGATCCTGTACCAGCGGTTTGGCGATTCTATCCTGATGGTTTCGACCCGGTCACCCCAGATGACCGAGGACCTCGATTACTCCATCGGAATGGCGATCATGGCCGAGGGTCATCGCTGGTTCCCGCACGTGGCGTTTGTTGATGCGCACAACTGCATGACTGATCTTTCCTCTGCGGTGCTCCCGGCAACCCTGACCGCGATGGAGTACCAGCGCGGTGCGATTCAGGCAATGGAGGCCGCCAATAAGGCGGAGCTCCATGCATTCTCGGTCGGTTATGCCCGCGAGCACCTTCCCTATTCCCGCGAGCAGGGATTCGGCGATCTCGGCGTGCAGGTGATGGTCATTGAGACATGCGGCCAGAAAACCGGCTACGTGCTCTTCGACGGCAACAACATGGCCTCCGGTGTCCGTGAGGTCCTGCTTGAGAAGATCCTTACCCTTGTTGATGCTGCGGAAGTGATGACGACCGATTCGCACGTAGTCAACACAATCACCGGTAAAAATCCGGTAGGCATGGAGGTACCGGTAGAAACGTTCCTTCCTGCGGTCCTGCGTACCGTGCAGGCCGCCATTGACGATCTCGGGCCGGCCGAGTGTGCGGCAACCACGGCGCAGTGCGAACACGTGGTCGTCTTTGGATCCAACCGGATCTCGCAGCTTGCAAGCACCGTGAACGCGATGCTGATCTTCGTGGCACCGCTCTCGCTGGCGATGCTGCTTCTGGCGTTCTTCCTCTCGCTTGCAGCGTACGTGCTGATGGTGTAGAAGAGGAAGCGGGCTTTCCCAGTTCTCTCTCCTTCGCGGGGCATCCATGATCGTGAGAGGGGGGATGCCGCCGCTTTTGCACAAGACGCGAATCCTTCCCGCATCAGGGCCTCTCCGAGGCACGGCAGGGTGAGGGAGAGTCCGGGTGTTCTCCCTGATCCTCATCAGGGGACTTCCAGCCGGAGGCGGTGGCACTCCTCCCTCCTTGGGGGGAGGGAGCGACATCTCCGATCCACCTGATCCGGGCTACGCTCATCCGGGCCCGAATTGAGCCCGGATTCACCTTTTCGGGATCCAATCGGAGCCCGTATAGGGCTCCGTTTCAAAATAAGCCTGAATTAGCCTTATTTCGGCAATCGGGCGAATTAAAACGTTCACATAAACGTGTTTTACGGGCTGATCGCCAGTAAAACGGGCATTTGTCCGATCCCGAAATAAGAGGCTGAAAAACAGCCGCTACGGCCCGTTTACGGGCATTATATGGTGTTTAATTTGGGCTTATTTTGGCAAATGGGCCAACACAAACTGTTAGATTTTCTTCCTGTGGAATCGGACGGTTTTACGGGCGTATTTTGGGGAGAGTCATGAGAGTATCACATTACGATTCCTCCTCATCCTCACCATGCTCGGAGTCGTTCGGGCTTCTTGCCGGGCCCTCGCCAGGCAAAGTGTTGTTTTCTCTCATTTGATCTGCCGCGGGGGGCGCCCCATCCGGGGCGGCGGCACGTATCATAACCGGGGGTATGGGGGCATCAGCCCCCATCTTCTGGATAGGTCAACGCCAGAGGCATGCTGCATGGCTCACGGGCTGAGGATTCCGGAAAAAGAGTGGCTCAGCAGCTGAAAATTTCAAAAAATGTTCAGGTCCAGGGCTGAGGATTTCGGAAAAAGTTCAACCCGGCAACCGGACTTTTTGAAAAAAGTCCGGCAAAGTTGGTGAGCTTTCTCAAAAAAGTCCGGTGAGGTTGCCAGACTTTTTATGAAAAAATCGGTATCCGGATGTGCATTGTATCGTCTGAATCACCCGGACGATCTGCCGGATGTTCCGGAAAAAGTCCGGTAACATTATCGAGTTTTTGTAAAAAAGTCCGGCAAGGTTCGTGGATTTTCCGGAAAATGTCTGGTAAGGTTATCGAGTTTTTGTAAAAAGTCGGGCACATTTCGTAAAGATTTCTGAAAAAAGTCCGGCCCGTGGGGGTCCCCCGACCTGTTGACCGGCTCGAGGCCGGATCTATTGGGCAGACAGGAGATCACCGTATTTTGGAAAGATCTCTGTTACGACGATAACAACCCTGGGATTCCCCAGAATATTCCTCACATACATAATTTAGCATGATTTATCATCTCTTTTTGAAATCCGGGCCATTTGACCACAAGATATAAAAAAAAGGCGTGCATAATCACGAATAGAGAGGAGGAAAAAGAACCAGAGCAGCACGTATCGTGTAATGGCAGTTTGTACCGCAGGCGAACTTGGGTAGGGAAAGGTGATTGAAGTTCATTTGACCACATATGCACCTGCCCGCTGGATCGGTGTTGATCTCAATACGACCGGCCACGCGGCCGTAGCCGCCGAACCGGACAGCGGGAAAGTCCTGAAACTGGGAAAAAATGTTCACTACATCCGTAGCAACTCCATCAAAAACTGCACGAAACTCTACAGGGAAGGTAAACTCTGGAAACTCAAAAAAGATAAAAGCCGTGAGCGCAGGGCGTTCAAGGCAGCGTTAAACAAAATTTCCCGACAGATCGTATCCTTCGCGGAATCGCTCGGCTCGGGTATAAAGTTTGAAAAACTCTTCTCCAGTCGTTACTCGCACGCACACGACGCTGCGGGATTTATCGAGTTCTCGTTCGGGAACGGATCGTTTCTTTCGCTCCAGCGGCTGGTGGAGAAACTGGCCCTGCGGCGTGGTATCCCCGTCACGTACGTAAACCCGGCCTACACCTCCAAACGGTGCAGCCGGTGCGGGAATCTCGGGCGGCGGAGCAGGAAACATTTCGAATGCCCGCACTGCGGTTTTGTCGCTCACGCCGATGTGAATGCGGCGTTCAATATCGCGCTTGCGTCCCACCGGTCTGCATTTATGTATTCCGGTGATGACGGGCAGGAAGAACTGGTGCGGCTCACCAAGAAGCAGATGCGCCGGCGTGCCCGCGAAGAGATCTTTGCACCGCATCCCGGTGTCATAGGAGTTACGGCCCAAGGCCCATGCGAAAATCTCCTCGCGGTGCTGGAATAGAGCGACCCCATATCATTTTTTTCCCGTTCTTGTGAGGACGACAGGCTCCGGATAATTGGGGGGAATGGAGAAAAGATTTCCCCATCAAGATAAAAAGATCTCTCTATGACCGAACACAAAGGACCGCTCTACAGTTTCGCATTATTCAAACAGCGGTACACCCGGGGAACCTCGTGGACTCAGATCCTCCTGAATTTTGGTATCATCACGGCGAATGCAAAGCTCTTCGAGGATTTCTTTTACATCCACCTTGGCCTCACCCTGCCCATGGTCATTGCCCTCGCAGTGCCGTTTTATATCATCATCTGTTATATCATCGGGCACTATGACGAGAAGATCGGGTTCTGGCAGATCGAGAACAACATGAGCTACCGGTTCACCCCCTACTCCGAGGAGATGCTCAACAGTATCCGGGAGATCAAAAAGAAACTGGACCGGGAATCATAACCGGTACGTACGGGGTCACTGATCCGGCAAACAACATCAGCTGGTACTGCTCACACCCGTTCAGGGTATCCCTTTTTCGCAGAATCAACCCTATGCAGTTTCTGCCCGGGCACTTTTTCGCCCCTGCACTCCTTCATGCCTCGATCCTCAGGTATGTCAGGTAACAGGGAGGTGCCGGGCGATCCTCTTATAGGCCGGTTATTCCATACTCTTCAGGAAGACGTCTGTTGCATGATTGTGACACGTAATCATGGCAAAAAAGAGAGAGCCATTGCATGTCGCCCATGCAAAATGCCGTTGTGCCCCTGCTTGTAGCAGGATCTGAAGTCTGCCGGAGAAGTATGCAATGCAGCTGACCGATGAATCACTTACAAAGATTGCCGTGCTCCAGAGAAACGAGATCACGGAGCATTACATCTACCAGAGGATCGCTCAGGTAACCCCGGATCCCCGGAACCGCGAAGTCCTGACCCGTATATCCGGGGAAGAGATCAAGCACTATTCCACCTGGAAGCAGTATACCGGCCGGGATATCGCCCCGGCCATGCTCCGGATCTGGTTCTACTCTCTTGTCGCACGCCTGCTCGGCATGACCTTTGCCATCAAACTGATGGAGGGCGTGGAGCAGGGGGCTCAGATCGGCGATCCGGCGCTCCTTTCCGCCATTCCTGAGTTGCCGGCCATGCTTGCCGATGAAGCAAAGCACGAGCGGGAACTCATCGCCCTGATCGATGAAGAACGGCTGAAGTATGTCGGCTCTGTGGTACTGGGCCTCAACGACGCCCTCGTGGAGTTTACCGGGACCCTCGCCGGCCTGACCTTTGCGATCCAGAACTCCAGGATCATCGCGGTGGTCGGCCTGATCACCGGTGTTGCCGCATCGCTCTCGATGGCTGCCTCTGAGTACCTTTCGCAGCGATCCGAGGGAACGACCGGCACAAGCCCGAAGAAGGCCGCACTGTATACCGGGGCCACCTATATCGTGACCGTTGCCCTGCTTATCCTGCCATTCCTCATTCTCCAGAGCCCGTTCATTGCGCTTGTTTTCACTCTCATAGGCGCGGTGCTGGTCATCTTTATTTTTACCTTCTATATTTCCGTCGCGAAGGATCTTCCGTTCTGGAAGCGGTTTGCTGAGATGGCGGCCATAAGTCTGGGTATTGCAGCCGTATCTTTTGTGATCGGGCTTTTGATCCGCGTAATGCTCAACGTTACCGTTTAAGGATGCAGGCCCCTGACACCTGCCTTTTTTTCGGCGATTTAATGATCCACCCCTTTCACCGGCATAGCAGTCCCGGACCGGCCGGCAGGAGGAAAAAGGGATGGACTTTTTACCGATAACGACATTCATGAACACATACGGCCCATTTGCGCCCGCTGCAGTCCTATGAAATCCTCCTCATCCCCGCACATCGCTCTCTCTGTCAGGGCGAAGATCCTGATCCTCTTTTTAGCTCTTTCCCTTGTGGCTCTCTCCCTGACGGGCTATTTTGCGTTCTCGGCGATCACCAATGTGGGAACCTATGCACAGGGGAGCAGCGAGGCGCTGGGCAACGGCGTAATCAACGACAGCTCTGTTGCTCTGCTCTCGCTGGGAGAGGCGTACCTTGTCCGCATCTCGGCCGATCAGGCAAATTTCACGGACGCGCTTTTTGATGACACTGATGCGGAGATGGAGATCCTTGCAGCACAGACTGCCGAACTCCAGCGCAATTCCCCAATAGTCCCCGTAACCCCGATCTACCCTGCGACCAACCCCCCCACTCATCCCAAAGACGGGGCGGTACTCTTCTTCGCGCCCGGGGCAACAGCGACCCCGGGATCGGATGAGGCCCGCAGCCTTGCGGGGCTTGCTGATGATCTCAAAGCAATATATACGTCTGATGAGGATCTGACCAGCGTTTATGTTGCCACCGATTCGGGGATGATGCTCTTCTACCCCGGAGAGGGAAACTTCCCTGCAGGATACGATCCGAGGGTCCGCCAGTGGTTCGTGGATGCAGAAGCAGAAAAAGATATTGTATGGTCAGATGCCCCGTATGTCGATGCGGATAACCATGGCCTGGTCATGACCTGTTCAGAGGCTGTTCCCAGTCCTGAGTATGGTACCTGGGTTATAGCCACCGATGTTTCAACAACAACCATCAACGAGAATTTCATTGGTAAGTCTCTTGGTGAAAATGCCTATGCCGTACTCATCAACAAGGATGGGGATGTTATCAGCCGTCCCGGCCAGTCCATCGGGAACCTGACCTGGAACGAGCCGTTTAACAAGGAGAATGCCTTCTCAGGCAATGCGTCCGATCTCCGTGCTGTTGCCACAAATATGACTGCCGGTATGACCGGCATCGGAACAGTCCTGTTCAACGGCACGGAGATGTATGTTGCCTACGCACCGGTCCGGTCGATGAACTGGAGCCTCGCGGTTTCGCTCCCGGTCAGCCGGATCACCCAGCCGATTGATGCATTTACCGGCAGGATAGAGGGTGCAACCCAGGACACCGGGACCCACATTACGGCCCAGACCGAGGAACTCAAAGAGGTCTTTGCGGTTCTCTTTGTGGCGATCCTGCTCTTCGTTCTTTTGGTATCAGTAGAACTCAGCAGAGTGATCACCCGCCCGGTTGAACGGCTCAAAGAAGGGGCGGCAGCCCTTGGGGGCGGCAACCTGAATTTCCGGGTGGAAATCCGGTCAGGAGACGAGTTCGAGGACCTTGCCCGTTCGTTTAATTCGATGGCCGAGGCGCTCAGGGAGAACATCGAAAATCTCAGAAGGACAACTGCTGAAAAAGAGCGCTACTCGAAGGAACTGGAAATTGCACAGTCCATCCAGATCAGCTTCCTGCCCGAAAAAATGCCGGATATTCCCGGCGTTGACATATCTGCGGTGATGATCCCGGCGATGGAAGTAGGGGGGGACTTTTACGATATTATCCCTGCCGGAGACGGAAAGTGGGCATTCGTGATTGCCGATGTCTCCGGAAAAGGAGTCAGCGCCGCACTCTTCATGGCGATGTCCCGGACGCTGCTCCGGGCTGGTCTTGAGGGTGCGACCGACTTCTTAAAATCGCTCAGTACTGCAAACCGGATGATCACGCAGAATGCACCGTCCAGCATGTTTGTCACGGTTTTTGCGGCGCTCCTTGATCCCCCACATCTGACCCTGACCTGCATCAACGCCGGCCATAACCCGCCGCTCATTGTCCGGGGGGAAAGCGGAGAGATCTTATTCTTACGGGAGGGCGGGGTCGCCATGGGCGTTCTTCCCCATATGGAAAGTTCCCCGGAGCTTGTGCAGCTGCGGCCCGGGGATCTCGTGATCCTGTATACCGATGGCGTGACAGAAGCATTCGATGCCGGATATGCCGCATTCGGGGAAGACCGGCTGATCCGTATTGTTCAGGAGTGCCGTGCCCTTCCGGCAACTATGGTGAAAGAGAGAATCATATCAGGGATCCGGGCATTTACCGGCCCCGTTCCCCAGTCAGATGATATCACCCTTGTGGTGATCCGGGTGCTGCAGGCGCCGTAAATTCCGGAAATTCCCTGGCAATATGCCCTGCCAGCGGGAATCTGAGTGTGATAAGTGGCAAGAGAATTCTGCCGTAATGCACATCTGGTTAAAAAATGCCGGACCTCGGACTTCTCCTGTAATCAGGGGATCGCGGGATTCTTCTGCCGTTGCCGTCTGCAGGCAAAAGATGGGCCGGCTGGTTTTTAAGAAACCGGGGCCTCTTCCTTTTCTTCTGTCGGCGGGGTAGTCCAGACCTTCCAGCAAAAACCAATGATAGATCCGATGACAAAGATGACGAGCAGGACAGCGCTGATGAGATTTTCTGCAACATCCGTACCGACCGGGATATCCATCCCCATCCAGTTATTGAACATGCCGATAAACAGTGCTGCGATCAAAAAGAGGATGAATCCAACGATGATTCCAAGGATGACCGCAGATGCAAGCCGAAGGATGCCGGGAGTGGACGTCTTATTATCCATAAAATGCATGGTAAATCTCCCGATAAGAACCTTTTTACCTTCACAATCAGCCGAAAATGTGGTTGGATTCCCAAATCTTGAGGGAGAATGCCGATATTTATATCACGGCAGGTGTAAAATGCATAGAACAGGAACTCCATGAAAAAAAATATCTTCTATCTGATGATCGGTGTTGTCGCACTTGTGCTCCTTGCGATCTTCGGGTATTCAGTCGAAAAATTCACCCCGGTCCTTTTTATGATCGCCTTTGTGATCGGGGTCATTCTTCTTTACGTCGCATACCGGCGGGTGGACGATTTTATTGAAGATGAACGGAGCGCGAGGATCACCGAGAAGGCGGCCATGAGGACACTCCAGGTGTTCTGGGTGTGTTTCTGTGCTTTTTCGATCATGGCAGTGATGAACCTGCTTTACATGCCCCGTTTTTCCCGGGAATTCTGGCTGAATCGCGAGAACGACATTGTACCTCCGGAATTAATGTCGCTGAAAATAATTGGATACATCCAGTTGGCGCTTCTCTGCCTGATGATCTTCCTGTACGTCGGGTTCAGGATTTACTATGCAAGAAAGTACGGGGACTGGGAGACCGATGAAGAATAAGATCAAGGTATACCGTGCGATGCAGGATCTTACTCAGGAAGATCTTGCTCGGGCGATCGGGGTGACCCGGCAGACCATCCTTGCCATAGAGAAAGGGAAGTACGTGCCGTCCCTCGATCTTGCCTTCAGGATTTCACGTCATTTTAAGGTGAATATCGAAGAGGTATTCACCTATGAAGAAGGTGTGCGGACTGTCGATATCGACTGATATGCCAACGCCTGGTTAGATGTCCCCTGATCCACCCGGGACTACCCTGTTTTTTTTATTTTTACCCCATCTTTCCTCATCATGAACGATGGGATGCGTCTTTCCGGTTCATTACCGTCGCAGAGCCTCTCATGTCTTTGATCGGGGTACCCACAATTTACTGGACAGTCCGTTTATTTTTGGTTTAAGGGTACTTCCGATCCTGGCTCTGTAGAATTCCTCAGTAGCAGATCCGGATAACGATCGCGAGAATAATTTTCGAGATGTTGTAGAGGATCAGTTTGATCTTGAGTTCCTTGATC
>Ga0209039_10002795_pt1 | contig 14350 bp, 8 predicted proteins | sample BogFormECP12_OM1_FD_188238 | JGI IMG/M metagenome (GOLD analysis project Ga0209039, IMG submission 188238) | Bog forest soil microbial communities from Calvert Island, British Columbia, Canada - ECP12_OM1 (SPAdes) (version 2) | ecosystem: Environmental > Aquatic > Freshwater > Wetlands > Bog ... | reverse complement strand
ATATTATAGCACAATTGTTCCATTAATTCTACCGCTTCGCGGTAGCGCACTTATATCCCTACGCATAAATGCAAGGGCTTTACGGTGCGGTTTGGTAAATACGAGTTACACGGAATAACCTGATGAAAATTGAATTCATATTAAATGGAAAACCAACCAAGGTGGAAGCTCCAGAGGGCATGAACCTGCTCAACCTATTGCGTGAGCAACTCGGGTTGACGGGTACGAAGTGCGGCTGTGACACCGGTGATTGTGGAGTCTGTGCGATTTTGTTGGACAAGAGACTGGTGTATTCATGCTTGGTTCCGGTATCCCAGTTGGAAGGGCACCAGGTAATCACAATTGAAGGGATGCAAACCCCTGACGGAAGGTTGAGTGATTTACAAGAATCTTTCCTTCGCCATGGCGCGGTCCAATGCGGATACTGTATCCCCTCCATGATCTTGGCCGGAGAAGCGTTGTTGCTCCGGAATCCAAATCCTGCGCGAGAAGAAATTCGAGAAGGGATTTCGAGCGTTTTGTGCCGCTGCACGGGTTACCAGCAGATTATTAATGCGATTGAAGAAGCCGCGCTTATCAGGCAAGCCAAACTCAAAAATCAGCCAGAGAAAGACATGGAGCGTGCAAATGACTGAGCTTAAGTATATTGGCAAGCGTTCCCGGCCTGAAGACGGGCTGGAAAAGGTAACAGGTAAAGCTCGCTATGTGGGAGATTATTATCTTCCAGAAATGTTGTACGCCAAAGTATTGCGCAGCCCTCTGCCACACGCGCGTATCGTAAAGCTGGATGCGAGTCCGGCGTTGCAGGTACCGGGAGTGTTGGCAGTTATCACGGCCGAAGATTTTATTAACCACAGCAATTTTGGCTGGCCAGTCAAAGACGCATATGCCCTTGCTTGGAAGAAAGTACGCTATATAGGTGACCCTGTTGCCGCGGTGGCTGCCGTAAGCGAAGAAAGTGCTCGGGCCGGCATCCAAGCCATTCTGATCCAATATGAAGCACTGCCGGTTGTCAGCGATATTCACCACGCTTTGGACCCGGATGCGCCAATCATTCCTGATACGGATGCGCCTGGTACCGGAAACCTGACCAACAGCCATCTGGTGCGTTTTGGCGATCCGGATCCGATTCTGGAAAACTGCGACGTGGTATTGGAAGAGACTTACTTTTTTAAGCATCAGGAACACGCCTATTTGGAAACAGAAGGCGCTCTTGCTATTCCCGAGCAAGATGGCGGGCTGACAGTTTATGCCAATGATCAGTCCCCGTTTATCAACCGCGATAATCTGGTGACGCTTTTAGGCTTACCCGTAGAGAAGGTACGCGTAATCCAGGCGTATGTGGGCGGCTCGTTTGGCGGCAAAGATGATATCGGTTATCAGTCCTCTGCACAGGCAGGTGCCTTGGCCCTGAAGACACAGCGTCCGGTGCGTCTGGTGTTGACCCGCACAGAATCATTTTTGGCTTCCTACCGGCGGGAAGCGATGGAAATCAAGATTAAACTGGGCGCATCCAAGGACGGCGAGCTGAAAGCAGCCAAAGTTAACTTGCTGGTGGATAGCGGGGGATATGCGTCGATGACCCCGCTCTGTAGCTGGCGGGCCTCGGTCCACGCGGCGGGGGCCTACCGATATCAGGCTGTGCATGTGGACACAAAATCTGTTTACACCAATAACGGGTATTCAGGCGCCATGCGCGGTTTTGGCAACCCGCAGGCGCTTGGAGCCATCGAGCAGGCAGTGGATGAGCTGGCCTATCAACTGAAGCGGGACCCGATTGATTTTCGCTTGCAAAACTGCCTGACCACCGGGGATGTCGCCATGACCGGAAATACTGTCAACCAAACGGTCAATCTGGCGGAATGTCTGCGGATGGTGCAGAAAAGATCCGACTGGGATCGGAAGCGCAGCCTGTACGCCTCTAATCAGACGGGCAATCTGCGGCGCGGCATCGGAGTGGCCTGTTATTTCCACGGCAGCAGTCTGGGTGGTGAAGGAGCAGACTATGCCACTACCACGCTCAAAATAGAGGAAGATGGCTTGATCACCCTTACGTCCGGACTCACAGATTACGGACAGGGCAGTCGGACAGTCTTCATGTTGATTGCTGCAGAAGAATTGGGGATAGACATAGCACGCATCCGAATCATGCGTCCAGATACCCAAACGGGGATCGAATCAGGACCAACAGTTGCTTCACGGTCCACGATGGTCGGGGGAAATGCAACCCGTGTGGCTGCGCAGCGTCTCAATCAGGTTCTTTACTGGGCGGCGGCAAAAGCATTTCATTGCCAACCCAATCAGATCCACCGCCAGGGTGATCTCTTCTATTCACCCAACGAAGAATCGTTGAAGTTTGATGAAGTAACCAGCCTGGCGCGCCAGATGGGGCTTTCCCTTTACGTCCAAGGGAAATGGCAGATGCCGATTTTTACTTGGAACTTTGATACCGGGACAGGCGTACCGTATCACTGCTATACCTTTGGGGCGCAGGTTGCCGAGGTTGAAGTAAATTTGGAGAGTGGAAGAACACGGATGCTGGGAGTATGGGCCGCCCACGACGGAGGCCGAATCATCTTTCCGCAGGGAGCGTCTGGGCAGATGTACGGCGGAGTTGCCATGGGGATTGGTTATGCACTCACTGAGCATTTCAGCTATCACCAGGGATATCCTCAGGCGCTGAACTTTCATGATTACCATATTCCTCGTGCGAACGATGTCCCGCCGATTGACTGCAATTTCATCCAATGCGACCATGTGGACGGGCCTTTTGGCGCGCTAAATCTGGCCGAGCCAATGGTGATTTCCACTGCTCCCGCAATTGCCAACGCAATTTTCCAGGCAACCGGCAAACGCTGGCGGACGTTCCCACTGACCCCGCAGGTGATTCTAAAGGGTAGTGATAATCCCGACTTGGATACTTCCAATGCCTGCAAGAAGGGCTTGGGCCTAGCCTGAGAATCGCTCAGCTGGGAAACGCCTTTCTTGAAAAAAAAGACAGCGCTCAGGTTGAATGGATGATCGGTGTCTTAAATGGAAAGACGTTGTTGCGAGAAGTTAATCCCTCTTCCCCGAAATCCATTAAAGGTCGGGATGATCCTTAGGAAAACAGAATAATCATCGGAGGATGAATGTCGCAAAGAATGGCCCTGTACATGCAGGATAAACATCCGATCCAATATGAGTTGGAAATTGCAGCTTATGCCGAAGAACGCGGTTTCAGTGAAATATGGCAGGCGGATACCCGTCTGGCCCGAGATTGCATCGTCATGATGAGCGCATTTTTGGCGCGCACCAAGAGGCTGCGCTTTGGCTCGGCTGTACTGCCGATCTGGACCCGCAATCCGGCAGTCATCGCTGCCACTTGGAGTACGATGTGGGAGCTGGCGGGCAAAGTCGATGGAAAAGGCCGGGTGATGCTGGGGATTGGTGCCTGGTGGGAGCCAATTGCCGGACGGGTAGGCGTCAACCGTACCAGGCCTCTAAAAGCAATGCGCGAACATATCGAATCCATGCGGCAATTATTCACCATGCAGGAAGTAACCTATCAGGGAGAGTTCGTCCATCTGGATCGCATTCGCCTGGACGTTGCTTTTGGCGATACCAGCCCGCGTGATATTCCTCTTTATATTGGTGCAACCGGAGACCAGATGTTGGAGATGTCCGGGGAAATCTGCGACGGCGTGGTGCTGAATTATGTGGTCTCAGTAGATTACATCCGCAAGGCGATTGCACTGGTGGAAAAAGGCGCGCAAAAAGCAGGGAAAACCCTGGCAGATGTTGACCGGCCCGAACTCTTGGTTTGCTGCCATTCGGACAAGGATCCTAAAGCCGCCATGGCCGAGGGCAAGAAGCTGGTGGCATATTACCTTGCAACTGAGCCGCACATCATGAAAGCCTCTGGAGTGAGTGATGAATTGCTGGAAAAAGTCCAAGCGCTGATGAGCTGGCCTGCGACGGAGGAAGATTATATCCGCACCAGTAAAATTATTCCGGATGAAGTGGTTCGGAATGTGATGGCGGTTGGAACGACGGAGGAGTGCCGCGCAAAAGTTAAAGAATATATCGACGCAGGTATTACCTGCCCAATCCTGTATCCCATGATGGATGATATCAAACCCGTGATTGATGCCTTTGCAGATTGGAGATGAACCTCAAAAGACTCTAAGACAAATCTGCTGCAGTTGACACCTGACACAACTTGAAAAAATATAACAACTATCAAGGAGAAAATATTATGCAATCCACCCTGTTCGGCAAGAATTTCATCACCACTGAAGACTGGTCCAACGATGAGATTGAGTCTTTACTGGATGTGGCCGGAGATTTGAAGCGTCGCTTTTCGATCGGCGAACTACATGACCACATTTTACGCGGCAAAACACTATTCATGCTCTTTTTTGAAGAATCCACGCGAACGCGGAATTCATTCGAAGCTGGAATTACCCAATTGGGAGGGCACGCACATTATTTAACCCCTTCCGGCACGCAGGTCGGGCATGGTGAGAATGCCAAGGATACCGGCACAGTGCTGGGGCGCTACGGGCATGGCATGGCCGTTCGTGACTGCCGTACCGGCATTGGTCAGGAATATCAGTATGATATGGCAAAATATGCTGGGATCCCGATCATCTCTATGCAGGACGATGTGGACCATCCCTGTCAGGCCATGGCTGATCTGATGACGATCCGCGAGAAGTTTGGCAATGACCTGAGAGGAAAGAAGTTTGTAATTTCATGGACGTATGCACCCAAGTATGTGCGCCCACTTTCTGTGCCGCAATCGTTGATCATGCTGATGACGCGCTTCGGAATGAACGTTACCCTGGCGCACCCCAAGGGCTTTGAGATGATGCCCAAATGCCTGGAGGCGGCCAAGAACCACGCAGAAGAAAACGATACCAAGTTTGAGATTGTCGATGATATGGATGAGGCGTTCGCGGGCGCGGATATATGCTATGCCAAATCTTGGGGGCCGATTACGGAAACTGAAGAGCCAAAAGCAGTACAGGCGATGTGTGACGAACATAAGGATTGGATCTGCAACGAGCGGCGGATGAGTCTGTCGAAAAAGAAATCGATCTATATGCACTGCATGCCAATTGATCGGGGTTACGAAGCCACTGATGCAGTCGTGGATGGTCCGCATTCGGTCATCTATGATGAGGCTGAAAATCGCTTGCATGTACAAAAAGCGATTATGGCGCTTACCATGGGTGGGAGAATTTAATGGATAAGCAGCGTCTCATAGCCTTCACTCAAGAGCTCATCCGTGAACGAAGCATGAGCGGCGAAGAACAGAAGGTGGTTGCCAAAGTCGCAGCTGAAATGAAGGCCTTGGCTTTCGACCAAGTTTGGGTGGACGAATACGGCAGCGCGGTCGGTGTGATCGAGGGCAAGAAACCCGGTAAAACCCTGCTGATGGATGGCCATTGCGATATCGTGGACGCCAAAGTAGAAGACTGGAAACATCATCCGTTCGCAGCAGTCATTGAGGATGGTTATCTTTACGGGCGGGGTGTGGCCGATATGAAAGGCCCCCTCGCCGCTATGATTTACGCTGCCGCCAGTGTCGATCGCAATACGCTGGTGGGAAAAGTGGCGGTCAGTGCAACTGTCCTGGAAGAAGTGATGGAAGGGGTGGCGCTTCAGCAGGTGATGAGCGCGCTCAACCCAGAGGCGGTCATCATTGGCGAATCCACCAATTTTGCGCTCAACCGGGCTGGTCGCGGCCGCGCAGAAATCGTGGTGGAAACCATTGGAAAATCAGCCCATTCCTCTTCGCCACAAGCGGGCCTGTGTGCGGTCCATGAAATGATCCGATTGATGCAGCAGGTGGAAGCCATCCCCATGCCTTCCCACCCGGCCATGGGGAAAGCTCAAATTTGTCTGACGGATATCATCTCCGAGCCTTTCCCAGGACATTCGGTGGTGCCCAACCGCTGCCGGGTCTCCTATGACCGTCGCTTGGTGCCGGGTGAGACCTCGCAAAGCGTTCTTGCTCAGATCCAAGCTTTACCCAAGTTGAAAGACATCCAATATACCCTGACTGTGCTGGACGGCGAAGAAAAAACCTACACAGGTAAAACCCTCAAAGGCTTGAAATTCTTTCCAGCCTGGGTATTTGAAGAGGATCATCCCTTGGTAATGGCAGCTCTGAAAGGGCTGCGTGCCAGCGGGTTTGAACCCAAGCTTGGCTTCTTTGGGTTTTGCACAAACGCTGCTTATAGCGCAGGTATCGCGGGTGTCCCGACGATCGGCTTTGGTCCAGGGACTGAACCGGATGCCCATACGGTCAACGAAAGAATGAAAGTCAGTGATATTTCAAAAGCTGCTGATGGGTACCTTGGAATTATCCAGGCGGTTCTGAATTAAATGCCCTATAGTATTCTTGAAAGGTGAGCGGATGCGATTGAGTTGACTCTGAATCGCTCTGTATAACTTATGGATTCTTTGGCAGACATTCCAGCGGGCACAATGCGCTTGATCAGAGGAAATCCAAACCGGGAGGGGGGGTGCAGTTCCCTGTATCTATTAGTTGGAGATGCTACCCGCGGGCCAATCCATGAAATATCGCCGGAGGAAGGTGTAGACTTCCCCGGGATGGATTCCCATTCTAATCGCTTCCCCTCCCTGTTAAAAATTTTCCACTTCAATGATTTGCATCACCACCTTGTGAATATCACACATGACAGATGCTCACCTGTCTTCTCGCGGATTGCTTGGAAAATGCGGAAAGTTCGCCAAGCTTGCCAAACTGATCCCCAAACGGCCGCCCTTTTGATATCCGGCGGGGACGACCTGGTTGGTTCGGTTTTTGATGAGCTTCTGGTTGGAGGGGGAGATACTTCTACTGTGCACGCCGCGTATCAGCTTTATTCCGCGGCTGGAGTGGACGTGGGAGTCATAGGCAACCATGATCTGGACTTCGGCACTCAAATCCTGAAAGAAGCTATACAACGGGATGCTCATTTTCCTCTTTTGTCCGCCAATCTCATCGACTATTCCAGTATCGCTAGATATTATTACCCTGCGGCCATCATAGTCACGAAAGGAATCCGAGTTGGTATGGTGGGCTTAACCACCTCTGCGGAGACAGCCCAGCGGAGTGGATCCAATTTTGAAATAGCAGATCCAGTTGATGTTGCACATAATATCTTGCCCGCATTGAAACCACACTGTGATGTTTTAGTCCTGCTCACGCACCTTGGCTTTAGCATGGCAACCCGAACAGCAATTATACGAGGGGCAGGCGATCTTGAACTCGCTCGCGGCCTGCCCTATGGTTATGTTCAGTTGATTATTGGTGCTCATACTCATCAGGTCATCAATGAAATGGGACTGAGCCCCACTAGTGTTGTCAATGGCATCCCAATTGTTCAAGCAGGAACCATGGGCCAGTACCTGGGTGAGGTGGATATTACCTTGCGTCCAAAAGCTGTCGTGACCAACAGCCGGCTTTGGCTGACATCTGAGTTACTCCCAGATGAAGATTTTGAACAGGAACAAGTCCAGCCATTGGTTCAAGAAGCGCAAAGGCTGTTTGAACGACCCCTGGGAGTGGCTACGAATCAGCCGGATCTTAGTACCGACTCAGTCTTTAACTATATGGCAGAAGGCGAATCGGCAATGGCTAACTTTGTCACCGATGCCATCGTTTCTAGCTGCCATCGATCGGGCGAGCAGGTAGCCTTTGCCATGATTGACTGCCCTTTACTGAGTGCGGGCCTTGAACCCGGTAGGGCGTTTACGTACGGTGATTGGTTCAATGTTTTACCCTTTGCAAATACCTTGCGTTTCTGTAATATTACCGGGGTTCAACTCAAGGCTTTGTTGGAGGAGAACGTTCTCCGGATCAATCGTCCGGATGAGCCAAATACAGAGCGCGGCTTTCTCCAGTTCAGTCGGGGAATCCGTTATAAGGTCATTTTGGGGCCGGAAAGATCAAAGGCCAGAGCGGTGAAGATCTTTGTTTTAGGTAATCCAATAGAGAATGTGCTTGACCAGACTTTCCGAGTTGTTTATCCAAATTTTCTACGCGAGTTATCCCATTCATGGGAGGCTTACGCGGTGGGGGAGTTTGGCTTTTCGGTCTTCCATGTTTCTGACATTCCTTACACAGCCTCAGATCTTTTTCTACGTAACCAGATAGTGGCCCACATCCAGGAATATGGTGGGCTGACGGAAGCCGGCGGAGCTGTGCGCGACGGTAGGCTGATTGTTGAATAAACCATTTTGCTCGGTCAAACCAGGATCGTGCAACAAGTCCAATATGGAGGAAAGAAGTCATCACAGGGAAGGATCGGGCAGGGAATGAGTTGAACGAGTATTTTGAGGAGAATTTGGGCTAGGCCAGGTTCTTCAGCGCAATAACTCAGGCCCGGCCGCGCAACAAGTTGAACATGCTATCCAATCAGACAAGATTTTCAAAACTGGGCGCGAATTTTATTGCCAGTAAATAGGTGATGAACGGTTAGCAGGCGCGCAAGCCAGACCTGTCGGGAGCCGAGGCCGAAAGGGAAAGTGGAGAGCAGTCAGAGGCTTATGGGGGCGCAGGGAGCGTGGCCATGGATGCTACTGAAAGAAGCGAGCTAATCGAGAGCATATCGCCGAGTCTCGGTGACTCTTCAGGTAGGTATGATAGCGTGTTATCCAATAGATATAAGTCTCTTTCGCCCGCCGCGTGAAATGCTTGATTTCGAGGGCACGCTGCAGGTCCTTGAGAAATCCCGGTTCGATCTTTTGTTGCTTTTTCATCGTCGCGTTGACGAACTCGGAAAATAATTATATGACTCCACTGCAAAAACGAGAGGGCAATTTTTCTCCAAATTGGGCCCTCCTCAACGAGCAGTTCTTTTAATATAATAAGGGCAACGCAGATGTGAAGGCCCAAATTATGTTCAAGAAAAACAAACGTCATCTCTATCGTGTATTGTCCAAATGAAAAGCGGTTTGTTTTGGTTATTCTCACCTGCGAGTGTAAAAATGAAAACAAAGCCTACATGCTGATCGAATCCCTAGCAACTAAGATTCATTACGATTGTGCAGAATAGTTTTTTATGCCATTTGCAACGAATCCTATTGGATTCGGGTGTAAGATAATCATGTACAGCAGAAGAGAACTTCAACGATTTGTTTCTACCGAAGAGAGTAGGTAAAGATTTATGACAACAAATCGAAATGTTATAACCAAGCGCAATTTGGAGAAACCACAAAAAAGAAAAGGCGGAAATCATAAGACGGTGCCGAAGTCACCTGTCACCGAACGCCAGCAGGCGGAGGAGAAGCTACGTTGGTTTGAATTGATTGTTGAGTCGACGGCGGACGCGATCATTAGAAAGACATTAGACGGGATCATTGTCAGCTGGAATTCTGGCGCCGAAAAAGTTTACGGATACAAGGCCAGTGAGGTGATCGGCAAATCCATCTCGATTATATCTCCGCCGGATAGAGCCGATGACGTCCCCGCCATTTTGGACAAGATCAAGAAAGGGGAACAAATCTCGCAGTACGAGACGGTGCGCGTTGCCAAAGATGGGAGACGCATTGACGTTTCACTGAACGTCTCCCCTATCCGGGATGATGTGGGAAATATTGTTGGCGCTGCAGTCATTTTAAGTGACATCACTAAACGCAAGCAGGCAGAAGCAGAATTGCGAGCGGCGAGTTCTTACAACCGACGATTGCTCGAAGCTAGCCTTGATCCACTGGTGGCTATCGGTCGGGACGGAAAGATTACTGACGTAAACGGAGCAACCGAGTCTGTAACCGGAGTCACGCGGCAAGCACTCATTGGTAACAATTTTTCAAATTATTTTACGGAACCTGATAAGGCCGACGAGGGATATCGGAAGGTATTGGCAAAAGGCTTGGTAATAGACTATCCGCTCACAGTTCGCCATAGTTCAGGACGGTTGATGGATGTGCTTTACAACGCATCGGTTTATAAAAACGAAGCAGGGGAGGTACAAGGCGTCATCGCCGCCGCACGCGACATCACCGAACGCAAGCGGGCGGAAGAAGAAATCCAAGAACTGAATGCCAAGCTGGAAGAGCGCGTCATCCAGCGCACGGCCCAGCTTGAATCTGCCAACAAGGAACTGGAAGCCTTCGCTTATTCCGTTTCGCACGATCTGCGCGCACCATTGCGCGCCATCACTGGATATACAAATATTCTTTTGGAAGATTACGAGCCTTCCTTGGATGCAGAAGGCAAACGTGTTTGTGGTGTTATCAGCAGCGAATCCCAACGGATGGGCAAGCTCATTGATGACCTGCTGACCTTCTCACGCTTGAGTCGAACCGAGAAGCGCGACTCGCAAATTGATATGCAGGCGATGATGCAATCCGTGTTCCACGAGCTTACCACACCTGAAAGCCGGGACCGGATCGAGCTACAAGTGGGAGAACTTCCGGCGGCGATGGGAGACCCGGGGTTGATCCGCCAGGTGTGGGTCAATCTGCTTTCCAACGCACTCAAGTTCTCGTCCAAAAGGGAGCAGGCGGTCATCGAGGTCGGAAGCACGCAAGGCGAGGATGAGACGATCTATTCCGTGCACGATAACGGTGTCGGATTTAACATGCAGTATGCGGGAAAGTTATTTGGCGTGTTCCAGCGCCTGCATAGCGAACGTGAATTTGAAGGCACCGGCGTGGGATTGGCCATCGTGCAACGAGTAATCCTGCGTCACGGCGGGCGCGTGTGGGGCGAAGGCTACGTAAATCAAGGTGCAGTATTTTATTTTGCTCTGCCCAGAAAAGAGGAACCCCATGGATGAAATAAGAGTGATCGAGATATTGCTTGTAGAAGATAACCCGCGCGATGCGGAATTGATGATCCGGGCATTGAAGAAGCGCAACCTGGCCAACAATTTGATCCACGTGGAAGACGGCTCGGAAGCATTGGATTTCCTGTTCAACCGGGGCAAATACCAGAAACGCAAGGAAGGTTCTGTTCCCAAGGTTGTACTTCTTGACCTAAAACTGCCCAAGGTGGACGGCCTGGAGGTACTGCGCGAGATGAGGAAAAATGAAAACACACGCAAAATTCCGGTGGTCATTGTGACCTCCTCCTCTGAAGATCCGGATATCAAACGGGCCTATGAACTGGGGGCGAATAGTTATGTGGTCAAGCCGGTGGAGTTTGAAGCGTTCACGGAAGTGATGAGCAATCTCGGCTTGTATTGGTTGCTTGTCAACCAACCTCCGATCTAAGAAATGCGGCTATTCCGCTTGTTTATCCGCTCAAGTAAATGCAGGAAGGAAGTAGTTTATGAGCGAGCCAATTCGGATCTTGATCGTTGAAGACCTACCTCCAGACGCTGACTTGGCGATGCGTGAAATTCGCAAGTCGCTGGGCGAATGCGTATTTCAGCGCGTTGAAACTGAACATGATTATCTGGAGGCACTTGACAAATTCAATCCTGACCTGATCCTCTCGGATTATCACCTGCCGAATTTTGATGGTGTGCAGGCGCTGAAGCTGGCCTTGAAGCGCGTGCCTTTTACGCCGGTGATCATCTTTACCGGTTCGTTGAGCGAAGATATCGCCGTGGATTGCGTGAAAGCCGGTGCATCCAATTATGTTATCAAGGAAAATATAAAACGGTTGGGAACGGCAGTTTCCCATGCACTGAAAGAGAAAAAAGTGTATCTTGAGCGCAAGCAGGCAGAGGAGGAGCTGCGCTATAGCGAGGAAAAGTTCCGCAATCTCTTCAACAATTCTGAAGTTGGCATGTTTCGAACCCGGCTCGATGGTTCGGAAATTCTGGAATTCAATGAAAAGTTTCTCAAGATCCTTGGGTATACTTTTGATGAGGTAAAAGGCAAGGCTTCCGTGGATATGTGGGCAGATAAACTGGAGCGTAACAGGATGGTAGAACTGCTCAGGGCGGAAGGTCGTGTGACAGATCTTGAGTGCGGGATATTGAACAAACAAGGAGAGGTAAGAAGATGTATTACTTCTTTACGGTTATATCGCGATACAGGAATTCTTGAGGGGTCTATCCAGGATATTACCGAGCGCAAGCGCGCGGAGGAAGCGCTACAAGAAAGCGAGCGCAAACTGAAGCAAGCCCAGCAGATCGCGAAAGTCGGCTACTGGGAAAATGACCTTATCGCCGATCGTATCACTGGGTCAGAAGAGGCCCACCGCATCTTTGGGCTGCAATCACCTGTTGCCAACCTCAGCAGCGCTCAATTTCAAGAAATGATTCATCCCGATGACCGGCAACTCCAACGACAGGTGTGGAGCAATGCGCTGCAAGGAAGCCGGGATTATAAAGTGGAATACCGCATTGTCCGTCCCGATGGCGACATACGATTTGTCCACGCTCGGGACGAGATTGTATATGACGAATCAGGCAAGCCCATCCGCGTGTTTGGCGTCATACAGGACATCACTGAACGCAAGCAGGCGGAAGAAGAGCTCCTTAGAAGCAAGGCGGAACTCCAGGAAGCACAACGCATCGGTAAAATTGGCAGCTGGGATTGGGATGCAATAGCCGACAAAATCAACTGGTCTGAAGAGTATTATCACGTTTACGGCTTTGATCCAAGCCAGCGGCCGCCGGGATATGAAGAACACTTAAAAGCCTACTCGGCCGAAAGTGCCGCGCGGCTGGATGAGGCGGTCAAAAAAAGTATGGAGACTGGCGAACCGTACACGCTTGAGTTGGAACGGGTGCTGGCGGATGGAACCACCCAATGGATTATCGCTCGCGGCGAAGTCAAACGCGACTCAAACGGCGAGATAGTGGGGTTATGCGGCACAGCACAAGATATCACCGAGCGCAAGCGTGCGGAAGAGAGATTACGCCTAAGCGAGGAGCAATATCGCAACCTATTCAACCATCTTCCAATCCCTGTTTTCACCAAGGATATTAATGGAATTTATACAAGCAGCAACAAGGAAAACCTAAAATATTGGGCAACCAATCCCATCGGTCATACCGATGCAGGGCTTTTACCGAACGAAACTGCCGAAGCGTTGCGGGCCATAGATCAGTCTGTGATCAAAAGCGGCGAGGCGGTTTCATCTGAGGAACTTTTGCCAAACACACCGATGGGAAACCGTCAATGCATTTCGATCAAAGCGCCGCTTCGCGACGTCAGGGGAAACATTATCGGCATATTGGGTGCCAGCCTTGATATCACGGATCACAAGCGCGCGGAAGAAAAACTGGCCGCCTCCGAGGCCGAATTGAGGACATTGTTTTCAGCCATGATGGATGTGGTCACTGTTCTTGATGCGGATGGCCGCTATGTAGAGATCGCCCCGACTAATCCAGCCAATCTCTACCGCACGCCCGAAGGACTGCTCGGTCATACTATGCATGAAATCCTGCCAAAAGATACCGCTGACATCATTCTCTCCAAAATCCATGAGACCCTCCAAAGCGGCCAGCCCGTGAATTGTGAGTATGCCTTGCAAATAGGGGACAAGGAGATATGGTTCTTTGCCAACATCTCACGGCTTTCGGAAAACACTGCCATTTTGGTCGCCCGTGATATCAGCGAGCGCAAGCAGGCCGAACAAGCGATATCTCAACACGTTGCCGAGCTTGAAATGCTTTATGATAGTGGTCTGGCATTGGGGCAGCTATTGTCAGTCAAAATGATTGCCCAAAAAGTTGTTGATGTGATGAATGCACAATTGGACTGGCACCACATAGCGATCCGCCTGTATCACCCAGAAAATGAATCCCTGGAATTGCTGGCTTTCTATTTACCAGACACGATGAGTACCGGCGAACGTCGGCTGAGCGAAGAGCGGTTTAAATCCTTGAACGTCAAAACTGGGGACGGGCTGAGCGGTTGGGCAGTAGAGCACCGCCAGGTCGTTCGTATCGACGACTTATCCCATGATCGGCGTTATCTTGAAACCTTCTCCGGTATGTGCTCTGGCTTGTATGTCCCGCTGAAAGTGGAAGATCGCGTAGTGGGTGTAATCAGCATCGAATCCGAAAAACGGGATGCTTTCAGTGAGACGGATGAACGACTGACGACTACACTTGCCAATCAAGCTGCCATTGCGCTGGAAAATGCCCGTCTGCACCAGGAAACTCTGCAACACCTGAAACAACTTCAGGCCCTGCATATCATTGACCGGACCATCGCAGGCAGTTTTGACCAGGGGATGATGCTCGATGTTTTATTGACTCAGACACTGAGCCAATTAGAGGCAGAGGCCGCGGCCATCTTTCTGATTCAACCCCACCAGAGGGGAGCTCTGCAATACGTCGCTGGCCAGGGGTTCAATACCGGTCTGATTCAGATTGCCAGCTTGAAGTTGGGGAATAGTCTTGCAGGTGAGGCGGTGACCGGACGCAAGCTGATCCATGTCTGTGAG
>Ga0209039_10002794_pt1 | contig 14358 bp, 12 predicted proteins | sample BogFormECP12_OM1_FD_188238 | JGI IMG/M metagenome (GOLD analysis project Ga0209039, IMG submission 188238) | Bog forest soil microbial communities from Calvert Island, British Columbia, Canada - ECP12_OM1 (SPAdes) (version 2) | ecosystem: Environmental > Aquatic > Freshwater > Wetlands > Bog ... | reverse complement strand
TCCGCCGCATCGTCCGCATCCTCACGCCGGCGTTCCAGGCGAGCGCCGGCCGTCTGTTCCTGCTCGACCGGCCCGCGGCTGGAAGACTCGCGCGCCCGCTCTACATCGAGCGCGGCCGGCCCGATGAGCGGCTCATCGCCGACCCGGAGATGCGCGGCCGCTATGCTTCCTATTGGTCGTACCCTATAGGCTCGGCGGCGCTGGTGCAGTTCGGGTTTCCGGTGCGCTATCCGTGGCTGCCGCGCGAACTGGCGCTGCTCGTGGCCGCGGGCGAACGTTGCCGTGAGGCTCTCGAACGCGCCCGCATGGAGCGTGAAATCCGGCGCCTGGAGGCCGAGGCGCGGTGCGCGGAGGAAGACGAGCGGCGCCGCATCGGCCGCGAGCTTCACGACGAAGCCGGCCAGTCCATGCTGCTGCTGCGCCTGCAACTGGAAATGATCGAGCGCGACGCCCCCGCGACGCTGCGTCCGCGTCTGGCGGAGGCGCGGACCATCGCCGAGCGGACGGTGGAGGAGTTGCGGCGCCTGATCGCGGCGCTCAGCCCCGCCGGGTTGGACCGCCTGGGCCTGAAATCCGCGCTCCGCCAACTGGCCGCGCGGTTCCGGAAGACGCACCCCGCCGGCCTGCGGCTGCGGATTCCGGCCCTCGCCGAGCGCCTTCCAGCGCCCACTGAAGAGGTGATCTACCGCGTGGCGCAGGAGTGCCTGCAGAACATTGCCAAACATTCCCGGGCGAGCCGGGTAAACCTTTCGCTCTTGACCGCCGATAAGAGTATCAGGCTGAGCGTAGCGGATAACGGCGCCGGCTTTTGCGCGGAAACGGCACGGAATCAGCCGATGTCATTCGGCTTGGCGGGCATGCGGGAGCGGGCCGCGCTCCTGGGTGGGACGCTCGCCGTACGAAGCGCTCCGGGAGAAGGCACCAGAATCACTCTCCAGTTGCCGCGAAGCTCCGCACCAGTGACTCGAAATGGCAAAAATTCGCGTACTCTTGACTGACGATCACACCCTGTTCCGGCAAGGAATCCGGACGCTGCTCTCGGCGGAACCCGATCTCGAGATCGTTGGCGAAGCAGCCAACGCCTCGGATGCGGTTGCCTTGGCCCGGCAGGTCCATCCCGACGTGGTTCTCATGGATATCGGCATGACCGGCATGAGCAGCTTTGAAGCCACCCGCCTGATTCGCAAGGAGCGCCCCGAAACCCGTGTCGTGTTCCTCTCCATGTACGACGACGAGGATTACGTGGCCGAGTGCGTGGACATAGGGGCCAGCGGCTACATTCTGAAGGAGAGTCCCGCCGAGCAGTTGGTCACCGCCATTCGCGAGGTGCATCGCGGCGGCAGTTATCTCAGCCCGCGCCTGCTCACCCGCCTGGTGGACGATTTCCGCGTGCAAGGCCGCGGCGGGCCGGTGCGCCAACCGAGGTTCGGCACCCTGACCAAGCGCGAGCGCGAGATTCTTAAAATGCTGGCGGAAGGCCAGTCCGTGAAGGAGATCGCTTCCGGCTTCGAACTCAGCGTCAAGACCGTCGAGGCCCACAAATTCAACCTGATGCGCAAGCTCGATATCCACAACAAGGCCCATCTGGTGCAGTACGCCATTCAGAAGAAGATCATCCGCCTCCCGGAGTTGGCGATGGCGTGATGCGTCCGCGTTGCCACACGTGTTTCACGTGACACAAACCGCGGATTGATAATTCACTTAAAATCAATTATTTGCAATTTGGCCCCCTTTCTGCACTTCCCCGTGCGTTCGGAGAGGCGACCATGCAAAATATTCTCGGCTGCGTTCTAATGGCGGCGATCACGTTTCCGGTGGCGTTTTTCGTGGCGCGCAGTTGCCTGCGCGGCTTCATACGCGTCATCACCGGGGGAGAGCACCGCGATGTGTTATGATCGCAGCCGTGAAGAGATGGCACGCGATTCTCTGCGCGCTCCTGTTCTTCATTCCATCGGGCGCTCGCGCCGCTGAAGACCTGAACGGCGCCGCGCACAGTCTCGCGCGCCAGACGGCCGCTTTCGCCGGCCCAGGCCAGCCGGTTTCGGTCGAGTACCGCAACGTTTCCTCTTTGGGCGCGGCCGAATTGGGCCAGGCGCGCTCCGCGTTCGAGGCGGCGCTCAAGGAAGCCGGCCTGCGGGTCAGCGACGTGGCGCCAGTGGCCGAACTCCGCCTCACCCTCTCCGAAAACCAGTCGCAGTATTTGCTGGTGGAAGAAGCGCGCAAGGGAGACGAGCGGCAGGTCTGGATGGCCGCTTGGACGCGCGCCGCGCCGGTGGCAGCCGCCCTGCCGGGGGTGGCCCTCGACAGGAGGTTGGTGTGGGAGCAGGAGGAGCAGATTCTGGACGTGGCGTTCCCCGCCCCCGGCATGCTGGTGCTCTCGCCTTCCAAGGTGACGCTTTACACTCGCCAGAACGGTGCCTGGGAGCCTCGGCAGGCCGTTCCGCTGGCGCCTGGGAAATTGTGGCCGCGCGACTTACGCGGCCGGCTGCGGGTGACCGGCGCGAGTTTTCAAGCCTTTCTGCCGGGTATGGCGTGTGGCGGCGCGGTGGAGCCTTCGCTCTCGATCGATTGCCGGGCAGGCGACGAGCCCTGGGTACTGGAGTCGGGTAGCCGGGCCACGATGCTGGCCAATTTCGCCGTCACGCGCAATCACTTCGACGGGCGCGTGGCCACCGGGACCGGTTTGCAAAAAACGATAGCGCCGTTCTATTCCGCCGCGTCCGCGGGGGAGCAGAACCGGCCGCTGTGGCTGCTGGCCCTGGTGGACGGGCGCACTCAGATCTTCGATGCGTGGCTCGAGCCGGTAGGCGCCATCGCCTCGTGGGGCAGCGACATCGCCGGCACGGAAGCAAGCTGCGGCGGTGGATCGCAGGTGCTCGCCACCCGGCCCGGCGATACGGGCGAGCCGGATGCCATCCAGGCCTTCGCCATTGTGAACCGCGCCGCCCTCCCACTCACGGCGCCGGTAGAGTTCGCCGGCCCGGTGACGGCGCTCTGGCCCTCCAGCGCCACCTCCGCCCTGGCGGTGGCGCGAGATCCCCTGACAGGTAGATATGCGGCTTATGTCATCACCGTGGTTTGCGGTCTGTAGGGGCGAGGCATGTCTCGCCCTCATTGCGCTGGCGGCAACCGCGGCGGCCGCCACCCGCCCGCATTACGGCGGCACACTGCGCGTTGAAATACGGCAGTCCTTCGAAACGCCCGATCCGCCAACGGCCGGTTACGGAATGCCCGACCTGGCGCGGGCCTTCGCCATCGCGAGCTGGGAAGCGGGCCGGCGCGCGGTGTACGCGGCCGACGAAAACGCCTCGGGCGGCCGTCCGTTTTTGGATGCCGTGGAAATCGAGATGGCACGGCCGTTGCGCGACCAATCCATCGATCTTGAACTGGGCAAGGCGGACGTGGTGGAACTCGGTCCCAGCGAGTTGCGCCGCCAGCCGGCCGGGCGCAAGGTCTGGGCATCGGCGCCAGTGCGGCTGATGGCGCTGGTTTTCTCCACGCGGGTGGAAGATGCGCGCATCCGCGAGGCGATGGCGCTGGCGGTGGACCGCGCCGCCATCCACAACGTGCTGCTGCAACGGCAGGGCGAGGTCTCCGCGGCGCTCCTGCCACAGTGGCTCTCGGGCTACGCCTTTCTGTTTCCAACCGCGGCCGATGCCGCCCGGGCGCGCACGCTGGTGGTGGGCCTCCCGGCCGCGGCGCGCGCCATCTCACTGGGCGTGGAGGACGCCGCGGCGCGGCCCATCGCGGAGCGCATCGCCCTCAACGCGCGCGACGCCGGCCTGTCGGTTTCCGTGGCCGCGCAGGCCGCCGGCGCCGACGCGCGCCTGGTGGAGGTGCGGATTGGTTCCTCCGACCCGGCGCTCGCACTGGCGGGCATTGCCGCCTCGATGGGCCTTCCCGAGCCGCCGCGCGCCGGTTCTCCGGAAGCGCTCTACGCCGCCGAACGCGCGCTGCTCGAAGGCTTCCGAGTCATCCCGCTATTCCATCTTCCGGATGTCTACGGGGTGAATCCGCGCGTGAAGGGCAGGCCGGGCATCACGCCTCTGGGCGAGTGGCGTTTTGAAAACCTGTGGGTGGAAGGCGGCCGGCCATGACCTTCCGCACCCGCCTGCTGCTGATCTTCACGCTGGCGGTGGTGGCTTCGGTGGCGCTGGTCGAGTGGCTGGTTACCGACAGCACCCGCCAGGCATTCGAGCGCATGGAAACGCTGCGCGCCAACGGGCTGGTGGCGCAGTTCCGCAAGGAGTTCGACGAGCGCGGGCAGCGGATCGTGCGCGCCGTCGATGGCATCGCGGCTTCCGAGGCCGCCGTCAACATCGCCATCTCCGCCGATTATTCCCCTTATTACAACGAAGCCGCGTCGCTGGCCTCGGCGCACGGGCTCGGCCTGCTGGAGCTGGTGGCGGGCGATGGCACGATTGTCTCCTCCGCCGAATGGCCCGCCCGGTTCGGCTACAAGCAGGACTGGCTAGTGGAGCCCGCGGATTGGGAATCGCGCGGCGCCTTCTTGCGGCGCGAGGAGCTGCCGGATGGCGTCACGCTGTCGCTGGCGGCGGTGGGCACGGTGAGCGCCGGCGGCCGCAAACTGTACGTGGCCGGCGGGCAGCAACTCGACCGCGAATTCCTCTCCAGCCTGGTGCTGCCGGAAGGCATGCGGGTGCTGCTCTATCGCAATCTGGAACCGGGGTTTACGCCCGCGGAGCTGGTGGGCGGGCGAGCCGAAGACGTGCCCCGCGTGCGTCCCCTCATCGAGCAGGTGCAACAGCGGAAGCGCGCCATCGCCCGCACGCTGGGGAGCGGCTCCGCTTCCGAGACCTTTCATGCCCTGCCGCTCACCGGTTACCAGGAGGATCTACTGGGCGTGCTGCTGATTTCGAGCTCGCGGCGCGAGTTAGTGGAGTTGGAGTCGGCCCTCCGCCGGACCGGCATGGAGGTGGCGGCGGCCGGCATCCTGGTGGGAATTGCGCTGAGCTGGTGGGCCACGGCCCGGGTCACGCGCCCGGTGCGGCGGCTGGCGGAAAGCGCGGCCCGGGTGGCGGCCGGAGACTGGGGAGCCACCGTGGATTCGACTTCCACCGATGAGATCGGGCAACTGGCGCGCGCCTTCAATCGCATGACGCACGAACTGGTGGCGCAGCGCGAGCGCCTCGTGCAGGCGGAGCGCGTGGCGGCGTGGCGCGAGCTGGCGCGGCGCCTGGCGCACGAGCTCAAGAACCCGCTGTTTCCGCTCCAGATCACCGTCGAGAACATGCAGCGGGCGCGCGAGCGCTACCCCGAACAGTTCGACGAAGTTTTCCGCGAAGGCGCCGCCACCCTGCTGGCTGAACTGGCCAACTTGAAGCAGATTGTCGCGCGCTTCAGCGATTTCGCCAAAATGCCCGCACCCGAAATGCAGCCGGTGAGTTTCAACGAACTGGTGAGCGACACCTTGAAGCTGTTCGAACCGCAGTTCGCCCAAGCGCGGGTGCGGGCCAACTCCGCGCTCGATCCGCGCCTGCGCCCCGTCCAGGCCGACCCGGAGCAGATGACCCGCGTCCTGCGCAACCTCATCCTGAACGCCATCGACGCCATGCCCGAGGGCGGAACTCTCACGGTGCGAACCAGCGCCCTGGAGGGCGGCGTGCGCCTGGAAGTTTCCGATACGGGCCAGGGCCTCACTCCCGAAGAATCGAGGCGCCTGTTCACGCCGTACTACACCACCAAGACGCACGGCACCGGTCTCGGCCTGGCGATTGTGCAATCGGTGGTGAGCGACCACCAAGGCCGCATCTCGGTGGAAAGCGCGCCTGGCAAAGGCACCAGGTTTCGGATCGAGTTGGGGTAGCCGGAAGGGGACTTCGCACCAGCTAATCCGGCGCCCAGAACCTGCACAAGGCCGGCACACGTTGGGAACCGTGTAAGTTCTTCCTCTTTCGGTGAGACTATCTTAAGCGTGCCCGGTGATCGCCAATCCGACCGAGAGTTGATTTTTTCGCGAGTGCTGGAGGCGTACACCGGGCCTCTTCGCAGGTTGTGCGCAGCCTACATGCAAGACCCGTCCGACCGCCAGGATCTTTTCCAGGAGATTGCCTTGGCATTGTGGACTGCCTGGCCGAGATTCCGTGCCGATGCCAGCGAACGCACGTGGCTGTACCGCGTCGCTCACAACGTAGCGCTAACATACGCCTCGAAGCGGCGCCGACAGCACCGCTCGGAGGAGCCGATACAGATGACGATGCCCGATCCTGCCTGCAACGATGACAGCCGGCGTCTGGCACTGCTTCAGTCCGTCCAGCGGTTAGAAGCAGTCGATCGCCAATTGGTGCTTTTTTTATCTTGAGGGCCTTTCGGCGCGTGAAATGGAGGAAATCACCGGCCTGACGGCAAACAACATCGGAGTCCGTCTGACGCGATTGCGCCGTAGGCTATCCTGCGCCCTCAAAACGAAAGGAGGCAGTGAATGAGCTTGGCTCCGGCCCGCCCGATGACCTACAGAAGATTTGGCAAGATCACGCCGAACTGAAAGGGGAAGATGTTTCGATGACCATACAACTACTGCGGGAAAAGCAACGCTCGCTACGAGGCCTTATTTGGGGACAAGATCTGGCCGAGTACATCCTATCGCTGGCCCTTGCGCCCCTTACCGCGCTGGCAGCATGGAAAGCGAAGGCCTCAATCATTCAACTTGGACACGGCATCGCGACGATCATGCTCGTCGCCTCGGCCGTTGTCATTTGGGTGAACGAACGGAGAACGAGTCGTTTCCACGACATCGATTTGAACGTGCTGGAGTATCACAGGCGACTGCTCCAGTTGTACGACAGGCGGATTCGCTTCCTCAAGAGCGTCAAATTCTGGTATGCGATCCCCTTGTTGTTCGGCGTTTCGCTGGTCATGCGTCCTCTTTTCGTACGCATTTTGCCGACGCCTTGGGGCATGGTCCTATTTTCTGGACTGCTGCTGATCGTTTGGCTCGGAGTCTGGCAGATGAACGACGTCCGCAGGGTCGGGGATTGAGCAAATGCAGCGAGGATAGAAAGCTCGGCTCTCCGCAGTCGTTTCAGCCCAGTACTTCGAAAGTTGGCGGAGGCCGGCGGCGCGGCGCTTGCGTGCGGTGGCTGCGCTCGCCTTCAAGTTTGAATGGAACTACTATCTTGACAGGGGCAGTCCACTAGGAGTAAGATTTAGATGATTAGCAAATTATCTAACACTTATGCCGAGTAACGATGTCTTCAAGGCTCTGGCCGATCCGACGCGTCGGCGCATTCTTAAGATGCTGACTAACGGGCGCGAAATGACGGCCGGCGAAATCGCCGCAAAGTTCAACATCTCGGGACCATCTATGTCGCATCATTTCAACACCTTGAAGGAGGCTGGCCTGGTTTCCGCGCGGCGCGAGGGCCAGCAGATCCTGTATTCGCTGAACACCACCGTCGTTGAAGACGTGATAACGGCATTGCTTGATGTCTTTGCCAAACCACCAGAAAGGTCTAGAGGCAAGTCATGAATACCCGAACTTCCGTGATCGTCGTGTCGCTATTGATAGCCGTGGCGCTGGCAGCGTCATTCGCGCTCTACGCCTCCTTGCCGGAACGCCTTCCCACGCACTGGAACTTCCACGGTCAAGCGGACAACTGGGGTAACAAGTGCTGGGCGGCGTTCATGGGTGCCGGATTCATCGCCATCTTCCTGTTCCTGCTGGTTGCAGGCCAGTGGCTCTCTCCGGTCAATTTCAAAATCGAGCCGTTTCGCGACTCGTATAACTACCTGATGGTCATCGGCGCGGCTATGTTCGCTTTTGTCCATGCGTTAACGCTGTGGGCCGCCCTCAACCCGGACCGCTACTTTGGGCGCTGGCTCGCGGCAGGCGTGTTCGTGTTCTTCGCCTGGTTCGGTAACCTGCTGGGCAAGACGCGGCGTAACTTCTGGGTCGGTTTCCGTACGCCCTGGACAATCGCTAGTGAACGCGTCTGGATCGCCACGCATCGGTTGGGTGCGTGGATCCTGGCGGGTGTAGGCGTCGCGGGTGCAATCGCCGTGATGCTCGGCGCTCCCCTGGTGCCTTGTTTCGTCCTGCTAGTCGTCGGATTGGCGATCCCGGCCGTGTATTCATTCTGGTTGAGCAAAACTCTCGAAAGAGAGCCAACAAGATGACACGAGGAGGCCATTGAAGACGCGCTGGCCGCGCTGGCGCTCCTCCGCACACGGCCGGAGACCGATGTGCCGCTCACGTTAGCCGTGCTCGACAGAGCGACGTGGAGAAAATGACGCCTACTCCCTGCCCCATGCCGCACAGTTCCGTGAAACTCGACCTCGTCGATAGCAGCCCTTCCCACCACCGGCTGGGCTCGAGGTCGCGAAGCGGCATATGGGAAATGACGGAATGCCACCCCTTAGTGAACCGTATTGGTCCTGACCCCGTTCCGCCAGCCATAACGCGATATGCTGGAATCCCATGAGGCTTTGCGCATGCATGATCGTTTTGGCGGCAGTGGCATCCGGGCAAGTGGCCCATCAGAACCACCCGCCCTCATCCGCCGAGTACGCCAAGGTGCTCGAAGATCCTTCGCGCGACGAATGGCAGAAGCCGCACGATGTGGTGATGGCGCTCGGCCTCAAGCCGACGGAAACCATCGCCGATATTGGAGCGGGAACCGGCTATTTCGCGCGCCGCTTCGCTCTCCATGCCGGCAAGGTTTACGCCGTCGATATCGACGCCAAGCTGCTCGATATCGTACGCAAGGACGCCCCGGCCAACCTGGAGGCGGTACTGGCCGCTCCGGACAACCCACGCCTACCGGAGCGGTCCATCGACACGGTCTTCTTCTGCGATGTGCTGCACCACATCGAGAACCGCCCGGCGTATTACGCCAGGCTCGCCAAAGTATTGAAGACTGGCGGGCGCATCGTGGTAGTCGATTTCTTCAAGAAGGAACTGCCGGTCGGGCCACCACCTTCCATGAAGCTTTCCGACACGGAGGTGATTGCGGAGCTTAAGGCGGCGGGCTTCACGCTCAGCAAGCGGCTCGACATTCTGCCGTATCAGTATTACTTGTTCTTCGAGAAGCGCTGAGCGGCAACCGCTCCCTACGGTCGGTACGCCAGGAAAAGCCTGGCTGATCTTGTGAACTGGAAGGAGTTCACCATGTAAATTGCCTGTTCAGCATGTAGCCGAACGAGCGCGAGTTCCAGTGATGGGATGGGCGAGTCGGGAGGCGAACACGCGAGCCGTAACGCAAGTGAACCCGATTCGGCCTCGATAGGAATACGAAGGTGGCCAGTCCGCCGACTAGGATGAAGCCAGACAAGACCGCTGGTGAAGCAACAGGCAAAGGCAGCCAGCGGGCCTTCCGGGGTGGTTGGGGACAGCGCGCGTGGAAAGATCAGCCGAGGAGCCTGGGAGGCCCGGCAAGGTGGGAGCGAAAGCGACCAACGCTCGGCGGGAAGACATAACCGGCGAAGCGGCCCTGTCGGGAGTCGGAGAGGCCCATAGATAGCGAAGAAGCGGGGTAACGCCCGTGGAGCGAAGGGGCCTTACTGAAAGCATGATTCTGTAAGAGGAGGAGAAAGCCGCTTGGATGAAAATCCCACTACGGAGACTCGGGCAGCCGCGGGAGAGGCGATGCCGGAAACGGTGAAGGAGCCAGGACTGCCGGAGAAGGTTTCTCAACTGAGACAGAAGCTGGGCCAAAAGGCCAAGCAGGAACCGAAGTTCCGGTTTTACGTGTTGTACGACCGGATCTACCGGATGGATGTGTTGGAAGCGGCCTGGGAACGGGTGCGACGGAACAAAGGAGCGCCCGGGGTGGATGGCATCACCATCGAACAGATAGTGGGGTCAGACCAAGGCGTAGCGGGATTCCTGGAAGGGATTCAGGAATCGCTGCGGACGAAGACCTACCAGCCGCAGGCGGTGCAGCGCGTCTACATTCCAAAGGCGAATGGGAAATTGAGGCCGTTGGGCATACCGACGGTGCGCGACCGGGTAGTACAAATGGCAACCCTGTTGATCCTGGAGCCGATTTTCGAGGCAGACTTCCTGGATTGTTCTTACGGGTTCCGACCGGGGCGCTCAGCGCACCAGGCGTTGGAGGAAATACGCGGTCATTTGCAGGCCGGGTATCAAGCCGTGTACGACGCGGACCTGAAAGGCTATTTCGATTCGATTCCGCACTCTCAGCTTTTGGCGTGCCTGCGCGCTCGGGTCGTGGACCGGTCGGTCCTGAAGTTGATTCGGATGTGGTTGGAGGCGCCAGTAGTAGAACGGAGTGAGGAGCGGGGCGGAGGCCGTAAATGGAGCCGGCCAAAGAAGGGGACGCCACAGGGCGGGGTAGCTTCGCCGTTGCTGGCAAACCTGTATTTGCACTGGTTCGACGCTCTGTTTCACGGCCCGCAAGGGCCGGCTCGAAAGGCCGATGTCAAACTGGTGCGTTACGCCGATGACTTTGTGGCGCTGGCGAAACAGATGGGATCGGAAACCATCGAGTTCATCGAATCGCGGCTGGAAGGAAAGTTCCAGTTGGAGATCAATCGGGAAAAGACGCGGGTGGTGGACCTGCGGGAGGAAGGGGCGAGTCTGAACTTTCTGGGATACACGTTTCGGTACGACCGCGATCTGAAAGGACGCGCTCGGAAATATCTGAATGTGTTTCCGGCGATGAAAGCGGTCCAACGGGAGCGGAAGAAGCTGCACGAGATGACCAACAGTCATCAGTGCTTCAAGCCGATTCCAACCTTGATTGGAGAGCTGAACCGGCACCTGAAAGGTTGGGCGAACTACTTTTCCTTCGGGTACCCCAGCAGCGCCTACTGTGAGATCGAGCGCCATGTTCAGGGTCGTCTAATCCAGCATTTGCAGCGCCGCAGCCAGCGGCCGTACCGGCCTCCGCAAGGAGAGTCCTGGTTGCGGCATCTGGCGCGGTTGGGGCTGATCCGCCTCTCGGGTACTGCGCATGCCTGAGGCGAGAGCTTTCAGGAGAGCCGGACGCGGGAAATCTGCACCTCCGGTTCGACGAGGGGAGAGTGGGCCGCGCTACTCGCGCCGCCCTCTCTCCTACTCTACCGGCTCAGCCGAGGCCTTACTGGGTCTCACTGGGCCTCTTGGGGCCTCATTCCGAGCCGCGACCGTTAGGGAGCGGTCTTCGGCGAGGTCTCCACCGGCAGCTCGATGTGCGCGCTCCAATCCTCCCAGGAACCGTCGTAGAGCCGGGCGTCATAGCCCAGGTAGCGCGCCACAAAATAGACTACGGTGGCCTGCTGGCCGATGTGGCAGTAGGACACCACACGATCGCCGGCCTGGATGCCGGCGTCGCGGAACATGGCGGCCAGCAAATCGGGCGGCCTGAATTTGCCGCTATCGTCGAGCAGGGTGCTGTAGGTCAGGCCGCGCGCTCCCGGAATGTGGCCGGCGCGCTTGCCGTCGGCGTGACTGGCGCCGGTGTAGTACTCCAGATCGCGCGCGTCCACGATCGCCACGCCGGGGCGATGCAGGTTCGCGCTCACGTAATCTATACCGGTGATGACGTCGTTCTGGGGGCACGGCTCCAGCTTGCCCCTGATCACCAGGCGGGCTTCCCTCGAAACCGGTCTGCCTTCGCTTTGCCAAACCGGGAATCCACCATCCAGGATGGAGGTCTGCGACCCCAGCCCCATGGCATCCAACGTCATGAAGACTCGCGTGGTGGGCGCCACCATATCCTTGCTGAAGTAGAGAATGATGTGGGAATCGTTGGTGACGCCGAGTTTGCCAAAGACCTCGACCAGGTCCGCCATGGGAGGCAGCTCGAAAGTGAGGTTCGCGGCGCTCTTCGCCAGGCGCGTATCCGCGTATTCCAGGTACTGCGCACCGGGGATGTGACCTTGAACGTATTCGGCCTTTTGACCGATGGAGAGAATCACCAGGTTGGCGTCTTGCAGGTGGCCGGCAAGCCACGCCGTAGAAACCAACATGCTCTCGCGTGTGCCATGGCCTCCACACGCGGGAGCGGCGCCGGCCGGTCCGGCCAGCAGGAAGCAAGCCACGTAGAGTGCGGTAGGGCTCACACAAATAGGATACCCTCAAACTTGGCGCACCTTTTGATAGTCGACGACGACGCCAGCACGCTGGCGTCCCTGGCGCGGGCCTTCCGCCTGGCGGGCCATGAGGCCACCGTGTGCGATAACGCCGCGCGCGCACTGGAGTTGCTGAAATCGCAGCCGTTCGACATGCTGCTGTCGGACGTGGTGATGCCTGGCAAGGACGGCCTGGCGCTGCTCGAAGATCTGCGCAACCTGGGGATCTCGCTGCCGGTGGTGATGGTCTCCGGACAGGCCAGCATCGAGATGGCCGTGCGCGCCACGCGGCTGGGCGCCGTCGATTTTCTGGAGAAACCGCTTTCCACGGACAAACTACTCCTCACCGTGGACAACGTTCTCAAGCTGAAGCGGCTGGAGGACGAGAACCGCGAGCTGCGGCTGCGAGTGGGCAAGCACGCCATCGTCTACTCGGGCGAGGCCATGCGGCACGTAATGGCGCAGGTGGACCGCGTGGCGGCCAGCGAAGCGCGGGTGTGCATCATGGGCGAGACGGGCACGGGCAAAGAGCTGATTGCGCGCGCGCTGCACCAGCGAAGCCCGCGGCGCGACGGGCCGTTCGTCACTCTAAACTGCGCGGCGGTGCCGGGAGAGCTGATCGAATCGGAGCTGTTCGGACACGAAAAGGGATCGTTCACCGGCGCGGCCTCGCGGCACATCGGCAAGTTCGAGCAGGCCCATCGCGGCACGCTTTTCCTGGACGAAATCGGCGACATGCCGATGGCCATGCAGGCCAAACTGCTGCGCGTGCTGGAGGAGCGCCAGGTGGAGCGCGTGGGCGGCGACCGGTCCGTCCCCGTCGATGTGCGGGTGATCGTGGCCACGCACCGCGATTTGGACAAACTAGTGACAGCCGGCGGCTTCCGGGCGGACTTGTACCATCGCATCTATGTATTCCCGCTGCTGCTGCCTCCCTTGCGCGAGCGCGTGGACGACATCCCGCAGTTGGTGGCGCATTTCGCGGCGGAGGTTACGGAACAGAACGGCTGGAAGCCCAAGACCTTCGATCCCGAGGCCATCCAGGAACTGCAGCGCCATCGATGGCCCGGAAACGTGCGGGAACTGCGCAACGTGGTGGAGCGATTGCTGCTGCTGGCGGATGGGCCGGTGGATCGGGCGGCGGTGCGCCTGGCTCTGCCGCGGGCGGAGAGCGGTGGGGCGGACGCCGGGTTGGGCAACGGGCCGGGCGTGCCCGGCCCCTACATGGGATCGCTGGCCGAGCGCGCGGATTCGTTCGAGCGCGAACAGATTCTCGCGGAACTCAAGCGCCACAATCAGCGGATGAGCGATACCGCCAAGGCGCTGGGGCTCGAGCGCAGCCATCTCTACAAGAAGTGCCAGGCCCTGGGCATCGATCTGCGCGCGCTGCGTAAAGGCGCCGAGGCGTGAGGGCCGTGCTACAGTTGAACGGATGGGGGCACGAATTTGACCGGCCTGCGCGTCTTCCTGGCTGCGATCATAGGGCTAGCCCTCCAGGCGCCCGTCATGGGCGTTGTGATCAACGACGTCAACACGCTCGGCTACGTGACCGGTGACTCCTCCTATACGGGTGTTGTCCAGATCCTCTTCAACGAGGTCTCGGGGTCGGGCACATATGTTTGTTCGGGCGCGCTGGTCAGCCCGACCCAGGTCCTGACCGCGGGGCACTGCGTCTCAGGCGCGGATGACTGGAGTGTGACGTTCCAAACGCCCAGCGGAACCACGGTAATGGGCGTGTCGGGTAGTGTCCTGGACCCTTTGTTCAGGCCCATGCCGTCGCCGTTCGACAACCTTGACTACTACGACGTTGGCCTCTTGACGCTCTCCTCCAGAGCGCCATCGGACGCCGAGATTTACAAACTGAATTTGACGCTCTCGGGTTTCGTCTTCGGAAGCAGCACGGTGGATGTGGTGGGCTACGGCTTGGGCGGCAACCCATCGGTGGGCTACGAGAACACGGACCTCAGCGCGCGGCAGCACGCGCAGAACACCGTTTCCTTTGAGATCGACACTTTGAACGGCGTACCCACTCCGGACCTTCCCCTGGCAGCGTTTCTGGAATTCGGTGAGGGAAGCGGCGGCGCCGGCTTGACCAACGGCGGCGACTCCGGCAGTCCGCTGCTCTTCGACGACCAAATCATTGGGGTAACCTCGTTCGGCAACCTGCCTCGGCCGGGAAGCGGGTCTTATCAGTACGGTGTTGAATACCTCGGCACATTCGCCGACATAGGCGACCCAGCCGCCGGGATCGGCAGTTGGGTGGAATCCGAGATCGCCCCCGAGCCAGGCACTTGGGCGCTGGTGGCTTTGGGTGCGCTGGCGCTG
>Ga0209039_10002793_pt1 | contig 14362 bp, 8 predicted proteins | sample BogFormECP12_OM1_FD_188238 | JGI IMG/M metagenome (GOLD analysis project Ga0209039, IMG submission 188238) | Bog forest soil microbial communities from Calvert Island, British Columbia, Canada - ECP12_OM1 (SPAdes) (version 2) | ecosystem: Environmental > Aquatic > Freshwater > Wetlands > Bog ... | reverse complement strand
AATGACTGCGGAGAGGATTGTCCTCAGGGTGTTGAAGGCAAGCCCCTCTGTGGCTTTCCTTGCTAGGCTATCGTCCTTCTTGCTCAGCCCGCTTCACCGTATGCCTGAAGTCTGGCCTACTGGGTCCCGGCAGTCTGAGACTCAGAAGGGCGCGGCCCGACAGCCCTGACCATGGCGTCCACCATGATTGAGATTTTGGTCGCCCTGTACGCATCGTCGAACGAAATCATAGTGGATTCCTTTCCGGTGAGCGCCTTCGCCAGCTGATCGAACTCCTCGGCGTGCCCCTTGTCCTGTCGGTCGAGCCTGACGGGCCTGGATGAGTATCCGATGAACTCGGCGAGCTTGAAATCATCGACGACGACGCTCTTAGACCCGCCGAAGATCTCCATCCTCTCCTTGGGCATCAGGTTGCTCCCAAGTGAGGTGTACGTGAGCGATGTCACCGACCCGTCTTCCCAGTCCATGCTGGCGACGAAGTTGTCGTGAGAGACGGTGCCACCGACCCCGGACGGGACGCTCGACACATTCATGGACCTGACGGTAGAGCCGGTCAAGAAGCCGAACAGGTCGAAGAAGTGGCCGCATTCCCCTATGATCCTGCCGCCCCCCACTCTTGGGTCCTGGAGCCAGGAGGTCGTAGGGATGTGCCCCCCGTTGACGCGGTAGCTGATCAGGTATGGCCCCTGGGTCTGCCTCAGAAGCTCCTTCGTCTTCAGGATCATGGGAGAGTACCTCCTGTTGAACCCGACGTAGACGGGCAGCCTGGTCTCCGAGACCGTCTTCGCGATCTCCTCCAGTTCGCCTTCGGTCAAGCACAGCGGTTTCTCAGTGAAGACCGCTTTCCCCGCCCTTAGCGACTCAACGACCATCCTGCAGTGCAGGTTGTGGGGAGTCGCCACGATGACCAGGTCGACATCCTTGTCGCGCAGGACTTCGGCGAAGTCGGTCCCGCACTTTTCGAACCCGTATCTGTCTCCCGTCTGTTTGGCGTTTACGGGGGAGGCGGAGACGACCGACACCAGGCGGAAGGCAGGATTCCTCTTCAGGTTCGGGATGATGAACTCCTTTGCGAACTTCCCCGCCCCGACCAGCCCGACCTTTACCGGACCTCCGGCGGAGCGCGCCGGGAGCAGCTGGACTCTCGCGGGAGCCAGTTTGGGACTCTCGGTGGCGTAGTTCTCCGTGGCATACTTGAAGAGGATGCTTATGGGCCTGGGCGTCAGGGTGAGGAGGTTCCTGTACGCCAGCTGCGCTTCAGCGAGCGGGTGGACCTCTGATACGAGCATCGACACGTTCACCTGCCCAGTTTCCAAGAGCCTGAGGAAGGCCTGCATGTTGCGGTTCTCCGTCCATCTCACGTATGGGTACGGGTAGTCGATTCCGCGCTCCTCGTAGGCCGGGTCGTACCGCCCTGGACCGTAGGATCGGGACATCGAGACGTCGAGTTCCTTTTCGTAGAGGACCCCCCGCTCCAGGTCTAGGCCAACCATCCCAACGACCACGACCCTTCCCCTGTCTCTCGCCAACCGGCTCGCCATCCGGACCGCTTCGCTTCCTGACCCGGATGCGAAAACGACTGCAGCGTCGGCACCCCTCCCGTCGGTCGCTGCGTAGAACTCCTTGAGCTGCTCTAGGCTCTCCATGGTCATTGCAAGGTCTGCCCCCATCGACTTCGCGAGTTGGACCCTCCCGGGGTCCTTGTCAATTGCAATTACCTTCATGCCTGCCGCATGGGCGACCTGAACTCCGATGAGTCCGATCAGGCCCGTGCCTACGACGGCCAGTGTCTCTCCAAGCTGTCCGCCGACGCGCCTGATTCCATGGATGGCTATCGCCCCGAGCGTTGCGAAGGCTGCAGCGTCGAGCCCGACGGACGGCGGGACCTTGGTCAGGAGGTTGCGTGGTACGGAGACTATCTCAGCGTGATTCGCGATTCTAGCCCCGGCGCAGGCGACTCTGTCTCCCGGGTTGATGTCAGTGATGCTGCGCCCTACGGCGAGGACTATGCCCGCGCTGCTGTAGCCCAGCAGGTTCTCCGGAGCCCTGGACTCCCTGACAGCCTCCAGAGTGCTCTTGACGCCTGAGCCCCGCAGGCGGCGGTAGGCCTTTCCCACAAGCTTCGGGTCCTTGATGATGTCGAGGTAAGATCGGGGCTCGGTCCGTTCGATCGTGACCGATTCGGTTCCGGTGCTTACGACGGAATACGCGTTCGCCACCAGGACTTCGTCGTCGTTGTTGGTCGGAGAGGGGACTTCTATGACTTCGACCCCGCCCGCCTTGGCCACTACCTGCTGCATTGTCCCCCTACTCCCTCACCGTAGGACTGAAGCGACCGGGTGAGGGCAATGACGCTCCCGATTGAGGAACCGGCTCCTGTCGACCTCTTTGCCGAACTGACCCGGCCATTTCCCGAAGCATTGAGAATGACCTCCTTGTAAATCCTCTCCAATTGCCCCCCCACCGCCTCAAAGGAGAATCTCCTCTCGGCATACTCCCTGGCGGACCTCGACACCTGCTCGTAGCGAGCATCGTCCCACGAGAGCACCGAAGATATCACGTCCCCCAGGGAATCCCCGGTGCCTCCGGCCTTCAGGACCCCGAAGTCGGAGAGCTCCTCGTCGAGGGTCATGGTAGTGACCACAGGTCTCCCCGAGGCCATGGCCTCCTCGCCTACGAGCGACAGGATGTACCCCGTGTATCTCAGTGGGATGACGACCACTCGTGAGGTGCGGTAGACCTCGGAAAGTTCCTCGGGGTCCCTTATCTCGTCGAGCATCTCGGCGGAATCGCCTAGTCCGAGCTCCGCGATCCGCTCCATAAGCGGGCCTCGCAACGGACCCTTCCCCACGAGCACCGCCTTGGCCTCCGGGTGGCTTCTGAGAACCGACGGCATGCTGTCAAGGAGAACGTCTGGGCCGTGCACTTTCATGAGAGAGCCTACAAAGAGGACGATGGGCCTATCCCCCTGCTGAGGGAGTCCGTACTTGAACGTGCGAACGTCAATGGGGTTAGGGACGACGGTCACCTTCGAGGACGGAACTCCGTACACTTGTAGGACGATACCCTTCAGGAGCTCCGACTGAGACAACACTCTCCTGGTTAGCTTCAGAAGAATCTTCTCAAAAGGCAACATGAACTGAAGCGTCGTCTCGCTCCGCCAGCGGGCCTTGGCCGACCAGAGGCGCTGTATCCCGTGGAAGCTCACTACGACCGGCCTTCCAATGGAGATACCGAGGGCCGCGCCGGCAAGCAGCGAAGTGAAGCCATGGGCGTGGATGACGTCGGGGGGATCGGCTCTGGCGATCTTCAGGGCGGCGCGGAACTGCTCGAAGCCCAGCGAAACTCTGGCGGTGACTGCGTAGCCGGGCCTTCCGACGCGCACGACCTTGGCACCGTTCCAGTTCTCCAGCGGAGCCGAACCCTTGTCTCGCCTGGTGACGAGTGTGACCTGGTTTCCCCTGGCCGAAAGGCTCCGCATCATGTTGGAGACTGCGATTACTGCTCCGTTTATCTTCGGATAGAAGACCCCGGATATCATCAAGACCTTCATCCCAAGCCACTCTCGCGTCGAAGCGCCAAAGGTGCCCCGGCCTCAACCCCTTCGCTTACTTCTTTCTTCCTGTAGGAGTAGGCGGCGTAGGCCGAGAGAGCGACCAGGATGCCCGCAGCAAGGATGGGCAGCAGTTCGGGCCCCAGCGGAGGTTGACCTTGCTGGCGGGAGGTGGTCGTTGTCTGGACCGCCTGCAGGGCTCCGAAAACAGCCGTCTCCTTTACTGGCTGAGAGAGTGCAATGCTCAGGATCGGATTCTGTTGCCCGGACGTGAGTAGGATGTTCCCCGCCCATTCGCTGAATTCGTATCCCGCATTCGGGCTCGCCTTCAGCGCGACGGTCGTTCCTGCATCAAACCAGCCGGCGTCGCCAGGGATTGATGGGGGGGTGAGGGAGACGATGGCTCCGTAACCAGGTGGGCTGGCATTGACTGTCACTTTGTAGTCATTGACGAGGGTTGCGGCGACACTCAGTGGCGACCTGAGCGGATACTTCTTCAACACTGTGACGTTACTGTCTTCCCTTACGGCCGTGGCGTTCCACCCGTTGAGTATGAAACCTCCCAGCCTCACCCCCTCCCCGCTATCCCTGGCGTAGATTCCCCGAATCACAAGCGTGACTGCGGTTCCATTGTCGTACCAGGATCTGTCTCCGGCGAGGGTGGGAGGGGTTATCGAAACGAGCCCCAAAGTCGCGGCCGGGTCAAGGCCCAGTGAGAATTGCGTCACTGAGGTGAAGGTGACTGTGTGGGCGGCCTTCATTGTGACGTTGATTGTCGCATTGCCTCTTGTCGCGACCGATGAGTTGCGGCCTCCGTCGAGGAGAATTGAGGAGATCCGGACGCCCTCGCCTCCCATGCGAAGGCAAACCCCGGTGGCGCTGGCAACCGCGACTGCCCCTGAGTCGAACCACCCTCCCCCGTAGGTAGGGCACGGGCCGGCCACGGTCAGAAGATGCTGCGCTCCGAACTGGGCCGTGATGTCCTCCGGGAGAAAGTGGGCCGTGGCTACGAACTCTCTGGATCCCGCCGACGGCCAGCTCAGCCATGCGTAGCGGGTGCCCGCTCCGCTCGGGGTCACTGTGGCTGCTGTGACGTTGTGGGCCGAGCCCGTGGCCCAATGATAGGTGCATGGGGCGAGCTGACAGACGGTGCCGTCGACGTAGAATGCTGCCGAGAGCCCGTTGGGGGCGGTTCCTATCCTCACTTCCACGGGACCTGTCCCGTAACTTGCCACGATTCTGGTCTTCCCCGTTGCCAGGGGGGCCTCAAGGTGGACGTATTCCGAGGTCTGATTCGCGACGCTCCACCCCGTGACGTTCGAGACGACAGACCTCAGTGTGAGCCCGTCCCCGAACGGGCTTTGGCCCGGGAACCTCCACACGAGGTCGTCGACGGGCCCGGGGACGTCGTTGCGGGCGTTGAACTCCAGCGTCAGGTTCCCCCCCTGGTAGTACGCCGCGGGCATGCCCTCAAGCATCGACATCGTGCTGTTCCAGAAACTGAAGAGGTTCTGGGTGGTCCCCATGAAGACCGTCGAGTTGAGGTCGAAGGGCTGCTTGTACCTCGGAGGATACAGGTCGTAATACGCGAGCAGTTCGCTTGCGGTCAGGCCGCTCTTCACCTGGGCTCCGGCGAAGTCCGCCCTCAGAAGCTGCATGTCCTGGTAGTTCGCGCCCTCGAACGTGTATCCGTTGCCCCAGGAAAGCTGGCTGACGCCGTCAAAAGTGGACTTGGGTTCGTACTGCCTGAACCCGCCCACCACGACGTTCCTCCAGAGGCCGGATGGCGCGAGCTGGTCGTTTCCCATCCAGGCTATCCTCTGGCCGGATTTCCAAAAGGCTCCCTCACCATGGGCGGGGTCGTAGATCGCGCCGGGGGGGTAGGAGTCTCCCGAGAAGGGGGCGGTCAGGACGAGCGTGTCGAAGCTCTGACCGAAGATGGCCTTCGCCTCGTGGACGAGGGAGGCCTGCTCCGCCAGTATCGAGCCGTACGAGTAGTAACTAGAGTTCGCGTCCCAGCTGTAGTCCGAGGCCCTGTATGACGACCCCTGGTAGGGGTGGTGGAACCTGCCATCGAAGACCATGCCGAAGCCGAAGTTCTTCGTGTAGTTCAGGTAGAAGCTGCGTGTTGCCTGCCCCGCGACCGTGTTTGTCCAGTCGCCCTCGGTAGAGTACCAAACCAAGGTGAGCCGCGTCGGAGGTCCATTGCTGTTCGTCCTTCCGCTGACCCACTCTGCCGTGAAGCGCTTGAAGCTGTCCTGGGGCGGGAACCCCCGGAACTGAAACGTCGTGTTTTCGGACGGGTATCGAGCCCCTCCTGCCATCGCCAGCCCCGCCTGAGTGGTCTCGGGGTCGTCGGCCCAGCTCAGATTGTGGTTGAGGTCAAGTGAAACGATGTCCCAAGGCGTGCCCCCCACGACGACGAAGTCAGCGTCCGATGAGGGGTCTGATGCGAGGCTGCCCCCTGGGTATGTACCCGGGCTCGCCGTCTCCCAGGTGACCGAGCCCGAGGTGACAGAGATCTCTACACTGAGGCCCGTCCCTTGGACGAATGTGGCGTTGGGCCTGAAGGTCACCCAGGTCGGGGAGGAGAAGGCCTCGTTGAGGGGACTCGAGGACCAAGCTACCGTGCCAGATGGGTTCAGAATCCGCACCCGGTACACAGAACCCGGAACGGCGCTTATCTTCACCTTGAGCTGCCTGATGAGGGTGCTGTTCCCGTCGCTCATGGCGAAGGTCTGGCTCGCGTCTCCGAGCACCTTGACGCTCCCGTCGTCGACGGACTGTGTGATGTTGTCAAGGCGTGAGAAAACCATAGCGTGGTTCGTGAACCCCCCTTCGTTCCAGCTGCAGAAGAACCGGTATCCGCTGGAAGTGTAGGGGGGGAAAGCAGACCCGACATCCCTCCCGGAAAGGGGGCAGTTTTCGACTGCCGTCACGTAGCCTCCTTGGACCGGGACTGTCAAGTCGGCTGACAGGCCGGCCGAGGCGAGCTCGTTGAGGTTCCAACCTGAATCCCAAGGGTAGGTGGCGTTGTAGATTTGGCCGATGTACCCGTCATCCATTCTGAAGATCACGGCGCTCCCGCCGGTCTGCCACGGAAGGATCTGGACTTTGTACTTCCAGGCGTCGTACACATATCTGAAAAGGGACCCCCTAAGCTGCTGCGCCACGTTGTAGTTGGTGTTGCTCCCAGATGACATGTCCCCTGTCGCCATGCTGAACACGCTCTGGTATCCCTCCCTGTATGACGACCGCCGGCCTTCAGTCCCTGACCAGAAGTAGGCAGTCCCTGTGCCGTATGGGACGCTGGCCGATGCGACGGCGGAGCCACCCGGCCACGACGCCTGGATGAGCATCGAACCGTTTCCTGACCATCCTGTTGTCACGATCTGCCGGACTGGATCGACGGATGTGGTGTTGAACCCAGCCGAGAAAGCCGTTCCGTTGATTCCCGTGAATGAGGAGACCACCTTCCAAGTGACCTTCTGATCCGTTCCCATCTCGCCTACCGATGAGATTCCCCAAAGATGTTGCAGCCCCTGTATCGCAGAAGCGACGAAGACTCCGTCTATGCCGCCATGGACCGCAGATTTCATCGCGCCGAGGGCGGCGGACGGAGCTTGACGATGCAGGCCGGGGCAGTCGGGCCTGCTGAGGGCCATGCTCGTACAGTCCGCCCCGGCATCGATGAAAGCCTGGTACTTCGGCTCGCCAGAGCCGCTCCAGAAGGTAGCGCTGGTGACTGCGGAGTCGGTCACGACGTCGAAGGGAGTCCCGAGGTCGCGCATGAAATTGAGCCAGAATTGGTGGTAGCCGGCCCTGTCCCCGTAGTCGCCGACGGACCCGTCCTGAATCAGGAGCCACTTGATCGGAGCGTAGGTCGAAGGCGTTGCCGCGGCCACGGGAGCGAGGGCCCCAGTCACGACCGAGGCCACCATGAGGTAGACGACGACGGCGGCGGTCGCAGGCCGTCCCAGTGAAATCGTCCCTCTCTTCGGCTTCATGTGCGGAGGCCCAATCGGTCCAGTTCGGTCGCCCCCTGTGGTTCTCCGATTCCGTACATGTCCAGGAACCTTCGAGTAGCCTTCCGCCAAGTGTAGTCGGACAGCACCCGTTCACGCGCTCGTTGGCCGAGCTTCTGCGAGAGGGCCTTGTCAGAAAGGAGCGTGACTATCTTCTGGGCCAAGCCACTCACGTCGTCCTGCTCGACCAGCAAACCCGTTTCTCCGTCGACCACTGCCTCCGGTATCCCGCCCGACCTGGTGCCCACGGCCGGGCGTGAGAAAAACGCCGCTTCGAGGAACACCATCCCGAACCCCTCGGTGTCGACGCTCGTCGCTCGCGAGGGCATGACGAATACGTCGCAGGATGCGTACTCCTGGAACAGAGGCTTCCCGGTAAGCATGCCCTTCAGCTCGACGCGGTCGCGGACAGGCGACTCAGCGACCAGTCTCTCGAGCTCCTGCCGGTAGGGGCCGTCACCGACTATTGCCAGTCTTGCGTCTGGGCACGACTTCGAGACGATCTCGAAGGCCCTCAGGAGCTCGGGCAGCCCTTTGCGCCTCACGAGCCTCCCGACGAACAGAACCTTCCTGCGGTCGGTGTCTGAGGCACGCGGTTGGACGGTTCCCAGTTCCTCCGGGTCGATGCCTGGGTATAGGACCTTGGCCTTCTTGCGGAAGGCCGGGGGGAGGTGCCGAAGAGTGGAGAGGGAGTTGACCATCACGTGGTTCGCCAAAGTGAGAGAGAGGAGCAGTGGGACGAAGAAGAGACTGCTTGGCCTGGAGGCAAGGAAGTCTTTCCCGAAGATGGATACGCCGGTCTTCTTTCCCGTGAGTCTGCCGAGAACGATGTAGAACAAGCCTATCGCGGTGTTTGCGCCCGTGAAGACGTGGACGACGTCTCTGTCTCGGAATCCCGAATCCCGAATGGACGCAAGGAACGTTCTCGGGGTGGTTTGGAACGAATAGGCGTACCTCAACAGCCTGGCCCCCACGAACGACTCTCGGGACTTGGACCTCTCCCCGAGCAGCTTCAGGCGGTCGCCAGGGTTGAGAAGGTGGACGATGACGAGGTCGTTCCCTTCCGTTGCGATTTCCTTCGCGTAGTTCATAGTCCTTGTCTCTATTCCGCCGACGCTGGGCGGAAAGTCAAAGGTGAAGAATAGAAGCCGTGCGGCCATACTCAGCGGCCTTCCACCTTGCTGACCTGCCCCCACAGTTCGGTTCTGCCATCGGGCCAGTAGACCTTGGGCGTCACGTCCGGGTCGCTCACCTCGACGGCCAGAGAGCCGTCCTCGACTCTTGCTTCCAAGCGAGAGCGGTCGCGGCGAGTCCACCACTCTGCGCACTCCTTGGCTGTCGCCGTCCAGAAGCCCGAAGTCTTGCATTCGGTGATGAGGAGTCTGTAGGCCCGCTCTATGTCGGGGAAAAGGTCCTTGTCGATGTACGTGTTGTGGAAATTGACACAGAAGCATCCGTTCAGCCTGATGGTGGAATCCCTCAGCTGGCGAACGAGGTCTGCGATCTGCTCGTATCTCATTCCAGCGCGAACAAGAGTCCAGTCCATGAACGAGGTCGGTATCTCCCAGAAGGAGTGGGGTCTCCCTTCTAGGGTAACGGGGTGATAGGGGTGACAGAGCCCCCCGATGAACCCGGTCTTATCGTTCAGGCCGAAGGTCATGCTGTAATCGAATTTCGCGCCCTCGATGCAGTTCCAAGTCTTGTCGTACTCGAACTTCAAGGCGTGCTCCCGAAGACCAGACACTGGTCCTCCGACGGCCTTCTCCATCTCAGCCTTCTCATTGATCATGGCAAGCGGGTTCTTGTGAGACTTCTTCGCTGCGTGCAGGGCAACCTCGCACCCGGAGTCTTGGCAGGCTCGGATGGCCGCCGGAAGCTTTTCTTGGCCCGACGGGTAATGGGTTCTGTAAAGGAAGGTAGATTTCGCCCCGAAGCCGGCTTCGAGCTGAATGGTCGAGGCGATGTTTGTTCCGGACCGCGCCCCCATCACATACCTGAGAAGGAGACCCGCGAATCGGGGGATAGACTTCCCTCTCCGGACTGCCTTGTGCGCTGGCGAGTAGTCGAACCAGTCTACGTCGTGGGTGAGGACGAGGCAACCAGGCGCATCCTTGGGCCAGAAGCTCTTTGCCACGAAGGGGAGCCCTCGCGCCCAGAAGCGACCGCAGATCGACTCAAGGAGAGCCCTTGCATTCGCGCTCAGATCGGGTCCTACGTGCGCCTCCGATGAAGTGGCCGGTCTTCCTTGTAGGGCGTGAAGGAGGGGGTCGATCGGAAGGAAGTCGTCGAAGAAGACGGTCGCGGCATTCTCGCCTGGCCCCAGGCGGTCGGCTGCCGCCGCCCTCGCGCGCGTGTCAATCAAACATGTCGGGTTGGACTCCGACGGCGAGTGCGCGATCCCCAGCATGTCCAAGATCCCCGCAACAATGCCGTCGACCGGGGCGCCCTGCGGCACGACCCCGACCTCGAGGCGGTTCGCCTTCTCTGTCAGACCCTCAGGCACCCGACGACGGCCGTTGCGATTCTCTCGATGGAGACGCCAGGTATTGCACCAGCCCGACGAGGCACCCCACCGCTGAGACCGCGTGGGAAGCGAGGTTGAAGAAGGGGTACAGCATTAGATCCAGCTTGCGCGTGGTCCCTTCCCATACCAGGGACGCGGTGGACACTCCTCTGTAGACGACGGCTGCGAGAAGCATGACGGCCATTGCTGCTGCGGCGGGCCAGTAGACGACTTGGAGGACGCAGGTGACGCAGAGGAACCAGATGATTCCCGTCGCTCTGATGAACCCTAGAACGTCATGTCGCTTCGCAAGGTAGGGGATCCGCCTCACGCCGCCATTGAGGGTCTTCCTGAAGTACTTCGAGTTGGTGTTTGGCCTTCTGTGGAGCCAGTGGATGCCGTCGACCACAGCGACGTCGAAGCCCAGCCTCTGCACCCTCTCGAAGAGGTCCTTGTCCTCGGCCTGGCTGAGACGCTCGTCGAAGCCTTCTGCTGCCTCGAGGGCCTTCCTCGTGTATACCCAGGCCCACGAAGGCCTGAATCGTGACTCTGCCCTGTTCTTCACTTGGACGAGGCTGTAGAGCTTCAGCATCCGCGACGCGACCCCGCTGCCCTCAATGAGAGAGGCACCGGTGACGCAGACGCATCCTGTCTTCTCGCCGGTTAGCGCCTGCACCGCCCTTGAAACGTAGTCGGGCTGATAGACGTCGTCCGCGTCTGCGAAGAAGACAATGCCACCCCTCCCCCGCTTCCAGCCCACATTCCTGGCTGCCGACCTGCCCGTGTGCGGAACCAGGACCAGGTCGAAGCTGTCCGGACTTGCTGACAGGAGTGACGTGAGCGTCGCCTTGGTGCCGTCGGTGGAGCCCTCGTCACAGACCACAACGGTCTCTCGCTTGGGATAGTCCTGACTCAGGACCGACTCCAGGCAGGTGCCTATCGTGTCCGCGTCGTTGTAGGACACGACCACAGAAGTGACCAGCGGCGGGCCTTCTGTCACGACCGTTCTCCCGATGCGACCTCCTCCAGGATTCCATGGAGGCGGACGGCAAACTCTCGCCAGGAGTACCCGCGCTCCACCAGTGCCCTCCCCGCCTCCCCCATAGTCCCGGCCCGCTCTGGCCCCAGCAACAAGGCCCTCAGGGAACCGGCCAGCGCGTCGGAGTCTCCCGGAGGAACCAGGACTGCCGCCTCGGAAATCCCCGGTATCCTGTTAGTCGGCTCTAGGTTCGTGGTGACCACGGGCTTGGCACACGCCATGTACTCCAGGACCTTGAGAGGAGACCCCATTCCCCTCGACGCCCTGATGGGTGAGAGGGACGGATTGTAGGGGGCTACCATCGCGTCGCACGCGTTCACGTAGTCGGGGACTTCTTCGTACGGGACGGGCCCCGTGAAGAGGCAGATGGAGTCGAGTCCCATGGACCTTGACATCTTCCGGACCTCCCCGGAGTAAGGCCCAACGAGCACTAGCCGCAGGTTCGGAAGCTCTCTGATTAGAGCCGCCGCCGCGGCCATCAGGGAGTCCAGCCCGTGCCATGGCTGGAATGTCCCAACGTAGCCCACGAGGAGCTGGCCTTCCCCTATTCCCAGGCGCGCTCGTGTGGCATCCCCGCGTTGCCTGTCGGGATGGAACTTCGTAAGGTCCACCCCCCCATCCACTATCGTGACCTTGGAGCCGTCCGCCTCGTTGACCATGCGCTTCGTGTATGCCAAGATCCTCCTTGCGGCCGCAATCGACCGCCGGCTGTACCTCGGTCCAACCACCTCCAAGACGAGTGGGACGCCGCTTCGCTCGCTCGCGAATGCCCCTGCGCCGAAGGCGGTCTCCCGCTCTAGAATCACCTGTATCCTGTGCTTGCGCACCAGGTTGAGAGACACCAACCCCGCGTAGAGGGGAAAGAGCGTCGAAAGATATGACCTGTACAGTGAGCGCCCTGAGTCGTCCGCCTCGACCTCCCCCCTTTCGACCCTGGCGTAATTGGACCCTGGGAGAGGATTGACTATTCCCCTGAAGATACGGTGGATGAAGACCCCGTCAGAAGACTCGGACTTTGGCTGCTGCCTGTCTAGCCTCCTGCTCAGGACGTGGACGTTGTCGCCCTGGCCCGCGAGCCCCTTCGCGACTTCGAGGACGTGGGTCGAGGCCCCTCTGTAGTAGGGGACCACCACGTCGGGCGCCACGTAGAGTACGTTCAACTCGTTCCTCGCCGGACAGAAGTCCGGAGGGAGAGGGCTGAGGCGGCCAGGGCCACGAGAGGTATCGGGAGCGATTGGTTCACGGCAGCCGTGGGATAGAAGGCCTGGAAGAACGCCGAGAACCCCACCGTGAGCCCGAGACTGATCACCACCACCAAAGCTACCCAGTCGAGGATCCCCATTTGGTTGTTGACGAGCCTCAGGAGGGAGTAACCCGGGACGACGAGGTAGTATGCAATCTGTAGTAGGGGCGGCACGTGAACCGGGGGGAGCAGAGAGGCGAGCATCGCCAAGGAGAAGAGGAGCGCAGCGGCGTCCAAGACGGGTCGGGTGATGAGGCGCATCGGGAGTCTTCCAGGTTCCGTCAATCTAGGCTCTGCTCGGGAAGTAGCGTCTCACGTACCCCTCGACCCGGCTAAGGCCGAGAAACGCAATGGCGATCACTATCCCAGCGAGGGCGCCTGCCACCATGGAAGGGCCCGTCTTGTACGCGGTCATTTCTGCCACCCTCACGATGCCGTCGCTGGCGGCGAATCCGCACAGGAGCAAGACGACGGTGCGGGTGCTCTTCTGCAGCTTGGGGATCAGAGCGAAGGGGACAGCGCCGAAGTAGTAGAACATCTCTCCGGACGAGATTCCGAAGTTCCCGGATATCCACCCTGCGACATCGGTTCCGATCTGGTTGAGGAACGTCTTGATGCTAAGGTACGAAGCGCTGGCAAAGCCAACCTGGGGGCCCCCGGTCAGCAGGACGACGAATTCGAAGAAGACGGTTCCGCCGGTAAGGGGGTCGACTATCACGAAGAATGCCAACGCCCCGATGGCGAACGCGACGTACCTGTCGACCTTCGACCACATGGCCGGAAAGGCGCCGATGACAAGGCCGACGAGGGCAGCCAGAGTCCGCGGCTGGTTCCCCGCCCCGAGGTGAAATAGCCCGAGGACAGTCACCTGGCCGCTCCCCGTGGTCACGGCGTGCAGCCCCAGCGGCCACCCGAGCATCGCGCTGCTTGCCATGTAGACTGCCTGGGTGAAGAAGAACACCCCGCCCGCGTAGAACATGCCTTCGACCAGGGACGAGACCAGCGGCCTGTCTCCGATTTCGATGAGCTTCGAGACGAGGAAGGCGATGCCGAAGGTCACGACCAGGAAAGAAAGTATCCCCACCGTCGCCGCGATTCCCAAGTAGCTGGTCAAGCCGACCTTCAGTCCGACGGAGTTCGGGCGAATGGCCCTGAGGACGTCCGCCTTGAACTGCGGGGTTCCGAGGTCGCTGGGCGAAGCAACGTTGATTGGTGGGATTCCCGAGTTCAACGACGTCTGGTTGTAGAGCTTGTAGGTGTATTCCGCGAGGGTCGTGTTAGTGGGGCCTACCACCACGGTCAGCGGCACCAGGTTTAGATTATTCAGAATGTACTTCTCCACCGAGAGAGTGTCAAGCTTGTTGTAGTCGGATATCACGACCACCTGGACGGTCCCCAGGGTAGCCATGGTGTTGAACTCAGACTCCGTGTCGGAGGGGGTCAGGATCTGCACGTTTCCCAAGCTTCGCTGCAGCGTGCTCTGGACCTGCGCGGTGGTAGAATCCGAGGCGATGACGAAGACGTGGACCCGGGGGTCCGGGCCCCCCATGAACGAGAGGGAAAGCATGAGCATGGAGATGATGATGTAGACCGTGAGGAACTTGTGGGAGTCTGCGCCCTTTAACACGGCCCAAGCTCGCCTGAACGGGTGTACGACCCGAGACGGAGTGTGAAGCCTCTTGAGAAACCTCTCTCTGAACCACCGGCTGGGGAGCAGCAGGAGGAATATCACGGTCAGGCCGAGGAGGGCCCAAGCCGCTGCGTCCCAGGCATTCGGCTGGTAGAGAATCACGATGAAGCCGCGGCCATAGCCTTGGGAAACCAGAGAGACAGTCCCATGGACGACTGCCGTTTTGTAGGTGAAGTAGGGGGCATCGACCCTCTTGATGTCGGCCGAGTTCGGCTGAGAGATGACGAGCGTAAAGTTGGATGGTAGTGTCTGGCCATGGTAAACCCCTGATGCACTCACTGCGGCGACCTGGACCTGATCCTTCCAGAA
>Ga0209039_10002791_pt1 | contig 14364 bp, 12 predicted proteins | sample BogFormECP12_OM1_FD_188238 | JGI IMG/M metagenome (GOLD analysis project Ga0209039, IMG submission 188238) | Bog forest soil microbial communities from Calvert Island, British Columbia, Canada - ECP12_OM1 (SPAdes) (version 2) | ecosystem: Environmental > Aquatic > Freshwater > Wetlands > Bog ... | reverse complement strand
GGGTAAGGGCAATTAAAAGAGGGCACAGAATCACATTCCCGCCGCCCTTTCGTTGCCGTGGTACAGATTGACCAGCCGAGACGCACATCCTGAAGCGCCTTTCCCGGTCAAGGCCATATACGGGAATAATCGGTATCCTTAGGGAAGGTGCCGAGAGGTCGGGTAAAGGTAAAGTTGAAAGGCTCCACTATCAGTTTCTGAGCGACCGCGCCCGTGCTGCCGCTCGGAATCGCGACAGGGAGAGTGATCGCTGTCCCCACAGCGCCGATTATTGTTGCAGCCAGGCCGAAAGGACGGAGAAATATAAAGTCCCCGAGTATCGCACCGGTCGAAGGGGGTTCCTGTCGCTGCACACCCTCATCACGATTCGGTTCAGAACTGGTTTGGGCAAGAGCGCTTAAAGCGGGTCCGACTACAAGAAACAAAAAGACCGAGAATAAGATGGCCTTTTTCATGGCTTCCTCCTTTGTAACAACATCATGCCTGCTAAAATGTTATTCACATCGCGGGCATCTGTCAACTGCATTTATGCTTACCCCCTCACAAGGCGCCATTTTTGCGCCGACGAAGAAGCTTTTGACAAGAAGCCGGAACAAATGTCTTAATGTAATGCCGAGATCGTTTTATGGACCGAATGGATCGGCAGGAGGTATAACCCATGGGCGACAGCGTGCAGGTCGATATCAAAACAGGACGGATCGACAATCCGCTTAAGTGAGGGTGACGCGATGACTGAAATGAATCTCAAGCTGAAAAAGAGTCTGGAACTGATCCACAAGAAAGGGCTGAACGGGTTGATCGTCTATTCAGGTGGCACCTGCAGCATTCTCGCGCCCAGTTATCTCCATTACTTTTGCGGGTGCAGGCCCATGGGCCCAAGAAACGCGGCTCTGCTGACCAAAACCGGAAAAGTGGCACTTCTCATCCAGCCTTCATGGGATACACAAAGGGTATCGGACAAAAGCCGGATCAAAGACGTGCGGGGAAGTGCGAACTTCAAACGAGATTTGGCGCGTCTGATGCGCGAGTTCGGGCTCACTGGCCGGGTGGGCCTTGCCGGATCCGCGGAGATGACCGAAGAGGTCTACGCTGCCGCGTCCTCTGTGGCCGATCTGCAGCCAGCCGACTTTATCATCGAAGAAATGTCGCGGGAGAAGGCGGAAGAAGAAATGGAGATCGTCTACGACACGGCTCGTATTGCAGACATCGGTTTTGAGGCATTTCTTGAATTCGCGAGACCGGGCGTGAGAGAGTACGAGCTGGTAGCGGAGATGGAATTTGTGATGCGTGCAGCAGGGGCCGACGATATCTTTATCCTGCTCAGCTCAGGCCAGCACAACGAGGAGATGCACGAGCCGACCGACAGGAGATTACGGGCCGGTGATATTATAATCGGCGAAATCACGCCTGTTCGCGAAGGCCAGTTTATGCAGTTGTGCAGGACCGTGGTACTGGGCGAGCCCGCACCGATACTGAAGGAGAAGTACGACATGCTCCTGCGGGCTTTCAGGGAGTCGCTCGAAGCAATAAGGCCGGAGGTAGAGGCTTCGGTAATGTCAAAGGCGATGAACCGCGTTATCAGCGAGGCAGGATACGCAAAGTTCTGTTATCCGCCGTACATGCGGGCGCGAGGCCACGGCTTTGGTGTCGGATCTCTCAGGCCGGGCGGGGCCGTGGACGATGAGACGAAACTCACCTTTGAAAAGCAGCAGGTGGTGGTTGTGCATCCTAACCAGTACCTGCCCGAGACCGGATATCTCGCGTGCGGTGAGACGGTCCTCGTTACTGATGGCGGCGTGGAGCGGCTCGCGAAGACCGAGACGAAACTCTACGCAAAAGAGGTGTAGTCATGGAAACAATGCATCCGGCACTGAAGAACGGGCGGAATGTCTGGGACCGTGTCAACATGCCCGAAAGCCAATTTCAGGCCCGCGTGGAGCGAGTCAGGGCTCAGATGAAAAAGAGCGCCATCGATCTCCTCCTTCTTTACGGAAGGGGGCTCACCGAGTATGCAGACCCGTGCTACGTGAGTAACTTCGTGATCAGACTGCCCCGGGGGACCATCGCACTGGTGCCTCTTGACGGACCTGTGGTGCTCTTTTTTGAGGGCGGCCCCAGGGGATTGCCATCACTGCTCGCCACCACCTGCGTCACGGAATTGAAAGCGGCGGGCAATGTCGCGAAGGAGTGCGCAAAGTACCTGAAGGAAAAGGGTCTTGTCACACGCACCGTGGGGCTCGGCAGGTTTGAAGAGCAGATGCCGTACCAGGAGTTTCGGGCTCTGAAAGAGGCCCTGGCCGGATGCAAGATAGTCGACGCTGCAGCCATGGTGCCGAACCTCCGGATGCTAAAATCAGGAAAGGAGAGCGATGAGATCAGGCGGGCCGGACGCATCGTGAAGAAATGTTTCGAGTTGGTCAGCTCGGCCTGTTCCATTGGCATGAGTGAGCAGTTCCTTGAGGCGACGCTCCGGAAGCAGGCGCGCCTCGAGGGAGCGGAGGATATCCGCGTGCTGTTAGCCGTGGCCAACGAGAAGAAGAGCCTCCGGCCTTCGGAGAATCGACGGATAGAGCCTGGCCAAGTCTTCATCCTTTACTTTGCTATCGCGTATGAGCGCTATTGGGCCGAAGGGATAAAAACATTCGCGGCCGGTGAGGCTTCATTTTCCGAGGTCGCAAGCGACGCGAAGTCTGTTTACTATCAAGCCATCGCACTGATCAAGCCGGGAAGGACCGTTTCTCAGGTATACCGAGATCTGTTCGATGGTGCACGAGGCTCGGGCTTGGAGCCTCTCTCCGACTACGGTTTGGGAAATGGAATCGGTCTCAGTCTCGATGAACCGCCTGTCATCAGTGAAAGGGGTGATCAGAAGCTAAAAGAAGGAATGAGTCTTGCTCTGCGGCTAGCCGTAAGCGACAAAACTCACGGGAGAGTCATGGTCGGTAACACGCTCACCGTGGGAAAGAATGGAGTGGAAGAAGTAACATAAAGAATCGTTGCGAGTTGCAGCCCCGCGCGCTCGAGACCCACTTCGGGGTACCGGTGTGTGGCTGTTCCGGGTTGCAAGTTAGAACTCGAAACCCTGAAATCGGAACACATAAAAGGTTCTTCTTTTGAACCTGAGGATAAAACAACTCGGCACGAAAATTGCGAACAAACTGAGAACAATCTGTTGACAAAACCTGCAGGTGGCATAGAATAAACTAAGGCCCCTAGATCTTCATCGCCTTTATGTGACCTACAATAAAACTAAGGAGATGATAGTATGCGTGGCTCATTGTATGGGTTTTTATTTTTTCTTTGCACTCTACTTCTTTTTAGTTGTGCATCGGCCCCATACAGGACCAGCGTTCAACTCAGCCCGGAGCCAGGAAAACTCGCGCTCTCCCAGCAAGACCTGGATTATGCTTATAACACAGCCGTTTCAACAGGAGTGGACCTGGGCTACAGGGTGGTATCCTCATCGGTGGCGCAAAGGATGGTGACCTTGAACAGGCTTCGCAGCACCGACCTGGTATCGGAGACCATGGAAGTTAGCGTCGAGAGTAAAGGTCCTGCGGGCGATGTAAACATTGTTTACCAGAGCCCAAAGCCTCTCGAGGATATAACGGTGAAGGAATTTACGGACCGATTCCTGGCAAAGTTAAAAGCCAGGCCGTCCGTGCAGCCCGCTTCTTCCGCGCCCGGCAAAGTGCGTGTCGAACCGGAGACGAGTTCTTTCACCGGTGAACAGCAAGGAGAAACACACCTTATCCTTTTGAAGAATAGCAATATCAGGACCGAGCCCAGCCGCAAAGGCGCGGTCATAACAACATTGCGAAAAGGAGAAAAGGTTATCAAGCTGGACGAGTCGGGCGACTGGTTTGACGTGCGACTGCCTTCCGGTGGAACAGGCTGGATCTCCAAGCGTTTGGTCAAGGAAGTGAAGTGAGAGGACATCAGAAACAGTATCTCGGATAGTTTCGCTCTTTGACGATTTGTTCAAGATGAGCATGATGAGGAAGAGCGTTAGGATCTGGAATTTCATTCAACTCCGCAGAGCTATCGACAAAAAAATAAAATTGCTATACCATATCGCTTACTTGTTAAAAATGGTTTTCATTTGTCTGCGACAAGTGGTGTATTGCACGGCCGCAAGAGATTATCGTTCCAAAACACTGAGGGAGGAGAACCTAAGATGAATGTGCTCGTGCTGGACAAGTTGGCGGAAGGATATAAGGAAGCGATAAGTGAGAAGTTTCCTGATCTCGTCATCCATGCAGCTACAAGTGAGAAAGAGGTTGGAGAATTTATCGCTCAAGCAGACGTGCTGTTGTGTTCCAGGATCTCTGACGGCCTCATGCAGAAAGCGTCAAAACTTCAGTGGATCCAGGCCGTGACGACCGGGACTGACTATATTACGCGTTTGCCCTCGCTGAAAAAGAGCGTCATCATTACTACCACTCGGGGCATCCACGCACCGCAAGTGTCCGAGATGGTCATCCTTCTCATGCTTGCCCTCAATCGAGATCTGGCCCAGGTAGTGAGAAATCAGGACAAAGCGCTCTGGGTGAGCCGGCCGTCGAAACTCCTCTGGAAAAAAAAGGCGGGAATCCTCGGCATCGGGGTTATCGGCGAGGAGGTAGCGCGCAAGTGCAAAGCTTTCGGCATGGAAGTTTTCGGCATGGATGTCGTGAAGAGGAATGTGGAGTGGGTCGACCATTTTTATGGTCCTGAAGACATCGTGGAGGTCGCCGGGCAGGTCGACTTCCTAATCCTCGTCGCCCCTTACACGCCCGAAACTGAGAACATCGTAGGGCCGAAAGTTGTTGCGGCTATGAAGCCTACGGCCTTTCTCATCAATCTTGCCCGGGGAGAGCTGATTGATGACGAAGCACTGATTAGCGCCCTGAAAGCCGGCAAGATAGCGGGCGCGGGCCTTGACGTCTACCGACAGGAGCCGCTACCGTCAGACCATCCATTCTGGGGCATGAAGAATGTGATGGTAATTCCCCATATGGGCGGGCCAAGTGACGTCTATGTCGAGCAGGCCATGGCGGTGATCGGGGAAAATCTCCGACGGTACCTCAGTGGAGAACGAAAAAATCTGATAAACCTGATCGAACGGTAGAGTCCTGCTCGTAGGGACACCCTGCCGCCGGTGAAGAGCTCGGCAAATATTTCCTACCAGCCGAGATGCAACATGTAAATCCCGCCACGTTTCTGTCGCTTTTTTTCGGGTGCAGAATTGTATAAGGGCTAAAACATCCTGTTTCCGTAACAATAGCGTGGTTGGCACAAAAATTGCTCGAAAATGGCGTGAGCTCGGGCGCCCCATTGTTGCCCGGGCGAGAAAACCAGGAGGTGACAGCGATGGCAGAGCAGCAGGAAGTACTTTCGCTCCTCGACCAGTACCCCTCGGAAAGTGCGTACCAGGCACTCCACTGGGAAGGCAGCATGGCTGACTACCTGGAGATCGTGAGTGCTCATCCCGAGGTCTTAAGGGACGCATTCCAGCGGATCTACGATCTGATAACTTCATACGGCACTGAAGAGTACTACGAGAACAAGGAGAAGCTGACCCGCTACAAGTTTTTCGCCGATCCTGATAATGGAGGGGCTGATGCGGTTTTCGGCCTCGAGACACCCCTGATGCGCCTCGTCAATATTTTCAAGTCGGCATCCAAGCACTATGGCACGGAACGGCGCATCCTTTTGCTCCACGGCCCGGTGGGGTCAGCCAAGAGCACCGTCGTCCGCCTCTTGAAAAAAGGTCTTGAAGCGTACTCTCAGAAACCTGAAGGCGCAATGTACACGTTTTCCTGGCACTTCAATGATCCTGACAGGGGGGAGGTTGCCGAACCCTGCCCCATGCACGAGGAGCCTCTCCACCTCTTGCCACGGGCTGTTCGGGCTGATTTGCTCAACCGGCTATCGATGCGTTTTAACGGGAGCCTCAAAAACATGCTCGATGCGGATCTCTGTCCTTCGTGCCGTTTCTACTACCGGAACTTCATGCAGAAGTACCAGGGAAACCTAAAGAAGGTGTTCGAGCACGTCAAAGTCCGCCGTCTCATCCTTTCGGAGCAGGATCGCATCGGTATTGGCACCTTCCAGCCGAAGGATGAGAAGAATCAGGATTCCACCGAGCTGACCGGTGACATCAATTACAGAAAGATAGCTGTCTACGGCTCGGATTCTGATCCTCGTGCCTTCAATTTCGACGGTGAGTTCAACGTCGCAAACCGTGGGCTCGTGGAGTTCGTCGAAGTGCTCAAACTGGATGTGGCCTTCCTCTACGACCTGCTCTGTGCTTCTCAAGAACACATGATCAAACCGAAGAAATTTCCGCAGACGCGGATCGACGAGGTAATTATCGGCCACACGAACGAGCCGGAGTACCGTAAATTACAGAATAACGAGTTCATGGAAGCCCTTCGGGACCGCACGGTGAAGATCGACGTACCGTACATCACGAGGCTTTCTGACGAAGTGAAGATTTACGAAAAGGATTACCGCCCCGACCTGGTGCAGGGCAAGCACATCGCTCCCCACACCCTGGAAATGGCCGCCATGTGGGCGGTTCTCACGCGCCTCAAGGAGCCGAAAAAGGCCAACCTGACCCTGCTCCAAAAGCTGAAGCTTTATAATGGAAAGACTCTTCCCGGCTTCACCGAGGAAAACATCAAGGAGCTGAAGGATGAAGCAGACCGGGAAGGCATGGAAGGTATTTCGCCCCGGTACATCCAGGACAAGATCTCGAATGCGCTGGTCTCCGAAGAGGCTGGCGGCTGTGTCAACCCGTTCATGGTCCTCAACGAGCTGGAGGCCGGTCTCGACCACCACAGCCTGATCACGGTCAGTGAGCAGAAAAAGCGGTTCAAAGAGCTCATGAGCATCATCAAGGATGAATACGCGGAGACCACCAAGAACGAGGTCCAGCGAGCGATCTGCGCTGACGAGGAGGCCATCAAGCGGCTCTGCTCCAACTATATTGACAACGTCAAGGCGTACACGCAGAAGGAAAGGGTGAAGAATAAGTATACGGGAGAAGCAGAAGAGCCTAACGAAAAACTGATGCGCTCTGTCGAAGAGAAGATCGAAATACCGGAGAGCCGGAAAGACGATTTCCGCCGGGAGATTATGAACTACATCGGTGCGCTTGCCCTTGACGGCAAGACCTTTGACTACACGACCAACGAAAGGCTCCACCGCGCACTGGAACTCAAACTCTTTGAGGACCAGAAAGACACCATCAAGCTGACCAGTCTTGTCTCTAACGTGGTGGACAAAGAAACGCAGGAGAAGATCGATGTAGTTAAACATCGCCTGATAACAAACTATGGGTACTGCGACGTCTGCGCCACAGATGTGCTCCACTTTGTTGCCTCGATATTCGCTCGCGGTGATTTGAAGGAGACGACTTGACGGAGCCGGGATGGGAGCTGTATACGCGGCAAAACGCATAGAGCGTGATCGGGCCCGGTTTAAGAAGATAGTCCGCGGGGCCATTCGGTCGGGCATACGCAAATATATTACCCACGGAGAACTAATAGGCAAGCAGGGAAAACATGTTGTGTCGATCCCTCTGCCTCAGTTGGAAATACCGCGGTTTCGTTTCGGTCAAAACGGCAGAGGCGTAGGCCAGGGTGACGGCAACCCTGGAGAGACGGTGGCCATCGACCCGAATGGAGACGGTCAGGGGAAGGCCGGAAGCGAACCGGGTGAGCACATACTCGAGGTGGAGGTCAGCCTCGAAGAACTGATAGAAATGCTCAGCGAAGACCTTGCCCTGCCCCGCATTGAACCAAAGGGTAAGAAGAACATTGTCACCGAGAAGGAGAAATACACCGGCATCGCAATCAGGGGACCGGAGTCTCTTCGGCACTTCAAGCGTACCTTCCGCCAGGCCCTCCGGAGGCAGTTGATCTCGGGCACCTACGAGCCGGCAGACCCGCGCGTATGGCCGTTCAAGGAGGACAAGCGGTACCGCTCCTGGAAGACGACCATCGAGCGTGATTCGAATGCGGTACTCATTTACATGATGGATGTCTCCGGCAGTATGGGTGATGACCAGAAAGATTGGGTAAGGCTTACTTCGTTCTGGATCGACACGTGGCTCACTGCCCACTACAAGGGGGTGGAGCGACGTTTCATCATCCACGACGCGGCGGCAAGAGAGGTCGACCGGGAGACTTTCTTCCACACCCGCGAAAATGGCGGTACCCGGATCTCTACGGCGTATGAACTCTGCCTTAAGCTGATACACGAATCGTTTCCACCCAGGGATTATAACATCTACCCTTTTCATTTCTCAGACGGAGAAAATTGGCAGGATGATGATACAAAGGCGTTTGAGCTTCTGGGCAAGATCGTGGAGGTCTCAAACATTTTCTGCTATGGTCAGGTGGAGGGTACCTATGGCTCCGGCACATTCCTTCAGCGGATCATGGAAACGCACAAGGGAGACGAGAAAGTGCTGACCGCCACCATCAAAGGGAAAGAAGATGTCTACGACGCGCTCAAAGCATTCCTCGGCACAGGCCGGTAAGGAGGAGCGAGAGCATGCTCAAGTACACCGCAGCCACTAAGTTCCCGACGGAGCTGAAGGAGATGAAATACGAGATTGAGGAGTATGCCCAGGGCTATGGCCTCTCTTTCTTCCCCGTGATCTTCGAGGTGCTTGATTACCTCGAGATGAACGAAGTTGCCGCGTATGGTGGATTTCCTCACCGTTATTCTCACTGGGGTTTTGGCATGCAGTATGAGCAACTTACAAAGAGCTATGCCTACGGACTTTCAAAGATTTACGAGATGGTGATCAATAACGATCCATGTTACGCCTACCTGCTCAGATGCAACAATCTGGCTGACCAGAAGCTCGTGATGGCCCACGTTTACGCCCACTGTGACTTTTTCAAGAATAACCTCTATTTCGACTACACAAACCGCAAGATGATTGACGAGATGGCGAACCACGCCACGCGCGTTGGCCGCTACGTCGATCGCTTCGGGCATGAGGCAGTCGAGGCTTTCATCGACTGCTGCCTGTCTCTGGAGAACCTTATCGATCCGCATGCTCCCTTTATGAAGCGGCACTATGATGGGCACGAACCATCCCGATGGATATACCCCGTGCCTCCATCTTCCGATACGACCGCAGGTCCTGGCACCGGCCCTTCACATCACTGCTCAAGCCACCAGGGTCAGTCGGGCTGCGGGAGCTGCAGCGGGAACGGTGGTGGAGAGATTGACCTATTCGGTGATGAGGAGGATGAGCGGATTACTCCGCGCCGGCTCCGCAGCAAGGGCTATATGGACTCATACGTCAACCCGCCCGATTTCCTCAGGGCGCGCGCTGAGGAGCTAAAGGCGAAGGTGCGCGACAAGAAGCGCTTTCCTGAGACACCCGAAGCAGACATACTCCTCTTTTTGATCGAGAATGCGCCCCTCAAGAACTGGCAGCGGGACGTCCTGTCGCTGATAAGGGAGGAGGCTTACTACTTCCTGCCCCAGGCGCAAACAAAGATAATGAACGAGGGCTGGGCCACCTACTGGCACTCACACATCATGACGGAAAAGGTACTGAAGGACGAAGAAGTGATTGACTATGCCGACCATCATTCCGGTACGCTTGGAGGCTCGCGGCTGCGGCTCAACCCTTACAAGCTCGGTGTCGAACTCTTTCGGGACATCGAAGACCGCTGGAACAAAGGTCGCTTCGGCAAGGAGTATGACGAATGCGACGACCTGGTGGCCCGGGAAAAATGGGATAGAAAACTCGGCCTGGGCCGGGAGAAGATCTTTGAAGTGCGTAGACTTTACAACGACCTGACCTTTCTTGACACCTTCCTGACAGAGGACTTCTGCCGGAGGCAGAAACTTTTTGTCTATGGCAGAAATGAGCAAAAAGAGACATGGGTGATCGAGAGCAGAGATTTCGCCAGGATCAAGGAGGCCCTCCTCGCCAGCCTGACGAATATTGGTCATCCGCTCATCCGGGTCGTCGACGGGAATTTCGGCAATCGAGGCGAGCTCCTTCTTCAGCACCTGCATGAAGGACGTGACCTCAAGTTTGACTTTGCCAAGGAAACGCTCGCCTGCCTCTACCGCCTCTGGAAACGACCGGTCCATCTCGATACCTGCACAGAGGGGGGAAAGGAACGTCTGACATATGACGGCACGTGCCACACGGAGATACGACTTAATTAAGGTAATCAGCCCTTCTGTCGATAACAGAAGCAAAGGGGAGAATTATGATCACAAAAACAAACATTATCGATGACCTTCCGCAAGGCCCTTACGACGAGAGCTCAGTCTTTGAGTGGACGGTGGACGAGATGAGTGTAAAACTGAGCCTGGCCGACCTCGATCGTCTTGGCTGTCTGTTTGAGAGAGCAGAACTAAAGCCCCACGCGGGCGTGCAAATGAATGTTGACCCGACTGGCCTCGGGAAAAAGTTAAGCTATCTCGGGGAGACACTCGCGATAATCGAAGAGGACAAGGAGGGAGGAAGGACGGTGCTCCGAAGTAGCCCACCTTCAGCGGATGACACGTACACCTACTTCTTCGAACTAGTGCTCGACCGGAACGAAGGTCTATCCCTGGTGAGGCATGCCTATGACCGCGTCGGCAGGGAACGGAAAATGATCCCCACGCCTCTAACAACGCATGCTCTCGGGCGGCTGATTGACGATCTAAAAAACCTGGCTTCAGGCAACTGAGTCACACCGCAAACGTACGAGCCATAAGCAATACCGCCTGCCTCACAGTTCACCCGGACTGGCTATAATATTTTGTCCGTCAGAGTTAAGATGGCGCGTCCCCTCTTTACTCGCCCTCCGCAATAGTTAAAGCAGGTTTGATTTTAGTTTCTATCGCCGGTGTCTGCTTCACTATCTTCCATTTGAGCCATAATTTTCCGGTGGCAATGACCCCCACAGCGAAAGAAGCCTGCACGACATATGCGGTCCATTGATCCGGGTGTACAAGATTGTGAATCCAGGGATCCGTAATAATCATCTCTCCCGCTACCCTGCCGAGGACGAGGGCGCCGAGGTACACAATGACCGGGTATTTGTCCATGAGCATCGATAGGAGGTTAGCCGTGAACACCACAAAGGGGATAGATAGCCCCAGACCGAAGATGAGCAAGGCTATATTCCCTTTGGAGGCGCCGGCGACTGCAAGAATGTTGTCAACGCTCATCACCAGGTCGGCAATCATCACCGTCACCACCGCCTGCCCTAAGGTTCTTGCCTGCCTCCGGAATTTATCCTCAGGTGCGCCCTCCACGAAGAGTTTCACAGCGATCCACGCGATCAGAACACCGCCCAAAAACTTAACCAGGCTGATGCTGAGCAGTTGTGCGGCTACAAATGTGAGGCCGACCCTCAGTATGACAGCCCCCGCCGCCCCAAGCGTGATACCTCGTTTCCGCTGTTTGGGCGCGAGGGAGCGAACAGCCATGGCAATGACCACAGCATTGTCGCCAGCCAATATAAGATCGATGAGGATTATGCTCAAGAAGCCGACAACAAACTCCCACGAAAGACTAATATTTCCGAATGATTGTGAGTGCACCTGTCACCTCCGCTGATGTGTGGAAAGGAAACGCTGATCATTCCGTTTACACGCCACCCAAAAAAACGAGTCGAATCAACCCATTCCCCTTCGGTTAACAATGTACAAGCATTTCGACCTTGATTGCTTGTGATCATTGTGAATAAATGGCTAATTGTATAGCTGATTAGTAAGGTAATGTCAAGAACAATATTTATCTAGTCAAGAATTAATCTTTTTTGGTAACCCGTGTACGAAAGACAGCAGGCATGACGGATATCTTCTGAAAGGCATAAGGATTGTTCAACATGCGTTTCGCCTTGATCCGCTCTTCGGGCCACGCGATTGCATCTTTAGCGGATCGGTATTAGTTTGCACTATAGTCCTTGTCCGGGTTGCGTCAGGGCGAGGAAGAAGACATGGGAAGGTGGTGATTAGCGTGGTCGAAGAGAACTATATATGCAGGAAGTGCGGTTGGGAGTTTAAGGCGATTCCGGAAGAGGAAGAACCTCCTGAATGCCCGGAATGCTCAAGCGACGAGATTGAAAAATTAGAGCTTGCCACCTTCGGGCACACGACCGAGCATAAATGAAATAGCGTGGCTGGGGGATATTTTTCTTAATTGTCCATGCGCGCGCTGTGATCCGGAGCCGCAGGCAGCGTTCGGCTTGTAAAGACGAGAAAGCTTGGGGGGGATTTCCGAGATCGGATCGGGTTATTTCTCTGCTGTGATCAGTGAGCGCTCGATTTTGGCGTCGATTAGGAGGGCACCTTTTCCCTGCTCAAGAACCACGAGGGGATTGATGTCCACATTGATGATTTCCGGATGTTCAAACAGAAGGTCAGAAACGCGCAGAAGAGCGTCCACGAGGGCTTTCTTGTCGAGGGGAGGGCTTCCCCGGTAACCGTGCAGAATCTTAGAACCCTTTACCTCGTTGATCATTTCCAAGGCGAGCCTCTCGTTGAGCGGGGCCACACGAAGTGCAACGTCGTCAAAAAGTTCCGCGAATATCCCGCCCATGCCAAAGAGGACGACAGGCCCGAACTGCGGGTCTCGTCTTGCTCCGAGGATAATCTCACAGCCCTGGACCATCTGCTGAACAATATACTGGTCAGCCTTCATGTACTTGAAGGCATGCTCCAAGGAAGCATCGTCGCGCAAGTTAAGCCTCACTCCTTCCTTCTCGGTCTTGTGCAACGTGATCGGAAAGGCAATTTTCAAAGCCACCGGGTAGCCTATTTTGGCAGCTCCTTCCAAGGCTTCTTCAAGCTGTGAAACGACAACGTAGTCTGCCACGGAAAGACCGGAGGCTTTGAGCAAAGCAAGAGTCTCATCCACAGGCATGATCTCCGAGCCCATTACTGAATCCCTCATTTTCTGCGGTACGTACTTCAGGTTAGGTTGAGAGATGCTCTTTTTCTGCTGGTTCTCGAAGTGGCGCACTGAAAAGGCCAAGGCGCGTAAAGCCTGATCCGCATCCTCGAATAGAGGGAAGTATGGTTCGGGATCAAACGTGAGCAGATCCTTTCTTCCCGGTAGCAGACAAATCACTACCGGCTTTTGGTAAGTGCGTGTCAAGTCAGCCACGGATCGAATCAAGGCCTCAGTAAGTACTTTTTCCTCATCAGGGAAATAATGGAAGACAAGGATACCATCGACTCCCTCGTCTTTCAGCGATAATTCGATCATCTTCTCGTAGGATTGAACATCAAAGACGTCCCCCAAGTCCACGGGGTTAGTCGGCCTGATAACACCTGCCTTCACTTTTTGGCTGACAAACTCGGCCAGTGACGGGGGAAGTTGGGCCAGGCTGAACCCATGGGCGTGAGCAGCGTCCGCCAATAATACGGCCTGTCCTCCCGAGCGGGAGATGAGCATGAGATTTCGTCCTTCCAGGAGTGGAAGAGTAAAGACGTTCAGGAGTCCAACCATTTCACTCAGACTTTGCACACCATGCATGCCGCACTGCTTGATGGCGGCGTCAAACACGCGCTCATCGCCTGCCAGGGCCGCTGTATGGAATTTGGCTACCTGTTGGCTTGCGGGGCTTCTGTTGCCTTTAAGCACGATTATCGGTTTTTCACATGAGCCGGCCAGTTCCATCAACCGGCGCCCATTTGCGACGCTCTCCAGGTAAAGCCCGATGCTGCGGGTTGTCGGGTCAGCAATGAGAAATTCCAGAAAATCATTCTCGTCGAGCATCAATTTGTTCCCGATGCTAAGGAGCTTGTTACATCGGAGCTTCTCGTAACGGCATCGCTTCAGAAAGTCATGCACGAGACCGCCGCTTTGAGAGATGAAGGAAACGTCCCCCTTTGCCATATCGTATGGGTCAACAGGATAGAAAGGGAGCGCCAAACCGTTTTCGGTATTAATGATGCCAACACAGTTCGGTCCCATGAAGGTAATGTTCCATTTCTTCGCTACTTCCAGGATCTTCGACTCCAGTTCTTCCCGCTCCTCGCGGAACTCTGAAAAACCACCCGTTTCGATCACCGCATACCGTACACCCTTTCTTCCGCACGCGTCCAGAGTCTCCGGTATGGTTTCCGCAGGGGTGAGGAAAACAGCGAGGTCGGGGACTCCGTCGATCGTCTCGATGCTCTCAAATATCCGTCTGCCGTTCAACTGCCCGACACGCCTGCCGACACAATAAATTCTTCCGGTGAACCAGTTACCTTCGAGATTCTCGACTATGTGTCTCGCGAGATTAGCAGGGGAATCTGGGTGAGTGGCGCAGGGGAACTTCCCCCCTGCGCTCTCTCAGAACCCGGCGTGAGCCTCTCGGCTCACCGGGCTCCCATCATCCAGCCGTCGGTCGT
>Ga0209039_10002789_pt1 | contig 14377 bp, 10 predicted proteins | sample BogFormECP12_OM1_FD_188238 | JGI IMG/M metagenome (GOLD analysis project Ga0209039, IMG submission 188238) | Bog forest soil microbial communities from Calvert Island, British Columbia, Canada - ECP12_OM1 (SPAdes) (version 2) | ecosystem: Environmental > Aquatic > Freshwater > Wetlands > Bog ... | reverse complement strand
GTGACGATGGGGCGGGCTTCTCGACTTTCTCCACTAGCGCGAACAGATCGTTAATCAGCGTTCCCGTATACATCCAAACACTCTGCTCGGAGAGCTAGTGGGACGGATTCAGAACTCCGGAGGGCGGCCGAGAGAGAAGCACCGCCCTCCGGTCCCAGGGGGGAGTTCAAACCGCCAGCGCCTCCAGCGCCTCGCGGTCGCGGATTACCAAAGTCGGTCCTTCCAAGTGAATCAAGCGTCTTCTCCGCAATTCGCTCAACAGCCGGGTCACAGTCTCGCGGGAGGAGCCGATGCGCTGGGCCATCTCTTCGTGGGTCATGAAGGAATGGACACGAGATGGGCTAGCCCCAAGGTCCTGGGCTTGCGATTGCGACAACAGAAGCCTGGCCAGCTTGCCTGCCGAGGAACGGGTGAGTACCAGGTCGTGGATGTCGCGATACGCCGAGTGATAGTCGCGGCTCAGACTTTGGGCGGCGCGCAGGCTGACTTCGCTGCGATCCTGCATCAGTTCCAGAAGGTGCCCGCGGTCCACGAAGTTCAACTGGCAGGGGGTGGCGGTTTCGGCGGTGGTCTCATAACATGCGCCTGAAACCGCGGCGCTGAGGCCAAGGGCTTCGCCAGCTTCCGCAGTTTTCAGGATGAGAACCTTGCCTTCGCGCGAGGTGGTGGAAAGGTTCACTCTGCCGGAGCAGAGGATGAACATCCCGCGCGGACTCTGCCCCTCCACATACAAGATGGCTCCAGCCGGCAAGGTGCTCTTGTGGCTGATCTGGTTCAAAGACAGCAGGACCGGTTGCGAGAAGCCGCAAAAGAAGTCGGAGCGCGTGTCGCAACATTCCGTACAGTCTTCGATGATGTTCAGTCCGTAGGGGGCCTTCATATCCGTTTCTCCGTCGGAACCTCGCTTCGGCCTGGCGGGGCACATTGGGGTAGCGGCCATCCCGATTCCGCCCAAATCATGGGAACTGGATAGCAAGGCGAGAGCGTGGGCGCGGGTCTCGCTGTGCGTACTCTGAGCCGCCGAGATCAGTTCCCACCCGGCGCTCGGTTCTCCCCGCTGTTCCCACTCCACATGGCAAGCAAACAGGTAAAGGGGGTCGATTTCGGACGGCTGAACTTCGGCAGCCGGAGGAGGGTCGGCCTCAACCCTAGCCGCTGCGTCCAGCATGTCATGGCTTGGGGAAGCTACCCATTCCGGTGGTGGATGGACCTGATCGCCAACCGGCCGACAACGCCGAGGCTTGGGCACCGGCGCCGGCAGGCAAGGAGCGCGGGAAACAACACCGGAGCCTAAACTTTGCCGCTTGCTGATTGCGAACACGTCTACACCTCATCGGGCCCGCAACAGGCAGGACCACGATTTTCTTTCGGGGGAAGGCTTGCGAACGATCATCGCGATTGGCAGGACCCGAGACCGGCCAGAGGCGAAGCAGCAGATGCTTATGCACGCCGGGTTCCGAAATGGCGATGGAGGAGAGAAGCGGGAACTTCCCCGTTTGGAACGGGTTTCGAAACAGAACCAGCCTCACTTGTTTCCGAACTACTGCCGAAAATTCGGCAAGCTGCCGATTAGCAGTCAATACGCTAGGGGCGGGACTTCGCTGCTTCGCAGGGGGCGGCTAGCGCTTCGGATCGGAATACTCCTGCCGTGTGATCTTCAGGCGCTGCATCTTCGATTGCAGTGTGGTGCGTTTCAAGCCCAGGCGGCGCGCGGCGCCGTTCGGTCCCGACAATACGCCTTTGGTTTCGCGCAGCACGCGGATGATATGTTCCCGCTCCGCCGTGTCGAGCGTGTGGTTCGGCTCAAGAGCGTGAAGCGGTTTCTGGGCATGCAGTTCCGAAAGGGGAACCCGCAGGGCCCTGCCTTCGCTGAGAATAACGGATCGTTCCATCAGGTTCTCGAGTTCGCGTATGTTGCCCGGCCAGGACCATTCCACTAAAGCCTGCATCGTCTCTTTGGGAACCGTTTCGAAGTGGCGATCCATGAGAGAAGCAAACTTGCGGACGAAGTAGCGAACGAGCAAGGGGATATCGTCGCGCCGCTCGCGCAGCGGTGGGACGCGAATGGGAAACACATTGAGCCGGTAAAAGAGGTCATTACGAAAGTGGTGCTCGGCCACGCTGCGGGCCAAATCGCGGTTGGTGGCCGCGATCAGACGCAGGTTCACCTTGATGGTGCGTGTGCTGCCGAGACGCTCGAACTCCTGGTCCTGGAGTACGCGCAAGAGCTTGGGCTGCAGCTCGAGCGGGATTTCACCGACCTCGTCGAGGAATAAGGTGCCGCCATTAGCCAGTTCCATGCGTCCGATCTTGCGGGCGACGGCAGTGGTGAAGGCTCCCTTCTCGTGGCCGAACAACTCGCTCTCCAGCAAACCCGTGGGAATGGCGGCACAGTTGACCTTAATGAAGCTCTGTGCCTGCCGGCGGCTCAACTGATGGATGGCGCGGGCGACGAGTTCTTTTCCGGTTCCGGTTTCTCCCAGAATCAGGACCGTGGCGGTACTGGCGGCGACAATGGACACTTGATCGAGCACCTGCTTGAGAGCGGGACTCTCGCCCACGATTTCTGCGAGGAGACCATAAGGGCGAGTCTCGCCTTCCAGATACCCTCTCTCTTCGCCCAACCGTTGTTGCAGGGTGCTGATTTCGGCGGCAGCGCGCTGGTTCTCGATGACAACAGCAAGCAGGGCGGCGACCTGGTTGAGCAGCGTCAGATCGTCGGGCTGAAACGCATCTTTGCGCGTGCTGCCGAGGACCAGGACGCCGAGCGGGCCCTTCGGCCGGAGAAGTGGAACGCAGCACAGGGATGACAGGCCTTCCGCCAGAAACTTTTCTGCAATCTCGGCTGCGAAGCCCTGCAGCTGTTCCCTGGAAAAGATCAAAGCGCCGCGCTGTTGCAGGCTCCGGCCACCGGGACTGTTATCCGCGCTGATGGGAACGGCTGTCAGCAGCCCTTTGCTAAGAGGAAAATCTTCCGCCTGCCGAACCAGAAGTCCGCTGCTGGCGTCATGCAACTCGAATCCGGCATATTCGTGATGCAGAACGCGGCGAAGGCGGGCCGAAATCGCAGGGAAAACCTCCTGCACCTTCCAGTTTGAGACCAGAATGTTGCTGACATCCAACAGCGCCTGCAGGCGGTTCATCTCGCCCCGCGCTTGGTCGCGCAGGCGGCGATTGGATTCTTCCAGCTTCTTCTGTTCCGTCGTCTCGACCACGATGACCCCGATGTGGGTCACAGTTCCGCCTGCATCTTTGATGGGAAGGTGGTGCCCGATCCAGTGGTCGGCCTCGTGTCGAGCGGCAAACATTCCAGAGGTCTCGAAGTTGAGGACTGGCTCTCCGGTGGAGAGCACCCGCTGCAGCTGAGGCTCAATGAGGGTGGCAGCGTCTCCAAGAACTTGGCGTACGGTTTTGCCGAGGCTGTCGGCAACCGGGAGGCCGTTGATTTCCGCAAGCCTCTGGTTGATGGCGAGAATGCGAAGCTCCGCGTCCAGGATGCAGACGCCCACGGCAGAAGAGCTGAAATATGCAGCCAGCAGCTTCTCCGGGTTGGAGAGCGCCTCAGAGCCAGCGGGCGGAATCGAGTTGTCCACACCGCTGGAGTCATTCGCCATGACAAGGCCTCGGGCGGCGGAACTGGATTGCCAGTTCCAATCGCCCGGCGCAGCCATTTGCTGGAAGCGAGGGTGAGGAAGTGAATCTGATGGAATGACAACCGATAGGCGCGTGCGAGCGCCGAAGCCGAGTGCGGAAGTGACCGCCTGCCCTGCAGCAGGGAAACAAAACCACGGCCGCACCTGCAACTGAGGTGGGTCGCAACAACGTGGTTTTCAAGCGTGGCGCGCTTGCGGCGTACACGATAGTATCTTGCCGCCCCTCAAGACGGACCTATCCGTTCAGCCAGAAATTGGCCACATTATATGCAGGGAGTCAAGCAGCTAGAGCTTCCTTTGGATTTCTGTTCGGATTTCGTAACAAGGCGGCAGACATCTTCTGGACCGAGCGGCCGTTCGGTAACGGACTCGCGAGCCGCTTCGAGGGACGGGCCGGGGAAGACTATAATTCTGACGTGGCCCGAGGGTGGGAAAGCAAGTCTGTGGAGGCGCAGCAGGCCGAAGCTGAGGAGAAACAGGCGCGGACTCGGCCTCCCGTTACGCCTAAAGAGGCCGCACGGTGCCGGGAAAAAGAGAATCTGCGGCTTGCCCGCCAGAGGGTGCTGCAGCAGATGGCAGCGAGCCCGAATCCACGGCACCGCAAGTTGATGCAAGACTCCCTCGCCGATCTGGATCAGAAGCTGAAAAAGCTGACCTCGGACCTCGGACCTCAGACCTCACACCCAAGACCTGAGGTCTGAGGTCCGAAGTCCGAGGTCTGACGTCTGACGCCTGACGCCTGACGTATAATGATGGCTTTATGACAGCCTACGTCTACGTTTCTCTCAAGAAGACTGTTCTTGACCCCCAAGGCAAGACGATCCAGGGCGCATTGAAGAAGATGGGATACAAAGGTCTGGAGAGCGTTCGCCAGGGTAAGTATTTCGAGATCACGCTGGACCAGGGCATCTCGCGTGAAGATGCCCAAGCCGAGGTCGAGCGGATCGCCCGCGAAGTGCTGACCAACCCCGTGATCGAAGAGTTCCGATTCTCCCTCGCGGAATAGGAATCGAAGGAAATTTCCCCCCTGAGGCTTTCCTATGTGTGGCATCGTCGGCTATGTCGGTAAGAAGAGTGTCGTTCCCATCATCCTCGAGGGACTGCGGCGGCTGGAGTATCGCGGCTACGATTCGGCGGGAATCGCGGTAGCCGGTAGCGCGGACGGACTTCAGGTGCGCCGGGCCGAGGGCAAGCTGCGCAATCTGGAGGAGGCCATCCGGCTGAAGCCGCTCGACGGTACCTATGGTATCGGGCACACGCGCTGGGCCACCCACGGACGCCCCACCGAAGAAAATGCCCATCCGCACCGCGACTGTACGGGCAGAGTTGTGGTCGTACACAACGGGATTGTCGAGAACTACCTCAGCCTGAAGAAGAACCTGATCGCGGAAGGTCATAGGTTTACCACTGAGACCGACACCGAGATCATCGCGCACCTGGTGGAGAAATATTCCGTGGACCCGGCAACCGGCCGCCATCAATCGCTGGAAGAAGCAGTGCGGCAGGCGGTCAAGCAGCTCAGCGGCGTGTTTGCGCTGGCCGTGATCTCAACCCAGGATCCCAACAAGATCGTGGCCGCGCGCAACGGACCACCGGCGGTAATCGGCTTGGGCAACGACGAATATTTTGTGGCCTCGGACGTGCCCGCCATCCTCTATCACACCCGTGACATCTTCTTTCTGGCGGATGGCGATCTGGCGGTGGTGACCCCGGACGGCGTGCAACTCTCCGATTTTGACGGAAAGCCCATTCAGCGCCAGGTGCAGCATGTGACCTGGGATCCGATCATGGCGGAAAAAGGCGGTTTCAAGCACTTCATGCTCAAAGAGATTTACGAGCAGCCGCGTGCCGTGCGCGATACCACGCTGGGCCGTGTTTCGCAGGACACGGGGCACATTTTCCTCGACGAGATGGAAATCAGCGAGGCGGAGTTCCGCGCCGCCACCAAGATCAACATCATCGCCTGCGGGACGAGCTGGCACGCCGGGCTGGCGGGCAAGTTCATGATTGAGGGGCTGGCCCGTATTCCGGCCGAGGTTGACTACGCCAGCGAGTGGCGCTACCGCAATCCGCTGGTTGATCCGGGCACGATTACGCTGGTGATTTCGCAGTCGGGAGAAACGGCAGACACGATCGCCGCCCAGCGCGAAGCGAAGTCGCGGGGATCGAAGACGCTGGCCATCTGCAACGTGGTCGGTTCCATGATCACCCGCGAGGCGGCGGGAACGATTTACACCCACGCCGGGCCGGAAATCGGCGTGGCTTCGACCAAAGCCTTTACTGCACAGCTCACCGCTTTGCACATCTTCGCCCTGTATATGGCGCAGGTCCGCGGCGTGATGACGGGCGATCAAGCTCGCGCCGCAATGCAGGAACTGATGCGCATCCCAGCAAAACTGGAACAGATTCTTACTCACGATGAAGCCTGCGACGAGTTGGCCAAGCATTATCAGAAGGTGCACGATTTTCTGTTTCTGGGACGGGGAATTCACTATCCCATCGCGCTCGAAGGGGCGCTCAAACTGAAAGAGATTTCCTACATTCACGCCGAAGGATATCCGGCGGGCGAGATGAAGCACGGGCCCAACGCGCTGATTGATGAGAACCTCCCGGTGGTGATCATTGCCACCCGGGATGGAAATAGTCAGGGATCCGTGCTTCGCTACGAAAAAACGATTTCGAACTTGAAAGAAGTTAAGGCCCGGTCGGGCGTGGTGATCGCACTGGCTACCGAGGGCGACGAAGAGATTAAGGAAGCCGCCGATCACGTCCTGTACGTTCCGGACGCGCCGGAAGAATTGTCGCCGATCCTGGAGATCGTCCCTCTACAGTTGCTCGCCTATCACATCGCGGTGCGGCGCGGCTGCGATGTGGATCAGCCAAGAAATTTGGCGAAGTCGGTGACGGTGGAATAATCAGCCGCCACTCTTTCCATACCCTGCCGCCTCGACGTCGGTATGGCAAAAGTCATCCCCCTTGAACAGTAAGGGCTCATCCAGTTCTTTGGCCAGCGCGTACGCGAAACAATCCCCAAAATTCAGCCCTGCCTTGTGCCTGCCCTTGCCGAAATCGCGGTAGGCCTGCCGCGCAATTTCCGCCTGCCTGGGAGTCACGGTTTCTATTCGCATGTGGACATCGCGGAGCAGATCGTCGAACCGTCGGCTTAAAACAGGATTCCGATTGCCGTCGGTCACAATTGCGGATTCGACCCACGTAACTGCTGACACGCGGCGGATTGGCGCTCGTCGCAAGGCAGCGGCTAGCTCGTTGGCGTCGGGTTCGTTCCGCAGGATCGCAATGATCACCGATGAATCCACGATCATTTCGGCAATCCTTTTTCGTCGTACAACAAATCTCCGTGATCGATCGAGCGATAGGGTTCCTTCCACAGCGGGCCGCACTCTTTCGCGATCTTCATGACGCGCTCCGCCATACCCTCTTTCGAGTTGCCGCGCACGCGCTCTAAACGCTCCCGAATAGCCTCACTGACGGCGGCGGTCATGCTTTCTCCCGTAAGGCTCGCCAGTTCCCGCGCCAGCCGGTGAGCTTCCTCGTCCTTTATGTTCAAGCTCATGTTCTACCTCTCTACCACACATATCTACCATTCTACCACGAAAGAATCTCGCGTCAATCAGCATGACGGTTATTCATGGGAGAAGCCCTTTTAGCACGCTGCGGACCCGCCACAGCGCTGTGCAGAGCGCGGCGCATGCGGCGACCCACACCGCGAACGCCGCATCCACGACCCAGCCTGGCGCCGCTCCCACCCGCCGCAGCAGGAACGGCAGAAAATTCCACGTCGTGATATGGACGTAATCCCACTGGTCCCAAGTCATGGCATCGGTGTTCAGTCCCCAGGCCTCCATCTTGCCAAGGGCGAACGCCGCAATGTTCTTAAAGCGCAGTGCGATCACGAACGTGGGATGGCCGAACGTCTCCATCTGGTAAATCTCGAGCGGGAGCCAGAAGGCCAGCGATGCGATCTGAATGATGAGGCTGGCGGCAATCACGACGACACCGGCGCGCCAAATCCACGGGCTGAAATTCGCGCGATGCCGTAACAGCAATGGAACTACCAGGAACGCGGCCAGCTCTACTGCGGTCGAAACGTAGCGGTCGCCCCAGGCAAAGTCACCGGCCCAATACGTGTAACGCGCATAAAAACTGATGTAGCCGGTTAGCAGCAAAAGCGACGTCACGGCATACGCTCGAACTTCGGCGCCCAGGCGCCTCCAGAGCAGAACCAGCAGCAAGATAGCCAGCGCGAGAAGTGGATCAAACAGGAAGATTGATTTCTCGGGCTGGAAGAGCGCCCCGAGAACACCTTCGTGGAACGGCGTGCTCCAGGGAAAATTCGCGGGCAGGCTGGGATCCTGCATGCGCTGCACTTTCGCGAAAAGCGGGACGTAAGTTCCAGTCCACGAGCCGAAACGATAGAAATTGTAAGCGCGCTCGCAGAAAACAAAGAAAGCATAGACGGGCGCGGCAATTTTGCAGTACTCAAGAAGGCGCTGCCACAGCGCGCGGCCGCGCACCTGGTCGAACCACAGCACGATGGGCACGAGGGCGCAGCCTGCCATCAGGTCGAGGCCGGTGGTCAGGCGAGTCTGCAGGTTGAGGCCGAACGCTGCGGTGCCGATGAAAAGCGCCCGCCGGCTGCCCGTGCGCAGCCATTCGTATTCAAAGGAGAATCCCACCAGGGTCAGAAGCATGATGTGGTTGTTCTCGGTCATGTTCTGCGTGTAGTGCAGACGCGTGGTGCAGGTGAGCAACGCCAACACACCGATGACGGTTTCCTTCACGCTGAAACGCAACTGGCGGAGCAGCCTAAACGCAATCAAGGCGGTCAGCACATTCAGCAGAATGTTCGTGCTGTAGCTGACCACAATGCTCCGTATGGTGGGATCGTCCTCATATTCGGAAAAGATGGACCAGTGCGCGATCCACGTGCCCACCAGGTCGGCAGGCAACATGAGCAGGGACTGTCCGATGCCAAACTGGCTGTAAATCCGCCCGCCGCGGCCCGGTATCCCGAACTCGGGATACTCTGCAGGAAGCACCTGCGGCTGCGAAGTCCACAGCCAGTGAGTCGTCTGCAAACGGTGCATGGTGTCCGAGGTGCCCAGTTCCCCGGACTGCACGACAAAGGCGAGCAGGCCCGCCGTCAGGCAGAGGAGAAAAAGAGGATCCCGAAACCACCGAGCCACGCGCAAGGTCATCGTTTGGATGGTAACAAAACCGGCGTCCGACCTCAGACCTCGGACCTCAGCCATCGGACACCAGCTCCGGCGTGATCGCCTTGCTTGAAGTTGCGGGTTGGCCGAAATCCGAGGTCCGCGGCCTGAGGTCCGTTCTTCGCATCCTCTTCTGCGGCCACCGCATCTAAACCTTGACAATGATCCACTCAAGTCCTATCATGTGCTTGATATAAAAGCACTTGATAGCAATAATCTATAGTAGGCAAAGGACTTATCAAGTTTAGGAGGAACCGTTTTATGAGCAAGATTATCGGAATTGACCTGGGGACGACCAATTCCTGCGTGGCCGTCATGGAGGGCGGTGAGCCCAAAGTGATCCCTAACGAAGAAGGAGGGCGGACTACGCCTTCCGTGGTCGGCTTCACCAAGACCGGAGAACGGCTGGTGGGGCAGGTGGCCAAGCGGCAGGCCATCACCAATCCTGAAAACACCGTGTATTCGATCAAGCGGTTTATGGGACGCCGCTTCGACGAAGTCAGCGAAGAAATGAAGATGGTCCCATTCAAAGTCGTGCAGTCGGGCGACCACGTCGCGGTGCTGGCGCAGGGCAAGGAGCATACGCCTCCGCAAATTTCGGCGCTGATCCTGCAGAAACTGAAGAAGGCAGCAGAGGACTATCTCGGCGAAAAAGTCACCGAGGCGGTCATCACCGTGCCGGCGTACTTCAACGACGCGCAGCGCCAGGCGACCAAAGACGCCGGGCAGATCGCCGGGCTCGAAGTGAAGCGCATCATCAACGAGCCGACGGCCGCGGCACTCGCCTATGGCCTCGATAAAGGCAAAGACGAGACCATCGCCGTGTACGATTTCGGCGGCGGGACGTTCGACATTTCTATCCTGGAAGTGGGCGAGGGCGTGATCGAAGTCAAGGCCACCAACGGCGACACCCACCTGGGCGGCGATAACCTCGATCAGCAACTGGTGGACTGGCTGATTGACGAGTTCAAGAAGGATGAAGGCCTCGACCTGCGCGGCAAGGGCAACGAGATGGCCCTGCAGCGTCTGCGCGATGCGGCCGAGCGCGCCAAGATCGAGCTCTCCACCACCATGGAGACCGAGATCAATCTGCCCTTCATCACGGCGGACGCGAGCGGCCCCAAGCACCTGGTCAAGAAACTGACCCGGGCCAAGCTCGAAGGCATGGTGGAAGCCATCATCCAGCGCTCGGTTGGTCCGTGCAAGCAGTGCATGAAAGACGCGGGCATCGACGCCAGCAAGATCAACGAAGTCGTCCTGGTCGGCGGACAGACCCGCATGCCTCGCATCCAGCAGCTGGTGAAGGAACTGTTCGGACGCGAAGGCCACAAGGGCGTAAATCCCGATGAAGTCGTCGCGGTGGGTGCGGCCATTCAGGGCGGCGTGCTCAAGGGCGAAGTCAAAGACCTGCTGCTGCTCGACGTGACTCCGCTGACGCTCTCGATCGAGACGCTGGGCGGCGTTTCGACCCCGATGATCCCGCGCAACACCACGATTCCGACCCGCAAGACGGAGACGTTCTCGACCGCGGCCGACAGCCAGACCTCGGTTGAAGTCCACGTGCTGCAGGGCGAGCGCCCCATGGCGGGGCAGAACCGGACGCTGGGCAAGTTCCACCTGACCGGAATTCCGCCCGCTCCGCGCGGTGTGCCGCAGATCGAAGTGACGTTCGACATCGACGCCAACGGCATCCTGAACGTGACCGCAAAAGATATGGCCACGCAGAAGGATCAGAAGATCACGATTACGTCGTCTTCCGGCCTGTCGAAGGACGAAGTCGAGCGCATGGCCAAGGAAGCCGACGCGCACTCGGCCGAGGACAAGGCGCAGCGCGAGTCGATCGAGGCCAAGAACCAGCTCGACTCGATGGTCTACAACATCGAGAAGATGCTGAAAGAGCACGGCGACAAGATTTCGGGCTCCGAGCGTGGTGACGTCGAAAACGCTCTGGCCGACGCCAAGAAGGCCCTGGAGTCGAACGACAAGGCCACTATGGACAAGGCCCGCGAAAAGCTGACCCAGGCTTCGCACAAGCTCGCCGAGCAGATGTACAAGGCGGCACAGGCGCAGCCGGGGGCGCAAGCAGGGCCGGGCGCGGGCCCGGGCCCGGCGCCGGGCGCGGGCGGCGGCGACGGTCAGGCCAAGAAGAAAGACGAAGGCGTGATCGACGCCGAGTACGTGGACGTAGAGGACAAAAAGTAAGCTTTTAGCTCTTAGCTTTTAGCTGGACCGTGTGGCGCGGGCACTCTTGCCCGCGTCACCGTTTGCAAGCTTGATACAGAAGCATGGGGGAAATCGAAGTGGATTTTCAGGTGAATGGTGAAACGTATTTTTTGAGCCTCGCCGAGGACGAGAAGCGGTGGCTCGTTTTTGTGGAAAGCGCCACGGGGACGCGGCCGATCCCGGTCTACGTCGACGTACCGGAGTCCGAGGATTTGACACTGGTGATAGATGAAGAAGAGGGGCGGAAGATCCTGAATTAAACTCGGATCACCCGTCATTCGAATTAAGATTGCGCTAAATGGCCACCACCGCTAAGAAGGACTACTACGAAATCCTCGGCGTGAAGAAGTCCGCCTCGGCCGAGGACATCCGCAAGGCGTTCCGCAAGCTGGCGCGCAAGTACCATCCCGACGTCAATCCCGGAGATAAGTCGGCCGAAGAGAAGTTCAAGGCGCTCTCCGAGGCCAACGACGTTCTCAGCGATCCTAAGAAGCGCAAGATCTACGACCAGGTCGGGTTCTACTCCGACAATATTGACCCAGCCACGGCCGAGGCTTATGCGCGCGCCGGGGGCGGAGCAGGCGCGGGGTCTCCCGGAGGATTTCCCGGCGGCTTTCCGGGCGGCGGGCAGCCGGGCGGCCAGGGCGTCCCCTTTGACTTTGGCGGGTTCGATTTTTCCGATCTAGTGGACAACGCGGGCCGCGGCCGCAAGACCAGCAGCGGGGGCAGCTTTCGCGACATTTTCGGCGGTATCTTCGGCGGAGGACGCGGAGCGTCGGTAGCTGAGGAAGGCCCCGAGGCAGGAGCCGACCTGGAATATCAGGTCAACGTACCTTTCTGGACGGCCATCCGCGGCGGCGTGATGCGGCTGAACATCTCGCGCCATGACGTTTGCTCGCAATGCCACGGGCAAGGGTTTCTCGAGTCCCCGGGCAAATGCCCCGAGTGCAACGGCACCGGCCAGATTACCCAGACCGGCGGGCGGATGAAGTTCAACGTCCAGTGCCCGCGGTGCCACGGGACGGGCAAGAATCTGGCGACCTGCCCCACCTGCCACGGCGAGGGCACCGTTACCAAGACCGAACCGCTCGAGGTTCGCATCAAGGCCGGAACGCGCGACGGGCAGCGCATCCGGGTGCCGGGCAAGGGCAACGCCGGGGCCCACGGAGGCGTGCCGGGCGATCTCTACGCGATTATCCGGACCGGGGAGCACCCCATTTTCCGGCGCGACGGCGACGACATCTATCTGACCGTTCCCGTCAGCTCCACCGAGGCTGCGCTGGGCGCCAAAATTGAGGTGCCGACCATTGACGGGCGGGCGTTGCTCAAGATTCCTCCGGGAACGCAGTCGGGCCAGAAGCTGCGGCTGCGGGAGAAAGGTGTGCCTTCGGCCACGAAGGATGACTCGCGCGGGGACGAGATCGTCGAGATCACAGTACACGTCCCCATGCCGCGCGACGAGAGGACCAAGGAACTGCTGCGCGAATTGGCCAAGCTGAACCCGGAAGACCCACGGGCGGAGTTGTGGAGTAAGGTCTGAAGCCTTTATCGCTGTCATCCTGAGCGGAGCGAAGGACCTATGCAATTTGCTTGCAGCGAGTCGCTGCCCGCAGGTTGCATAGGTCCTTCGGCCCGCAAGAAACGCGGGCCTCAGGATGACAGGGCTTGATAACTGGCAACTGACAACCGGCAACTGACAACTGAACCGACATTACCTCCGTACCACACCCCTCGCTTACAAAAATTTGCAAAAAAACTCAAAAAATTCTTGCATCTGTGGAAATTTCCCGTAATCTCTAACTGCGAACTAACTCCGCCGAAATGCCTGGGAATCGCTACCACCCGGGAGCCGCGAGCAGCAAGTCTTCATTTCGAAGACCAAGGGAGACGCGGTGGTGAGAGTGAGTCGCTTGAGGAGGAAGACATAGAAATTGGCAACAGCTAGCGCTCCGCGTCGACAATTCGAACATCCCCAACCCCTCGCCGCCGTCCCCAACCGGAAAAGATTCGTCCGCCTAACGCTCTGGCCCCTGGTCGCCGCCACCTTCTTTATGGTGTCAGGCGGAACCTATGGCACGGAAGAGATCGTGCATGGCGCCGGCTACGGACGCGCGATCCTGATTCTGCTCATCACCCCGCTGCTCTGGAGCCTGCCTACGGCCTTCATGATCGGCGAGCTTTCCAGCGCGCTGCCCTACGAAGGCGGCTACTACGCCTGGGTGCGCCGTGCCATGGGCAACTTCTGGGGATTTCAGGAAGCCTGGCTCTCGCTGGTTGCGTCCATTTTCGACATGGCGATTTATCCCACTCTCTTCGTGGCCTACCTGACCCGCATGTTCCCCTGGTTTCAGGAGAACAATCGCGGATGGTGGGTGGCGCTGGCGGTAGTCGTCGCGTGCGCGCTCCTCAATATTGCCGGGGTGAAAGTGGTATCGCTCACCTCCCTATGGCTGTTTTTGGCCCTGTCGGCGCCCTTTGTGGCGATCGTGATACTGGCGCCGTTCAAGGTCAGCGCGCTGGTCAATGCCGTGACCAAGCCCACCACTTCGACCGTGGACATTCTGGGCGGGCTGCTCATCTGCATGTGGAACTACATGGGGTGGGACAATGCCTCGACCATCGCCACCGAAGTCGAGCGTCCGCAGCGCACTTATCCGCGGGCCATGCTGGTCGCCGTCTGCATCGTCGCCGTGAGCTACATCCTGCCCTTCGCCGCCATGTGGATGACCGGCCTGAAGGCCACCGCATGGGAGACGGGCTCGTGGGCTGACATCGCGGGACTGTTGGGCGGCCCGCTGCTCCGAATCGGCGTGGTGCTCGGCGGCATGATCAGTGCCTTTGGCATGTTCAATGCGCTGGTGATGAGCTATTCGCGCCTGCCTCTGGCCATGGCGCAGGACGGAATGCTCCCCGCTGTGTTCGGCAAACTGCAGAAGAAGTCGCGGGCGCCGTGGGTTGCCATCATCGCGTTGGCCATCGGATGGGCGATGTGCCTGGGCCTGGGCTTTGCCCGGCTGGTCACGCTTGACATCCTTCTCTATGGCTTCAGCCTGGTGCTGGAGTTCATGGCGCTGGCGGTGCTGCGCTTCCGCGAACCGGACCTGCCGCGAGCTTTCCGCGTACCGGGCGGGTTGTTTGGAGCCATCGCCATCGGCATTCCTCCGGCGATTCTCCTGGCCTTCTCGGTAATCCGCAGCGAGCACGAGCAAATTCTGGGCATGAGTTCGTTTGCCTTCGGGATGATCCTGATCGCGGCGGGCTTCGTCG
>Ga0209039_10002788_pt1 | contig 14383 bp, 13 predicted proteins | sample BogFormECP12_OM1_FD_188238 | JGI IMG/M metagenome (GOLD analysis project Ga0209039, IMG submission 188238) | Bog forest soil microbial communities from Calvert Island, British Columbia, Canada - ECP12_OM1 (SPAdes) (version 2) | ecosystem: Environmental > Aquatic > Freshwater > Wetlands > Bog ... | reverse complement strand
GAAAGTCTAGGTTGCCGGCTTCGAACTCTACCCAGACATTGGCGTCCTTCTCGGGGATGAAAAAGAACCCTTGGTTGGCAGCGCCACCGTAGGGAACACAAGGCAACGCCCAGCCCGAAACAACGTCGTTTCCGAGAACGCTGGGGATTCTGAGCCGCAGCCGGCCCCGGTTCTCCGGGTCCGCATTGTCGACAACGAAGGCGGCGTGCTTGCCGTAGTAGCGCCCCTCTACCTTGTCCAGCAACCTCACCAGCAGGTCGTCTGTCATCCCAGCGCTCCCAGAAGCGACCCGCCGCCGCCGAAATCGCTGCTCGTTGGAGCCATGGCGTTGCGGCGCGCCATGAACTGCTGCGTGTAGCGATCCATGGTGAAGACGTGCTTGACGTTGGTGACGTAATAGAGCCCGCTGAAGAGCTCTCCGACGCCTTTGATCGGGACGAGTTGTTTGGTCTGCAGAACCGAGCCGTAAGTCGCTGCGTCTATCTCACCGTTCACCTGAATCAGCCATGCGGCTTCGTCAAATACGGCTTGAGCGAGGTTCTTCATCTCGGGTTCGCCGGTGGCGATGGCCTGTCTCACAAACAGACGCGCACTGGAGGAGCCCGGCGCTGTTAGCGAGGTCGCGCCGTCCCGCCCAAGCTGGCGCAACGATCCGCTGTCCACAGTCGCGTCCTGAAGCTGCTTTCCGACCGTATCGATCTGGTGCATCTCGACCGCGGTCGGCCGAAGAGCGTTGATCCTGCCCTCGAACGACACCACGTTGGTTTCTGAGCCGAAATGGACCGCAAGCACCGGCTGGGGAGGGTCAGTCAAAACCGGCTTGCGGAAGTAACCGGTCGTGTCCTTTGCAAAGCACTCAAACCCGTTCCGCCTTGCCAGGCGCTTCAAGAACTGTATGTCGGTCTCGCGCTGTATGATGGTGGAGACTGTGTCGTCGTGAGTGATCTCGGTCTCGTCCACCTGTGGTGTCAGGTCGTAATCCGAAAAGATTTCCCGCGCGATATCACTGTCGGTCTTGTTAGGCCAGTCTCTTATCTTTTCCTCGATACTCATGAGACTGGTCGGGTCCATGCCGCATATTTCCAGGAACGAATTGTTCTCGTCCGATTCGAAGTGCGGCTTGAGGTGGGTAATATATCCGGTGATCACTTTCTGGTCCTGGTCGCCGGTGTTGGCCGAGATCGTGACCTTGTTCCAGGGCTTGATGCGGTCATCGTCCAGGAAGGTCCAATGGCCCTCGTCCTGCTGACCGATGGAAACCTTGATCCGGAAAACCGTCGCCATTCGATGGTCGTCTTCCACGACCATTTCCAACAGCGGCGGGAAGAGGTCTTGCGCCGCCTCGTCGTTGATCGTGATCGCCCCAGTTATCTCAGCCACGCTGCGTATCCTTCCGCCATCTCATCATCCAGTTCGTTTGGGGGGCACCACAATCGCCGTTCCGGCGCGGGAGAAATCGATTGGCGGTGAGCTGGTGGTAAAGCCCCTCGCGGCCATCAGATTCGGTATCGCCAAATCTCCGACCATCGCTTTATTGAAGACTATCGTCAGCATTGCATCGGATAGAACCGACTGAACGGCCAGAATCCCCGGCAATTCGCCCAAACCCTCCAGTAGGTCGCGCCAAGCCTGCTTCGCGCCGTGATCGTTGAATACGAATGCCTCCGTAAAGGCGGGGCCTGAACCACATAGATGACTGTCGAGAAGATCAAATCCCTGAGTCTTGATAGCTCCCAGAATCTGTTGCCTGGTCGCAGCCTTCCCGTCGTAAGTGATCGCCACGACGGCTTCAATGAAGTCACTCTCCTCGCTCACAACGACGCCGATCGCCCCGAGGTTGTCCAGCAAAGCCCGATATCGCGTCTCGGAATCGGGGTATGAGAGTTGCATTTGCTGTTGACCAACCGGGGAAAGATCCACCAGATCGGTCGGGAACGCCAATGACGGGTTAGCATCGCAGATCTGCCACCACATTGTCGAATCGTTGTAGTATTTGTAGGCCAGCAGATCGAGCCGGTCGCTGTCCTGGACAGTGTGCAGGAAGGTCCCCGGCCTCGGCGAGATCGCGCGCAGATCGACTCCAGGGAGGCTCTCACCGTCAGCGGTGAGAGCGCTCGATTGCGGCAGATTTCGATAGCGCGAACCCTTTGTAAACATAACTAAGCGGGCACGATGGTATTGGCGATCTGACCAATGTTTGCCAGGTTCAAAAGTGACATCACTTCTCTCAGGGCCTCGGTATAGATGAAAGGCAGATTCGGGCCTTCAATCACCTCGAGGCTTACGGATACCGTTGCACGAATGGGATTCAGGTCGGCGCTGAACTCTTCCTCCCTGATCTGCATGTTCGTGATATTGACCGGCAGTACCTTCTTGCGTCCCCAGATGAAGAGCATAACCGGGGGATTCTTGGCGTCCGAGCCCGAGAAGGCGAAACTCGGCGGGCCGCCGCCTAAAAGAGCGGAGACGGCCGCGGTCAAAAGACTTCCCCCTTTCGGCATCATCATCAACTCCAGAGTCGCCAACTGGGGAGCGATTCCGAATTGCTGTGTGAGCCCGTCGCCGTCGTTCAGCTTGTCGGTCGCGTCCAATCGGATGTCGAAACTGAGCCGTTCCGGATTGATGGTGATGCGCTGGCCGGGCGGCCTTATACCCGGGCTGCTCGTCAACAGGCCGGAAAATCCGGAGTTCTGGGCGGCCTGTGCGTCCTGAGGGTTGGCCTGTTGTGTCACGTATGCCGACCGGGTCCGGCTGATCGTCAGCGGGTTGAACTGAAAGACCACGAGCAGCGGAGGGAGGCTGATACCGAATTCGACAAATGCTCCACGCAGGATCTTTGGCTTGTTGCTGAATCCGCCGCTGGCCACTCTATTCGCCTCCTGCTGCGCATTCGATGCCGGAATTGCTCATCCTAGACCGCCTGTATCAAGGTCTGATAGATACGCTCGGCGCTTGCCCGAGCGATTGCCTCGTCGCTCATGGATTCGAACGACACCAATATCGGCGGGAGTCTCAGAGAATCGATCTCCAAGTCGGCGCCGATCTGCTGCAGATCCCGCTCCATCAACTGCTGGACGTAATCCAGGGTGAGCCGTGAGATTCGCTCGGCGCGGCCTGATTCATCGCCTGTGTTCGAATACGAGATCGTCACTTCGTCGAACTGTACATCCCTGTAACTCATGCTGGTTCTCCTCGCGACCGTTTCAGAAATCCCGAGTAGGGCGCGAATTCGGTCTGACTGCACTGTCGGCCGATCTTTTCATACTCCCGGCCCGTGGCCCGGACCAGGTGCTCCATATGGATGACCCCGGAATTCTCGGCCGCCAGAAAAGCGGCGTTGATGACTATGTTTCGTATGTTGGCGCCGGTAATATCGAAGCGGTTGGCGAGAAAGTCGAAGTCTATGTCTTCGGAGACCGGAGCCGAAGCCGGGAAATGCTGCTTCCAGATCCGAAATCGGTTCGCCGTGTCCGGGGTCGGAAACTCTACCGCGAAGTGCATGCGGCGGAAGAAGGCGTCGTCGATGTTCTTGCGGAGATTGGTCGCCAGAATTACCAGCCCGTCGAATTCCTCGATACGCTGCAGCAGGTAGTTGATTTCGATGTTCGCATAGCGATCGTGGGCGTCTTTTACTTCCGACCGTTTGCCGAACAGCGCATCTGCCTCGTCGAAAAAGAGGATCGCATTACTGGATTCCGCCTCAACAAATATCTTGCTGATGTTCTTTTCCGTCTCGCCGATATACTTGCTGACCACGGTAGAAAGGTCTATCTTGAAGGCCTCGAGCGATAGCTCGTTTGCTATGATCTCCACCGCCATGGTCTTGCCTGTGCCGCTCGGGCCGAAAAAGAGCGCGCACAGTCCTTTGCCAAAAGAGTGAGCGTCTCCGAATCCCCAATCCTCGTAAACGGTGCGCCGGTGTTTGATCTGCGCGCAGAGCTCCCGAAGCTGAGCCAGGGCGTTCTCCGGCAGGGTGATGTCCGTCCATGTATAGGCCGGTTTGAGCTTGCGTGCGAGCGTTCCTAGTTTCCGGTTGCTCTGACCCCGGCAGGCTTTGTGAAGATCGTCCATGTTGATCGGGGCGGTCTCGCCACCGCGCAATCGGGAAGCGCTGCGAGCAGTGAGCAGGGCGTTGCGGATCTGGCCTGGAGTCAGTTGAAACTTGGCGGCCAGGTCGCACCAGTTCACTTCGGACTCGAATTCGCCGAAGGCGGGCGATAGCGAGGCCCACAATTTCTCCCGCGCTCCCATATCCGGGGCGGGCAACTCCAGGCTGATGAAACAGTCATTCTGGAAGAGTCCTGTGTGCTCCCATGCCTTCTCGGTTCCAATGAACGTGAGCCAGGAAAAGGCGCTCGACCATCGGTCGAGGCTTCGGATGTAGGTGGCCGCCCGCGCTTCGTCGGCCAGCAAGGTGTCGAGTCCTTTTACATAGATTGCCGCTGGTCCGAGGATCGCCTCTCGAAGGACGCGGCACACGGCGTCTTCGAAGTTGTGGGCGCGCTGCAGAAGTTCGGCTACGTCAACCACCAGCAGGGGCAACCCGATTTCGGCGCATAAGCACGCTGCCAGCGACAATCTCCCGGTCCCGGTCGGACCGTAGAAATGCAAGATCAGCCTGCGAGCCGTCTCCGAGCCGTGTTGAAGGTGGGCGCGTGTGAGACGGACAAGCCGGTTCTTCAGATCGTCTGGCCAGCGCAGGTCCTCCAGCGCGTCCGATTGGGTAACACGCGTGGCGCAGGTGCTCAGCTCGCCGCTCTCCCTGGGAACGCCCAGCAAAAAACTTGCGACAGATTCGTCAAGTTTGATCGAACGGGCGAGAAGCGGACCGTCCGTTCCCTCCGTGAAGCTGAGTATCCTGAGCCTCAGCAAGGGAGCCTTTTCCGAAAAGAACATTCTCGCCTGTATCTTTTCCTGGTCCGTAGGGCAGAGCAATCGGACAACCAGCCCCACGCTTGGCTTCTTCCGAGTCACGTCGTCCTGCAGATACGCGTAGAATCTCTCATACTTCAGGTCCAACTCGACGGCCAGGCAGACTAAGAGCACTTGCTCCTCGAAGGCGGTCAATCCGAACAAGTACGCAAGATGGGGAAGCGCCAGGTAGACGCCGTTTTCTATCGCTGCCTTCCTCATCTCTCCGATCTCGCTTCGCATCACGGCGGCGCTTTTGCGGTTCGCCTCGCCTTCGTCGCGGGCTGCGGCGCCCAGGGGTTTCAGGCTCAGCAGCTGGTCGATCTCGCCGTCGGAGATGAATACGCCCTTGAATATCTCCTGTTGGTCGCGGGGTGATGATAAGCGCATCTCGATCACGGCGCCCCGAATCAGGAGATTCAGCCACGCCAGCTCGGCGGTCAGATGCTCGAGATTGCTCCTGAACGGCACTATTCTCTCGCCCCTCCAGGCGGATCCGGCGGCCCGCTAACCAAGCACACTCAACCGCACAGTGTTCGTATCATTTCCATCCACGGTCAGCTTCACGTCAACCGGGCCGATGGCGAGCCCGGGAGGCACAGTCACTGTCAGACGAGCGGAATAAGCGTTTGCGCCAACGTTCACGTTCACCGCCCCGAAATGGGCAGTTACGGCCTGGCCGCGGAGGCTGTCACCGCTGAAGACCACAGGGTCGCCGACGAACGCTTCGGAAGGATCGACACTTTCGAGAGTCGGCGGAAGCGTGTTGGACTGGCGCCCGTCTATCAGAACAGAAACGGATTCGCTCGTGCTCAGGATCCGGTCGACCGAGACGCTGATCTGCCCTGAATTCGCGTTTGGGCCGACATTCAACGACAGGTTCCCGTAGATCACTCTCACGTCATTTCCATCGAGGCGCTGCCCGTTGACTACAATGGTTGTCTTCGCCGGGCCGGCAACAGTAGTTACTGAAACCGATTGGAGCTGAGGAAGCACCTCGAAGAAGCGAATGTTGCTTGCTTGCGGTGTTCCGCCATTGAGCTTAAGGAGCACCGCTTTCGGGCCGTTGGAGGCGATGGCGGGCGGAACGATCGCCGCTATTGTCTTGTTCTTGCCGTCGACTGTGACAGTCGCTGGCAGGCTATCGATCTCTACGCTGGCGGTCACTCCGGGCGGAACCTCAAACGGGATAAGTAGCGGCAGGCCGGGAAACCCGCGCAATGGCGTGATGGAGGCGATCCAGGGGCTAATGTCATAGTAAACCGGTGGGCTCTCGCGGCCTCCTGCAGAGACAACAATGCTTACCCGCGGCCCTCGCTGCACCGTCTGGGGAATCGATAGGTCAATCTGGCTGGCTGTCAGTTTGGTGAAATCGGCTTCAGTCAGAGTGATATCTCCGACGGTTGCGCTCGTAGCCGCTGCTCTGCTCTTGAAGCCCTTGCCTCGGAGTGTGATCGGTGCGCCGGCCTGCCCGGCTGAGGGCTCCACAGACGTGATCAGCGGCGCCTCGATCGTAACAACCTGCAGGCCGATCTGTTGTACCGGTGGACTCGGCACTTTGGGGAAGGTAAACGGTTCGATCTGAACCAGGCTCACTTCGTAGGCAACGGACAGGCGGTACGCTTTGCTCAGACCGGTCCATATCTTCGAGAACTCCTCCATCGAGATGGGCGAAGGCATGATTTTGGTCTTATCGAAAGAGTTTCGAAGCTCAGGCGGGAATTGGGTGTCCAGATCGGAGTCGAAATCGCTGTCGTGGATGTCATTCAGGACGGGATAGTTATGAAGTACCGCCATCGCGTCCCCGAGGAGCTGCTGAGCAGTGATATCGTCTTGGGCCGATCCGGCTATCTTCTTTACGAACGCCGTGAGAAGGTAGTGCAAGTTAAGCGCCAGAGGCGGTCGTCTCGCCCCGGCAGGATTGGCGCGGTCACCGGGCCAGTCCCTGTTGTTGGCGAACGGGCTTTCAGCCACGCGATACAGGAACAGGTTGACTCCATCGGCGTCACTGACTCGATCATCATCGGGCGGAAGGGCGGTGACCCTGAAAGTTCCTGCTCCCATGAGCTGAGGCTTGTTCAGCTTCTTGGTCAGCAATTCCGCGATCGATTTTGTAACCGAACCGATAGCCAAGTAACTCATAGCGTTCAGAACATAAGCTCGATGGATCTGAGATAATTCCGCTCCAGGGCGCTGACGACGTCGGCGGAGCCTCCGGCGGATGGAGGGCGCTTTCCAGCAGCCAGTTCTTTTGGGTGATCGTTGATGATGCGGACTTCGAGGTTGTTGATTCGTAGTTTCGGCGCGCTCTCGACCGGCGCCGCAGCCGCGGGACCGGAGTGTGGTACGCGTTCTTCTCTCCGCCCGAAGGAGTTCTCCAGAGGTCCGCGCGAAGGCGTGACGGTTGCCGGCGCCGCGAGCGCTGGCGTCTCGGCAGGGTTCGTCTCAGCCGCCTCAGTAGTGGCCGGCGGTTGACTGGCGCTGCTCGTATCTACTTCCAGCTTGGGCCATCCTTTGTGAGAATAGGACGACACCGGTTGCGAGAGAGGCTGGGGCGAACGCTCCGGTCCCTGGTGTTCGCCGGTTGGCTCCCGCGGGGTCCTCTCTGAGCTCGCGTCCCGAAGCGCTGGCTTCGGCTCTGTCGAATCGACATTCACCCGTTCCGCGCCGGTATTTGGCCGGGACGACCCTGGCGCGTCAGCGTCGAGCTCAACAGCCTCGGGCACGATAGTGGTTGCAGGTTCGGGATACCGGGCCCGGGGAGTGAATGCCCTCCGCGAGGCTGCGCGATCGGATCCGTACAGAGTGCTCGGAATTCTGATGACGACATCATCAACGCGATTGGTCTGCTCTGTCAACTCCGCTTCTGTTTTCGGTTTCAGCTCCGGTTGTTGGACAGCGATTTGCGCCTCGATTTGCGAGTCGGCAGGGGCGGCCGGAGCGCCTTCCACTCGCGTCTGGGAGAAAGGGAGATGAGCGCGTCCCGACTTGTCGGAGAGCGCATCTGGGCCATTGGCGGCGCCTTCATTCGCCACGGACACGGCATGTGGCGAGCGCACAGGTTCGACGGAAGGCGGATCGAGTCGCGGAATGACGTCGGGCGGGGAGGCATTGGCCTGGGCATCGGGGACATAACCATCGCGGGACCTCGAATCCGGGGTCGGAGGCACGACACTCGACGTTTGAGGCAGCGCCGCTCCCGCATCGCCCGGCTCAGATGCGTCCGGATTGGTTTCCGCTTCACGCGATGGCGGCCGATCGGCATGATCCGACTCGGACCACACAGTGTCGCCCAGTTGCTCAGAGCGCCGCGCAGCGGACAGCAGAGTCTCCGGCGCGGCGTCCTGGAATGCACGGCGCCCGACGAATAGAGAATCCCCGGTCTTGGGCGCGTCCAGCCGCTGCGCTCCCCGGCGTGCGGTATTGAGAAGAAAGCTTCGCATACGTGCCTTCCTTGAGCGGCGCATGGCGCCGGATAACCTATAGCTCCATTTCTTCTCTCAAGAGGGATACATACCGCTGTCTCTTTTTTCTGGGCATAGACAGAATTTCGCTTTCCGCCCAGTGATAGTTCTTGGCGAGGAAGTGAACCTCCAATTCGAGGCTGCGAAGATTGTTCTTCATCTCTTCAAGAAAGAACTTGTTGAAATCCAGGGGAAACAGGAACTCCCTATGGCATTCGGGACACTCGGCCTCAAACTCGATCTCCGCAGAGGGTGCCTGCCGTTGCATCGCATCCTCGATTTGCTTGCGCGTCTCGAGCGGCAGCGACTTGATCGTGATCTCATCAACTTCGGTGACAGTTCCAACTCGCGTGACGCAAAGCGAGAGGAGCCGGTCAGTGGTCGCGGCTCCTGTTGTGCCCACCAGGACCGAGGCCGCCTCCTGAAATGCGCCCGTAGGCAGTTGAAACTCAACCGGCAGGAGATCCGACTCGCCACCGAATGCGCCTACATCCACTCTGAAGGTTCGGCGGGTCAATGGCCTTCTCTCGATTTCGATGTCCCCAAGTGAGAACGACAGGTCCATGACTTTGCCGCAAGCTGGACTGGGACAGTGAATCATGGCGTCGACGCGCGGGCCGAACGTCAGTTCGCGCAATCGAAGGACGATGTAGTCTCGATCGCCCACCACGAGACTTGCGATCAGCGATGGCGTTATACCTTCGATGGACCCTATCCGCTTTACGCATCTGACAAGCAGGCCGGTCACCCCGCTGGCCACAGTTGTATTCCCGGGAAGGCTGCCGATGTACTCCTCAACCCTCCCTGTCACTGGCGAGAGTTCAACCTCGCAGTGCGCGGCCCCGGTATCATCCACGTACCCGCCTGGAAGCACGAAGATCCCCAAGTGCGGCAGTTCGCGGAGATTCTTATGGTCGCCCCGGGCGGCTTTGCACCCAGTTACGTGCGCTGCCGGGCTACCCTGATCGTAGGTACACGGCGACATACTAAGTTTCCGTCGGCTCGGTCACGGAAGTATCGCGCTCCCAACCCTCGTTCTCGAGCTTGATTGTTGAAATCATCACCGCGTTCGCGCTGGCATCCAATTCCGGAAGCGCCTGATATTCCGAGACCCAACAACGGAAGACCTTGTAAGAAATCGCCTTTTGCCCGGCCTCGTTGAACACATCGATGATGACATCCTTGCGAAAATTCTTCAGTGACATGGCTGCGTCGCCGCTGAAGTTATTCACCAGGTTTGCCCAGCTCTCGAACGTCGTATCGTGGGTAACGCCGCCGGTCAGGGTGACGGCGTCATACTTAGTCTTACCGGGCAGCTTATGGGTCGAACTCGCGTCTCCGCCCTCGCGCCATTCGACCATCTCGGTGGTCTTCTTCAGTGCGCCGCACTTGCTGAGCCCGGCAACATATACGTTGTCAATTTTGATCTTGAATTTGAAGTTCCTGTACGGATCGTACCGCTGCGGATTAACGGTGAATTTCGCCATTGGCGGTTACTCCTTGAAATTGTGGACTCCGGATCGGTTAAGCCGCCGGCTGACCCGCCTTTTGGGTGAGCCGTAGAACAACGAACTCGGCCGGCTTGAGGGGCGCAAACCCGACCAGAATGTTCACTATGCCGGCATCTATGTCGGCTTGGGTTGTAGTCGTGTTGTCGCACTTCACAAAGAAAGCGTCGGAGGCTGTCTTACCCTGAAACGCCCCGGCTTGAAACTGCAACAACATGAAAGACGTGATATTCAGCCGGAGGCTGGCCCAAAGGTCCTCATCATTTGGCTCGAATACTGCCCATTGGATCCCGTTGTAGATACTCTGCTCGAGAAATATCGCTGTTCGTCGAACGGGAACGTACCGGTATTCAGGGTCGGACCTGGTTGCCAGAGTCCGGCTACCCCAAATCACCAGACCTGATGCCGGGAAAGATCGGATTACGTTGACTCCGATAGGATTCAAGAAATCCTGCTGTGCGTCTGTCGTATCCGCCAGCAGTCCCACGGCCCCGGCTATGTTGGCCTCCGTTCCCGCGGGAGCTTTCCAGACGCCCCGCTTAGCATCGATGCGCGCGTACATTCCGGCCGCGAAGCCGGACGGCGGCGCCTCGATAGGGGTGAGCGAGACTCCAGTGGGGTCGTTCATCTTGAGCCAGGGGTAATAAACCGCGCCGTACGAGTTCTTGACCGTCAATCCATTCACGAACGCCTGGGCCTCCGGTACCGTGTTATCGGTGAGATTGACATCGCCGATGAAGAAACAGTCGCCGCGCTGGGCGCAATAGTTGGTGCCCGAGTCGACTACCGTGGATTGTCCGGGGATGCAGACGATATTGACGTCTTGTACGACGTCGAGCGCGGTCAGACCATTAGTGTGCTCCTGCTCTTTGGGCAGGGCGCCATCGGCGCCGAACGACGCCCCGTCTACGTTTCCACCGGCCTGGGCGGAGCCGACATGATATTCGGTCGGAATTTTTGAGTTTGCCGGCCTCAAAATGGCGCCGCCTTTGATCTCTCGGCCTGAATTGGTCAGACCCAGCTTCAAGGGAAACGTGACATCAGAAGAACCCGGTCCCCTGGTCACGACTACCGAGGAACCTACGCCGGTCGTGCCGCTGGTCAACAGGAATGATGGATTCCCCGGGATAGATGAGGTATCGAATGAGCAGGTGAACCCGCTGAAAGCAGCCGCATTGGCCGCCCGGTTTGGAACGATGGCGCGGACGGCGGTCGTGATTGCGTTCGCGATGGCGGTGCCGTCAGCCAGCGGCGTCGCTAGGGTCACCAGGTGGGGTCCGTCGTTGTTAATGGATATCTGGATCTGGTTCGCCGGGCCCGGCAGGCTGGTAGTAGCCGAAGAGTTGTTAGTGACCACCACGGTCGAGGTTGTGCCTTTGGTCCCGGACGTCAGGGTATAGACGCCGGCGGCGAACGTGCAAGTGAACCCTGTGTAAGCGGGTTGGTTGGCCGGAGTCAAAGCCGCCATCCCCTGAACGGCGGATTGGATCGCCGCCGCAATAGCAGCGCCAGTTGCGGCCTCTGGGGGTATTGTCACCAGTTGCGCGCCGTCGCTATTAAGGTTGATATTGAATGCGCGCTGGTCCGCAGGCGGGTTGGTCGACGCGCCGGCTCCGCTTACGCTGGTACCGGCCGTTGTCGCGGTCCCGGGGGTTTCGGTTCCACCGTTGGCTGCCCCGAGCTTCAAGGCGACGGCAGCGTTGCCGGGCGCCAGCTTGCCTCCGCGACTGATGCCGGCTACTGCTGATGCGAAGTTCGCCGTGTTCACGACGGCGGTAGTGTAGCGGGAATTTGCGTTAACGACATTCTCGACATAGTTCGACGCATTCCGGTCCATGCTGAGGTTGTCGATGGTCTCCAACAATACCGGAGGAAGCGGCGGCGTCTGGTCGTCACGGTTTTGGAATACCTGGATCGCAAACTCATTGTCAGGATCGTTGGTGCCGTCGCTAATGACGATATCGATCGCATTGCCCCACGCTCCTTCATTGGCGGCCTTGATGGTAATGATGCGGGTGGGCACCGACTTACGATCCTTGATCGAGATATCCGCGACCAACGCTCCCGCGCCGGCAACCCGCACGATATAGCATTTCTTCCCGCCGTTGTTGAAGAACTGAAAGACCGCGCGGGCCAGAAAGCTATCGGATAGGAAATCGCCATAGGCTGACTGAAATTCCTCAAGGCTCGTCACCAGGACGGCCTGGTTCAAACTGCCTTTCTGCGACTTGCCGATAAACGCTGCGTTGGAGGTACTTACGCCCTCTATGGGCCTTACTCCGGTCGAGACCTCCTGGATATAGACGCCGGGATGCAATGTTTCCATCGATCTTCTCCTCGCTGATCAATTCCGACTCGGTCCTATATCAGAGCCTTTGCCTGATTTCCTTTCGGGCTCCTTCCGCGACTCCTCCGGCTCGACATCGGCTGTTTCCTGGATGGCGATGGCGCCCGATCTCCGGAGCTTGTTAACTTTTTCGTTGCCAGTAATATCGATGTCACTCACGGGAGCTGACTCTCCCGGGGCAAGATGAATCGTGTTGCCCATATTGAGTTGTATGACCAACAGGCTGTTTGATCGGCTCTGAATCGTATACGGCATAGCTAACTCTCCTCTTAGCTTCGCGGCTACCCAGCAACGGCCGGATGCGTCACGGTCGCCCGGCGTTGAGCGTTTTGAGCCTGCCGAGCCACGCTTTCAGCCGCCACGAAGGACTCGGCCGGACGCCCATTTCCTGCAGGTAGGAGCCCACGAACATCTCGATATCGTTTAGCGTCCGAAAATATCGACGATCTCCACCAGGGACGTGGGTAATGTGACCACGCCATTTCACCTTGCCGCTCTCTTCGGCGGTCTCTTCCAGCCAGACTCGGATGATGAATGAACACGAAAGGGCACCGGATTGGTCCATTTCATTCTTACGTTCGCGGCATCGAAGTCAGCTCGCCGGTGCGCCCGGCGGCCAGACTTTTTCTCTTCGTCACCCATCAACGACTTATGACGTCTATCATGGACATGGACCGATCTTGCGGCCGCCTTTTTTGAGTCCTTGCAAGCGTCTATGGCTATCCGGCTGTAACTCAATCGCTTAGTGTGGACGTGAAAACCTCGTCACTCAATGCGCGGGGAGGCGGTGAAGACAAGGAGAGTCCTCTATCTTCCGCAGGATCAAGTGTGAACGGGCCGTGGAGACTTCTTCAGTCTCGTTGTTTTAAAAGGGCTTCAATCGATTGGAGGTGTTGTTGCGCCTGATGTTGGAGGTCCGTGAGTGATTTCAAAAGGCGCCTGAGCTGTCCTAGCGCCTCCGGCACGATTGTCTGCAATTCCGTAACACTATTTTCTTCGGTGGAGCCGGACTCCATCCCATCGGAACGCATCTTATCGTAAAGCGCGAGCGTTTCTTTTGCCGGCCGCACGCCCAGTTCCTGTTCCAACGCGAGCGCGCATCGATCGAACTGCCGCAGAGCGCCGGTGCGATCACCCGATCTGAACTTCAGGCGCATCAGCCTTCGATGGGTCCGCTCGCGCGCGCGGTCATAGTAGAGTGTCCGCTCGCCGTAGAGAATGCCCCGCTCGAATTCACCGTGGGCTTCGCAATAGTCCATGAGCTTGTCGAGAATGCCCAAATAGCTGTTCTGCAGCCGCTCCCGCTCGTAGATACACCAGTCGTGGTAGCACCCCTGTAGCAGATCACCCTTATAGAGTTCAGCCGCGCGAGTTAGCGCGCTGGCCGTGGGTGAGTCCATGTCTCGTCCGACCAGGCCGGTAACCACCGAGAAGGCCTTCTCGAACTCCGCAACGTCCAACCAGAGATCTGCTTCTGAATGAATGTCGATCCAGTCCGGCTCGACAAACAATATGTGCTCGCTCCGGGAGCCTCCGCTGGGATTCAACAGAGAAGCCAATTGCCAAAGGGCCTGCCGGAGGTACTTCTTGGATTGAGCGGTTTCCACATCGCTCCACAGCAAGCTGGCCAGGGATTCCCTGGAGTGCGGTTGCCCCCTATGGAGCAGCAGATAGCAGAACAGTTCCTGAAGCCGTGTTCCATCGAGGCCACGCAATCGTTGGCCGTTGAGCTGCGCGGAGAACTTGCCAAAGAGGGCAATGCTCAGGCTCATTTCGACGATCTCCCTGGTCCGGAGCGCTGGAGAGGAAGATTTCTTCTTCTCCTGAACCGGAATTACAGTATAGCCCCGGGAGGGGATTGGAGCCCCGATGCTCGAAGTAGCCTCGATCCCGGCGACGTAAGAGCATTCACAATCTATATCACCGTACAGAATTACTAGTCCATGAAATTAATGTGGCGCTTCAAGCCGGCAGATTGGGACTGTAATGAAACGAACGTTCAGGAGGAGCTACTTTGGACGTCTGGGTTTCGGCGACATGGCGTGAACAGCTGGATGGAATAGCTGGCTCACAGGTCGCGGGCATTGAACTGCCGCACGGCCAGGCAAAGAACGACCGCCAGATATACGCCGGCGTAGATTACCATCCACTGG
>Ga0209039_10002787_pt1 | contig 14385 bp, 14 predicted proteins | sample BogFormECP12_OM1_FD_188238 | JGI IMG/M metagenome (GOLD analysis project Ga0209039, IMG submission 188238) | Bog forest soil microbial communities from Calvert Island, British Columbia, Canada - ECP12_OM1 (SPAdes) (version 2) | ecosystem: Environmental > Aquatic > Freshwater > Wetlands > Bog ... | reverse complement strand
AGGCTCCGCGCACGGGGTTCCGAACGCGCAAATAACTCCGCGATCAGCCCATGCGCCCGCAACAACTCGCGCTTCCATCCCGCCAGACGTTTCTCCATCCCTCATGCCGGAGAATCACACCGCAGAGCGGATTCAGAGTAGCACACTTATCTACAACTGTAGTACTAGGACTACAGGTCAGAAATCAACCGCATCTCCGACGTAACTGACTTAATGCGCGCCCATCTCTGACGCGGCACCTGGTTTGGGCTTTTTCAGCAGGAAGGGAAGCGGCACGAGGCTGGCGACAATTACCGACACTACCCAGAACGCATTGACGTAGGAGAGCAACGCGGCCTGCTGCTGCACCAGTCCCATCACCTGGTTGTACGCCTGCTGCATGGCGAGCACGGGGCCGGAGCCCGACTTGGCCATGCTGGCGGCCGATCCATTCAGCATGCTGTTGTACTGCGGATTGGCGGCAGTCGCGTGTGCGACGAGGTTGGTGTGGTGGACCTGGCTCTGGCGCGCGAGGAAGGTGGTCAGCATGGAAATGCCGACACTGCCTCCGAGATTGCGAATGAAATTGCTGATGCCGGAGATCTGATTGTTTTTTTCGGGCGGAACTCCTACGTAGCTGAGGATGCTGATGGGAATGAAGATGAAGGCGAGGCCGGACATCTGGTACATGCGCCACAGCATGATGGTGCGGAAATCGATGGCCAGACTCAGGTGGGTGATGTGATAGAGGGCGACTGAAGTCATGCCGAAGCCAGCGGCGATCATCCAGCGAGGGTCGATCTTCGTGGACAGCAGTCCCGCAATAGGGAACAGCACCATGAGCATGAATCCGGCGGGCGACAAAACTTCTCCGGCCTTCTGCGCCGAATAGCCCATCATGAGTTGCAGAAATTGCGGGATCAGGACGGTGGTGCCGAACAACACAGCTCCCAGGACAAAGTTAAAGAGCACCGTCGCAGCAAAATTACGGTTCTTCAGTAGCTTCAATTCGAGAACAGGATGAGGCGTGCGCCATTCGTGAATCACGAGAGTCACCAGGGCTGCAGCGGCGATGACGGCGAAGGTGGTGACGAATGTCGATCCCAACCAATCGTCCTGCTGGCCTTTGTCGAGGATCACCTGCAGACACCCGATGCCGAGGACGATGAGCGACAGGCCAATGTAATCGATCTTGACGCCGGCGCCCTTAAACTTTTTGAGCCATGGCGGATCTTCCACCACGGTTGAGGTGAGAAAGAGCGAGAGAAGTCCCACGGGAACGTTGATGAAGAAGATCCAGCGCCAATCGAAGTTGTCGGTGATCCAGCCGCCGAGCGTCGGGCCGATCGCAGGGGCGACTACCACGGCCATGCCGTACACCGAAAAAGCCAGTCCCCGTTTTTCCGGCGGGAACGTGTCGGCGAGGATCGCCTGCTCGCTGGGACCCATGCCGCCACCACCTGCACCTTGCAGAATGCGAAAGAAGATAAGAAGAGGAAGCGTCGGGGCGAAGCCGCACAAGATCGAGGAAATGGTGAAGAGTGCGACGCAAGTCATGTAAAAGCGCTTGCGTCCGATGACGGTGGTGAGCCAGCCTGACATCGGGAGCACGATGGCGTTGGACACCAGATAGCTGGTGAGTACCCAGGTGGATTCGTCCTGCCCGGCACTTAGACCGCCTGCGATATGGGGCAGAGCAACGTTAGCGATAGAGGAGTCGAGCACCTCCATGAACGTCGCCAGCGTCACCGTCAGGGCGATGATCCATGGGTTGTAGCGCGGTTTCCAGGTGGAAGCCGCATAGGTGGCTGCGTCCGCCATAATCGAATACGACCTCTAGTGATGAGCGCTATTTCTGTGGATTGTTGTTCTCGGGGTGGACGGAAACGTTGACGTCGGGATCGACGGACATGCCCGGACGCAGAAGGCCGTCCTGGTTGAAGTCGGGCCTGTCATTGTTGTCGAAATCAATACGAACCGGAATGCGCTGCACGACCTTCACATAGTTGCCGGTTGCGTTTTCGGGAGGCAGGAGGCTGTACTTGGCTCCGGTCGCGCCTCCGATGCTGGTGACGTGAGCGTCCCACTTGCGTCCACCGTAGGTGTCCACTTTCACCTTCACGGGCTGGCCGGGCTGCATGTGGGCGAGCTGGGTCTCCTTGAAATTGGCGGTGGCCCAGATGTCGCGCAAGGGAACGATGGCCATCAGGTCTTGTCCGGGAGCGACGTTCTGTCCGACCTGCACGGAGCGCTTGCCGACGATGCCGTCGACGGGAGCGACGATGGTGGTGTATCCCAAGTTGAGTTGGGCCTGGTCGAGCGCAGCTTTATAGCGGAGGACTTGCGCGTCAGCCGATTGCGCGCGGGCTTCGGTGGCCTGCACTTGTTTGGGAGTGACCTTGGCGTTCTGAACTTCAGCGTTGGCCTGTTCGACACGCGACTCCGCCTGCTGGACTTGGGCACGAGCGGCAAGAAGCGCGGCTTCCCGGGCAGTGACGGTAGCGTTGGCGGCGATCGCGGAAGAAGTTGCCTGGTCAAATTGCTGCTGCGAAATCTCGCGTTTGTCGAGCAGCATGCGATATCGCTCGACGTCATCGTTCAATTTCTTCGCCATAGCCTGAGCTTCCTTCACCTGGGCCTGAGCGGCTTCCGTCTGTTTTTGAGCAGCCAATACTCCGGCCTGGGCGTTGGCCATGTCGGCGCTAGCGGAGCGAATCTGCGAGACCGAGCCGGCACTGGAAACGGGGACGCCATACTTGGCTGCTTCGGCAGCGGCCTGGAAATCGTGATAATCGGCCTGGGCACGCTCGAGTGCGACCTGGTAGTCGGTCGGGTCAATCTGCACCAGCACGTCTCCCTGGTGCACGAACTGACCGTCGTCGTAGCTGACCTTGATCACCTGGCCGCCGACGCGCGCGCTGATGGGATAAATGTGGCCGTCGATTTCGGCATCGTCGGTGCTTTCCCAGCGGCGGCTGTCCCACCAGTACCACCCCACCAGCAGCAGCACGAGAATGATGCCGGCGACAGCTGCGGCCTTGGCCTTGGGATTCCGCTGAAAGACGCTGCGGCGACTGACGACTTCGCCATTGTCGTGGTTCCCCTCGTGATTCAGGTCGTGAACTTCGGGCGACTGGCTTTCGTTTTGCTCGGTGCTCGCTGGACTCATCTTCTCTTCACCTATCGCTTGGGTTGATTCGGATTCTGGGGCGGCGGCGGTGCGTTGCCGGGCGGAGGCGTTCTTGTGGGCGACGCAGCCGTTCCACTTGGTGCGAGAACCGATGGAGGCAGCGCCAGAGTGCCCGCGAGATACTGTTTCACCAATTGCTCGGCATTACCGATGGAACGAGCCAGCAGGACCTTAGCTATGTTATGCGCGAACAGGCCGGCGATGTATTGATCGTTGGCCGAAGCCAGTTGTTGTTGCGCCTGGACGACTTCGACGTTGTTGGTCACTCCGGCAGCAAACCTGTCCTGCGACTGCGCTAGCGTTTGCTCAGCTAAGTCGTGGCCAACTTTTGCCACTTCCACCTGCTGGGCCGCGGCCTTGAGGTCGAGGATGGAATCTTCCACCTCTTGCTCGATGCGCGCCTTGAGGTTGTCAGCCTGCGCCTGCCGCTCTTTAAGGACGGCTTCTGCTTCTCGAATGTCGGCTTCTATATGGCCTCCCTGAAAAACCGGAATATTGAGAGTGGCCGCGGCGGTGTAATTCGGCGCCATGGCGTCGGGATGGTAGCCCAGAACACCGTAGGTTCCCGAAAGCCCAATGGAGGGAAGGTGTTCCTTCCATGCCGCCGACCTTCGCAATTCGGCGGCGCGCAGTTGCGCCTGTGCCGCTTTGAAGTCGGGCCGTGTGGCCAACGCCAGATCGTATGCTCCGGTTAGATTAATATCGGGCAACGGAGCGTAAGGGACGCGATTTACCAGACGAAACTTCTGAAGCACAGGCAACCCGATCACTCGGGCGAGGGCGATGCGCTGCTTCTCCAGATCGTTCTGAACCTGGATCACCGTCTCCTTCTGGGCTTGTAATTGGACGTTGGCGCGCAGCGTGTCAATGTTGGGAGCCAGGCCCGCGGCCTCCTGATCTTTCGCCAGATCGTAAAGAGTTTGCGCCGTGTTCAGCTCCGCTCGCGCCGCTTCCAGTCGCGATTCCTGAGCGATGACCAACAGATAATTCGCGCTCACAACGAGCACCACGGTGTCACGGGCGTCGCGATAATTGAACTCTGCAGCTTTCACAGTCTGGCCGCTGGCACGGTATTTGTCGATGGAGGACAGGTCCGCCAGGTCCCACGTTCCGGTCGCCTGGGTCGCGGTCAGACCAAACGGTCCGACCGAAGTGGGAAAGCCGGGAAAGGTGAGGCCGAAGGACTTGAGGTTGAGGCGCTGCACCTCCCCGGCAAACGTACCATTGATATTGGGGAGGATGTGGCTCAGCGATTCGAGGCGCGCGGCGCGGGCCTCGGCTGTAGTTTGATTGCTGAGATAGAGGCCAAGGTTGTACTTCAGGCCGCGATCGACTGCGTCCTCGAGTGTCAAGTCGAGGACCTCAGCGGCCGCCTTGCCCCAGGGAATCGAGCCGGCGTAATTGTCGGTGTTGCGACCAATGACCAACTCCGCGGAAGGCAACGGCGCCAGGGGTGTGGCGCTCGTGACCTGCGCAGACGAGAGCCCGCAGGAGAACAACAGCGTCGCGCCGACGAGTAAGGCATTGCGGCGGGCTGAGGAAGCGTGAGTCGAAAAATTGCGTCGCATGTGTTTCATGGTATATCTAATACATACATGCATGTATTAAATCATCTAAAAGCCTTAGATGTGCGCATCGGGGCGTTGGTTGCAGAAATGCGGGCGGAGTTCTTGAGAACGTTCAGTCGGCGGATCGCGGTGCGATGAACAAGCCAGCCACACTATCGCGCCACCAGGAACGAACGGGAATAACCCGCGCGAGATTGATCCAGTCGGCGGAGAAGGTCTTCGCGCGCGACGGTTTCGAGGCGGCGAAGCTGGAGGAAATCGCGGCAGACGCCGGCTATACCCGGGGTGCGTTCTACGCCAATTTCGACAGCAAGGAAGACCTGTTCCTGGCCTTGCTGGAGAAGGAAATCTCGGCTCGCATCGCCGCCTTGGAAAGCGAAATGGACAAAGTGCGCGAGCCCGAGGACAAGCTAAGGGCGATGCGAGAGTTTTTCCTGACCAAGACGCTTGACCGCCGCTGGTCGCTGCTGGCCCTGGAATTTAAGTTGTTCGCGGTACGGCATCCGGAGGTGAAACAGCGGTTGGCAGCCATGCATCGCCGCTTTGTGGGCCTTCGAGTGGGTTTTCTGGATGAAGTGATGCGGGCGCTCGGCCGTGAGCTTCCGGCATCGGCCCACGCAACCGGCGTGTCACTGGCTGCGCTCGGTAACTCGCTTACCCTGGAGCACATGCTCGATCCGACGCTCATGCCGGAAGGCGATGTCCGGCGGATCATGTCGAATTTCTTCGACAGCCTCACCTCAACTCCGAAGAAGAAGACTGCGAAATAGAATCCGCCTCGATTCACCGATTGCGGTAGATGCCGACCTCGCTGGTGGAGGGGCGCGCCATCAGGTCGCGGATGGCTTCCTGGGGAGATTTGCCCTGTTGCAGGATGAGGTGCATTTGCTCGGTGATCGGCATTTCCACGCCCATCTTATTGGCCAATCCAATGGCGGCGTTGGTGGTGAGCACACCTTCAGCAACCATGCCATGCATCCCGGAGATGATGTCGTTCAAGTTCCGCCCGCGACCGAGCTCGACGCCCACGGTGCGATTACGCGAAAGACCTCCGGTGCATGTGAGGACCAGATCGCCGAGACCGGCGAGTCCCGCCATGGTTTCCGGGCGCCCGCCGCAGGCAACCACCAAGCGGGTAATCTCGGCCAGTCCGCGGGTGATGAGGGCGGCGACGGAATTGTGCCCCAGACCTAAGCCATCGCAAACACCCGCTGCAATGGCGACGATGTTTTTGAGCGCTCCGCCCAACTCGACTCCGACGACATCCGTATTGGTATAAACGCGAAAGCGAGGATCGCTGAATTCCCGCTGCACAACATTGGCGAGCTCCTGATCGATGGAGGCAACGGTGAGCGCTGTGGGATGGTTCTCCGCTACTTCCTTGGCAAAGGTGGGGCCACTGATTGCTCCGATGCGGGGAGAAAATCCCTGAGACGAATTCTGAACAACGTCGGCGATTACCTCCGTCATGCGCAGAAAGGTGTCATTCTCGATGCCCTTGGTGGCGCTGACGAACAGCATTTCGGGGTGCAGATGCGGCTGCATGGCCTGAAAGACGCGACGGGTATGGTGCGAAGGCATCACGCTGACGACGATGCTGGCGTTGCGCACGGAGTTTTCGAGACTGCTGGTTGCGGTGACGGTAGCAGGGATGGGATGGCCCGCAAGGAAGAAATCATTCACGTGGCGCGAGGTGATAACCTGGCTGACGTCGGGTTCGTGCGCCCACAGGCTCACTTCGTGCGCCTCTTTGCGGCCCAGGACAATGGCAAGAGCCGTACCCCAGGCTCCGGCGCCGACCACTGCTATCTTGCTCACAAGTGTCCTCTCTCAATGAAAACGGTTTTCGGAACCCGCCAGCAGGCGCCGGATGTTGTCTTTGTGTCGAATGATGATCAGAAAAGATGAGGCGGCGATGAGAACCAAAACACTAGGTGTCCGCGTGAACGGGTTCAGCCACCAAGCGGCGAAGGGAAACACTGCCGCTCCCGCCATGCTGCCCAGCGAAATGTAACGAGTCAGCGCGACCACAACCACGAAAACCACCAGCGCAACTAGAATGGCACGGGGCGCGAGCGCGGTGAAAGCACCTAAAGCAGTCGCTACTCCCTTACCGCCTTTGAAGCGCAGCCAGACGGGAAACATGTGGCCGAGGACGGCGCAGAATCCAGCGAGAGCAGCTGCGGTATAAGTCTGGCCCGGATCGGCGAGGGCGCGCGCAGCCAAGAGGAATGCAAGCATGACCGCGATGTAGCCCTTGAGGGCGTCAAGTAAAAGGGTTGCAATCGCGAGCCCTTTCGAGCCGGTGCGCGCGACGTTAGTCGCTCCAATGTTGCCGCTGCCGGTCTGGCGGACGTCCTGCCCGCGAAAAATTCGCACGAGCAAATAGCCGAATGGGATCGATCCCAGCAGGTAAGAGACCGCGACCGTGGTGAGGGCGAGAGTCGTCACAATATGCGGCACGAGATCGCCGAGAGTCAGATCAACGGATAACGCAACAGTTTGGCATAGCGCGGTCCCGAAGAGGTGAGCTTGCTCTCGTAGAGATAGAAGTCGTGCGCCGTCATTGTACCGAAGTCAGGCGGAGGAAGCGCTTCGAGTCTCGATCGAACTTGTTGTAACCCGGGTGCGGGACGCTCAGCAGGCATCGGTCGCGGCCGTCCACTGCCCGAGCGGGCGAGGGTTAGATGAGGTTGGTAGGGTCCGGCATTGCGTTCAAATCCCAGAGGCTGCAGCACGCCTGCGATCTCAGCCACGAGATGCTGTAGATGTGCGTCTCCTTCGATGCCGACCCAGAAAACGCGGGGGGCTTTGGGATTGGGGAAAAATCCGACGCCACGAAAAGCAATCTGCGAGGGCGTTGATTTCACTTGCTGCAAGGCGTGACGAATTTCGTCCAACTTCCTGGTTTCGCCGAGGAATTGCAGGGTGACGTGAAAGGTCCCAGGGCCGACCCAGCGGACATCCGGCGCGAGTCGGCGCATCTGATCGCGGAATGTCGTGATGCGCTCACGAATGGGTTCGTCGATATCGAGGGCGATGAACAGGCGCATGGGCTCACATTAAGATGCGGCGTACCAGGTCGAGCGCCTGCTGGCTGGCCCAGCGCCGGATGCGTTCACGATCGCCGGGAAATCGCCGCTGCACGACTTCGTTTTTGGTGCCATCGCTAACCGCGATGTAAACCAGCCCGACTGGCTTTTCTTCGGTGCCGCCGGTGGGGCCAGCGATTCCGGTTATGCCGAGACCGATGTCGGCATTGCAGATCTCCCGAATATTCTCGGCCAGCGCCAGCGCAACCTCCTTGCTGACCGCCCCGTGCTCCTGGATCATTAAGGGGGGCACGTCGGCAAAGAGTGTCTTCAAATCGTTGGAGTACACTACCGCTCCGCCGAGAAAAAAGCGCGAACTACCGGGAACGGAGGTGATGCGTTCTGCTACCATGCCTCCCGTGCAGGATTCCGCGACGGCCAACTTGAGATTACGCATCTGCAGGTAGTAGCCAACAATCTCTTCCAGCGACTCGCCTCCCGTCGAAAACACAGCATCCTCGAGCACCTCTTCGAGTTCACCTGCAAGCTCATCCACTGCGGCCTGGGCGTCCTCTTTAGTGGAGCCGGTTGCCCGGAGATGAAACTCGACCTGGCCTTGACCGGCAAGAACTGTGGTTTCTACGTTGGGATACTTCTTGTAGATCGGGGCGGTACGGGCGTCGGCGGCCGACTCGGGGAGCATCGCGGTTTTCAACACTGCTGACGCGATGGCCGCTGGAGGGACCGATTCGTGCAAGCGTGGCGCGCAGTCGTTTTTCCACAGCTTTTCGAGTTCGTGCGGGGGACCAGGGAGCAGGATGATAATGCGCGGCTCGCCGTCGACCTCAGTTTCAAGATACTGGCCGGGCGCTGTGCCGCGTGTATTGTGGAGCACGATTGCGCCTTCGATGACGTCGGCTTGCTTCGCGTTGTTCGGGGGCATAGAGATGCGCCGCTCGGCAAAGCGCTTATACATTGCGGTCACAATGGCATGATCGCGCTTAAGCTCTACACCGAGGGCAGCGGCAACGCACTCGCGCGTGAGATCGTCCTCGGTGGGACCGAGACCGCCGATGAAAATGATGATGCCGGAACGACCGATGGCCGTGCGGGCAACTCCGGTGAGGTGGTCAAAGTTATCGCCCACCACGGTCTTAAAGGCAACGATCACGCCCAGTTCGTTGAGCTCCTTGGTCAGGAAAAGGGAGTTCGTGTCCTGACGGTAGGGAGTGAGCATCTCCGAGCCGACCGCGATGATTTCAGCGATCACCCGTTCAGTCTAGCACTGTGAAAATGAGGCAGGGATCTTCTAGCGAGTAGGAATCACGGGCCGGCCCGGGACGTCCCAGGACAGATGATGCACGCCGCTGGTGGTGGCGAGCACAGCGGAGCCGCCAGGCCCAAACGCGAGTCCGACGAGATTCTGCCCGGAGACCGCGAGCGATGCCTGACCGTCCGGAGTGAGCTTCACGATGCCGCGCCGACCATGCAGCGACGCGGCGACATACAGATTGCCTTGCACATCGAAAGCGAGTCCCTGGGGGCGTCCGAGGCCGCGATAAAACACTTCGACGTGACCATGGGGATCAACCCTGAAGACGGCATCGAAGCTCGACGTCGTTGGGCCTGTTACGAAGAGGTTGCCCACATCGTTGAAGGCCAGATGGTAGGCCGAGACACTGGGCTCCATGGTGGCGAAGACAAATATCTCGCGGTTGCGTCCGATCTTGAAGATGGTTCCACTGCGGTCACCCACATAGAGACTGCCTTCGCCATCGAATGCAATGCCTGTGGCGACGCCCATGCCCTCAGCATAGGCAGTCATCGAGCCACTCTTGGAGACGCGATAGACGGTACCGTCATAGCGCGAGGAGACGTAAAGACTTCCATCGTGTCCAACGGCCAGGCCCGTGGGATTCATCATCTCGTCGACAAAAGGTTTTGAGGTATAGCTGGAGTCGATGCGATAGATGGCGACGGGCACTTTCTGGCCGCGTGATCCCGAGAAGGTCACGTAGATGTTGCCTTCCTCATCGAGGGCGGGGTTCGCAACTGGATGCAGGTTCTCCGCGATGGGCACGGCAACACGCACCTCGTAAGGGTTGCTGCGATGGCCATTCGTGGCGACGACCACATTGCCCGAAGATGCACCCTCAGGCACTCGCGCCACGATAAACTGATCGGCGCTGACGACGACCGAACCGTCGACATCACCAAAACGAACTTCAGGACGGCGGAACTCCCTGGGGCGCAAACCGCGGCCCATGATGCGGACTTCGCCGCCAGGCAAAGCATACTCAGGCTCGATGGATTCGATCTGGGGAGCGCTGTTCGCTTTCGGTGCAGCCATGCCGGGACCCGTAACCCTTGCTACGCTACGACGATCAAGTCAACCGCTGATCGCGAGCGTTCCTACTAAAGTAACAGCCTGAGACGCGTGTCGCCTCGGCCTCGGCGTCGACATCCGAGGAATTCCGGGCAAAGGATCGGTTCAGCCCAGCAAGCGAAAGTGCAGCAGCACTTGCAGGACGATCCATCCGTAAATTCCTGCGCCGAGGTCGTCCACCACAATTCCTGTGCCCTCCGGCAGCTTTTCAAGACTTCGAATCGGAGGAGGTTTCACGATATCGAACGCACGAAAGAGTATAAAGCCGCAGAGCAGTGGTTTCCAAAGGATAGGGCACGCGATCAGCGTCACCAACTGCCCGGCAACCTCGTCGATGACGACGTGCGACGGATCTTTCTTGCCACAACCGCGAGCCTCGAGGGTGGCCGCTGGAATCCCGATGGCGGTCGTCACGACGATCAGGAAGAGAATAATGGGAATGCGGGCCGAAGGCGGAAGCTGCGCTGCAAGCAGCCACCAGAGCAGCGCCGCGGCCAGCGATCCCCACGTGCCCGGACCGGGACGCAGACGCCCCGCGCCAAAGAAAGTCGCCACCCAGGTTGCCCACTTTGGTGCGGACGACGCGGGTATGGCGACCTCAGTCGGGCTTCTTGAAGGGCTCATTGGAGTAGGTGGAATCGTCGGTTTCCGGATCGTTCAATGGGGCGGAGATGACGTAAGCACCACTCGCCCACTTGCCCAGGTCGATCACACGGCAGCGGTCGCTGCAGAAAGGGAAGTCGGGGTCCTTAGCGAGCACGATCTTTCTGCAGGTCGGACAACGTAAGTTGACAACGCGTTTCTTCGCCATCGTGGCACCTAGAGAATCCGCGCCACGAGATCGTAGTCGTGCGCCTCGGTAATCTCGCAGCGGTAGAACTCGCCCTCGCGCACGTCATCGTGTTCCCCAAAGTCATTGACATACACGGTACCGTCAATTTCTGGCGCGTGCATTGCAGTGCGAGCCTGCCAGAGCAATTCAGTTTCTTCCGAGGGGCCTTCGATAAGCAGGTCAAACTGTTGGCCGATCAGCGCACGCTTCTTTTTGCGGCTGATCTGTTTCTGGATCGACATCAACCTTTTGTGGCGGCGCTCAATCTCACTTGGCGCGACCTTCTCTCCCATTGCGAACGCCTGTGCGCCCTCTTCGTCGGAGTAGCCAAGAACACCCAACCAGTCAAACTGCACTTCGCACATGAAGTTGCAGAGAACTTCGAAGTCCTCCGCTGTCTCGCCGGGGAAGCCGACGATGAACGACGTGCGCAGCGTCAAGTCGGGAATTTCGCGCCGCATCCTGGTGATCGACTTCAGGAAAATATCCGCGCCAGCGCCGCGCTTCATGTTCTTCAACACCGCGGGCGACGCATGCTGCAACGGGACGTCAATGTACGAGCAGATCTTTTCGTTGGCGGCAATGGTCTGCAGCAGCTTGCCGGTGATCTTGTTGGGATAAGCGTAGAGAAAACGGATCCAGCGCAACTCCTCGATTTGTGCAAGCCGCTCCAGCAGCAGCGCCAGACCATCCTTCAGGCCGAGGTCTTCACCGTAGCAGGTGGTGTCCTGTCCGATGAGAATTATTTCGCGAACGCCCTGTCTCACCAACTGTTGCGCCTCAGCGAGCACCGACTCGAAGCGCCGCGAGCGGAACTTGCCGCGCAACTGCGGGATGATGCAGAACGAGCAGGGATGGTCGCAGCCTTCAGCGATCTTGATGTAGGCCGTGTATTTTGGCGTGGCCAGGAGGCGCGGCGTGTTCTCGTCGTAGAGATAATTCGGCAGGTCGGCGATGGCGCCATTCCACGCGTCTTTGGAGAAGCGCCCGGCGGCCTCGCGGGCATCGCCCTCGGAGCGGGAGTTCAGGATGACGAAGGGGCCAGAAGCGTTGGGCGCGGGTGCCATTCCAGCGGCGCTGAGGATTTGCTGCAACTCTCCGGTGCCGACCACGGCGTCCACTTCCGGAATGTTTCTCCGGATTTCGTTGCGATAGCGCTCGACCAGGCATCCGGCGACGATCAACTTCTGTGCCTTACCGGAGATTTTATGGCGTGCCATTTCGAGAATGGCATCCACCGACTCTTGCTTGGCGGTCTCGATAAACGAGCAGGTGTTCACGACGATGACGTCTGCGTCTTCGGCCCGGGCAGTGATTTGGGCTCCCGCTTGGGACAGCAGCCCCATCATGACTTCGCTGTCGACCAGATTCTTGGGACAACCTAGGCTTACAAAGCCAATCTTCTTCGGAGCAATAGACGAGACGGCCTCATCGAGCGGCGTGAGCAGGGCTACAGATTCGTCGTTGAGCGGCATGCAATCCCCTGATTTTAGCATCTATCCGCGCATCACCGGGGTGGCGCAGAGCGCAGGTGCACGCGTTAAGTGATTTCGAGATGGTATGATGCAGTAGGTCGGGCGCTGGTCCCGCGCAACGTAGCTCTGTGAACCCCGCCAGGTCCGGAAGGAAGCAACGGTAACAGGTCACTGCGTGTGCAGCGGTCAACTGGCGCCTGACTTTTTTGCTGCGCGGGCGTGTCGCGAACCGACCTGGACCAGCGCGCCGTTCACCATGATGGAATCCATTTTCAACCGAACCTCTTACCAATCCGTTACTCCGCATGGACTTTCTGAAACGCATCGTTCAGAATGAACGGTTATTCATTCCCTCTGATGTTGCGTTTGGAGAACTCTATTGGCTAACGGCCGTCGCGCCAAGATTTCTGCGCTGGGAACGTACGTCCCACCGCGAGTGCTCACCAACAAAGACCTTGAAACCATGGTCGAGACCACCGACCAGTGGATACTGGAGCGCACCGGCATTCGCGAACGTCACTTGGTGGACAAGGGAGTCGCCGCCAGCGACCTGGCCGTGGAAGCGGTCAAGAACCTGCTCAAGAGCCATCCCTTCGATCTGCAGGAAGTGGACCTGATCGTAGTGGGAACGGTAACGCCCGACATGATGTATCCGTCGACCGCGTGCCTGGTGCAACACAAGCTAGCCATCGCGCACACTTGGGGTTTTGACGTATCGGCTGGATGCTCAGGCTTTGTCTATGCGCTGAACACGGGCGCGAAGTTCATCGAATCGGGACAGTACAAAAAAGTGCTGGTGATCGGTTCCGACGTGAATTCGTCGATGACTGACTTTACGGATCGTGCGGTTTGCATCATCTTTGGCGATGGCGCGGGTGCGGTGCTGCTGGAACCAGCGGAGGAAGGCGAAGAGGGAATTATCGACCATGTGGCGCAAATCGAAGGCGTGGGAGGCCAGTATCTGTATATGCCGGGTGGGGGCAGTCTGAACCCTGCGTCGCACGAAACCGTAGACAAGAAAATGCATTATATTCATCAGGATGGACAACAAGTCTTTAAGTATGCCGTGAAGAAAATGGCGGAGATGACAGAGCGCATTCTGGAGAAGAATAAGCTGACCGGCGCCGACGTCGATTGTTTCATCGCGCATCAGGCCAACATGCGGATCATCAAGGCCACCGCCGAGCGTCTGAAGATGCCGATGGAGAAGGTCATCATTAATATCGACCGCTACGGGAACACCACGGCTGGGACGATTCCGTTGGCGATGGAGACGGCCATCGAGACCGGCAGGCTGAAAAAAGGCGACCTTGTCTTGGTCGCGGCAGTGGGTGCTGGATTTACGTCGGGCGCGACGTTGCTACGGTGGGCCTACTGAACACTCGACGAGTGAGGCGTAACCGCCATGCTAGGATTTAGTTCATGGATGTTGATCTGAAGCAGTTTCTGGAAGCAATGGAGCGCCGCATTGTCGGCCAACTCCAAGAATACATCGACGAGCGCACCCACGACGCTGAAACCCGTATCGTTCGAGCATTCGGTGCTTATCAGGAATCAGCGGGCGTGCGTATGCGCAAGATCGAAGCCGACGTTTCGAACATCAATGCCTCCACCACTCAGCAGCTTGATGCTTTTCAGTCCAAGCTGTTGGAGTTGGAAACCAGGATCATCAACCTGGAGCGGCCACAGGGCTAGGAATTTTCCAACGTCTTGGTCGCGTTCACTGGCCTCCGGGGTTCAGTCATCCGCGCCGGGTCGAGAATTTCCTTGATTTGTTCTTCGCTCAAGTAACCCTTGGCGCGAGCGATCTCGATGATCGTCTTTCCCGTCGCGACGGATTCCTTCGCAATCTCTGCTGCTTTCGCGTAGCCGATGTACGGGTTGAGCGCGGTCGCCAGCGAAACCGTGCTCTGGGCGTAGAAC
>Ga0209039_10002785_pt1 | contig 14393 bp, 7 predicted proteins | sample BogFormECP12_OM1_FD_188238 | JGI IMG/M metagenome (GOLD analysis project Ga0209039, IMG submission 188238) | Bog forest soil microbial communities from Calvert Island, British Columbia, Canada - ECP12_OM1 (SPAdes) (version 2) | ecosystem: Environmental > Aquatic > Freshwater > Wetlands > Bog ... | reverse complement strand
CTGCGGCACAAACTGAATGCTGATCGTGCAGGTGGCCTGCGCCGCCAGCGTGGCGCCGCAAGTAGTTGCCGACTGAGTGAAGTCTCCCGGATTGGCCCCAGCGATGGTAATGCCGCTGAACGTCAAAGTCGTGCTCTGATTGTTTCTCACCGTGACTGCGCTCGGGGCGCTCGGGCTCAGCAATCCCTGGTCGGGGAACGTGCGCGGTGACGGGCTCAGAGTAACAGGTATGGGTTGCGCCACGGTCGACTGAGTAGCGGAGGCGGCGGAATAATTCTGGTCGGCAGCCCAGCTTGCGGTCAGCAGACACGTGCCGGTCCCGCTGGTCATCGTCACCGTGTTCCCAGCAATTGAGCACGCCCCCGTGGCCGTGATGGATGGCGTAGTGCTCGCATTGGTTGTTGCGGCAACGTTGAATGAAGTACCGACTATTGCGCTCGCCGGCGCCCCCGTGAAGGTGACCGTGGGTGTGAGAAGTCCGTTGGCGTTGCTGAGAACCCACACGTCGTTCATGGTTTCGCCGCCAAAGATCACCATTCGGTTTGTGGCTGAATCGTAAACGGCCGTGTGCTCATGCCTGACTGGAGGAAGTCCGCCAGTAGGAAAGAGTTCCGTCCAGGTCGGCGTTCCACCCAAGCCGTTAGCGCTCGTTAAGACCCAGGTGTCGTTCAAAGATGGATATGTTGCGGGAATGCCACCGAAAATGATCATTCGATCAGTGGAAGAGTCGTAGACGACGGAGTGGTTTGCACGCCCAGGAGGCAGCGATCCGGAAGGCGAAAGCTTGATCCAGGCTGGAGTCCCTCCCAACCCGTTGGCATTGGTGAGAACGTATACGTCATTTACCGGAGGATTGTTGTCGTTGTTCGGATTTCCTCCGAAAATCACCAGACGGTTATTTGCCGAATCGTAGAATCCCCGAGCCGCGTCAGTAGGCGGTGGCGGAGTTCCGGTTGGGCTAAGCTGAACCCAGGCCGGCGTTCCGCCCGTGCCATCGGCGTTGACAAGAACCCAAACATCGTTGTAGAGTCCGCTGGGGAAGCAATTGCCACCGCCAAAGACTAACATGCGATTGTTCGTCTGGTCGTAAGCGGCCACATGGTTGGTCCGAACAGGTGGGGCCGGTCCACTGGGGCTCAATTGAATCCAACTGGGCGAGCCTCCGTTGCCGTTGGCGTTTGTCAGGACCCAAGAGTCGTTAACGCAGGGTGAAGTATTGCCTAAGCCCCCTCCGAAGATAACCATTCGGTTGGTCGACGCCGAGTACACCGCCGAATGAGAAGTGCGGGCGGCGGGAGCTCCGGCAGCGGACACCTGCGTCCAGGCCTGCCCGCCGCTTCCATTCGCATCGCTCAAACGCCACAGATCGTTGAGTGTTGTCGGGACATCGGAAGCCACGGCTGTGCCGCCGAAGACGATCATTTGATTCGTGCTGGCATCAAAAACCGCGCTGTGACCACTCCGAGCCGGGGGCAGAGGCCCAGAAGGGGCCTCCTGGATCCAGGTGACCGGCGGGGTAGTGTCGCCCACGCTGCCCCAGATCTCTGCGGAATCGAGCGCTCCGTTAAGGTAGCCCCCTGCCACTAGCACTCGACCATCGGCTAGAAGAGTGGCCGATTGCACAACTCGGGGCGTGGTCATGTTTCCCGCGGGGCTGAATGTGCCGGCAACAGGATCAAAGAGCTCTGCGCTACTCAGAACCGCGACTAGACTCTCTCCCCCTGTCACCAAAACCTGCCCGGTTGCTAATAGCGTACTTCGCGGATACAAGCGAGCCGAATTCATGTTTCCGGTTGCCGTCCAGACTCCGGCCGTGGGATTGAACAGTTCTGCCGCTGCGAGGGCGATCAGGGGTTGGCATCCGTAGCAGGGGCGGTTCATTCCTCCGGCGGTGAACACGCTCCCATTAGGCAGGGGAATGAGACCATCTGGAGCACTGTCATCATCACCACCCCAAATTCGCGGATTTTGCATACTACCGGTGAGGGTCCAAGTAGCCAGAGTCGCATCAAAGATTTCGGCGGAGGCCAGGGAAGGAAAAGGGTTGCCTCCACTTCCTCCCGCCACTAGCACCTTTCCATTGGGAAGCGTTAGACCGGCTGGCTCTTGGCGGGCCACATTCATGCCCGCGGTGACGGTCCAGATCCCCGTCGTCGGATCAAAGATCTCGGCCGAGTTGAACACTCCCCCACATCGATTTCCGCCGCCAGCCACGAGTACCCTTCCATCGGCGAGCAGGACCGCGGCGGGACTGTTCCGCGCCACATTCATGGTCGCTGTCAGCGTCCAGGATCCAGTGGCAGGATCAAAAATCTCGGCTGAGTTTCCGACTGGAGGCCCAGTGCAGACAGGGTTGTTAGGGGTTCCGCCCACTACCAACACCTTGCCGTTAGGCAGCAAAACCGCTGCATGGCCAAAGCGGGGAAACGTCATACTCCCGGCCGGAGTCCAGCTTCCGGTTGCCGGATCGAAGATTTCTGCGGAGCTTAGGCCAGCGGCACTTGAGTCCTGGCCGCCCGCAACCAGGATCTTTCCGCCCGGCAATTGAATGGCTATATGGCCGTAACGGGCCACTCCCAAGCTGCCTGTTGGTGCGAAAGTTGGCCCAGAAGCGGCCGCCTGGGAAGCCAGTAGGGCCAGAACGACCAGAAGTGCGACCGGGATCAGTCGCCTCCTGCCATGAGTTGTCGAGACGATCGAGATGAGGCCAACAAGCGTTAGTGTTCGAGCTGGCAAATGGATCTTTAACATCGTTGCGACTCCTTTATGAGCGAACTTACAACTTGGTTTTGAGTGTCACCGAAGACCTCCCAACCCGTCGGAGAGGAACACTTCACACACTTTGTCTAACGTTCCAGCCCGGCCCGATTCCATACGAGAAAACTCAGCTAAATGTGCCGGTACGTCTTGATCCTTTGCCTTCGACCTGGGCAAAGGGTATGCTTGGGGAATCCATCGGTGAGGTCGCCGCATTCCATGCGTGTGGAATCCGGCGGCCTTCGAACGTTATTAGAATGGCGGGTCACGAACGGCACGCTGAAATCGATTCCGGGCCGGCAGAGTCCGAGCTCCTGGCGGACGACAGGGAGCAGTTTGCCCTTCGATTCGAAGGCTGTCGACAAGAGTTGTTGAAGCTTTGCCGGCACATTTTGGGCGTATCCGATGGATCTGAGGACGCGGTCCAGCACACGTACTTGCGCGCCTACGCTAACCGATCGCGCTTTGACGGTGTCAACTTTCCGGGTTGGGTCGCGCGGATCGCCCAGCACATTTGTATCGATGTCCTGCGGGCAAGGTGGCCGAGCCGGGAGCTTGAAGACGCCCGTGGGCTCGCCACGACGCATGACGAAATGCGCCTCGTGAACGCCATACAGATCCGAACCATTCTCCGCGGGCTGCCGGAGCAGCAGCGAATCTGTCTCAAACTGTTCTATCTCGAAGGCTACAGCGCCAAGGAAGTGGCTGAGCGGGCGGCCTTCACGGAGAAGCAAGTGAAGTCTTATCTGCAGAATGGCCGCCGCAACTTCGTACTGGCCTGGAATGCCTTGGACAAGGGAACCAAATGAATGAGGCGATGAGTCCCGATCCCGAAGAGCGGTTGTTTGCGGAATCGGTACGGGACGGGGTCCATCAGCTCCGAAAGCAGCGCGGTTCCTGCCCGAGCGCCGAAGAACTGGTGGCTTTTCTTGAGGGCCGTCTGGAAAGCGAGGATGCGGCCCGCGTGGGTGAGCACGTGGATGCCTGCGGGGTGTGCGACCTCGCATTGATGAGGGTAAGGGCCGCGTTGGCCAACCCCGCTGGCCGAGGGACGTCCGCGTGGCGCCGGCTGTCCGATCTCTTCGGGAATCCGCTGGTGGCGTATGGCGTGGCGGCTCTGCTGTGCTACCCGGCTTACTTGGGCATCCGCTCGCACCCTGAGCCGAAGGTCGAGATTCAACCCAAGGCCGGAACTCCGCCGGGGACGGCATTGGAGCCGCCGGTCCTGTCGGTCCCCAGCTTCTCGCTGGATGTGGTGCGGGGGGCCGGTCGGGAGGCGCAGCTCCCGGTGGTGCGCCTGGACGGCCAGAACAAGTTCTTTCTTCTCCAGTTTTTTGTTCCTATGATGGCCGACCACCGGTATTCCGTTGAGATTCGGGATGGCGCTGGCCGGGTCACGGTGGGACACCAGCAGATTACAGGCGACACCCAAGGCAAGGTCGCCCTGATGTGCCGTCGCGAGAGCTTCGCCGCTGGCGAATACACGCTGGCAGTCACCGAGGACAATCCGCCCGGGCGCCAGTTTGAATTCGTCTTCCGGGTTGAGTGATCCCACATGCGACGCGGTCTTGTTCTGATTTGCCTTCTGCCGCTTGCCCTTGCCGGCCAACCCAGTCGGGTGATGCAGGAGTACAACAGTGCGTGGCGGCTGGTCGGGCAAGGAAAGCCTGATCAGGCGCTCCCGATTCTCAAAGGAATTCTTGCCGAGGATCCGGGTTTCTACCGAGCCTACTGGGAGGTTATCGAAGCGTTCAGGCAAAAGGGCGATGTTGGCGGTGCGGAGCGCTTCTTTGAAGAGCTGCGATCCGGCTTCGGTAGGCCAGAGCCGCACTTCGTACGTGGGGAGATATTGTCAAATTACAGTTCTGGTCAACCCCGCAAGGGATTGGCGGCATTTCAGCGGTGCGTCAGCCAGCTCTCGCGTTGGCTTGGCTGCTACGTCGATGTAACCTGGGAAATGCCCGGCTCTCATTTCAAGGCCATGCTGAGCGTGCTAGAGAAGGTTGTGGCCGTGGACCCCGCGAATGCGGCTGCCCGGTTCGGCCTGGGTGAGGTTTATCACGAATTGGCACGGTATTCAGACGAGGTCGAGGCCTATGAGCACGTGTTGCGGCAAGAAACGGGCGAGAAGCCCCTCGAACTGCTCCTGCTAAAAAGCATGGCCGGCGCCGTTACCACCTCCAGCACAGACTGGGCCCGCAGCAGAACCTATCAAGAACGGGCGCTTCAGTTGGCGATTCAACTAGAGGACCACCAGGAAGAACTGCTATGCCTTATGGGCTTGACGGCTTTCTCCTTCCGGCTCGGCCCAGACGGGGGCCAGGGCGATTTCGAGCGGCTGGTGGCGCGTGCACGCCAGATCGATAATGCCTATGCCCTTGGGCAAGCGTTTAACCGTTGGGGAACGCTAAATCTCGAGAATGGAAATGCCGATATAGCGGTCGAAGCCCTCGAGCGTACACTGGAGCTCTGGGAGACTCTCGGTCACCGGCCGGAGATCGGCGATGTCCTGCGTAAGTTGGCCGACTCCGAAGCACGACGCGGCAACTATCAGCCCGCTCTTGAACACCTGGAGCGTGCCGAGAAACTCGCAGCGGAGTCGCATTCCCATCAAGACGAGGCTTTTGTCCTGCGCAGCAGGGGAGAGATTTACGTACAGCTAGGCGATTATGCGAGTGCGATCCCACTGCACCGGCGCGCCCGGCAAATCCTCCAGGACCTCGGAAGATTTCATTCCGCGGGGGGTGATGCCGGCGATCTGGGGATTGCTTACGAACGGTTGGGGGACTATGAAAACGCCGAGCAGTGGTACAGGGAATCGCTGCGCAGTGCTCGCCGCTTTGCCGATATATCGGAGCAGGAGCGGATTCTAACTCTGCTTGCGCAGTTGGCGCTTCGCCGAGGTGATGACGCCGCGGCGGTCCGGGTCTTGCGCGACGCGCTGACGCTTTCCGCGAACACCCATGCGTGGCGTTTTCGCGCCAACACTCTTGTGACCCTGGGCCGCGCCTACACCCGCTTAGGCAATTTCCGGGAAGCCCTCAAGAACCTGCATGCCGGGCTCGATACGGCCAGGTCGCTCAACAACACAGAGTTGGAATTCGCGGGGACGCACGGTCTTGGAGAGGTCTATCTGAAGAGCGGCCGCACAGCGGAAGCCGAACGGGAGTTCCGTCAGGCGCTGGCACTCGGTGAGCAGGCCGGAATCCCTGATGCTGTGCGCCTGGCGAGGGAAGGATTGGGCGACGTGGCCCGTCAGGCAGCACATCTCGATGATGCCGCCACGCACTACCGCGCTGCGATCGAAGCCATTGAATCCGTGCGTTCGCGACTGGGGTCGTCAGAGTTCAAGACCACTTTCCTTTCGGGAGCGATCACCGCATACGAGCGGTTGATCGACGTGCTGGCACACCAGGGGCGAAAAGAAGAAGCCCTCTATGTCGCCGAGAAGGCACGAGCCAGGGCTTTCCTGGATATGCTGGCCGCCGGGCGCAGACAAACCGCCGACGCGGCAGCCGAACCGAAGCTCCTCGACTCGGCGGGTATCGAGCGGGAGATGGCGCACCGCGGAGCCGTGCTGGTCGAGTACGCGTTGGGTGCGAGACGGTCCTATGTTTGGGCAGTCGCGGGGAACAAGACCGTGATGGCGCAGTTGGCGTCGCGCGCGGTCCTGGAAGAACGCGCCAGACACTACCGCGAGTTGCTGGTGAAACAGTCGCCCCAGGCGGTTGAAGAAGCCACTCCGCTCTACCAGATGCTCCTGGCGCCTATCGCGTCCTCGCTGGTGCGGAGGAAGATTGTGATCATCGTTGCCGATGGAGCGCTGCACTATCTTCCCTTCGAAACGCTGATGCCGCAGGGTGGGCACTTCCTGGGTGAGGACTTTACAGTGGCATACGTGCCGTCGGCTTCGGTGCTCGCTGAACTGATGGCGCCTTCCGGTGTCCGGCAAAAGGAACTGCTGGCCTACGGGAACCCGGACTTCGGCGCCGGTCCTCCACGGCCTGGAACAGCCCAGGATGTGGTGCGTGGGATCGACGTGAAGGACGGACTCCGCCTGACGCCGCTCCCCAACACCCGCTACGAGGTGGAAGGCATTGCCGCGCTCTACCCCAAATCGATGAGCACGACCTACTTGGGCCGCAAGGCCACCAAGACCTCGGTCCAGCGGGAAAACTTGGCCGCGTACAAACGCATCCATTTCGCCACCCACGCGTTCATCGACGAGAGGCGGCCGGAGCGGTCAGGCATCGTGCTCTCTCAGGCCGGCCAAGAGGACGGCGTTCTGCGGATCAATGACATCCTCGCGCTGAAACTCAATGCCGATCTCGTCGTCTTGTCCGCTTGTCAGACCGGGCTCGGGAAGCTCATGCGTGGAGAAGGCATCTCCGGGCTGACGCGGGCGTTTCTGTTCGCCGGAACGCCGCGCGTAGTGGCCAGTCTCTGGAATGTCAACGACGCCGCTACGACTGATCTTATGAAGATCTTCTACCGCAAGATGAAGGACGGGCTTGCGCCAGCGCGCGCGCTGCAAGCAGCCAAGCTGGAGATGATGCGCTCCGGCGTCGCTGCTTACCGGGCTCCGTACTTCTGGGCGGCTTTCGTGCTGGTGGGCGAGCCGTAGCAGGAAGAGCGGCACTGCTTCTAAACTATCGGATTGCCGGTCACAAGATTCTTCCCGTTTAGAATAAGACACTTACGTCTGTTTCGCTGGTATCTCGGTTCTACAATAGAAATAGGTAAGGAATGCACACCCGCCGACACATCTCGCAGTCGCCGCCGGCCAGGCCGCAGGACCGGCGCCACCCCTGCGCGCACCCTGAATTACCAAACGAACCCAATCCCAGTTTCGGACACTTGGCCTCGTCGCCAGGCCTCGCGGCGAGGCTGCCCCCACGCCCGCGCATCCCGATTTTACCAAACGAACCCAATTTGGCAGGCAACCCTAAGAAAACGAAACAGATACTACTCAGCAAAGGAGCCCCGGCGAACCCAATTTCGGGCTCCGCTCCCTGACCCATTCACCGCTTGCGAAAGATCACCACGGCCAGGGGCGGCAGCGTCACCGCAATACTATAGGGGCGGTTGTGACAGACCTTGAGCCGGCTGGAAACCAGACCGCCATTGCCGATATTCGCTCCGCCGAAAAGTTCCGAATCGGTGTTCAATATCTCTTCGTAAAAACCTTCTTCCGGCACGCCGATTTCATAGCCCTGCCGCGGCACGGGGGTGAAGTTGCAACAGATCAGCAGGAAATCCGACGGGTCTTCCGCGCGGCGCAGGAAGGAAATCACGGAGTTTTCCGAATCGCGGAAGTCCACCCACTCGAAACCGCTGTAGTGGAAATCCACCTGATATAGCGAGGGGCTGGCGCGGTAGAGCCGGTTGAGCTCGCGCGCCAAGCTCTGTAGCTTGCGGTGCAGTTCGAATTCCAATAGCTCCCAGCGGATGCCTGAATTGCTGTTCCACTCTTCGCGCTGGCCGATTTCCTGGCCCATGAATAGCAACTTTTTCCCGGGATGAGCCCACATATAAGCCAGGAAGGCGCGCACGTTGGCGAACTGTCGCCATTCGTCGCCGGGCATTTTGCTGAACAGCGAGCCTTTGCCGTAGACCACTTCATCGTGCGAAACCGGCAGCACGAAGTTTTCGGTGAAGGCATAGAGCAGGCTGAAGGTGATGTGGTTGTGATGATACTTGCGATAGATCGGATCGGTGTGGAAGTAGTCCAGCATGTCGTGCATCCAGCCCATGTTCCACTTCATGGTGAAGCCCAGGCCGTTCAGATACACGGGCCGCGAAACGCCGGGAAAAGCGGTGGATTCCTCGGCAACCGTGAAAGCGCCGGGAACCGAGTGCGCCACTTCGTTGAAGCGCCGCAGGAAATCGATGGCTTCCAGGTTTTCGTTGCCGCCGTACTGGTTGGGGACCCACTCACCCGGCTTGCGCGAGTAATCCAGGTAGAGCATGGATGCCACCGCGTCCACGCGCAGAGCGTCGATGTGGTACTCCCTGAGCCAGAAGAGGGCATTGGAAATAAGGAACGAGCGGACTTCGTTGCGGCCGTAGTTGAAGATCAGCGTGCCCCACTCGAGCTGCTCGCCTTTGCGCGGGTCGGCGTGCTCGTAGAGCGCGGTGCCGTCGAAGAAGACCAGGCCGTGGGCGTCCTTGGGGAAGTGGGCGGGCACCCAATCGACAATGACGCCGATCGAGGCGCGGTGGCAGGCTTCGATGAAAAACTGGAAATCTTCGGGCGTGCCGAAGCGCGACGTGGGGGCGAAATAGCCGATGATCTGATAGCCCCACGAGCCGGAAAAGGGATACTCCATGATGGGCAGCAGCTCGATGTGGGTATAGCCCATCTGCTGGACGTATTCGACCAGCTTGACGGCCAGCTCGCGGTAGGTGAGCATCTGGCCTTGCGGGCTGCGCAGCCAGGATTCGAGGTGGACTTCGTAAATGGAGACGGGCGATTTGAGCCAGTCGGTTTGCGGACGGGCCTGCATCCAGGCGTCGTCGTGCCACTGGTGCTTGGCGGGGTCCCAGACGATGGAGGCGGATTTCGGCGGCGTCTCGCAATAGAAGGCGTAGGGGTCGGCCTTGAGCTGCTGATAACCGGCGAAGCGGGATCGAATGTAGTACTTGTAGGCGGTCCCCTCGCCGAGCGAAGGGATGAAGATTTCCCAAATGCCGCCGTTGCGGCGTCGCATGGGGTGGCGGCAGGTATCCCAATCGTTGAATTCGCCGGTCAGGTTGACGGCTTCGGCATTGGGCGCCCAGACGGCGAAGCGGACGCCGCGGACGCCTTCGGTTTCAACCAGGTGAGCGCCCAGGGTGCGCCATGCTTCGAGCAGCGTGCCCTCGGTGTGCAGATAGAGATCGGTGTCGGAGAGTTGCGGGCCGAAACGGTAGGGATCGTCGATTTCGATTTCGCGGCCGTCGAAAAGGCGTGCGCGAATGAGGTAAGGCCCTGGATCGCCGTTGAGCGAAGCGACGAAGAAACCGCGCGGGTGCTGCTTGATCATGGCGACGCGGTCGGCGCCGGCTACTACGTCGGCCGATTCGGCCTGGGGGAGAAACGCGCGGATCTCCCAGCGGGCCTGCCCGCCTTTGCGGCGGATGCTGTGCGGACCCAGGATGCGAAAGGCGTCGCCATGGTAGCCGCCAACGATGGCTTCAATTTCTTCCACTGTCATGAGAGTCTAATAATCAAGTATGGACGATTTCCTGCTGCAATTGCCTAAAGCCGAACTGCATTTGCACCTGGAAGGCTCGGTAGAGCCGGAGACGCTGCACGAACTGGACCCGGCGACGCCCGTGGAAGAGTTCCGCGCGCTCTACCGCTATGACGATTTTGACGCTTTTCTGCGGGCCTTCGGCGTGGTGGGAAAGCTCCTGCGCACGCCGGAGGACTATGGGCTGATCGCGCGTCGCCTGCTCGAACGCCTGGCGGCGCAGAACGTGCGCTACGCCGAGATCATCCTGGCGGCGGGGGTGGTGCTATGGAAGGGGCAGGAGTTCGCGCCCGTCTTCGAAGCCGTGCGCGAGGCCGCGGCGGGTTCGCCGGTGGAAGTGCGCTGGATCCTCGACGCGGTGCGGCAATTCGGCGTGGAGCACGCCATGGCGGTGGCCAAACTGGCGGCGGAACGCGTGGACCGCCAGGTAGTGGCGTTCGGCATCGGGGGCAGCGAAGAGCGCGGGCCGGCGGAGTGGTTCACGGAGGTCTTCGCGTTCGCCAAATCGGCGGGACTGCACCTGACGGCGCATGCCGGCGAGAGCATGGGACCGGAATCGGTGTGGGCGGCGCTCGGTCTGGGAGCGGAACGCATCGGCCACGGGATTGCGGCCGTGTGCGACGAGGAGCTGATGCGCCATTTGCGCGACCATGACATTCCGCTCGAGATCTGCCTGACCAGCAACCTGGTGACCGGCGTGGTGGAGCGTTTGGAGGATCACCCGGTGCGGCGGTTGTTCGACGCCGGCGTGCCGATCGTGCTGTCGACCGACGACCCGGCGATGTTCGGCTGCACGCTGGTGGGCGAATACCGGCTGGCCGCGCGCCAGTTCGGGTTCAGCGAGACCGAGTTGCGGAAAATCGCGGACAACGGATGGAGGTATCGATTTGGCCAATCACGTTAAGAAATCTTTAGGAGACGTATCCGAGCCACGAACACTGGCGATCTGTGGGTTAATAAATCGGGAGGCTCTCTATGAATTGCAGGCGAACTCTGGGACTGACGGCGGCGCTCGGCGCGGCGGCGCTGTGGGGCCAGGAGAGCCGGCCCGCCAGCCGGTTCCAGGTGAAGTTCGACCTGGCGGGCATCACCAGCCTGAAATACGCGGGCGATAAGTACGATACCGATTACATCGCGCCGGACGAGCTGCTCGGGCACGTACGCGTCCGCTATAAGCTGGGCGAGAGCGACTGGCGCCAGTTTTCAACCACCGATAGCAAGAACCGCGTGCAGGAGGCTGGCAGAGGCGCGGCGCCTCGCCGGGCCGTCGAACACGCCGTCATTTACAACCCGCAGGACTGGCGCCGCAACGAATACTACGCCGACCTGGAACTGACGGAACGGTTCCACGTGGAAGCCGATGCCGCCTGGTGGACGATTTTTCTGCGGAATCCCACGCACAAGCCGATCGTGCTGGGCGATGTGTTCCTGCCGCTGCCTTTCAACACCAGCAAGCGCTGGGATAAGACCATCACCTACGAGGAGCGGGTGCAGCAGCACCAGTACATTTCGGGCCACGGCTCGTTCGTTTACTGGATGCGGCCGAACGGCGAAGGGCCGTACCTGGTGATGACGCCGGTCGGGGTATGCCCGCTTTTTGAGCCGGTGCGCAGCGAGATGAATTTCGCGCCCGGGAAACTGGAGTACAGCGAGCGCGGCGGCGTGTATATTCTCTCGGCGGCGCGGGCGGCGGAAGACCGGGCGCGGGGCGGCACGTGGCGCCAGCCGCAGACCAGCGTGACGCTCGCGCCCACCAACTCGCAGCGCGACGGCGTCACCTACGCCTTCAAGTTCCGCTGGGCCAAGGATTACCAGGGACTGCGCGACATCCTCTATGAAGAGGGCCTGCTGGATGTGAACGTAGTGCCGGGGATGAGCGTGCCGCAAGGGATGGAAACGGAAGTGTCGATCCGCTCGAAGAGCGCGATTCAGTCGCTGGAGCCGGAATTTCCGGGGCAGACGGAACTGGAGCCGGCGGGAGAAAAACCCAAGGATACGCACCTCTACAAAGTGAAATTCGCGCGCCTGGGTGAGAACAGGTTGACGGTTCATTTCGGCAGGAACCAATACGCGGAGCTGGAGTTCTTTGTCACCGAGCCGCTTCAGGCGCTGATTGAGAAGCGGGCGTCGTTCCTGGTGACGCACCAGCAGCATCGCGACGCTACCAAGTGGTACGACGGCCTGTTTTCCGAATGGGACATGGTGAAGAAGGTGCTGCGCAGTCCGGATGATAAAGACGGCCTGGCGGATTACATCCTGGCGAGCGACGATCCGGCGCTGTGCAAGGCGCCCTATATCGCCGCCAAGAACGTGGATTACCCCAACGCGAAAGAGATCGAGGCGGTCGAGTATTATCTGAAGAATTTCGTCTGGGGCAAACTGCAGATGACTGAAAAGGAGAAGTTCCCGTACGCGGTCTACGGAATCGATAATTGGAAGATCAATCGCGAGAGTAAGCCCGGCGACCGCTACGGGTGGACCGATCACGTGTGGCGCACCTATGACTATCCGCACATGGTCTACCTGTATTTCAGCATGTACCAGATTGCCAAATACTATCCCGAGCAGGTCCACTATCTCGACAGGAATGGGTACCTGGAGCGGGCCTTCGGCACGGCGCGCGCCTATTACACGTACCCGTGGGAAGTGGCGCGCTGGTCGGCGAATGAGTTGGGCAATTACAACGAGATAGTGATCGCCAGTCTGATCGACGAGTTATACGCGGCGGGCTGGAAAGACAAGGCCGACTTGCTGCGCAAGGACTGGGAAGCGAAAGTCGAGTACTTCGTGAACGATCAGCCCGACCTGTTTTACTCGGAGTTTCCCTTCGACCCGACGGCCTTCGAATCCACCGGCGCGTTCGCCCACTATGCGCTGGAGCAGCTCAAGAAGCCGGCCATGACGCTGAAGGTGAAGGCGCCGGACGTGGAGCGCTACGTTCAGGAACAACTGGCGTGCAACATGGCGACGCGCGGCTGGCTGGAGCCGAACTATTGGCAGACGGGCGTCGAAGGAAACATGCGGTACATGTCGCAGATGGGCGGATGGTCGATTCTGGACTACGGGCTTTACTACGCCAAAGACCCGTATCCATACTTGCGGCTGGGATACGCGTCTCTCTTGAGCTCGTGGGCGCTCATGAATACGGGCACGCCGGAGACCAATTACGGATTCTGGTATCCGGGGAAGGAAAACGACGGCGGCGCCGGTAGCGCCTTTGTGACGGCGGCGTACGGCGGCAACTGGTTTGGGAAACAGCAGCCGCGCGGGGCGTGGCAATACAGCGGGGAAATCGATTTGGGCTTCGGCGGCGCGCTGCGCACGGCGGCGACGATTGTGGCGGACGACCCGATCTTCGGGCTGGTGGCCTACGGCGGGCACTTGAAAAGAGCGGGCGCGCTGATCGAGGTGGTGCCGGAAGACGGCCTGCGGCGGCGCTTCCACGTAGTCCGCGGTAACGAGAGGCTGCACCTGCTGTTTAACCGCGACGGATTCGCGGCGGGCGAGGCGGTGCGCTTTGACGACCGCCTGAGCGAGATTGGTTTCACCATGGAGAACCGCGCGCCAGCGGCCTCCGCGGACCACCAGACGGAAATGGTCTTGACGGGTCTGCCGGCGGGATCGTACCAGGTATCTCTGGATGGGGCCGCACTGCAGAAAGTGAACGGCGGAGAGGACCCGCAAACCGTCCTGCTGCCGATGGGGGCGAAGAAGACGGTGCGGGTGGTGGTAAAAAAAGCGGGCTGACGAATCGGCTTGCCTCTCTTACGAGTCGACCGGGTGAGAGGGCAGCAGGTTATGGCCGACAAAAAGGTTGCGGCGCCATCCACTGCAAGGATGGCGCCGCATTCCCGCGGTTCTGATTAGGCTCCCCGGGGGTACGGGTGGGCGACCAAGGTGGTGACCGCCGGAACTAATCGGCCAAGTCGAGCCGCAGGTGGATCACGGCGAGAGTGGCCTCCTCGTTCCGGTCCCGCTTCGGGGTTTTGAACAGCAGGCCGGATCCATGAGCGCCAGGCCATGCCTGAACCAGAGCGCAGGGCCCGCGGCCGCATACGAAGACCAGCTTGGCCGCGTTCTCCTCGCCCTCGATGCGGGTGACCGGTCTGGCTATCACCGCCGTGCTCTTCCATTTGTCCTCACGGATAAGCACCGTTGATGCCGGGCCGTTGAGGTTCACCCGGTATGCGCCGGCCTCCATCAGCTTGCCGCCTGCCTGGAAGGCGAATGGGATATCGGCCGTCATCGTCTGCGCCGAAACAGCGCCGGCCGCGAACAGCGCAGCCGCCGCGATCGTCAATCTCATGGTTAAACTCTTCATTGTCGCACCCTCCTTCGGGTTCGCTGCTGCGTTCCCGACTACGGGACCTTATAATGCATCCGGCGTGCCAACGGCTGCCC
>Ga0209039_10002784_pt1 | contig 14413 bp, 8 predicted proteins | sample BogFormECP12_OM1_FD_188238 | JGI IMG/M metagenome (GOLD analysis project Ga0209039, IMG submission 188238) | Bog forest soil microbial communities from Calvert Island, British Columbia, Canada - ECP12_OM1 (SPAdes) (version 2) | ecosystem: Environmental > Aquatic > Freshwater > Wetlands > Bog ... | reverse complement strand
ATGGCCTTTTCTTGTTGTGAGTGCCAACTTCGATTTCCGCAAATGGCTTAAAGCTGAACTTTTGCCCATACATATACGGCCCTTGCGGAAATTGGGTATGGCCGGACAGCTGGCCGAAGAAGTTATCGAAGCGAAACGGACCGAACAAGCGCGAGACTCCTGGAACCCAGAGCGGCTCTGTTTGATTGATTCGCAGCATCCAGAAGGGCTCCGCGTTATTGCTCATCGCCATTGAGCCGCTTTGTGTGGGACCCCAATCTAGGCTTTGTTTTCCAACCGAGATATCTTGTCCCAAAAATCGCGCCGTCACGTACGTATCCAGCAGTCGGAATTGGTCGATGGTGGGGAACGGAGTAGCCGGCTGCAAGGGGTCTTGATTAACGAACGCGATTACCTGCCTCGTAAGCAGCGGGTAGGCCGGGGCTGAAGGCGCGTGCTGATATTCCCCGTCGACATAGAAGGCAAACCGCCCATCCTCGGCGCGAGCGGTGAACCCTGTCGAATTGTTAACGCCCTGCTGATAGGGCCGGCCATAGTCATTGACGATTGTCTGGCCCAAGTTGTTGTCGTTCAGAGGCTGACCAGCGATCCCCGTGATCCGCGTGTAAACCGAGGACAACTCGATCGACTCAATCGGCTTACCCTCAATAGCCGAAAGCTCGTCAGCAAACTCCGCGTGCAGGTACTTCATGGTCTCGGATATGTCGGAAGGGAGAGTGGGATTGCCTTCGATTTCTTCATCCAAGTTTGCCAGCATGCGCGCGCAGTTCATCCTCGTCCACGGACGCAGACCCATGTAGGCCGTGTCGATGTAATCGCGCGAGATCAGGCGGTACATGGCTGGATAAATCCAACTGTCGAGGGGGATGTAGGTGCTTCCCAAACGTTCGGGGTTTGGAGCCGTTTCCACCGGAAGATCGTCAAGATTGGCATTATGACGTGTGCGGTAGATGTGGCGCCCCACCTGGTACCCGATCAGACCACCAATAAGAACGTCCGAGAGAAAATGTTGACCTGCTGCAACACGCGCCAGGCTGACGCCGGTCGCTAACCCGTAAGCTCCGATTTGCGCGAAGGGATTTGGATACTCCTGCGCCACTACGGAAGCAAAGGCCCACGTCAGGGCTGCATGGTTGGAGGGAAACGACGTCCCACCGCGAAAGAAGATGTTCTGGTAGTTGGATTGTATTGGAGTCAGGCGTCCAGTGCTGTACTGCAGCGCATATTGCAATCCGAGAACGTCGATCATTGCCTCGGTGGCCAGAACGCCGGTTTCACGCATGCGCTCATTCTTGGTAATGCGACCCCACAGGTATGCTGAGCCGGACAGACCCGCCGCGGCTGCTAGCCCCGCGTTCGATGCCGTGTTGTAAGTCTGCGCGTGGTAGCTGGCCATTCCAAAAGAGCTGGACGGATCGGTGACAAACAGCCCGGTGGCTATGCCGCCCATGGGTACCAGCCATTTTGCGTCTGTGGGCTGCAGCCGCATTGGACTGCTCCAAATGTCCTTCTGATCCACCGCCAAATGCTTCAAGAAGCTGGTCTCATTGGGATGAGATTGTGTCACGTCGTCGGATGCTGTTGGCCCAGGCGTTGGCCCAGGACCGCCCGGAGACCCAGGTTCCTGCCCAACAAGTGGGATGCCCAAGCAAGCACTTAAAAGAGCCAGCTGCACCAAGACCTTTCTCAGCCCGACTCTCAACATGTACTCCGGTAGACGATCTCCAAAAAACACCCATGGGTGCGCTCGAAAACTTCGCTGCCCGTCATTTTGCGGCAATCAATTCGCGGACATCAGAGTTCCGACGGTTCCAGTGATCTGGTCAGAATTAGCTGGTTCGTTCTCTGGATTGTACTGGCGAGACATGAGCTCAGTCGATGGGAGTGTTTTCTTGCTGGTTCGAAATGCTACCGACTTCATAACTCCGCTGAACAAACGGCGGCTGCGGCATACCGCCGACCATGGTCGACGCACTACATTCAGGGTCGTTCCCAAGCTACTTCGAGAACGGATCTGCCAGAGGGAGCCCTGCGAGCGCCAATGCACGCCAGTCTGTTAGGAAACGGTAACTCCGGCACTCTACCGCTGGAAGGAGCAAACCATACAGCCCGATGATTCCCTATTGCTGGATCGTCTGGATGGCCTTGGGTTGGACCTGCTCGTTCTGAATTTGCGAGGCGTCCCAGCCTCCACCCAGCGCTTTGACCAGGTACACAGAAGTGACCATCTGCTGGCCAAGGAGCTGCGTCGCCAGTCGTTGGTTGGTCAACAAAGCGGATTGCGCGGTGATGACGTCAAGGTAGCTGGTGACGCCGCCGACGTAGCGGTTGTTGGATAGCTCCAGCGCGCGCCGGGCATCGGTCACGGCCGCGTTCTGCGTGTTGACTGCCTGCGACAGCGTGTTCAATCCCGAGAGCCCGTCTTCCACCTGCTGGAACGCGGTCAGCACCGACTCGCGATAGTTGGCCTCCGCTTCGTCGTAGGCGGACTTCGTCGCTGCCAAGTTGGCGCGGTTGCGGCCTCCCTGAAAGATCGGCTGCAACAAATCGCCGCCCAGCGCCCAGATGGCGCTCGGACCCGTGAACAGATTCGTGATGTCCGTGCTCTGGACGCCACCGTTGCCGGAGATCGTGAGCTGGGGATAAAAAGCGGCGGTGGCTACTCCTACCTGCGCATTTTCGTAAGCCATTTGGCGCTCGGCGGTGGCGACATCCGGACGCCGCTCCAGCAGATCGGACGGCACTCCCAGCGGAACCGGTGGCGGAGTTGCGTTCAGCGGCAACACTGGAACACTGAATGTCGAAGCGGCATTTCCGGTGAGCACGGCGATGGCGTGCTCGAATTGTGCACGCTGCTGCTGCACCAGGTAGAGCTGCGTTTGGGTGGAATCAAGCAGCGTCTGCTGCTGCGCCAGGTCGAGACCTGAGGCAACTCCGCCAGTGTGCCGAGCCTCCACCAGTTGCAGTCCCCTTTGTTGGATCGTTACCGATTCTTGGACAACCTGGGTTTCAGCGTCGAGTTCGCGCAGGCTGAAATAGTCGGCGGCAAGTTCGGCGGTGAGCACAAGGATCACGTTGTAGTAGTCGGCTGCTGTCGATTGCAGCGATGCGTTGGAGGCTTCCAGCGTACGCCGTACCTTGCCGAACAGATCAGGCTCGTAATTCAACAGGAACGGAATCTCGAAGGTGTTCTGCGTGAGCGGCCTGCCCAGGGTTACGACTTCCGGGCGATTTCCGGAGTACCTGGTCCGCGAAGCATTGGGATCGGCGCTCACGGTGGGAAAGTATCCCGCCGATGCGACCCGTGCCAGTGCGCGCGCCTGGTCAAGACGGTCTTTGGCCGCGGTGAGCGATTGGTTGGCTTGGAGCAATTGCTGCTCGTAGTTATTCAGATCGGCGTCGTTGTAGATCTCCCACCACGCGCCCTTGGGAATAGAGTCCTTGGGTGCGGCGACGCGCCACGGGCCTTCCGACGAGTAAGCTGGCGGAGCCGGCATGGCAGGGCGATGGTAGTTCGGGCCTACCGTGCATCCCGCCAACAAGCCACTAGCGAGAACGGCCGCCGCCAAGGTCAATCGCCTCACGACGGTTTGCCTCCCTGGTTGTCGGGAGCGACATTCACCTGCTGGCCGTCCTCGATGGAATCGGCAGGATTGACAATCACGCGGTCCTCGATCTCGACACCACCGAGGATTTCCAGCGTCGCACCGTAGTCCTTGCCGATCGTAATCGGCCGCAGATGGACTTTGCCATCGCTGCCCACAACGGCGACGCGCGGGCCTTCCTGGCGAAACAGCATCGCGTTCACCGGGATGGTGAGTTTCTGCGTGGTGATTCCAGGCCGGAAATGTACCTCACCGAACGAGCCCGGCAACAGGCGGCCATCGCGATTGGGCACGTCCACTTCGGTCAGCAAGGTGCGCGTCGTGGGATCGATCGCCTCCGCCGTGCGCACCACCGTGCCGGTGAACTTTTCGCCGGGAAGCTCCTGCAACGTGACCCAGGCTTCCATTCCGTTTTTAATGGCAGGCGCGTAATTTTGCGGGACGCTCACATACACGCGCAAGGGATCGACCTTCGCGATATCGAACAGCTCTTTGCCCGTGCCTCCGGCGTTGATCAGGGCACCCGGATCGACGTTGCGCTTGGTCAGCACGCCGGAGAACGGCGCGTAAACATGTTTGAACGACTCTAATTGCTCGAGACGGCGGACCGTCGCGTCGGCCGCGTCGAGATTGGCCTTCGCCTGCTGATATCCGCTGGACTGCTGATCGGCTTCCTGCTGCGAAACCGAGTCCGTCTTACGCAAGCTCACATAACGGTCGGCATTGATCTTGGCCAGGTCCATCTGCGCCACGATCTGTTGGCGGTTGGCCCGGACTTGCATCAACTCCTGGTCCACCTCCGGGGTGTCGATGTCGGCCAGCAGTTCGCCCTGCGTGACGCGGCTGCCCATGTCTTTGTACCAGCGCAGCAGATAGCCGTTGGTGCGAGCGTAAATCGGCGACTCTTCGTAGGCTTGTAACGAGCCCGGCAAGACCAGTTCCTCGTCAGGCTTTTCGGCTGTAGGGTGGACCACAGCCACAGTAGGGATAGACTCGCGCTCGGTCTCGTCAGCCAGCACACGGCTGCTGCGAATTCGCGTCAGCATGGTGATCAACCCGCCGACAACCAACAGCAGCAGAACCAGGCCAATCAGCAGCAACGCCTTGCGCGGAGGCGCCGGCGGAAGCTTCGGCGGCGGGGTGATCTCCGGCGCCTGGCGTTCGTTGTCCAATACTTCGGCCGGGTTGGAATGCGAATCCATACGGGTTGCTTGTGGCTCAGTTTCTATCATTCTATGACTGTTTCCGCTCCGCTTGTTTCGCTTCGATGTGGCCGTGAATCATGGCAAAAATCGTGGGCACGAAGAACAGAGTGGCTACGGTTGCGAAGATCAGGCCACCGATCACGGCCCGCCCGAGCGGCGCATTCTGCTCGCCGCCTTCGCCAAGGCCCAGTGCCATCGGGAACATGCCGATGATCATCGCCAGCGCCGTCATCAACACTGGACGAATGCGCGTATAGCCAGCTTCCAGCGCGGCTTGAGCGGCGGGAATCCCCACCCGCATCCGGTCGCGGGCAAACGAAATCATCAGAATGGAGTTGGCCGTGGCCACGCCCATGCACATCACGGCTCCCGTCAGCGCTGGAACGCTCAAGCGGGTCTGGCTCAGCAGTAACATCCAGCCGATGCCGGCCAGCGCCCCGGGCAGTGCGGTGATGATGATGAACGGATCGAGCCAGGACTGGAAGTTCACCACGATCAGGAAATAGATGAGGACGATGGCCATCACCAGTCCGATTCCCAGCCCGAGAAATGATGACTTCATGGTCTCGATCTGGCCGCGAACCAGAATGCGCGTGCCCCGCGGCAGGTTCTGCTCAAAAGGCTTCAGGGCATTCAGCGCGTCCTTGGCCACCGCTCCCAGATCGCGGTCCTGGGTGCTGATGTAAACGTCGATCACCGGCTGCACGTTGTAATGGGAAACCACCGCCGGCCGCGCAGTCGGCGTCACTTGCGCCAGGTTGCTGAGCATCTGAAAATTGGCCGCTGCCGGGTCATTGATCGGCATCTCCATCATGTCCTGCAACGAGGTCACGCGGTATTGCGGCGACTGCACCGCAACCTGATAGGTCACGCCGTTCCTAGGATTCAGCCAGAAGCTCGGCGTGGTCTGGAAGCTGCCGCTCAACGACACCAGCACATTCTGCGCCACGTCGCGGGCATTCATGCCCACCTGCGTGACCTTGGTGCGGTCAATCTGGAGATGCAGTGTGGGTAGCGTCAGCATCTGCTGCACGTGAACGTCGGCGGTGCCGGGAATCTGCCGCATCCGGTTCGCGATCTTTTGCGCGATGAAGTAATTGCTTTGCATGTCGGCGCCGGTAACTTGAATGTCGATGGGCGCCGGCAGTCCGAAGTTCAGGATCTGCGTTACGATATCGGCTGGCTGAAAGAAAAATTCCACGCCAGGAAAGCGGCGGGGCAGTTCCTCGCGCAGTGTGCGAATGTATCCCGCGGTGGCGTGGTGATGTTCGGGATTTAGTCCTACCAGGAGTTCCGCGTCGCTGGTGCCGATCACTCCCGAATTGCTATAGGAAAGATTCAGGCCCGAGTTCGGCAGCCCGATATTGTCGAGGATCGTCACCAGTTCATCTTTGGGGATCTGCTGGTGCAGGTATTTTTCGATCTCATCGCAGAGCCGGGCCGTCTCTTCCACGCGCAGTCCGGCGCGGGCCCGCACATGCAGCCGCATCAGGCCTGCATCCACCGACGGGAAGAAGTCCTCGCCCAGGAAGAACACCAGCCCCTGCGATAAAAGGCAGAACGCGAGGAAACACGCGGCGAAAACTCTGCTGTGTCCGAGGGTGGTTTCCAGTAGTTGGTAATAGCCCCGGCGAAACTTCTCGAAACCGGCCTCGAACCCGCGCTGGTAGCGCCCGAGGATCGTCTTGGGTCCAGCCGCCCGGTGCTCATGGCCGCGCATGATGTACATCACCAGCGTCGGAATCAGGGTCCGCGATAGGAAGTATGACGCCAGCATGGCGAACACCACGGCTTCCGCCAGCGGCACAAACAGGAACCGGGCGACGCCGGTGAGAAAGAACATGGGCACGAACACGATGCAGATGCACAATGTGGAAACGAATGCCGGAACTGCAATCTGCGCCGCGCCATCGAGAATCGCCTGTTTCATCTCCTTGCCCTGGGCAAGGTTGCGCTCGATGTTCTCGATCTCCACTGTGGCATCGTCCACCAATATGCCTACGGCAAGCGCCAGTCCTCCGAGCGTCATGATGTTAATGGTTTCGCCCAGTGCGCTCAGCAGAATCACCGACACGAAAATCGACAGCGGGATCGAGATGGAGATCACGATGGTGGGACGCCAGTCGCCCAGGAACAGCAGAATCATGGTTGCCGTCAGCGCGGCGGCGATCAATGCCTCGCGGATGACGCCGTTGATGGAAGCACGCACAAACAGCGATTGGTCGAACAGCGGCTTGATGGTTATGTCCTTGGGAAGCGACTGCACGGCGATCGGCAGTATGTTTTTCACCGCGGCCACGATGGTGAGGGTGGACGCGCTGCCGATCTTGTAAATCGACATCAGCGTGCCGCGGACGCCGTCCTGGCGCACGATGTTGGTCTGCGGTGCGAACCCGTCGCGCACGTGCGCGACGTCGCGCAGGTAAATGGTGGAGCCGTTGACCGTTTTTACCGGCAGGTCGTTTAGCTCCGCGATGGTTTGCGGAGAGCTGTTCATCTCCACCTGGTATTCCAGCGGCCCGATTTTGGCCGAGCCCGAAGGCGTAATCAGGTTTTGCGAGTTGATGGCGCTGACGATGTCAGCCGGAGACAGTCCGTTGGCCTGCAGCCGCGGAATGTCCAGGTCCACCTGCACCTGCCGTATCTTGCCGCCGTAGGGATAGGGCGTCGCCGCGCCCTGCACTGTCGCCAGTTGGGTACGCAGGAAATTCTGGCCCAGGTCGAACAATTGCTGTTCCGGCAGGGTCTTGCTGCTGAGACCAAGCTGCACGATGGGAGTGGACGACGCCGAATAGGTGATGATCAAGGGCGGCGTGGTCCCCGGCGGCAGGGCGCGCACCGTGGTCTGCGCCATCGCCGTGACCTGGGAAAGCGCCAGTTGGATGTTGGCTTGCGGGCGGAAGAAAATCTTGATCACGCCGATGCCGTTGACCGACTGCGACTCCATGTGCTCGATGTCGTTGACCGTGACCGTAATGCCGCGCTCGGAGTTGGTGACGATGCGGTCGGCCATCTCGCTGGGCGCGAAGCCCCCGTAGAACCAAATCACGCTGATCACGGGAATGTTGATGTCCGGAAAGATATCGACGGGCGTGCGCAAAATAACGATGGGCGTCAGAATGAGCAGCACCATCGCCATCACGACGAAGGTGTAAGGACGCCTCAGCGCAAGTGCAACAATCCACATCGGTCGGGCACATCTCCCATCGAGGACGGGGCAGCGCTGGGTTTACTGCCGCCGTGAGTACCGCAGACTTTCTGGATTCGATACGGTACGTATTGGATTCAATATATGCTATCGTGACTCATGCGGCAAACGGTCGCCGATCGAGTACACGCGCAGGAAAACGACCACCGGGCCAAGCGCCTGCCCGGCCGCCCGCGAAGCGAACAAGCGCGTCTGGCAATTTTACGCAGCACGCTGAAACTGCTGCAACACGCCGGTTTCCCCGACCTGACGATTGAGGCCATCGCCGCCGAGGCCGGCGTAGGCAAGGCCACGGTTTATCGCTGGTGGCCCAACAAGGGCGCGCTGGTGGTGGACGCCTTCGCGTCCAGCGCCGAGCAGCAACTGCACTTTCCCGATACCGGGTCGGTGTATCGCGACATGAGCTTGCAGATGAACCAGTTTCTGGGAATCCTGCGCACCCGGCGGGGGCGCATTGTCGCCGCGTTACTGGGCGCCGGACAATCCGATCCCGAACTGCTGGAGGCATTCCGCGAACGTTTCCTGCGGCCGCGCCGTCAGGAAGCTTACAAGACGCTGCGCCGCGGCATCGAACGCGGCGAGTTGCCCAAACGGCTGAACCTGGATCTCGTGCTCGACATACTCTACGGCGCGATCTACATGCGCTTTCTCATTCGCCACGACGAACTCAGCGAGAGCTATGTAAACGAGGTGTGTAGGCTGGTGCTGGGCAACGTGGCGGGGAACTCGCGCGCCGCAGGCCAAAACCACACGCGCAAGAAACTTGCTTTCCCCGGCCCGGCTTTGTCATTCCTCAATCGGCGAAATGCCGAGAAATAACCGCAGCACTTCGCAGATTCGACAGGCACACTTCGGTAGCTGCGGGTGTCCAAAATCCTTTCCCCGAAACTTCTCCGGCCTGCTACTTCGCGATCAGGACCAGGACGGCGCGCCCACCGAGTCCATACGTTGCGCCGGCGCCGCCGATCTTCTCTTCCGCTCCCGGAGCAACCATGCTGCCGCCAGCTTCGAGAAATGGAGAGGTGTCCATCGCGCGAAACCAGCTCTTACCGTCGCCTGGCGAGGGAAGCGTGAACGTCACATTGCCGGACCACGCGTTGTAAGCGATATAGAGTGAGCCGTTTGGATCCTGGAAGGCGGATCCGTCAATAGTCCATGCGATCGCGTGATTATCGGGGTTGGTGAAGTACGCCGAATCCGCGTCGCCACCGTCCGGGCGAAACCATCGCACCTGTGCGGGAGTGTAGAAATCCACGGGACGAAGCGCTGGATGTGTCTCGCGGAAAGCGATCAGGCGCTGGGCAAAGGTGGAGAAGTTTTTCTGCTGATCGTTGACCTGGTAATTCAGCCAGTTGAAAGCCGTGTCCAGGTTGTACGGATTGTTGTTGCCATTGAGCGTGCGTTGAAATTCATCGCCACCGGTCATCATGGGGGTTCCCGCGCTGAGCATCAGCAAGGCGAGCCCATTTCGCGCAGCCTTCCGCTGGTCGCTCGCATTTCCGCCCTGGTCCCAGCTCATGTTGTCGTCGCTTCCTCCATCCGACGGCCCAGCAGGAAAAGGCTGGTTGTTGTTCTTGGCGTTGAAGCGGTAAAGATCAGCGAGGGTGAAACCATCGTGGGCCACCACGAAGTTGATGGAATTCCACGGACGACGCCCGTTGCCTTGAAACAGGTCCGCTGATCCTGTAAACCGCGTCGCCAGGGTCGCGGTGGTGACGGAAGCAGTGCCAAGTTTGTTTTGGCTGGTGCGGATGTCGTCGCGAAATTTGCCATTCCACTCGGACCACCCTGAGGGGAAATTGCCTAACTCATAGGCTCCATCGCCCGATGCCGCCCAAGGCTCGCCGATCAAATCAACGCCCGCTCCGCCAGTTGCAGGACGGGGAGACAGATCGCGAGCGATGCGGTTCAGCGCAGTCTGGGGCGACATTTTATCGAAGTTGAAACAACCGCGCTGGCAGGTATTGCCGAGGACGGCGCCCAGATCGAAGCGGAACCCGTCCACCCCAAGTTGATCGCGCCACCACGCCAGCGAGTCCACAATCAGGTCCTGCGCTACCGGATTGGCGGTATTGTAATCGCCGCCGACACCCGTGTTGTCGTAGGAGAACTGCTCGTCATTGGTCAGCAGGTAATAGGATTGATTGTCCAAGCCGCGCCAGGACATCAGGTTGTATGTGCTCGGGTCTTTGCCATAGGCATAGCCTTCGCCGGTGTGGTTGTACACCACGTCGATGAAGACTTTGATTCCCTGATCGTGAAAAGCCTTCACCATGGCCTCGAATTCGCGAGTCGGACCTCCCGCCGACTTGTCAGTGGAGTATCGGCGGTCGGGAGCGAAATAGTTCAGAGTGGAATATCCCCAATAGTTATCGCCGTCCGGACCGGAGGGATCCAGATCGTTGGCGTCATTCTGAGTCTCCTGCACAGGCAGAAATTCGATCACGGTGATTCCGAGACTCTTCATCGCGGGGGCCTTGGCGGCTGCACCGGCATAAGTGCCGCGCACGCCCGCGGGGATACTGTCGTCAGCTTCGGTAAGTCCGCGGACATTCACCTCGTAGATGATGTCGTCCTTTAGCGCGCGCTGCGGCTTTGACCCGACGTCGGCCGTCTGGTTCGTGAGCACGATGCCCTTGGGCGCCTCTTGTCCCGTGTCGAGAAGAAAGTGGTCGGGACCCGAGGCATAGATAGTACCGTTACGTTGCTGCGGGGTGATCGGATCGTGGCTCAATTCGCGGGCGTAAGGATCGTACAGAAGCTTGTTGGGATTGAATCGGTTCCCATCCGCGTCAACGTCGCTCACGAATCCCGCCTTGCTCCCCTTCGTCCAACTTGGATCGAAAGTCCAGTTCGGTCCCCAAGCGCGATAGCCGTAGTAGATAGCTCCCGAAATACCGAACTTCTGACGAATGCGCTTGAGCGATAAGGTAGTGAACCAGACAGAAGTGACCGCGTTGCGTTTAAGTGGTATATGCGCGACTTCATCGGCGCCGGTGGGCTGCGCGTACAAATACAACTCAACCCGTGTGGCGTGGGACGAATACACCCGAAATAACAGCTGCGAACCGGAGGCGTTGAATCGCGCGCCCAGACTAAGACGGTCAATTTGTGCCAGCGCGAGAGCTTCACCCAGTACGAGCACAGTAAGCAAAACAATCAGTTTCCTTGCCAATTTTCGATGGATGGTAAACCGAGCGCACCAGTTGACGAAGAGTTCCGACGTTTTGCTCTGCACAGTGACCTCTACTTTCGGGTTGCGACCGCGTGGCTGGATGGGTTGCCGAGTCTGCGGCGGTGCGAGAGGGCAAGAACTGCAATACTAACCACTCCCACCGGCTATTGTGAGTAGCTGGTATTATGCACCGATTACAGCCTAGGTCAAGGGCACCTTTAGGGGAGCTGGCAGCGGGCTACAAGCGACCGACCAACTGAATTCGGGGTGATCTGCACACGTGTTTGGATTTAGCGGTGCATGTCACGTCGGAGTTTGCATCAGAATACGCCTATCTCTGTTTGCAGATTAAGCCCTCCACCGATGCGCCATTGGCCGGGTTGGTTCGTGCGGAATAGATTGACCGGGTAAATTTTCAATAGAACCACCCCACAATTGCACTGATGAAAAAGGCGCTCGAACACTTCGGCCATCACCTTGAGGGCAGCTCGATTGCCTTCCCAAGGCACCACCCGCTTGTACTGGTTCTCGACCTTGGCTTCTCCCGCCTTCAGTTGCCGCAGGAGCATGACAATGGACTGCAGCATATCGAGCGGTTCAAAGCCAGAAACGACGATGGGCTTTCGTCCATTCGCGGCGATCCATTCATAAGGACGACACCCGATCACCGTTGACACGTGGCCAGGGCCGATAAACGCGTCGAGACGCATGTCCGGCGAATCGAGAATCGCGCGAATTGCGGGAATAATCGTCACGTGGTTGGAGAACAGCGAGAAGTTGTGAATTCCCTCGGCCTTGGCACGTAGGATCGTCAACGCGGACGACGGCGCAGTCGTCTCAAATCCAATGGCAAAGAACATCACGTGTTTGTCGATGTTGGAGGGCAAGATATCTTTCAGTCCAAAACGATAGATGGCATGAGTATGGCCGCCGCAGACTTCCATCAGGCGATAATGCCGGCCGGGATCGGCCAGGCGGCGGATTTCGTCCGCCGTCTTCGCAATTACGTCGGGATCGCGAAACTCGTCTACAACCCTCATTGCGTGGGCTCCTCGCCATCCTCCAACCCGTAACCCCGGACCTCCTGCATGGCCTGCTCACTTTCGCCGAGCATGATGAGCGTCTGCATCTGGTCGAGCGCGTCCTGCTCGCTGATCTTGCTCATGGCGAAGCAACGTGGATGAGGACCCAATCGCCGGACTTCGGCATGTCGTTTTCCATCAAACCAAGATCCACCTTGCGGCGCACACCTGCGACTTCCACTGTGGCCAGGTATGGCATTCCAGGAAGAAGCTCTAGCACTCTTCCTGGTATGGCAAGACACATTTGCTACCTCTTTTCCTCTCTCCCTCGCCGGCGTGATCGTCAGTTCAGCTTGCGCGCTGCGATGTCGAACGTGAACTTCACTTCATCCTTCACCTTCAATCCGCCGCCCACGGCGGAAACCGGCTTGATGCTGTAATCCGTTTGCCGCAAGGAGAACTCGCCGAAAGCGCGCAGGATGTCGCCGGTCACGACCAGCGTCGCGGGAACCTTCTGCGTGCGAGTGACGCCGTGTAAGGTCAACTGACCGCCCAGCGTTACATGAGATTGGCCGTTATCGACTTTGTTCACGGAAACCGTGGAGACGTCGTAGACAATTTCGGGATACTTCGCCGTCTCGAGAACCTTCTCCCGCATGTCGCCCTCGATGTCGCGTCGGTCCTTGTCGCTGATGTTGTCGGTGACGGTCAGAGAATCGGCACGAACCACCATGTGCATCGTCGACTTTTCGATCTGCTCAGGATCGAATTGAATCTCACCTTTGAGATCCCGAATTGCGATCTTAGGATTGTGCCCGAACGCCGACAGCAATCCGCTGGCGAAGGCTTGCACGGTAAATCGGCTTACCATCGCGTTGATCGCATACCGCTGGCCGCCCGCTGAAACTTGCTGCGTATCGGGCGAGCCGGAATCGTGATGAGCACCTTTCATTTCGGACAAGCGAAAAAGCCTCCTTGGCATGGAGTGGCGGAGCGGTCAATTCGAAGCGATGCCTACATATTCCGTATTCGCAAATAGCGTTCGAAATCGGGAAGCGCACCTTGAGCCAAGCCACCGATGCCGATTTGATTTACGTATTTCTGCACCGTGGGATTGGATAGAATCAATCCTGCACCGAAAACCATGAGAGCGATGCCGCTCAGCATGAACAAAGTGTCGCTGTCACTTGCAGACCCGTTCGTCTCGCGTGCCAGCGCTGATGTTGCCACAGTCGTATCCTCCTTGCAAAGTCTCACTTTCCGTTGCCTGGCCACTCGCCCTGCATCGGGAATCTAGGGAGGTTATCCCAAACTCCACAGCGCAGTCGGAGTGAGGATTGGCGATCATATAGTTCCCATAATGGGAAAAAATCGTTGACTACGCCGTAGCTTCACTTGCGACTAAAACTAAAGTGGTTGATTAGTGACACTATAACTGCTGCTTCGAGGTCTTGAACTCCGATTCGAAACTGCCTATAAAATTAAAACAAGATTATATCTTGACTTAATAGTCTACACGTGTAACAGTCCACAACGAGGTACGTGGGGTAGTTGTGTCCAGCGCAGCTATGTAATCTGGCCTATCCCACGCCCCGCCTACGCAGCCGTGATGATGAAGCGAGCCCTCGACTCGCCGAGCAGCGATTCCAAAAATACAACAAGTAGTCGGACACCATAGTTTCCTCGAATTCCAGACTTGAGGAGTTGTAGCGCCATGACGTCGAAACTCTCGCCAATCGTTCTGTGCCTTCTGGTCGTTCTCACCGTCAACCCAACCTTCGCCCAAGACAATTGGCTCGGCGGAACCGGCAACTGGAGCAACGGCGCCGACTGGAGCGCTGGCGAGCCCGTCTTGGGGAGCGACGTCATGATCTACAGTGGCGGCAACGACAATGTGACGCTGGATGTTGGCGCCAACATCAACTCGCTCATGCTGGGCGGCCCCACCAACGGCTTCATCTCCGAGCTTACGGATGGTGGCTCGCCGCAGACCCTTACCATCACCACATTTCTGACGGTGGGCCAGAACGGGCAGTTGGTACTTTCTGGCGCAAGCAACGTCACCGCGGGCACATTCACCAACAGCGGCACCGTCAATGTTGGAGGCGGTGCGAGCCTGAACCTGACCGGCCAGCCGGGCGGCATCACGGATGTGGTGGCGGGATCAAGCTTCGGCATTGCGGGAAGCTTCACGGCCG
>Ga0209039_10002783_pt1 | contig 14414 bp, 18 predicted proteins | sample BogFormECP12_OM1_FD_188238 | JGI IMG/M metagenome (GOLD analysis project Ga0209039, IMG submission 188238) | Bog forest soil microbial communities from Calvert Island, British Columbia, Canada - ECP12_OM1 (SPAdes) (version 2) | ecosystem: Environmental > Aquatic > Freshwater > Wetlands > Bog ... | reverse complement strand
GCTCGGTTAATCCTGAAAAGAGCTCACTTTTCGAGAACTCTGTCCAATACTTGATTGCCTTGTCCACGTTTGCATCCAATTTTTCGTCCGAATACTCGTTCTCATCTTCCTCATCGGTCTCTTCTTCGAGTTCCTCTTCGTCGTTACCATAATCGGATAAGGGTTTTGAATAGACGGGATCATCAAACATGGGACACGGGGTATCCTTATGCTTCAAGCAATGCGCGGGGCAAGTTTTGCAGCTCGCTTCTTGCTCATGGATCGTTTCATTCAAGCTGCCGACCAAGTCATCGATGATGGTGTTTGGTGCGCCGGGCACGTGCCGTTTTACCCATTTTGCGGTTATGGAAAGCGAGGTTGCCGTTGTTAACTGCTTGGTGATGATCATTTGTTTGAGCTGCTTGGATAAATCAATTGCCATCGGTTGAATGATGCCTTCTTGGATCCATTTCTTGTAGACTGGCCGTTCCGTAAATAATTCGAGCTGGGATTCGAACCCGAGCGCCATCTCGTAGCAATACCAGTTGATGTTCCTTTTTTCTTCGCCTGTCGTGCAAAAATCTGAAGGTTGAATGCCTTGATGTGAGTCCATGATTCACATGACCGCCGCTTGTCGAATCTTTAAAGTTGTTTCACGCACGAGTGAAGATAATCTTTATGTCGAACCTCGTGATGCATGATCTTGACTCGTTAAAACATCATTCATCGAAAAAATAGACGAGGCTCGCGGTTAAAAAATTATTTATTAATAAATGCGCATGCTCGCCAATTCGACATCATTCTAGGGTCAAGCTATCGAATCCAACACTTTTGAGGGAAAAAACGCGGCGTGTAAAAAAGGACGACGTGGGCACGACAATGGAATGCGGCGACAATTTCGTCCCCTCATAATCTCTTCTTTCATTACCATTTGGATATCGAAAACCATATTATTTTAAATTGAACTGCTCATGGAAAAGAAATGGATGGACCGACATACCTTGCTCAAATTTTTTGAATAAGATGCCTCTAGCTATTATAATGGCTACTCCTGGAAACGAATAATTTAGAACAACCTGAAACCATTTGCATCGAACACTCTGATGAACGCGAACGATTCCAGGGTGCGTTTCGTCGAGAACTCGGGATCGATCATTCGAATTTTCATCAATTTTTCGATCGCCGTCGCTTTTTGGCTCACGGTGCTCGTATTCGTGTCGAAATAGAAGCAGATATCCGCTGCACTTGTCGAAGGCGATTTTTTTCGATCGAACAAGAAATTATTCCTGGCGATCATATGCACGATAGCAGCAGCCCAGATTCTCGGATTCCCCGTGAGAAATGGCACGTTGTGTTTCCTGGCCATCTTGTCGATCAGTTTCAAACACAAGAGCTTGATCTCTTCATTTAACACCTCGTCGCAAAAAGATGCAACACGAGACATGATGTCTGCCCGCTTCGCTTCTATTTTTTCCTTCATCTCTTCTGTTTTCGTTGGCGTTTCACCGTTTTTTCAATTTTATCGCATATTCGCGGCAAGAAAAGCTCTTACAAAGCAATGACTATCAACTTCACAAGTTTATTCAAAAAAAAATAAAGAGTCTTGTTAACTTGATAATAACGCCTATAGCAAGTAAAATTTTTCAAATAACGGCTGCGAAAAAATGCCTAAGAAGGTTCAACCATCTTATCTTCGGGAATTTAAAGTTCCAAAGATCCTGGCGAACCGGCTCGAAACTGTTGATTTGACGCTAAAAGCGCGGGCCTTCATCGAGGATTTTGATCGCCTCCTCGATTATTGCACGCAAACTGATGGCATAGTACTTTTACCGATAAGCCGTTATTTCTCGAAAGATGCCGTTTCTGCAATGAATCAATTATTGCACGAACCTGATCTGTTTAAAGAAAGAATCACGCAATTAAGCACGAGTTTTGTCCATTTTTTCTATTGCGCTGCTTGGTTTCTGGGATTGTTTGATATAGCTCCGGGCTTGAAGCTCATGATGTCGAATCGCGCGATGGCATTTTCAGAATGCTCAGGATTGCAAAAATTCACCATCCTCTTCGATAGTCTCTGGAACAAGATACGATGGCAAGCGCTCCAAGGTAATCCTAACGGAAGGCCAGATGGTGTTCAAGATTACCGCAATCAACTCGCATATTTCTTGGCACGAATCAACGTGGGCGAGCGAATCAATTTTCGATCCTTGTTGGCCGGTTCGGAAACAAAATCAGCTGATAATTACAAAGAAATGGTATGCCTGGATACCTTGGATTTTACCATGAAACACGGAGTATTTCCTACCCGCATCATGCCCATATTAAAACGCATGGACCTTCTCGATTTTGATTACATGAAACCTGGAGAAAGGCACGCGTCTCCTTATTTTCTCGAAATCTCGTGGATTCAAGTCATGCCAATTGGAAAAAGGATTTTCACGTCAATTGGAAATTTGCGCGAGCCACGATCACGGTAAAAGCTCCTTGCAGTGCATCTTGCAATGCTCGTGTTCTTGAATAAGAACGCATGCTACAATAAGCCCTTGGCGACAAGAGCCTTCCTCAAGTTACGCAACGACTTGTGTTCGCTCCAGAATCGGGCGAACCATCTTTTCCATTCCGTTTCAGCGCGATCTCTGGGTGGGTTGTTACTAAGCAGGCGAATGCAATCGATAAACTCGGCGATGACATCATCTTGCCTGCGTGCGAATCCGCCGTCCACCATCTCCGAAACCTTTTTTTTCAGCTGGCTGGTGAGAGAATTGCTGATGTTTTCATCGATCGCCGGGTTATTTAATAAAATTTCGTGGAGAAACTGTTTCCACGATGTTTCATTCCCGCGGTTAGTGAGAATGCGTAATGCATCATCATTTCGGCCGTTCACGATCAAGACGGGAACTATTTCGCCAACATTACCTTGGTCTTGTAATAAATCCAAGAAAGGCGCAATCTCCACCTTGGCATCAAGATAAGCATCTTGGAAACAAGTATCGAGATTGTTAAAATCTTCGCGCGTGAAAGATTTGGGGTGTGACAACGCGAAATAATGGTACATAGCAATTGCATGTTGCGGTGCTTCATGCTCCTTGTAATACATGACAAACCATCGGATTGTCTGCTCGACAAGACGCTCGTGCATGTATGGTTCAACTTGTAATGATTCGATGGCTTTTATTAGCGGGTCTTGGATATTTGCCACGGTAAATTCAACGGGCATGGTCTTTAACGCTTCAAGATACACGGTTTTGATGCCATTATATTGGCTTGCTGTACAGATATTGCTTGCGATAACCTTAAGCGTGTCTTCAAGAAGATCGCGGGCATACATTTGCGCTATCTTGATCCAACACATACCCATCCAAGGCTCTGCCTTTCCTGGAAATGCTGAGTTTAAAGCCTGGTGATACATCATTGTTACAATAGCAGGATCCTTGGCGTTCTTGCAATCACCAACGATCGCGTCAGAAAGTTCCTTGGATGGAGCTCGATTCAATTCCGACACTCGAAATGTGACGCGATCTTTCATTGTCATTTCGGTGATTCGTTGCCGGTCTAGTTCCTCGCTGACTGCTGCTTTCACGACAGCAATACGTGGGCTTATCTCCGGCCATTTTTCCGTCGTCGGTTCAGGAACTTGATAAATCCAACTAATTGCGCTTTCCTTCACGAATTCGGCATGTTCGATCATGTTATTTTTCAAAAGAGTATTGGTAAACCTCGCAATCTCGATGAGGAGAATCGTGATCCGTTTCAAGAAGTTCTCGGTAAACTTGATGACTTCCCGGTTGGAGACCTCGTAATCACCATCATCGTCGTCGTAATCGTGCCCGCGATGGAACCTATTATAATCGTCATCATCCGAATCATCGACTTTTACGATGGATTTTATAAAATCTTCATAATATTCGAATAATACCTTGTATCGTCCCTTGATTAGCCCCCTGTCCTTGAACTCCTCCTTGATCTGCCATCCAAGCTTGACATAATCCGAGAACCATGATTTGAGTAATTTCTGAACAAGCTCCTCATCACTTATCATGGATAGTAAATCGAGTGGGCCAATCCAATCGGAATAAGGAACTGATTCCTGAAATGATGTGCCTTCACCTACCTCTTCCGCTGTATCATAGTCTCCCGTAACTGGTGGTTCGTAATAATCGATCCGGGCTATAGTCCCCATCCATGCCCTAAAATATGCCCCATCTTGAAAAAAAGGCTTTTCTGAAGCTGGATAATTTCTTTGCCATGCTTTCACGAACCATTCTTTCAAGGTTTCAAATGTTATTGAATCGAAGATGGCCCGGGTAGAGATCTCTGCATGAAAATTGAGATCGCCAGGAATCGTTCCAGGCGGATTTATTTTATCAACAATTACAACACGAGACCCCTTTTTTCTCTTGCTGGATCGGTTTTCATCATCCTCCTCGTCCTCGTCTGGCTCATCCTCGTCCTCATCCTCGTCTGGCTCATCATCATCCTCATCCTCGTCTGGCTCATCATCATCCTCATCCTCGTCCTCGCTGCGTTCATCCTCATCCTCGACGTGTTCATCCTCCTCATCGTCACATTCATCAATCTCCTCGTCCTCGTCACGTTCATCTTCTTTCTCGTTTTTGCTGCGTTCTTTTTCCATGCTATTCACGTTAACCTTTTCGTTGCCACTAGCCTCATCAAATTGAGCAAGCTTTCTCTTGGTAATCCCCTCGTCATTAAAGTCTTCCAGGATGTGAAACCGCCCGGGGTTTCGTAGCCATTCGATGCATACCGCCACACAATGTTTGCAATTTCTGTGGACGGGACACGTGCATATTCCTGACACGGAATATTTTTCAACATTGATGACAATTTCGTATCGCGGCATCGATTTACCATGCACAATACCTTTCAATTTCATGTTCGCTGGATCAACGGTGACATCTAAAACGCGGTTCTGTTCCTGGTATTTACAGCCCTTGATAAAAGCATCTATTCCCATCGATTGCTTTATTGTTCCTTCAGTGAAGAGCATTTCATTTTTCACGCTGGATTTGACCAAATGGTTACACCTTTATCAGTTCATATGAAACGTAGCAAAGGCCAAGAAATTCAATAGCTGAAGAAAATTTGCGTCTTCCATTACTGCATCGACGTAGCTTTTTCCGTACCCATATTTCATAATCAAGATTAATAACCAATTAACAAGCCACGATCACGGTAAGAGAAAACATCGAATTCATTATTTGAAGCACCATTTCGAGAATATGGTGCTTGACATATGCCTAATGTGCGATCGAGATGCGAATTGCCATCTGCAAGGCGGTGGAGGACGACCCGACGCTGCGGTATGTCGACTTGCAGGAACGGTTCAGCACGTCGGCGTACACCGTGGCGCGGGCGCTGGAAGGCGACGTCGAGCAGTGGACTGCCATGCTCGGCAAGGGCGCGGCGGCACGAGCCGCTGAACGAGAATCGGCCACGCCTGTGCAGCCAATGCCAGCCAAGGAGGAGGTCGAGCACGCCGTGGTGGCGATCCGCGGCGGGACGGGCGATGACGGCAAGGTGGCGTACTTGATCCTTGACGACACGACAGGGGCGTGGGATACCGCCGCGGGAACGACGCCGCTGGACGTGCTGGCCGGGCATTTCAAGATGGGCTTCGAGGTCGTGGCGGTGATGAAGACCGAGCGGGGCGCCGGGCCGCTGGCGGGCACGTGGGAAGTGTGGCTGAAACGAAAGATTCACGGCAAGGCGGGGGTAAAACCATGATAGAGGTCGGAAAGGACAAGAATGGCGGGTACGTGCCAGCGGAGCGATTGTTCGTGCCGGCGGTCGCGATGCCGGGTATCGTGAGCATGAAATGCTCATGTTATGAGCATTTCATCGGGGAACTGCGGCGATTCACCATGGTTCCGCTCGGCGTGGCGATCGCCGACGAGGATGCCGCGCGGCAAGCGGGAGTGGCCATGCAAGCGCAGGCAGCGGGTGAGTTCAGCAAATCGTGATTACAATCCGATAGCGCCTGAGAACCGGTCGAAGCGAACTGGATCAAGGGAATGCGCTAGGTTTGCACCGGGTGGATCAATAAACAGCTCGTTTTTTTCATTCCTTTTCGCACGTATTCATCGTATCGCGCCTTGAATGGGGCTATGAAATCCTCGCCGAACAAGACAATCCCCTCTCCTATGGCATCGATCGCGGTGAGATTGAACTCATCGAACAAGTTTGCGAATTCCTCCGGCGTGAGGCAGAATAAATCTATCGAAACATCAGGGGTGATGTGCATGACCCAATCCCAGCGTTTCCGGAATGATTCCTTAAAATTACCGATGATGAGCAAATCGTAATCGCTATACTTGTTAGCATCTCCTCTTGCACGGGAACCAAACACGATAAACGCATGTAATGGAATGCGTTCTTTAATACTATCGATCATGTGCCCGAATAATTCAAGGAATTCCGCTTGATTTGCCATGTAACCTCGCCTTTTCAGTTTCGATGAATTGCATGATTTCATTTGTTTTTTTCTGGAATTCCTTTGCATCACGTCGTTTAAAAGCATCCTTAGGGCCAGTAGTTAACGTCAATTCAGGATATCTAGATTCAAAATAGGCTTTCTCTAATTCTTTAGCATTTGTTTTCAAATTATCAGGAATCGTGGAGCCTTTTTTCTCCAGTTCGAGCAACAAATTGAATATTTCATGACCCCAAGGATCCTCCCCGATGTAATGCAATAATGCTTTGATTGCTTTTTCGGCTGCTTGTGCAAAATGAAATGCTGCAAGATTATATTTCCTGGTTATCGTCAATATCTTGCCTGCTCCAAAATCATTCCAGGCTTCCGATATCCAAGTCTTATATTTGATCTCGCTCATAAATACACCACCCTAATATTGGTGGCATCGATACAAATATTTAACCGCTCCTAGAAGCCAAGACAAACCTATCAAGAAATGTTTCAAGTAACGGTCGTGAAAAAATGCCTAAGAAGGTGCAATCATCATGTCTTCGGGAATTTAAAGTTCCTAGGACTTTGGCGAATTGGCTCGAAAATGCTGATTTGACGCCAAAAACTCGGTTTTTTCTCGACGATTTCGACCGCCTCCTCGATTATTGCTGGCAAAATAATGGCATGGTACTCTTGCCGATAACCCGGTACTTCCCGAGAGATGCAGTTTCTGCAATGAATCAATTATTGCATGAACCTGATCTGTTTAAAGAAAGAATCACACAATTAAGCACGAGTTTTGTCCATTTTTTCTATTGCGCTGCTTGGTTTCTGGGTTTGTTTGATATAGCTCCGGGCTTGAAACTCGTGATGTTGGAACGTGCATTAACATTTTCAGTATGTTCAGCTTTGCAAAAATTCACCATTCTCTTCGACAGCCTCTGGAGCAAGATACGATGGCAGGCGCTCCAAGGCAATCCAAACGGAAGGCCAGATGGTGTTCAAGATTACCGCAATCAACTCGCATATTTCTTGGCACGAATCAACGTGGGCGAACGAATCAAGTTTCGATCCTTGTTGGCCGGTTCGGCAACGAATTCTGCTGAAAATGACAAGGAAATGGTATGCCTGGATACCTTGAATTTTACCATGAACCACGGAGTATTTCCTAACCGCATTATGCCTCTATTAAAACGCATGGACCTTGTAGATTTTGATTACGTGAAACCTGGCGAAATGCACGCGTCTCATTATTTTCTCGAAATCTCGTGGATTCAAGTCATGCCAATTGGAAAAAAGATTTTCAGATCTATTGGAAATTTACGCGAGCCACGGTCGAGATAACGGGCAAGAAGTAAACATTCTACACAAAGCCAGCGTTAACATGGAAACAAAAGACTGACTTGTCTATATTTCGCGCGATAGTGGATTTATTGTAGGCAGTGTTAGCCAAGTAGAATTAAAGCGTTTTGCAAGACTTATGGAAAGAAATTGCTGACATAATTCAAGTATCCTTGTGCCCCACCTTCTCGAGTCCAAAATTTGGCCGAGTCGATGAGCACGGAAAGGCAATCAGCGATAATAGGCACCCCCTTGGCGGAAGGACGCTCTCGAGGTTCGGGCACATCGTGAGTCGGTTCGTTCGTGTCTGGATATAGGTTTTCGTCGACACTCATTATGGTATCCTTGAGGGTATCGTGGATTTCCCTAGCACGAGGCGACAAGCGTTCGATGGCGGCCCTCTCTTCCGATCCTTCAACCCGGCGCGTCAAGACGCCGAGCAGCGTCTGATAAACTTTGATTATTTCCGTACCGGTCAATGACGGGTTCTGTTTGTACCCTTCATTCACTACTCGTTCCAGGGTCTCTAGCACGGGTTGATTCTCGTCGATGATCTTCTGCCGCTTTTGAGGGGTTAGAATAGCTTCACGACTGGGCTGCTTTGCAACGAGTTGTTGCTTAGCCTTCATGTCGCTTAGCCAGCAGCATTTCTTGTATTTTTTTCCACTGCCACACGGGCATGGATCGTTTCGGCCAACTTTGGTCATGGAAAGAAGTTCGATTCGCCTGTTTTTCAAGACGGTTGTTAATCGATCAATAATCATGTTCAAACGACGTGATTTTACCATCGCTAAGCGACTGAAGTCCTATCAGATGTTCTCATCGTGATTAACTGAGAACTCCCTAACGATTAATATGCCATCGAGAAATTGCATCGGTCATTCCTATCCCGTTCGCATGAAAGATTAATATTTATGTGGAGCGAGATTGATGCATTGAAAATCCACTCGCGTGCATTGATCGAAAAAAGACGAAATGTTCACGCGTTGCAATGAATGGTTCCGACATCATGGGCATTTTAAAACAAGAATTTATTTTTAGAATCCCCGTCATCGAGAACAAGCGGTTTTCATTTCCAGCAAGCGAATGAAATTGAAGTTTTTTTTACCGTTATTTGCACAATTCCAAGCAAGCAGTAAGTCACCAAGTTACTTTTTATCACGCTTGCTAATTGGTTATTAATTCCAATTATGAAGATTGGGCATTATAATATTTATGATGCCACGATGAAAGATATCGAACGAGCCAAGCGCGCCCAGGAATACTTGCGAAAGAAGCAAAGCCACCAAACAAAGCACGTGACAGCATCGAGCAATTTACAATCAAGGTTAAAAGAGCGGTGCAAGTGCGGTAGTGGAAAACCATTCAAGTCTTGTTGTTTCCGACCTGACCATCAAGTTTACAACTTGTCTGCTTACTTCAAGAGATTGAAAAGCATCAAGGAACGGATCAACACTCGAGTTACAACGGCATTACTCACGAGATACAAGAACGGGGATCCTTCTATCACCAAGGCAGCCGACGAATTATCCGAGGCGATGGGCGCGCCACGGCTCGTTCCGCTCGCGTTCAAGGCTGCGGAAGGTGAAAAATCGGCCATTCTCACGGCATCGATACATTACGAGGCACTGGTTCTCGACCAGGTCTTGCCCGGGCATGGAACTTCGATATTCATGGAATTTGCTGGAAAAAAAACTTCTCCAAATAATCCATTGGAAGAACAATTCATCACGTCTTACGCGGGAAGTAAGATTTCCATCTACGAGGTGATCGCGGTCAAGAGTGGCAATCGTTCCGGTAAAAACTCGTGGTTCTTGCTTCGAGACAAGTTCTCTGGCAGCACGCACGAATTCAAGGATCCCTTGTTCACCGGAATGTTGCAAATCTGGGACATCGTTATCGGACGCCCGTATTTCATCGACAATTTCATGATTTTTTCGACATCCGTGTTAACGATCCCCGCGAGTGAGGTGCAGCTTTTCGATCGGTTATTATTGCTTTGTTGGGGAAATGCTGTCGTGTATTCGGCGTCTAACGAATCAATCGAAATCCTTGACAACCTGGAGCGTCAGTTCGCAACTTCATTCAAGGAAGAAAGGATTTCCCTTGCGCACGTCGGCTTGTATGGCACGGACCTCCGCCAATTCCTATCGACACATTCATGGATCGTCAAGCAAGTACATGACCTCCTACTTGGCATATCGAGGGATTTCCCCCCCTTGATGAAAGCACCCGATGGAAACCCCGTTGAACTGGTTACGATCAAGGCGCGGATCAAGCCCGGATGCGGTGGCGAGTTGCTCGAGCGATTCAAGAGCGAGCCCAAGCATTTCGAAGTGCATGACGATGAGAACGAACAAGATTTCTCGATCGCATACCTGGTTGATGTTACAGGAACAATTCCCGACAATAAGCCAGTGCTTGAATTTGCGACGCTGAGAAACTTGCCTCCTCATGAATTTGCCCGTGCCCTCGGCATGGCATACCAACGTACTTTCGTCATCGGATCAACGAGCGTCGCACTTGATGAGAGTGACCAGATTTTGGCTTCCAAGGCTATGCACATGATCGATAAAAAACGCGTCCACGGTGGTTCGGTCTCGCGTGAAGGAGATTTCGTGGAGATCTTCACTTATTCGAGGGCGGCGATGCCTGGTTTGGAGGCGATCGTGAGACAGATTGCAGGTGATTTGATTACTTCCTTTTCGGCCCCGGAATATAACAACGAATTCGAAACTCTCGGTCCGAAGAAGAGATTGCTTGATGATCTCCAAACACTCCAGGAAATCGGCAATGATGTCGAGACTGATATTGACGAAGGCGATGAAAGTGAGCACGAGCACGTTGATCTCGATGAAAACCAAACAACCATGATGAACTTGTCCAAGGCAGTCGAGCGAAAAATGCATTTGCTTTGGCTCGATCAACCATTACCCGCGTTGAAAGGCAAGACGCCACGGGAAAGCGTTGAAATTCCTGAAATACGGCCAATCTTGATCGATCTCGCAAAGGAAATGGACAACGCGAATGGTCGCAATAAGCAAAAGCGAAAATTCCCGTCATACATCGAATTGCTTGGACTTGGTGAGTATTCACGTGAAGTAATATAGGCGTCACGATGATTTATATGACGAAAAAACCGAGCTTAAGGAAGAAAACCGTCATACTTCAAGATTCTTCCGAGATAGGATTTATCATGACCGATGATTCTACCGATTGGGATAATTATTTAGACGTAGAAACTGGCAAAGTGCTTCATGATCTTATCGGTGGCCGCGCGGATGACTATGAAAATGATGAAGAGGCCATGGATGCGCTGGCATTGGATGGTCTCGATATCGATGAGGAAGATTTTAAACAACATGAACAAATTGAGAAAGAGCGCGGAACACGATATCTTGAAATTCCAAAGGTGGAATCTTGGGAATCTTATCAAGACATGAAAGATTTCATCGAAACTATCGATAATGCTCACGTGCAAGAATTATTGGCTGTGGCAATAGATGGTTCTGGTGCGTTCCATCGTTTTAACGATGTATTGAGTCGATATCCTAAGATTCTCGAAAAATGGTTTGCATTCAAGAAAATTAAAGAACAATCACATGTCAAGGAATGGCTTGAAGGGCATGGTTATAGCGTGATTTTTCAGCATTAAAAATGGTTCTGTTATTTGAATTCCTGTAATTGAAAACCACCGGCGCTAGTTTCCGGTGTATCGGTTGGATTAACGATGCAGTACCAAGAAACCAGTTTAACCAACGCGTCGTGTGGACGACGCGTTCATCGAGAAAGTGCTGCGGGTCGGCGGGATGCTGCGGGAGATTGGCAACGTGGAAGACGCGTTTGCGTGCTATGAACATTTCATTAAGGAACTGCGGCAGTTTACCATGGTGCCACTTGGCGTGGCGGTCGCCGATGAAGGTACGGCGCGGCAATCTGGACGGGTCAATTAAACCATTATTATAACAATACCAAGGGCAGAATGCTTTAAGACAATGCGTGCATTTCATCGACGAATCGTGTCCACGTCAGAAATTTAAAGTCGGGAAAATCTGGTGCAATTAATGAGCTGAGCGTGGATTCGTATTTATCTTGCAATGATTCATCAAGCGAGACAAACGTATCGGCGTAATTGATGGCCGATGACAAGACCAAGCAATCGATAACATCGGAATGATATTTGCGGAAAGTCCCGGCCATTACTTGAATTTCCGAGTAAAAAATCGGGATTACCTCGATATTTTCCATTTCTGCAATGAAGTTCAATCCATCAAGAAGATCCGCCTCATCGATCTTGCTTTCATTACAATATTTCCACCCCTTGGCGGACACCTCGAAGATGGTGATTTCAGAACGCAGGAAATGAAGCTCTTGATGTTTTAATACGGTCAGCAAGGCATGTCTTGAAAGATTGGCGACATCTACACTAATGAACGGGAAGAAAAATGAACTATCAAGCATGACCTTCATTTTTCCATGGCCTCGGATAATTCCTTCCTGTTTTCTTTTATCTCCTCCATGGTGGCAGTGACTTTTCCAGGCTTCGAGAGTAGCTCCTCTACCGTTGGAATCTTTTCAACTATTAATCGACCTTTGTGAACGCGAAACGTGATCTTTTGACCAGCCTTTAAATCGAGTTTTTCCCTGATCTCCTTTGGAACGAATAATTCCCCTTTTGAGCCGACCTTTCCTGCAACCATTATTCTCACCAGAAAAATGGTATTATTTCTGGCATAAGAAGTTATCGATATAACGATGCCATGCGTCTCGATTTCCCGAGATGGCAGGTTTTCTTCGAGTGTCTTCAAGCATCAAGCGATCGACTCGATATCATGATTATCGAAGATGTTTGCATGCGTGGCTGAAACGAAAGAATCACGGAAGGTTGGGAATGAAACTATAAGCGTAAATATTGTGAATGATTTCATGGCGCAACAATGTTTAAGTGCATGTCGCATTATTTCATGCATGGTGATGGTTATGGAAATGGTGATCAAAATCGATAAGCAAGGGAGACTTTTACTTCCAAAGGATATCCGGGAGAAATATCACATGGTTCACGACACGGACCTTGTCGTAACCGAGGAAAGCGACGGGATCAAGTTATCGGTAAAGAAAGAAAAGAAACGTCTCAAGGACGTGTTCGATAACGCGCCTTCTTTCGATCCAAAGAAAGCACTCGTGATCGATGTCGCGAATTTCGATGAGGATGAGACATGAGCACCAGTCACATCCGGCACGTCGTGGATTCAAACATCCTTGTTTATTCACTGCTGAAAAATCATCCTGCACACCAAGATTGTGCAAGTTACTTGGAAAGTCATGATTTTGATAACACGCTTTTCTCCACTATTGATTCCATTAACGAGCTATATCACGCATTTTTAATCTATTATCAATTGGAACCGGATGTTGTATTACAAAACATCTCCGACATCTTGGAATCCAGCATCACGTTCATGCATCCGGGTGTGGAAATGCGACAAGCATGCAGCGTAGCGTTGCAAAACACACTTGATTTGAACGATGTTGCGCTCTATTTCCTGGCGCTAGAGATTCAAGCCCCAGTCATCGTGACAGACGACATCAAGTTTGCTACTTTCATCAAGAAAGAAGGCTTGATTTGCGAGACTCCGATTCAACAGCCAACGCGAGATGCGATGACGACGTGGGAATCGTCCCACTTGCCTAAAAAAGGATTGCCACGCATCCTTGCACAGGTCTACCGATACTTGGACAAGACAAATGCGGAAATCGCGAATAAGTTTAAGATCGATTCAGCCACCTTTTCGAAATTACCGGTCTCATGAAATGAGAAAGGAAATTTGAAATCGATTACACAGGTTCGAGATATCCAGATGCTTCTCCTGCACTTCCCCCGAGGAAAGCATATGATAAAAGATAGATTCATGACGTTGTCATGACTTCAAAAAAAATCAAGGTCATCTCCACCATGGCAGATTGGTCCTTTGCCTTGAAGGACGAATCTATCGATTTAAAGATGGGCTTCGAGGTCGTGGCGGTGATGAAGACCGAGCGGGGCGCCGGGCCGCTGGCGGGCACGTGGGAAGCATGGCTGAAACGGAAAGTTCACGGCAGGTCGGGAGTGAAACCATGACGATGAAAGGAAAGGACACGCATGGCGGGTACGTGCCTGCGGAGCGGCTGTTCGTGCCGGCAGTGGCGATGCCGGGTATCGTGACCATCGACGACGCGTTTATCGAGAAAGTGTTGCGGGTCGGCGGGATGCTGCGGGAGATGGGCGACGTGGAAGGGGCGTTGGCGTGCTACGAGCATTTCATCGGGGCACTGCGGCGGTTCACCATGGTGCCGCTCGGCGTGGCGATCGCCGACGAGGGCACGGCACGGGAATCGGGGCTGGCAAATCGAGTGCAGGCAGCTAGCGAGTCCAGCGAGTCGTGATTAAAAGACGATAGCGCTTAAGAGGCGGCTAAAATGACCTGGATCGGAGGAAACAAAAAAATTGCAAGATATCCATCACGAAATATTGCAGGTTGTCTATAACCATTTAACAAGAAGTATTTTCGACATTTTCAGAAATTGTTAACTCCTTAAGAGTCTGTCTAATTTTAATTTCGCACCACTTCCTCTTTAATCTTCTTATCTAAAGAAATATGTCGGCTTCAAGTACACATCATCCGCGCCGAAC
>Ga0209039_10002782_pt1 | contig 14415 bp, 14 predicted proteins | sample BogFormECP12_OM1_FD_188238 | JGI IMG/M metagenome (GOLD analysis project Ga0209039, IMG submission 188238) | Bog forest soil microbial communities from Calvert Island, British Columbia, Canada - ECP12_OM1 (SPAdes) (version 2) | ecosystem: Environmental > Aquatic > Freshwater > Wetlands > Bog ... | reverse complement strand
AGGAAGCGCGGCCCGAAGGGGAAGGTAGTTACGGAGGAGGCGCAACTGCGCCTGATGGCTTGGTAGTTTCGGGGTTTCGTAGCCTGTCCCCGAAACTCCACGGCGATATCTCCCTCCAGCGCGCCACCCTGCCAACTGGTCAGTACGGCACTATCACGGCGACCTGGGGCAGCTTCAGTCTCCCGGTCTATGTCGCTTTCAACGTGCTGGGTACCACGCGGTTTTCGCAGTATACCACCTCCGTAGAGAACTCCTGTACCGGCTCGGCGGTGCCCGTCTTTATATTCGTCAATAACACGCAAGGGGGGTGCTACGGGTTCTTTGGCAGCGTGAGGAGCGACTTCCTCAGCTATACGGTGACCAACGGCAGCGGGTCGTCTACCAGTTATGGCCTGCTCAAGCCGTGGAGCGCAACTTGGCTGCACAGCACACAATCAGGCCTGCCCGATCCCTGCCCTGTTCCACCGCTGCCGGGCGTCTCGCAGAACAACACTTTGGTCGCGGTGACGAAGAATACTGGGCAGTGCTACAACATGACCATGGTGGCCGGAACCTCACTGGCGACCTACCCGGGCCCGTTGGACTCGGGCTCGAGCTGGAACTGCGGGGACAGCGTATTACTCGTTGACCCGAACACCGGTGGCGCGAACTCGGTGAGAGTCGTGCAGGATAGGTGCCCCGCCTGTTCGGACGGGGCCCATATCGACGCATACAGCGCGAATACGTCGTGCAACCCGCACCTTAACATCGACCTAACGCCCCCGTCGGGTGGCAAGTTCACTGCGATTAGGAGCAACCGATGACAATGGCATTTGAGATATGGCGGTGCGTCCGCGCGGCCAGTGTTTTGGCCGCCTTCGCCTGCACGGCGGGTGCACAAATAACGCAGGACAGGCCCGAGCTCTGCGGGGTAAAGGCGGGCTTCGTGGCCGTCCCTGCGGGCGTCGCGGCGGCGCCGAGCGCTTCCAGCTTTGGCTCGGTCCTCACGGTCAGGGGAGATGCCGGTACGTCGGAGATTCCTTTTGATGGACGCCCGGTCGAGCAGGTCTGCCCATTGCCGGGGAACAAGCTCCTCGCCTTCGGTCAGATGGCGCCAGCGGCTTATTATACCGCTATTGTTGACTTGAAGGCGGCAAAACTCGTGGACGGATTTAGGTCGTGGTGGCCGCCGGTGATCTCTCCGGACCAGCGGTGGCTTATCATGCGGGCCTTTTACCCCGAGCATTCCGATGCTCCTTTTTCCGAGGAGTATCTGCTCTACGACCTCACAAGGGATCGAAGCCAAAATACAATGCCCGATGTCACGCGATATAACGAGGACATGCGCGGCCGGGTTGTGTATCCAGCTGTCGATCGTGGAATTCCATTCGAGCACTTCAACCTTCCTGCGAACGAGACGCACTCATCAAGGTCGAACTCGTACTATTGGGCAGGTGACAGTTCCGCGGTGCTATTCGCCGACTCGGTTCAAGAAACCCTATCGCTGGTACTGGTACGAACTGGTTCAGAAGTGCCTAAGACCTCCGTTCGTACCATCACGCCATCGGAAGCGTGCGAACAGGGACAGAAGGGCAACATCGCCGGTTCCGGTGCTGCCTTTTTGATGTTGTCCGATGCCGAGCTTGGCCTGGAACAAGGTGGCGACCGCACAATCCTAGTGCGGCTTCGTTCCACCGATGAGAGTGCGTGCCGACCGAAGCAAGTCATTGTGCACGAAAGTGACTTCAAGGCAGCTCCATTAGAAACTCATCCACCGATCGTTCGTAACAGGCCTGTTACGGTAATAGACGCCCCCAAGAAGAAATGAAAGAGATCCCGATGGTGGGACGGGGGCGCAACGGTACGGGGGATGAAGTTGGGTTTAGGGGGCGCGTGAACAAGAGATGGAGGTACATGAACAGTGCGGTCTAGATCAAAGATCAGAGGAGACTCTCAATTAGGTCGATCCCTCCGCTTAGGCACCCGGCGATTGTCGACCTGGATGTTGGTCCTCGGAATCGTCAGTGCACAGTGCTTGTCGGCCACTGAAAGCAACGGCAGCGGTGGCCTGACTGGCTCGGTCGTTGATGATAGCGGGAAACCAGTCGCTGGTGCTCGCGTGCTGATTAGCCATGCACCTTCAGTTCCGCCTCCCTTCCCGGCGCCGCCCGTGCTTACGGGACCGTTGGCGACTACAGCCTCGCCGGATGCTACCGGTGCATTCCGCGTCGACAATCTCTCGCCCGGGCAGTACATCGCCTGCGCCGAAACGACAGCTCCTGGGTTTCTCGACCCCTGCCATTGGTCGGTTTCCGCCCCGAGTTTCACTATAAGTGCGGGTCAGACGACCTCTGGAATCAACATAGTGATGACCAAGGGTGCAGTGCTTTGGGTGCAGGTAAATGATCCGCAGCAGTACCTGAAACCTGTCACGGGACCGGTTGATCTCAATTTAGAGATACACGTCGTTACGAGCAAAGGAGTCCATTACAGCGCCCCGATTCAGTCTAGCACCGCAACCGAGCGAAGCCATGCGATCACAATTCCTTACGGTTCTCCGGTCACCTTGCGCATTTTGAGTTCTCATTTAGCCGTCAACGATCGATCGGGGATGCCGGTTGCCGCAATAGGTACAACGGTGAGTGTTCCGACGGGGACGAATCCACCAACTGCGGTATTTACGATAACAGGCGCAAAGTAGTGGATCAGCGCGTTCTGCACTACCGCCCCGGGGTTAGCTCCGGGCTGCGGCTTTTATTAATTCTCATCGGACATGTCCGGTAGGCGACCGGACAAAACGCCGAATGAGAAAACGGCAAAACCCGTCGGCAAAACCCGTCAGCCAACTGTGCGGTTTTTCACGGTTTTTCACGGTTTTTCATCCAGGCATTGGGCGGCGGCTGGGACTCTTCCAAGCTCCCCACTACTCAGGACGTCTCCACGCAGCACTGACGATTGCCTCCGTGAGGCCTGAGCTTGGTACGGCACCTCAGAAGTTCGCTGACGAATTCAAAATCGCTTGCTCACGCGCGCGGCTCCGACCAGAGCCGGGCGCGGAGTGCGGCCCCGTGAAGGAGTGCTTTCCGCAACCGAACAGAGTCATCTGGTCGAAGAACCAGCCGCCACGCGCGCGTACATCTCGATCAGCCCCTCCAGCGGAATTTGTTCGGCCCGCAGGCCGGCTTCGGGCCAGGCGTCCATCAACTCCTTCCCGTAAATTTCCGCCAGGTTGTTGCGGATGGTCTTGCGCTTGTGCGCAAAACACAGCCCGGCGAACCGCAGGAAGCCGTCGGGATCGGCCGTAGCGGCCGGCCGCGGCTCGAGCAGCACCACCGCGGAATCCACCTTGGGAGGCGGATGAAACGCCGAGGGTTTCACTTCGAAGAGCAGGCGGGCAGCCGCGAAGAGCGCCGTCTCGACCGTCAGGAATCCGTAGGCGCGCGAGCCGGGCCGCGCCACCAGGCGCTCGGCCACTTCTTTCTGAATCAGAAACACCGCCCGCGGCGGGCGCAGCCGCGCGGCCCGTTCCAGGATCGGAGACGTGATGTAGTAGGGCAGATTCCCGGCCAACGGCGCTCGGCCCCACTGCTCGAGGTCGGTTTCGAGCACATCCGCCTGCACCACTTCCAGACGCGGCTCGGCGGCGAACTTGCGGCGCAGGTGGTCCGCCAGATATGGGTCCATTTCAATGGCCACTACGCGCGCCGCGCGCTTCAGCAGTTTTTCCGTGAGGGCGCCGCGCCCCGCGCCGATCTCAACCACCAGTTCGGCCGGGACAGGGCAAGCCGCCGCGGCGATGCGCTCGAGGACCGAGCCCTTGACCAGAAAATGTTGTCCGAGTTTTTGTCGTGACACCCGGCGCCGCTAGCCGCGCACCGTGGCGCTGGCGCAGGATTGGACCACGCGAATGGTCCCTTCCGTCGGCACGTCGAATTCCGTCGCCGGCCGGAATCGCCCCAGCATGATGATGCTCGCCATGTCGGGCGTCAGTACACCTCGCACCACCGTCCAATCCACCACGCGACCGGTCTTGTCAATCTTCATGTCGACGACGTTGTAGTAATCCGACGGAGAATCGGTGGCCGTTTCGATGATTGGGAAATCGTCATCGGCGTCGGCTACCTGATCCCAGGGGTTGGTTACCATCGTGCCGACCGGTGCGCTATATGCGGTATAAAACTCCTGGCCGCGGATATCGTGCGAGACACTCAGGCTGGGGACCAGCAGAGTGAAGATCAGCAGCGTGGAGAGCACGCCGCCGGTAAATGGCAGCGCCACCGGCCGCATCAGGTTGTTGAATGCCAGGTCCACGCGCGAAGCCCAACTCCGCAAGCGGGCCGGCAGGCTGACGCGAGCGAGCGCGCGTTCGCACTCGTGAGACGCCAGGACGCTCAACCGCGCGGCGAGCTGCGGCGGGATCGCCGGCTGTCCCAATTCGCGGACCATGGCAACCTGGTCTCGCATCGTTTCGAAACGTGTTCCGCACGCGCGGCACGCTTCGATGTGCGCCAACATACTCTCCCGCTCCCTGGCCGGCAACTTCCGGTCGAGGAGCAGGGAAATCCGCTTTTGCACGTTCGCACAGCTCATAACATCTTCTCCGCCGTTTCGGGCGTCAGTCGCAGGGCCGGCCTCGGCTTCAGGCTTCCCGCGAGTTCTTCCCGCAGGGCTTCCCTGCCCCGCAAGATTCGAGATTTTACCGTCCCCAAAGATACCGCTAATATGGCGGCGATCTCTTCATAACTCAGGTCCGTGATGTCCCGAAGCACCACGGCCTCGCGGAAGATCGGGCTGATCCTTCCTAAAGCCGCCTCAATGGCCGCGCGCTGTTCCGCATCCAGCACCACGTCATAGGGCGAACGGCCATTGTCAGGTATAATCTCCTTCCAGTTGCGAGCCTCCTCCCGATCCGAGTCCAGTTCCACTTCGCGCCTGCGGTGGCGGAAGAACCAGCGCCGCGCGTTGTGCGCCTCGTTCACCGTGATACGGTAAATCCAGGTCCGCAAGGAACTCTTTCCATGAAAATTTCCAATATTGCGAAATACCTTGAGGAAGACTTCCTGAACCACGTCGCTCGCTTCGGATGGATCATCGAGCAGGCGCATTGCCAGCGCGTATACCGGCTGCTGGAAAACATGGGTCAATTCCTCGTAAGCCCATCCCGCACCCGTACGAAGGCCTTCCACAAGACGGAGCTCGTCCGCCGCGGCGCCCTCAGGCGCACGGTCGGACCGTAAGTCCAGGATCGAAGTGGCCACCCCTTGCCTCACTTTCAACCTGACTCCAACCTAACAGGAAAAAACCGGCCTTGCAAAGGTATAGACGCCACTCCTTCAGCGAAAGTTCCGGACGGCCTCCAACCGCCACGGAATCAATGCAGTGCGGAGGCGGCCTGGGCTCCCTCGCAATGGCGATTCCGGTTGGGGGTCGCATCGTCACCGAAAGGGAGCCGAGGTCTCGCTACAATAGACGACAGGATGCTGGTTTCGATAGCCCCACGGTTGGAACGGCCCCGGTGGCTGCGCGCCCCCGCGCCGGCCGGCCGGAATTACTACGAGTTGAAAGGCCTGATCGATCGCCTGCGCCTCCACACCGTCTGCGAAAGCGCCGCTTGCCCCAACGTGGGCGAGTGCTGGAACCAGCGCACCGCCACCTTCATGATCCTCGGCAATGTCTGCACGCGGCGCTGTGGTTTTTGCGCGGTGCAAAAAGGCGCGCCCCTGCCGGTGGATTACGATGAACCCAACCGCGTGGCCCAGGCGGTTGAGGCCATGGGTCTGAAATTCGCCGTCATCACCAGCGTCAACCGCGACGACCGCGAAGACGGCGGCGCCGAGCTCTTCGCCCTGGTCATCCGCGCCATCCGCGCGCGCGTGCCCGGCTGCGGCGTGGAAGTGCTGGTTCCCGATTTTCAGGGAAGCCTGGCGGCCGTCTCGACCGTGATGGAAGCCGCGCCCGACGTGTTCAACCACAACACCGAGACCGTGCCGCGGCTCTACCGCCAGGTGCGCCTGGGCGCGCGCTACCAGCGCTCGCTCGACGTGCTGGCCGCCGCCAAACAGATGCGCCCCGCCACGCCCACCAAGTCCGGCCTGATGCTGGGACTGGGCGAGCGCACCGATGAAACGCTCGAAGTGATGCGCGACCTGCGCGCCCATCATGTCGATATCCTGACTCTCGGCCAGTATCTGCGCCCATCGCCCAAGCATCTGCCGGTGGTGCGCTACGTTCCGCCGGAAGAGTTCGCCGATCTGCGCCGCGCCGGCCAGGAGATGGGCTTCGCGCACGTGGAAGCCGGCCCCCTGGTGAGGAGTTCGTATCACGCGTCGGAAGCCGTGAAATAGTCCCTTCCGCACTCCTGCCACGCCCCCGCCGTGGAGTGGGCCTCCGGCCCGCAACGCCGGCTTTCCAGCCGGCGGCCGGCGCCCACGAGTCTTCGCATGCTTCCCGTTAACCCTGCTGTCATGAGAAAATGAACTACATGCATTTCGGCTTCCGGGTTACCGGCGCTCGACAGGCCGCTCCCGCTCTCTGAAACTATGCCACGCATACTCGATCTGATCGATTCGCCCGACCACGTCAAATGGCTCTCCATTCCGGAGATGGAACAACTGGCCGGTGAAATCCGCGAAGAGCTGATTACCGTGCTCTCCTCGAACGGCGGGCACCTCGGTCCCAATCTCGGCGTGGTGGAGCTGTCCATCGCCCTGCACTACGTCTTCTCGACGCCCCTCGACAGCATCCTCTTCGACGTCAGCCACCAGGCCTACATTCACAAGCTGCTCACCGGCCGCCGCCAGCGGTTCCCCACCATCCGCACGCCCGGCGGCCTCAACGGCTTCATGCTGCGCACCGAAAGCCCGCACGATTGCTACGGCGCGGGACACGCCGGCACGGCGCTTTCGGCCGCCCTGGGCATGGCCGTGGCGCGCGACAAGACGGGCGGCAAGGAACACGTGGTGGCGGTAGCCGGCGACGCCGCGTTCACCTGCGGCATCACCTACGAAGCGCTCAACAACATCGCCCACCACACGCGCCGCATGATCGTGGTGCTCAACGACAACGAGTGGTCCATCGACAAGAACGTGGGCGCCATCGCCAGTTATCTGCACGGCATCGTCACCAGCCCGCGCTACGACTATCTCCACGACCGCGCCGGTAAGTTTGTCGAAATGGTAGGAGGTAAGACCGCTCTCCGCATGGCGCGCAAAGCCGAAGAAGCCGCTAAGAGCATGTTATGGCCTAGCGTGATCTTTGAAGAGCTGGGTCTCAAATACTATGGCCCCATCGACGGCCATGACATCTCCACGCTGATCAAGACCCTGGGGTTTCTCAAGAAGCAGGATCGCCCGGTCCTCTTGCACGTGCTTACTCAGAAAGGCAAAGGCTTCGAGCCGGCTCTTCAGAAACAGAAGAAGTTTCACGGCCTGGGCCCCTACGATCCCGAGACCGGCGAAACCAAGCCGCTCAGCCGCCGGACTTACTCGGAAGTCTTCGCCGATACCATGGTGAAGTTAGCCGATTATAACGACAAGGTCGTCGCGATTACCGCGGCCATGCCCAACGGCACCGGCCTCGACCGCTTCCAGCCTCACCATCCCGATAAGTACTTCGACGTCGGCATCGCCGAGGAGCATGCCGTCTTATTCGCCGCCGGCCTGGCCGCCAAGGGTTTCAAACCCTTCTGCGCGATTTACTCGACCTTCCTGCAACGCGCTTACGACCCGATCATCCACGATGTCTGCCTGCAAAATCTGCCGGTAGTTTTCTGCATGGATCGCGGCGGCCTCTCGGCCGACGACGGTCCCACGCACCATGGCCTGTTCGACATCAGCTATCTCCGCGGCATTCCGAACATGGTCCACATGGTGCCCAAGGACGAAGATGAGCTGGCAGACATGCTCTTCACCGCCATGCACTGGGACGGTCCGATTGCCGTTCGCTACCCGCGCGGCGTAGGCCCGGGCACGCCCGTCAAGGATGTTCCCAGCCTGATTCCGATCGGCAAGGCCGAGTTGATCCAGAACAGCGACAACGACCGCGTGGCCATCTTCGCGCTGGGCGCGCTGGTTCCCATGGCCGAAGAGATCGCACGAAAGTTGTGGAGCGAAGGCATCTCCGCGGCGGTGATCAACGCGCGCTTCACGAAACCGCTCGACGTCGAAATGCTGGAATTCTTCGCCCGCAGTGTGGACGTCGTTCTAACTCTGGAAGACCACGTCTTGCGCGGTGGCTTCGGCAGCGCGGTCTTGGAAGAGCTGAGTAACCTGGGTATCTCGACCCCGGTAGTTCGGATCGGCTGGCCCGACCAATTCATCGAGCACGGCAAGATCGACCCGCTGCGCGCTAAGTACGGCATCACGGCTGAGGCGGCAATAGAAAAGCTACGACCGGTGCTGGCGGCTGCTCAGAAGGGTGCTGGTGCTGTTAGCGATTCTGCCGTCCGCGCCGCCCAAGGCCGCTAGCGACTGGGCGAGGCCGCGAAACCGGCTTTGCCGGCCCCGGATCCGGCGCCCGCCTAGCCAGACCGCTAACACACCCCGGTTTCGGGAACGCGAGCTAGCCTGTCCCGAAGTTCAGCCGCGTCTTCCGGCCCCCGCTCCCTGACGGTCGTGCGACAAGTCGCGGCTCTGCGCAAAGCCTGTCCGCAGCCCCGCGCAGCCTCATGTTATCGTGACCCTCAGGACGGAACATGAACTGGACACGCAGGGATCTTCTCAAGAGCACTCTGGCGGCGTCGGCCGCCGCCGCTGGGCAGCGAAACGCGGGCGCGCAGTCGCAGCCCGCCGCGGCATCGCCGGCCGTCAACCCTCCCGCCACCGGGCGCGAGCGGTTGTTGCTCGATTTCGGATGGCGCTTCCACTTCGGCCACGCCGACGATCCGGCTCGGGATTTCTATTACGGCGCGGGCGGCGAGACGTTCGCCAAATCCGGCAGCGTCATCCAGGCGCCGCGCGGCGCCCCCGACGTTTCACGCGCCAATTTCGATGACAGCGCCTGGCAAAAGGCCGATCTCCCGCACGACTGGGCCATCGAGCTGCCGTTCGAAAACGACCAGTCCCTGATCGCCCACGGCTGCCACCCACTGGGCCGCAAGTATCCCGCCACGTCCATCGGATGGTACCGGCGCGTCTTCGATCTTCCGGCGGCCGATCTGGGCCGCCGCCTGGCGCTCGAGTTCGACGGCGTCTATCGCGATTCCATCGTCATCTTCAACGGCCACTACCTGGGCAGGAATTTCAGCGGCTACGCCCCGTTCCGTTACGACATCACCGATCACGCGAATTATGGCGGATCGAATGTGCTGCTGGTGCGCGTCGACGCCACCCTGGGCGACGGCTGGTTCTACGAAGGCGCGGGCATCTATCGCCACGTCTGGCTCACCAAGACCAGCCCCATTCACGTGGCCCACTGGGGCACGTTCGCGCGCGCCGAGGTGCGGCCCTCGGCGCCGGCCATCGTTCGCATCTCGACCGAGGTCAATAACGAAGCCGGAAGCGCCCGCAACTGCCGGGTGGTTTCCCGCATTCTCGATCCCGCGGGAAAGCTGGCCGCTACCATCGCCGCCCCGCCCGTGGCCATCCCCGCATGGGGCTGGCACGTCTTCGAGCAGCGCACCGAGGTCGCCTCGCCGGCGCTTTGGTCCATCGAGCAGCCTGATCTCTACCGGCTCGAAACCAGCGTGGAATCATCTGGAGCGGAGGTGGACACCTATAGTACTCCCTTCGGTATTCGTTCGGTTCGCTTCGACGTCAATAATGGCTTCTTTCTCAACGACAAGCCGGTCAAGATTAAAGGAACATGTAATCACCAGGATCACGCCGGAGTGGGCGCTGCGCTGCCCGACCGCATCCAGTCCTACCGCATTGAGCGGCTCAAGGAGATGGGCTCAAATGCCTACCGCACGTCGCACAATCCGCCGACTCCGGAACTGGTGGACGCTTGCGACCGCCTGGGAATGATCATGATGTGCGAGACCCGCCTCATGGATTCCACTCCCGAGGGGCTCAGCCAGCTTGAACGCATGATTCGCTGCCACCGCAACCACCCCTCCATCGTGATCTGGTCGCTCGGCAACGAGGAACCGGAACAGGGCACCGAGCGCGGAGCGCGCATCGAAACCACCATGAAGCGGCTGGTCGATAGCTTGGACGATTCGCGGCCGGTCACGCAGGCCATGAACGGCGGCTACGGCGGCAAGGGCGCGTCCAATGTCGTCGATGTTCAAGGCTTCAATTACAATGAGCCGTATATCGATCAGTTTCATAAGGACTACCCGAATCTGCCGATGGTAGGCTCCGAAACCGCGTCGACGGTTTCCACGCGCGGCATCTACGCCAACGATAAAGACAAAGGTTACGTGCAGGCCTACGACACGGAAAAACCCTACTGGGCATCCACTGCCGAAACCTGGTGGAAGTTCTACGATGCGCGCCCGTTCCTGGCGGGCGGCTTCGCCTGGACGGGATTCGATTACCGCGGCGAGCCCACGCCCTATGGATGGCCGTGCATCAACTCCCATTTCGGCATTATGGATATGTGCGGTTTCCCCAAGGACAACTTTTACTATTACCAGGCGTGGTGGGGATCGAAGCCGGTGCTGCACCTTTTCCCGCACTGGAACTGGCCGGGCAAGGAGGGCCAGGAGATCGAAGTCTGGGTCCACTCCAACACCGGCCGGGTGGAGCTGTTTCTCAACGGCAAGAGTCTGGGCTCGCAGGATGTGGCTCACGACAGTCACCTGATGTGGAAGGTGAAATATGAGCCTGGGCTGCTTGAAGCCAAAGGTTTTAATGATGGCAGGCAAGTGCTTTCCGACAGGCGCGAGACAGCCGGCCCAGCGGCGCGGATCGTGCTTCGCCCCGACCGCGGCCGCATTGCCGCCGATGGCCAAGACGTGTCCATGGTGACCGTCGAGATTGTCGATGCCGGGGGCCGGCCGGTTTCGACTGCCGGCAACCTTATTACCTTCCAGGTGAACGGCAAGGGCAAACTGCTCGGGGTTGGCAATGGCGACCCGAGCTGCCACGAACCGGACAAGGCCGGCAGGCGCAGCGTGTTTAATGGACTGGCGATGGCGATTGTGCAAGCTACGAAGGAAGCCGGTGAAATTCGCGTGACGGCCAGTGCGGCAGGCCTCGAGTCCGCAAGCGCTATCATTAACGGGGTGCCCGCAACCCTCCGAGCCGCCGTGCCATAGAGTGCCAGCGGATTTCCGCCGATATGATTATCGGACCCGGTTCTCTTTTGGCCGTTAATTGTGGTACAAATAGGATAAGGGTGATGAGAAGTTTTTCTAAGAGCCCTGGCTGCACATTAGTATGAAAGCGCTTGCGTGGCTGCTATCGTTCAATCTACTTGCTCCGGCCGGTAAGGTGATCAATTTCGACACCTTCCCGTTGGGCAAGACTCCGCCTGGCTGGACGGTTTCGATGACCTCGACCGGCGCGGCCCCGCGATGGGAAATCGTGAAAGATCGAACCGCTGCCACACAGTCTTACGTACTGGCCCAGGTTTCCACCGACGGCAATAGTGCCCGCTCCCCGCTGGCGATCTTCGATGGGGCCAACCTGCGCGACGCCGATGTGAGTGTGCGCATCAAACCGGTCTCTGGCCGCGAAGGACAGGCGGGAGGCGTGGTCTGGCGGTATCGCGATGCCAATAACTATTACCTGGCCCGCGCCAACGCGCTGGAAAACGATGTCGCAGTGTACAAAGTGGAAAGCGGCCATCGCATCCCACTGATGGCGGGCGTCAAGCACCCCATTGCGGCAAACGCCTGGTGCATTTTAAAGGTATCGGCCCGCGGCAACAAGTTCCAGGTCTTCCTCGACCACCGGCGGATCCTTGAAGGCCAGGACGCCACCTTCGCCGGCCCCGGCAAAGTCGGCCTGTGGACGCTCGCCGATTCCGTAACCTACTTCGACGACTTCCGCATCTACCCGAAATAGTTTGTGGGGCAGCCAATCCTGGCGGCCGCCGGCTTTCAGCCGGCGCTTTTCAGTGATCGAAAACGCTCCGCTCTAACGCCGCCGCAAATCCTCTAATTCCTCGAGCGTGCGGGGCCAGTCGGCGCCCAGGAGCCGGGAAAGGCCGCGATCGGCCAGCACCCGGCCGCCGGTCTGGCAGCACGCGCAGTAGTTCGTTTCGTTGTCCGCATAACGGATACGGAGAATCTTCGCGCCGCACCGGGGGCACGGTTTTCCGTAGCGCCCATGAACGGCCATGCCTTCGCGAAATGCAGTGACCTTCTGCGGGAACCGCTCGCGCGCCTCCGCGCTCAGGCGCCCGAGCCAGAGTTCGAGCGTGCCGCGAGTCGCGGCGAAGAGGCGGTCCCATTCGTCCGGCGCCAACTTTCGGGTCAAAGCGAGAGGCGAAAGCCGGGCGGCGTGGAGGATCTCGTCCGAGTACGCGTTCCCCACGCCGCTGACGATGCGGGGATCCGTCAACGCCCGCTTCAGAGTCCGGTTTTCGCGGATCAGCGCCGCGCGGAAGCCTGCCAGATCGGCCGAGAGAATGTCTATGCCGCCCGGGTCCAATGCCAGCAAGCCAGTCTCGCCCTCGACCACGTGGAGCGATGCCCTCCGCTTGGCGCCGGCCTCTGTGAGGGTGAGCGAGCCCGGCTGAAAATCGAAAGCCGCCAGGTTCTGGCGGCCCTGGAGTGCGGCGTGGGCAGGCCTCCAATGCAGGCGGCCGGCGATCATCAGGTGCAGCACCAGCCAGAAGTCGCCTTCCAGGCCGATCGCGATGCGCTTTCCCACCCGCCGCAACTCGCGCACGGTTCTTCCCTCGGCTTCGGAGAGCGCCGGCGTGGTGGTTCGAAGAAGAAACGGGCTAGCCAGACGGACGCGTTCGAGCGCCAGCCCCATCACGCGCGGTTCCAGGGCTGCGATATAGGCGGCGATATCCGGCAGCTCGGGCATACTTCTCAGCTTGCATTCGCCCGGCCGGTTTCGCAAGGGCTATGGGAAAGGTGTACGAAGTACACGAACGGACCTTCCCCGGCTGCATGTTCGCCGTCGAGGACTCCTGTGCTGCGGTCGCGCTGACGATAACTGGGAGATCTCGGTCAAATGTCCGTTGGGCGCGCCAGGGCCGAACCGAAACCGACTTGTGGGGAGTAATCCGGAACACCGCCCATGGTGTACGCTAGTACATACATGCTGGTGGAATGGGATCCGGGCAAGGCTCGGCTCAATCTCCGGAAGCACGGTGTGTCCTTCGCTGACGCCGTGGCTTCCCTCGAAGACGAAGGCGCGCTGACCATGCGCGATCTTCTCTCCGACAACGAAGAGCGCTGGGTGTCAATGGGCCTGGATGCTCTTGGGCGAGTTTTGGTTGTTGTCTACGCCTGGCGGGACGAGAGCGTGCGCCTGATTTCGGCGCGGAAGGCGACAGCCCGCGAACGCCGGCAGTATGAGGAAGCACGATGAAGCGTCAATACGATTTTTCGAACGCGAAACGCGGGCCGGTAATTCCGGTTCCCAAGGGAAAAACCAGGATCACGATCCGGCTGGACGAGGATGTTATCGCCTGGTTCCGAAACCTGGTTGAAAAGGCGGGGGGCGGCAACTATCAAAGCCTGATCAACGACGCCTTGCGCCAGCACATTGCGCATGCTCACGAACCTCTTGAGGAGACCCTTCGGCGCGTTGTTCGAGAGGAGATCCGGCGGGCCAGTTGAGCGTCGAGGTTGTCGCTACCAATCCAGGAACAATCACATTGGTAACAGCCGGAAGCATTCACTGAACGCCGATCAGCCAGTATTTCCATCACTCGGTAAGTCCCCGCCTCCACGCTGAAGCGGCCGGAGCGCGCAGCGCTCTGAACCGCACCCGCCAAAAACGCATCGGACGGTGCATCCCCGCACGCCGACTGAAAAAGTTGCCTGGACCGGCTTTATATACCTTGACAAGCATATGCCCTGTGGAGTATACCAAGAGAGTGGAGTCTGTGTTCGAAGTCATTGCGGAGCCGAACCGCCGCGCGATATTGAGCCTCCTGGTCTCGGCACAACAGTCGGTTGGAGAGATCGAGCGTCAACTTCGTATGCCGCAGCCGGCCGTGTCAAAGCACCTGCGAGTGCTGCGAGAGGCCGGTTTCGTGGAGTCCACGGTGGACGCACAGCGCCGTCTCTACCGGCTGAAGCCTGAACCACTTCAGGAGGTGGATGCCTGGCTGGCTCCGTTCCGCCGGTTCTGGTCCGCTCACGTGGATGCTCTCGAACGCCACCTCGACCGCATGGATCGGTCGACGCCAACGAAAAGGAAGACGAGGAGAAGACGACGCGGCCCAAACCGCGAACGTGAAAAAGGAGAGACGAAATGAAAATCAAATTGACCAGCGTATACGTGGACGACCAGGACAAGGCCCTGCGCTTCTATACGGAGGTACTGGGCTTTGCCAAGAAGGCCGATTTCAGTCAGGGCCCATTTC
>Ga0209039_10002781_pt1 | contig 14417 bp, 10 predicted proteins | sample BogFormECP12_OM1_FD_188238 | JGI IMG/M metagenome (GOLD analysis project Ga0209039, IMG submission 188238) | Bog forest soil microbial communities from Calvert Island, British Columbia, Canada - ECP12_OM1 (SPAdes) (version 2) | ecosystem: Environmental > Aquatic > Freshwater > Wetlands > Bog ... | reverse complement strand
GAACTCCGGTGGTGTCGGTGTTCGGCAAGACCTGGGACCTGCACGTCACGCGCGCTCTGGGGATCACCGGCGAGGAAAACCTGCGCCTGATCTCCGACACCGTCCGCTACCTCAAGGACCACGGCAAGGAAGTGGTCTACGACGCCGAGCACTTTTTCGACGGGTACCGGGCCGACCCGGCCTACGCCATGGCGACGCTGGAAGCCGCGCGGGCCGCCGGCGCCGACGTGCTCTGCCTGTGCGACACCAACGGGGGCACGCTCACCGGCCGCCTGGCGGAGATTGTGGGCGAAGTGTGCCGCCGCTTCGATTGCACCGTGGGCATCCACACGCACAACGATTCGGACATCGCCGTGGCCAACAGCCTGGCCGCGGTCGAGGCGGGCGCCACGCATGTGCAAGGCTGCCTGAACGGCTACGGCGAACGGTGCGGCAACGCCAGCCTGGCCTCCATCATCGCCAACCTCGAGCTGAAAATGGGCCACACCACCGTGGGCCCCGAAAAGCTGGCCTCGCTTACCGGCGTGTGCCGCTTCATCGCCGAGTTGGCCAACCTGCCGCTGCCGAACGACCAGGCGTTCGTGGGCAGGAGCGCCTTCGCCCACAAGGGCGGCGTCCACGTGGCCGCCGTGCTGAAGGATTCCGCGACCTACGAGCACATCCAGCCGGAGCTGGTGGGCAACCGCCAGCGCGTGCTGGTGAGCGACCTCTCGGGCCGCGGCAACATTCTGTACAAACTGCAGCAGCAGGGCCTGGCCGGCCGCCTGAGCGAGGACGCGCGGCGCGATCTGCTGGAGCGCGTCAAGCAACTGGAGTACGAAGGCTACGAGCTGGAGGCCGCCGAAGGCAGCTTCGAGCTGCTGGTGCGCGAGGCGCTCCGCCCCGGAACGCATTTCTTCGAAGTGGACGGCTACGAAGTCTCGACGCGCGCCGGCGGCGCCGCCGGATCGCACACCACGGCCACGGTCACGCTGCGCGTGGATGGCGAGGTGCATTGCGAAGCCGCCGTGGGCCATGGCCCATTCAACGCGCTGCACCTGTGCCTGCGCAAGTGCCTGTCGAAGCTCTACCCGCAGATCGCCGACGTCCGCCTGACGGATTACAAAGTCCGCGTGCTGGACTCGCGCCAGGGCACCGCCGCGAAGGTGCGCGTGCTGATCGAGTGGAGCGACCACCACAAGAGCTGGTCCACCGCGGGCGTCTCCGACAACGTCATCGAAGCGAGCTGGAAGGCGCTGGTGGACGCCATCCGCCTGGAGCTGATGCGGCTCACGGAGACGGACGCCCTGATCGGGCAGGCCATCGAGGACTAGGGGCGGCGGAAAACGGGCGGCTCAGGCTGCCGGTCCGTTTGCGCTAAAATCACAAAGAACCCATTGTGTATCTGAAACGGCTTTTCGACCGTCGCCGATGACCACCGCCACGCCAAACAGCGCCAGGGAGTTCCGCGAGCAACTGTCGCGCCGCGTGATGGTGGCGGACGGAGCGATGGGCACGCAGTTGTACTCGCGCGGGGTGTTCATCAACCGCTGTTTCGACGAGCTGAACCTGTCGCAACCCGACCTGGTGCGCCAGATTCACCTGGAGTACGCCAAGGCGGGGGCGGAGATTCTGGAAACCAATACGTTCGGCGGCAGCCGGATGCGCCTGGCCGGATTCGGAATGGCGGAGAAGCTGAAGGCCATCAACCAGGCGGGAGTGCGGCTGGCGCGGGAAGCGGCCAAGGAGGGCATCTTCGTGGCGGGCGCGGTGGGACCGCTGGGCGTGCGCATCGAGCCGCTCGGCCCCACGTCGTTTGCGGAGGCCCGGGCGGCGTTTCGCGAACAGATGGATGCGCTGCTGGAGGCGGGCATCGACCTGCTCATCCTGGAGACGTTCGGCAATCTGGACGAGCTGCGCGAAGCGGTGAGGGCCGCGCGCGAGGCCGCGGGCAACGACCTGGCGGTGATCGCGCAGGTGACCATCGACGATTTCGGACATCTTCCGGGCGGCACGGACACGGAGACGTTCACGCGCGAGATGGATTCCTGGCCGGTGGATGCGATCGGACTGAACTGCTCGGTGGGTCCCAAGGCCACGCTCGAGACCATCGAGAAGATGATGCAGTATTCCACCAAGCCCATGAGCGCCATGCCCAACGCCGGGCTGCCCATGCGGGTGGAGGGCCGCAACATTTATCTATGTTCCCCGGAGTACATGGCGCAGTACGCGCGGCGCATGCTGTGGGCGGGGGTGAAGATCGTGGGTGGCTGCTGCGGCACCACGCCGGCGCACATCAAGCTGATCCGGTCGGAGACGCGATCGCTGTCTCCGGGGCAACCGGAACTGAAAGTGACCATCGACGAACCGGAGGCGCGTTCGCAGGCGCTGGCAGCGGTTCCGATGGCGGAGAAATCCCAACTGGGACGGAAGCTGGCGGACGGCCGGTTCGTGGCGTTCGTCGAGATCCTGCCGCCGCGCGGGGTGGACGCGTCGCGGGAGATCGACGGCGCGCGCCGGTGCGCGGAGCGCGGGATCGACTGCATCAACGTGCCGGACGGGCCGCGCGCCAGCGCCCGCATGAGCGCGCAGATTGCCTGCCACCTGATCCAGCGGGAGGCGGGGATCGAGGCCATCAACCATTTCTGCTGCCGCGACCGGAACATTCTGGGGATTCAGTCGGAATTGCTGGGGACGCACGCCACGGGGGTACGGAACCTGATCTGCATCACGGGCGATCCGCCGCGAATGGGCTCGTACCCGGACGCCACGGCGGTCTTCGACGTGGATGCCATCGGGCTGGTGAACATCGTCAGCAACCTGAACCACGGCCTGGATATCGGGGGCAACCCGATGGGGTCGCAGACGGCGCTGTTGATCGGGGTGGGCGCCAATCCGGGCGCGCTCAACATGGACGAGGAGATCCGCCGGTTCGAGTGGAAGGTGGAGGCGGGCGCGGAGTACGTGGTGACGCAGCCGGTGTTCGATCTTGGCCTGCTGGAGGCGTTTCTGCGGCGGATTGAGCACGTGCGGATTCCGGTGGTGTGCGGCATCTGGCCGCTCACCAGCTTCCGCAACGCCGAATTCATGGTGAACGAATTGCGCGTGCCGGTTCCGGAAGAGTACCTGGAGCGAATGCGGCGCGTGGACAGCGCCGAGAAAGCGCGTGACGAAGGCGTGGCGATCGCCCGCGAGATGGTGGGGCGCGTGCGCGGGATGGTGCAAGGGGTCCAGTTGAGCGCGCCGTTCGGCCGCTACCAGATGGCCCTGGACGTCGCCGAGGCGATCGGCCCGCGCTGAGAGCAAACCGTCAATGGCAACCGACCTGGTGGAGATCGATATAGAGCGGCCCCAGCGGGAAGTTCTGGAGCGTGCCGCGGCCGCCATACGGCGGGGAAAGGTGGTCGCCATTCCCACGGACGCCCTGTACACGCTGGTGGCCGACCCATTCAACCTGAGGGCGGTGACGCAGGTGTTCGCCGCCAAGGGCCGGGAGCCGCACCGATCGCTGCCGATCCTGATCTCGGGGCTGTTGATGGCGGAGGAAGTGGCGGGGGACCTGACCAGCCGCTTCGTGCTTCTGGCCCGCCGTTTCTGGCCGGGCCCGCTGGCCATTGTGGTCCCGGCATCGGCCAAGATTCCGCTCAAGGTCACGGGCAACACGGGCCGGATGACGTTGCGGCACTCGCGTTCGGAGGTGGCCAACCAGCTTATCGGCCTGATGAACCAGCCGCTGGTGGCGACCAGCGCCAACATGTCGGGCCGGCCCACCTGCCACAGCGGGATCGAAGTATTTGGCACGATGGACGGGCGCGTGGACCTGGTGCTGGATGGCGGCGTGTGCGCGGGACGGGGCGCCACGACGGTGGACATCACCGAACCGGCATGGCGTGTCATCAAGACCGGGGCGGTGAGCGTGAAAGAGATCGCCGAATGCCTGCAGCCGGGGTAAAGCGCCGATGAAATACGCGCTGATCGTGGCCGGAGGCGGCGCCGGTTCGCTGGTTCGCTACCTTGCGGGCACGGCGGTGATGTCGCGTTTGGGCGCACGGTTCCCCTGGGGCACGCTGGTAGTCAACGTCAGCGGCTGTCTGCTGATCGGCTTTCTGATGACGCTGCTCACCGAGCGGTTCTCGCCCGGCACGAACTGGCGGCCGCTGCTGGTGATCGGTTTTCTGGGGGGCTATACGACGTTCTCGAGTTTCGAGTGGGAGACGTACGCGGCCGCGCGCGACGGCAGTCCGTGGCTGGGCCTGGCGAATGTGACGGGCAGCGTGGTGTTCGGGTATGCGGCGGTCTGGCTGGGGGCCGTGCTGGCGCGCCGGTAAGCGACCGGCGTGTTCGATCATGGCCGCTCCCGACCATCCCGGCAGAGACGCTGAGTTCGTAACCGAACTCCGCGCGGCCACGGCGGGTTACCTGGCCGCGGTGGATGGGTGGGAAGCGGCGCATCGCAAGTATTATCGTCTGGCCGGTCCCGCGGGCAGGATCAGCGGCGATCTGGAAGAACCGCAGAGAGCGTACTTGGCGAGCCGGAAGCGGCTGGCCGATCTGACGCCGCGGGCCCGCGGATTGTGTTTCAAGCACGGCCTGAGGGATCCGTGGACGGGGCTGATTCGCACATCGCTGGGGCAGTATGCGCCGCAGGACCGCGACGAGCCGGCGATCTCGCGGGCCGAGCGGCAGCAGGTGAACGAGTGCCTGATCCTGCTGGCGGAGGCCTGTGCCGGTTTCGCGCGGGAGGCTCCGGCGGAGAGCCGGGAGGCCGAGCCGCGGAGCTGGCTGCGACGCGTCTGGAGGTTCTTCTACTGAAGCGGCGGCCGCGGTTATGTTACACTAAACACAAGCGTGAAACGGGCCTGTGGCGCAGTTGGGAGCGCGCTTCCATGGCATGGAAGAGGTCGTGAGTTCGAATCTCACCAGGTCCACCAAAACATCCCCCTTTACGGCTTCGTCCGCAGACGATAGCGGACGATGAAGTAGTAGATCCAGGACACAATACCTAGCTGAGCGCACGCGCCGAGTTGGGCGGGGTAGTCCGCCATCAGGAAGTGAATGTGCGGGTGGCCGTGTTGCAGGCTGACTACGGCGATCAGCGAAATCCCGGTGAGCCAGGCCGCCAGCGCAAACAGTCTGTGTTGCCACTTCATCAGACGCATGGTCCGGCGCAGGGACCGCAGTTCCAGGTCCGGGGGAGGGCTGGCTGGCGGCAGCGCCGCGAACGGGTCCTGGGAAGCCTGGCGCACGCGCTCGGCGATCTCGGGATGCTCGCGCAAATACCGATCCACAAGTGCCCGCGTTCCCGGACTGGCCTCGCCGGCCAGGTACAGAGGGAGGAGATCGAGAATCACATCGTTGGTGACGTCCATGGCCCTATCCTTTCGCGCGCGCGTCGCCGCCGCCGGCGCGCAATCCAGCGAGCGCCAGACGCGCCCGGTGAACCTTCACTTTTGCCGCGCCCACCGAGGCGCCGATGGCGCGGGCAATCTCTTCATACGGCAGATCGTGCATGGCCCGCATCAGTAGCGCCGCGCGGTCCGGCTCGGGAAGTCCTTGCAGTCTGTCGATCACGTTCCGGAGCTCCTCTTTCTGGGCGGCCTGCATCTCGGGATCCGGCTGTTCGTCCCGCAGGTCGCGATCGAGGTCCACCGTCTGCGACCTCTTCCGCAGCCGCTGCAGAAACAGGTTGCGCGCAATCGTGAACAAGTAGGCCTTGACGGTCGCCATCTCCACTTCCCGTGGCGCGGCCCAGAGGCGGACGAAAGTCTCCGCGGCGATGTCTTCGGCTTCGGTGCGTTCGCCGGACAGATACAGCGCGAAGCGGAAGACGTCGGGCGCGTATTTTCGGTACAACGCAGTAAAGTCGTCCATGGCCAATCCGGGCCAAATCCATTGTGAAGCAATTCCACCGCTCCAGGCGATGCGGGCTATGGGTGGAGAAGACGATAGACCAGCACGGGGAGCAGGTCTATAGCGGTGTGCGCCATCATGCCCGGACGCAGGTTGCGCCGCCACAGAGCCACGGCGCCGAATAGCAGCCCGGCGAAGGCGATCAGAACCGAGGTCTGCACGCCCTGGTACAGGTGTGCGGCGCCGAACAGCGCTGCCTGCATAGCCAGGGCCAGTGTGGGACGGCCAGTGCGGAGCGCAAACTGGCGTTGCAGGTATCCGCGAAAAATGAGTTCCTCGCAAATGCCGGCGGTGATCGCCACACCCGCCCACAGCGACAATTCCAGGGCGCCGCGCGGGAGCAGGTGCGCAATCGACACCGTGTTGTGGTGCACCAGCGCTCGCCCCATAGCCTGCATGACGAGCCAGCAGATGCAGGCGCCCAGCGCCACCGCGGCGTCCAGGAGCAGACTCTTCGCGTTGAGCGGCATGCTACCGGCGAGATCGCGCCAGGCGAGGCCGGTGGCGCGGAGTCCTTGGCCGATGAAATACACCAGCGCCCATTCCACGACGATGAGCGCAACGAACACCGGAACCATATGCGGATGATGGGGTGCGGCGCCGGCGTGCAGGCCGGCACGATGCTGGGCTACCGCGCCCAGCAGGGCAATCGCGAGAACAGCCGCAACGACGGCGCCGGTGTGGCGCGCGGACGCCGAACGCCCCGGCCGCGGGGAACCGGTCAGTGGTAGTGCAATCGTACCTGCCATATAGACCCTCCTGTGCATGATTTAGGGAGCGCTCGCGGCTCCCTGGCCGGGGATCGGCGATTGCTCGCATAAGGTATCCACGAGATTGGGGAAAGTTACAGAGTGGCCGCGGAAGATTTGAAATTGTGCGGGAGCGACGGAAATCTCGCGAACGCCGAGATTTCACGGGACAGGAACCCGAAGAAGGCGTTTCCGATACATCAGTTAAAACCCGGAGCGGCTGACACAAGGGCCTGCCTTGACCGCATCCGGTGTAGCAAGGGCCGCGGAACTGTCTTGAATCAGATTATCCGGGAATGGCGTGCTTCGTCGTAGTGCATGATCGTGAAACCGTTGCCGCCCGAGTGTCCAAGGCAGATCGGCGAGCGAATCGTTCATTGAGGTATGCCGCCCTCCGCGAGCTTAACCCGCCCTATATCACTCCGCGCGCTCAGGAGCATAATACGCTTTCCTCGCCTCAACCGTGAACTTACCCTTATTCTCCAGTTTCACTTTCAACTGATGCAGCTTTCCATCCGCCGCCGCCGAGGGAACAAAACTGAGTACATAGTGACTCTCGGGCGTGGATAGCCTGCGCAGGTTCACGCCGAAATCGTTCCCCGTCACATACGTGCCGGCGGTGCCGCGGGCCAGGTCGACCAGCACCAGAGGCGCCGAGAGGTCGGGAATGTTGAAAGCGGGCTTGGCGGGATGTGGAGCCATCCCGGCAGCCCCTGTTCCAGCGGATTCCGTCACCCGGCCAGTGTCCAGAGCGTCGATGATTAACTTAGAGCGCACGGCCGCCTCGATCACGTCCGCCAATTGTTGAGTCGAGCGGTTGGACCCGATCGAAAACCCGCCGGAGATCAGTAGGATCTCCCGGCGGCCGGGCAGGCTCGCCATCCGTTTCACGACGTTCTTCAGCACCTCGATCTGCAATACCTGCGCGCCCGAAACGCGGCACACCTGGGGGGGAGCCACTTGTAAGCGTGACAACGTTACCAGCAACTTTGCCCGGTCGTTCGTAAAATCCTGCGCGATGGAACACGACGATGTGACAATCGCTACCCGATCGCCCGGCTGCAATGCGGCGAGCTGTTTCACCGCGGCGTCGCGAATGCGCGAGAGAACGGCGATACCTCCCATTGTCCGATCGTCGAAGAAGTAAGTAATGAAGCGCTCGGGAACGTCGATCGGCGCTCCGGCTGTCTCCGGCTTCGCAGCGCCCTCGGGATCGGGCAGCGCCCTGCTGGCAATCGTCGTGCCCGGCTTGTCCACCGAGAAACCGGCGATCTCCACCGGTTTGCCATTATCGAAAAGGTGAAAGTCGTCCTTTTTCAAATCGCCGACTGCGTGGCCGTCCCGGTCGCGCACCACCACCGGGACCTCGATCATCGTCACACCCGACCGGAAGGTCTGGCCGGATTGCTCCTGGGCCGCGGCGCCACACACCGAGATCAACCCGAACAAGAGAACCGCACGCATACGCACCTCCCGCCTATGCCGTTCGCCTATGGCACCTGGACCGCCGCATTCTCCGCCGTGATCTGCCGTTCTTCCGCATCCCTCACCACCAGTCGCACCAGGTATCTGCCCGGCTTCACATCGAATTCCGTGCGAATCACCACCGGCGGCTTCCCCTCCAGCCTGGAGACCGTCTCGTCGCGCAGCCGAAGCTGGACCAGTTTCTCCGTGCCGACCAGGAAGTTGCCATTGGTATCGAACAGAGCCGCCACAATCCTCAGATCGTTCCGATTCCTGTCCTCCGCCTTGCGCAGTTGGATCGAATGCAAATCCACGTTGGTCAGCACGCTTAGCTTCGCCTGCTCTCCGGCATTCGTCAACTGCGTGTGCATCTCCACCGGGAGGCCGTGAATCTCATCGCGCGAAAACACGGCATCCTCGATTTCCTGCTTGGAAACCGCCGCCTCGTCCTCGGCGTGTTTCGGCGCCCAGTATCCCCGCCGCGCCTGCAAGCTCAGTTTCTCACCCGACGCCACCGTCACCTTCAGCGCGTGAAAGCTGCCGTCCTGCTTGAGGTCCTGCGGCACAAAGCCCAACACATAGGAATATTCAGGGACGGCCGCTCCCTTCTCGACGCCGCCCAGGAAATCGTTGTTCAGGTTCGCCGCGCCGCCCGTGCCCTCCGCCAGCGCGATCAATTCGCCGGTGTTCGCTTGCCCTTCAAGATCCCTGAATGCCGTCTCATCCCGGATGGCCGCCGCCGACGCCCCCCTTTTGGATGAGCTGTAAGCCGAACTCGTCCAAACGCCCCGTGCGTCGATGGCGCCGATCAGAACCTTGGAGCGAATGGCCAGCGCCACTAATTGGTCGCTCTCATTCGACAGATCCGGCGGGACGAAGAAGCCGGGCGACACCAGTAGCACGCTGCGCTGCCCCGGTGCCGCCGCCATGCGCTGGACGACGATCCTGAGCGTCGCCAGTGTGGCGCGCGATTCCTGCAAACCGCTGGTGTACGAGTCGCGTATCGCTTGCATGGCGGCGTGGAAGTCTCCATACTCTTGCACGGCCACACGCAACGCGAGACATTTGGAAAGATCGGATTCCCTCGGCTGAAGTCCCACCTGCTGGTCGACTTGCACGGCTTGAAAGTAACTTACATATGCGTCGCCGATGCTCTTGAAGCCGGGCGCCGTGATCGGGCTCGGCGAGACCTTCTTCAGCTCCTCGCCGATCTCCTCCGGACGATCCGTGAAATCGACTCCCTGCTGACCCGAGGTCGTGAAGAGAGCTACGCGGTCCCGCGGCCCCAACGACGTGCCCACGAATTTCAGCACGGCTGCACGTACTTGCGGCAGGTCCTCGGTACGCATGTGCACGTCGTCAAAGACAAAAGCGACGAAATGCGTGGGCACGGCCGGGGGCGCGCCGGGGGCGGCCGGGGGATTGGTTGAAGCGCTGGGTGCGTCCCCGGCCGCCGGCCCCGCCGGCGCAGCCGCCTTCACCAACTCAAATTTCGCAATCTTCTGCTGCCTGCCCTTGTCCAGGATACGGAAGTCTTCCTGCTTCAGATTACCCGCCGCGCGGCCCGCGTGGTCCCGCACCACTACGGGGACCTCCACCAGGTTGGTCTGCGCCCTGAATATCGCGGGCCGATCCGTGGTGATCACCTCGTCGTTCGCCGGCGGCGCAGCGGGCGTAGCCGCGGCCGCGGGAGCTTTGGATGGTTCCATCGCGGGCACGGCAGGCTGGATGTCCAGGGCCTGCGCCACCTCCTTGCTATCCGCCTCACTATAGTGGAAGGTCTCCTGCTTGGCGGCTGGCGGCGGCTCTTTGGACTTCTCCGCCACTTGCGGCGCACCCGCATCGTAATAGCCCGCACGGGCCTGCACATCGAGCTTCCGCCCGTCCCGCAGCTTCACTTCCAGCTTGTGGAAGCCGCTCTTCGCCGCCGCGGTGTCCGGCGAGAAGCCCAAAACATAGATGAATTCCGGCGTAGCGGCGAGCTGCCGGACTGCCCCGTCCAGATCGTTCGTGTCGCGTATGAACCTGCCGCCGGTGCCGTCGCTGATGCTCATCTGAAACGCCCAAGCGCGGCTGGTAGGCGTCCCGGTCATCGTGGCCCGAAAGTTAGAGCTCACGTCGCCCGCCAGCAAACCCAGCGAGTCCACGGCGCTCATCACCACGCGGGACCGGATGGCGTGGTCGATCAGCCGCATGGTCTCCGGCACGGCCGTCCAAAAAAGCGGATCCGATCCCGTAATCGGCACACCATCAGAGACGAAAACCAAGGTCCGCTGGCCCGGCAGGATCGACATCCTGCCGACGATCTTGTCGCACTGGCCGATGACCAGCCGCGCCACCTCTTGGGGCTTCATCGCACCGAAAACCCCCGGTCCGGGCGCAATCTTCATGAGTGCATCCCGAATCTTCGCCCGATCCGTCGTGAAATCGACGTCGAACTGGCCCGACGACGTGAACAGCGCCACGCGATCCGCCGGCTGCATCGTGTCCAGGTATTTCAGGGCCGCGTTGCGCGAGTAAACGATATCCTCGCGGTGCTTATAAAGGTCAAAATGCGCATCGTCGAACATCAGCGCGGCGAAGCGTTCCGGCATAACCATCGGCGCGGCTTTGGGCCCGCCCCCCACGCTTCTGTCCTTCACGGTGCGGCCGGATGTCTCCTCCAATGCGAAGCTGGTAATCGCCTGCGATCTTCCGTCTTGCAGGAGTTGAAAGTCCTCCTTGCCCAGGCCTCCCACCGCATTCCCCTTGGCGTCCCGCACCACGACCGGCACCAGGACCAGATTGGTTTCCGTCTTGAATGTGACCGGGCCCTCGCGCCCGGCCCGCGGAGCCGCCTGTGCGCCGGTCGCCGTTGGCTGAGCCGGAACCGCGGCCGGATAGAGGAGCAGGAGAATGACTGGCGTGTAATGAATTGCGGCATGAACCTTCATAGCATCACCTCCAACTATGCTAATTCAGATGGGGCGGTCCGATGTCCGGATCGCCAAATTTCTCGACGTGAGTAATTCGATTTGAGTTTCGCCGTAGCTCCAAGTGGCTATTGAAGAGCAAGGAACTTTCGATGCCGCCGGTTTTCCTCCGGGTCCAACACGAACTGACAAACGGCTTGGTGGAAAGCCACGCGGCAGCGCTCACGCCAACTGAGTGCAGCCTCCAGCTTCGAAGGCTGTGCTCTGCCCTACGGATAGCTTTCGGCAGTTTTCGCCAATCCTGCTTCGCATGGCCGTAGTAAGCAGCATAGGGCGGGAATCCGGCCGATCCGCGTACCATGCATGCAAACAGCCCCCGCGTCAGATGGCTCACCCCGCACGATACTTTCGGACGTTCACCAGCCGAGGCGTGCAACCCTTGCGCCGGCGATGCCATGCCAACTCCTTCAGGAGGAGTCTGAAACGGCAGGGAGGCGTGAAGGGCCTGGGCAGTTCCCGGCGTCGCGCCGGGCCGGCCGTGCCAGCGGCCGCGCTCCCGGATGCTCTTCGAGGCAGCCGTCAAGCTGGAGCAACCGGAATTCGCCGAGCTGTATGCTCCCGCGCCCAAGCCTCCGGACAGCGAGTACGGCGAGAAAGCCGGCCCGTTCCCCCCACGAGACTATTGCAAAGCAGCCAGATTCCGGCGGGCGACTTCAAGATCCGGATCCTTTTGCAGGGCTCGTTCAAACAAGCGGCGGGCTTCCGCCCGTTTGCCCTCAATTGCCCGGATGGCGCCCAGGGCATTATCGGGCTCACCCCGGTTGGGCGCCAGGGCGCCGGCCTTCCGGTATTGCAATTCGGCATCGTGGAGGCGATTCAGGCCCTGGTAGAGCACCCCGAGATTGTAAGGCAGGTAATAATATTGGGGCGCAACCTCGATGGCGCGTTTGTACGAATCGATGGCCGCCCGATAATTGCCCATCTGGCTTTCTGCGAGCGCCTTGTTGTGCCACGCATAGGCCCACAGGGGCGCCCGGCCAACGGCGTCGTCAAACGCGGCGAGAGCTTTCGGGTAGTCCGGCTTTTCGAGGTAGGCAATACCGAGAGCGTTATACGCGATGGCGCCGGCGGGATCGAGCCGCACAGCCCGGTCGAGCAGGCGGATGGCATCGTCGTACTGTTTGTCGAAGATCAAGACCCGGCCGTGAGCGAAAGCGGAGCGCGATTCGAGCCAAACGGATTCGCGGGCAAGATTGCGCGCCTTGTCGAAGTTCTCCGCCGCCAGTTCAAAGTCATGCCTCTTGAGCGGGTCCGCCTCGCCGTCGAGGTAGCGGGATACGACCCGCTCACCCTCGTTTTCATACACCAGGCGCTGGTCCGGCGCATTGAAACCACGTTCCTGGAGCTCCGTCGCGTCCCTGGCAACGGCATTGGCGACGACCGGCCCGGACCTCGGACCGAGCAGGCTAAAGTCCAGCAGTGGCGCATTGGCATCGTAGTTTCCAAAATCCACTGGATGCTGTCTCTCCGCAGTGTGCTCTTCCACATGGTCCTGCACGTACCGAATCGCCTGCTTAGTGGTAGAGACGGCCGCCGCTCGAGGGCCGGTGGCCGTCAGCACTTCGTTCAAGTACCAACTGAACACTCCATGACCTCCGCCCAGGTCCGCAACTTCATGGGACTTCTCTTTTGTACGGCTGGCGGCAAGCCCCAAGAGGCGTCCGCCAGGGGGAGCCTCGAGTCCACTGGAATTCAACCCCTGGAGATAGCCGGAGTAACACGAATCGACATAGGCGTAGATCGACTTGACACCCGAGAGGCCGGCGGTAATCAACCCGTTAATCTCGCTGAGGGCAACGCCCCTGTCCGGAAGATCCTGAATCCTGGTATCGGTGGCGGCGATATAACCCTGCCCGTTCGCTTCGTAACCATGCGCGGCGATGAAGATAACGACCGTCGCCGTCCTCTGCAAGAGCACTTTGTTGAAAGCCGCGCGAATGGCTGCAGCCGTCGCGTCTTCGTTCAGCAGGAGCGCGATTCGATCATCGGATAACGATCCACCCCGCCTGCTCTTCAAATAGTCTCGAATCATGAGAGCGTCCCGGTGGGCCCACTGAAGCTGGCGCACCCTGCCGTCCTGGTAACGCGAAATCCCAATCACCACCGCCGACGCGCCGGGCGCCACACCGGCAGGCGCACCGCGTGCAGCGGCTGCCCGCTCATGTTCGAACACTTTGACCCGCAGCCACGCGGCTTCCGGCCAGATTTTGAAAAGCGTCCTGGCGATCGCCAAAGCCTCCGGCTCACTACGAGCGCGCTCGGCCCCGGCCAACTGAGTCAGCAACCGGGCGATTCCGGGCTCTGTGGCAGTCTCGGGACTGCCGGTGTCGCTGGTGGTGAGAAGCCGGGCGCCAAACAAGGACTGTCCCAGATGGGCCTGGCCTGCGTTCATCCGCCGCGCGGATGCGGGCATGTCGCACTCCGGAACCGAGCGGCTGGGGACGGCCGGAGCGGGCCGTACCGTTACGCGCTGTAAACCGGCGACGCCGGAAGCGCCAGCCGGAAGGTCCATCACCTGGCGGCTCGGACAGTGCAAAATCGCGATCGGCCCCGAGCCAGCTCGAAACGAATCGTTCGAGAAGAGCACTTCACCCGGTTTGAGGGACAAGGCCGCACGATCGCCTTGCCTTATGTAGGCGCCGCCCTGGCCGCGCAGGACAATGGCGACCGGAACTTCCGGCCGTGCCTGCGCGAAAACCGGCACTCGGATCGCGAGCGCGATGAAGTAAGCCAGGCAAAGGGTTCTTTGGAGCACTCTGTAGAAATTCTAGTATGATTGGGCATGCGAGTTTCATGGGCCCTGGTTCTCATGGCCATGCACGCCATGGCGCAGAGCACGCAGGGGGTGATCGCAGGCCGCATAACCGATCTTCGCAGCGGCATGGCGCTTGGCGGCGCCGAGATTTCGTGGGAAGACACGGATACTGGTGCGAGAGGAGCCACGACCGCCAACGGCTCCGGATACTATGCCCTGGCGCCGCTCTCCCCCGGGTGGTACGCGATCCATGCGGCTGCCGACCGGTACCAGCCGCGCTCCGTATACGAGATCCGCCTGGCAGTCGCAGGCCGCATCGACCTGAATCTGGCTTTGACCTTAAGGACAGAGACGCTGGAAGCCCGATCCCTGCCGGTTGCGGGCAGCCGTTTCCGGATTACCTTTTTCGGTCCCGATGCCTTATCCATGACCATGCCGGTCATCCCGCCAAACGAGGACAGGAGCCTGCTCGATGCGACGCGCTCCCAAGTGATCGACCCGGTTCAGATTCGGGACCTTCCCTTTTTTGGCCGGGACGTCTACACCATGCTGGTGATGCAACCCGGTGTCAGCTCCGATGGCGCAACC
>Ga0209039_10002779_pt1 | contig 14426 bp, 14 predicted proteins | sample BogFormECP12_OM1_FD_188238 | JGI IMG/M metagenome (GOLD analysis project Ga0209039, IMG submission 188238) | Bog forest soil microbial communities from Calvert Island, British Columbia, Canada - ECP12_OM1 (SPAdes) (version 2) | ecosystem: Environmental > Aquatic > Freshwater > Wetlands > Bog ... | reverse complement strand
AGATACGGGGTTCTGGGAAGTCTGGATCTGCGCTCCTCCCCACTTTGTCGTATAACGCCCTACCCGCCGTTGTGCGTGCCAGGCTACCGGTCATCGAGGGCGCGGAAGTGACCCCTCATCCGGCCCGCGACGGCTGGTGAGAACGCCTGTCGCGGTCCACCTTCTCCCCTGGGAGAAGGTGGGAAAGATCGCGGGGCGCGCCCGCCCCCAAGAACCATTTCCCTCTCCGAGGGGGAGAGGGGGGACCGCAAGGCGGAGGGGGCCCCACGTTCTGCACGTCGTGGGGGTGAGGGGTTACTTTTTCGCCTTTTCGACCGACGTCCGGATCGCCTCCACCACTTCCCGAACGAATTCATCTGGGTGTTCCAGCACCATCCCATTCGGAACGCGGAGCAAATGTATACCGAGAGTTCGCAAATAATCTTCTTTGGCGGCGTCTCTGCGCATTTGGTTGATCTGCGAGTGAACCCCGCCGTCGAGCTCAATGGCCAGTCGATGCTCGAAGCAGTAAAAATCGAGGACGCCGTATTCGATACGGAATTGACGGCGAAACTTCGCGCCCAACTGGCGGTCTTGCAACAACTTCCACGCGGCCTTTTCCGCCTCCGTGGGGCGCGCTCGCAATTCGCGAACTCGTGCGGTGGGGATACGCATCGACTGATTATATCAGCGCGTATGTCAAATGCCGGGTGACCACTGGGGGACCGCGAGACAGAGAAAGTCACCCCCGACTCAAATCACATTGACCATAAACGGCCATACCGGATGTGTGGTCAGGGCCGTGGTCTCGGAGGGTTCGAAAGGGAGAATCCGGGTCAGAAATGTAGAAGCTCCCGTGCCGGTGTAAAGCCCGGCGATATAGGGAGTCGACATATGCTGCATACGTAGACCCATTTTCCAAACGCAACACTAACGCGGCACGGGTCGCAGGCTGGCCAGAAGTTTATCCGGAGGAAGCGTATTCAGCACGCCCGACTTTTCCATCCAGCCGCGGCGCGCGGTGATGACGCCGTAGCGCATCAGCTTGAAGTGCTGCGGGTCGTGCGCGTCGGTGGAGATGATGATCTTCATGCCGCGATCGCGCGCCAGCTTCACATGGCGGTCGCACAGATCGAGCCGTTCGGGGTTGCCATTCAGCTCCAGGATGACGCCGAACTTCTTGGCCGCGGCGAAGACTTTTTCCAGGTCAAACAGGAAGGGATCGCGCCGCAGAATCTGGCGGCCGGTGGGATGGCCGAGAATGCGCACATACGGATTCTCCAGAGCGCGCAGCAAGCGCGCGGTCATTTCTTCCGGCGGCATGGTCATCCGTGAATGGACGCTGACTAGCACGATGTCAAATTGCTTCAGGAGTTCGTCGGGATAGTCCAGGCTGCCGTCGCCGAGGATGTCCACTTCCGAGCCCGCCCAGATTTCGATCCCCTTCACCTTTTTGCGCGCGGCGTGAATGCGGTGAATATGCTCGACGGCGCGCTTCTCATCCAGGCCGTTGGCGACGGTGACGGCTTTCGAGTGGTCGGTGATGAGGATGTACTGGTAGCCGAGCAGCTTCGCGGCGCCGGCCATCTCTTCGATGCTGGCATGGCCGTCGGAGGCGGTGGTGTGCATTTGCAGATCGCCGCGAATGTCGCCCAGCTCGACGAGCTTGGGCAACTCATCCTTATCCGCCGCCTCGATTTCGCCCAGGTTTTCCCGCAGCTCAGGGGGAATCCAAGGGAGGCCGAGCTTGGCGTAAATTTCCTCCTCCGCGCGGCTGGCCAGAACTTTCTCGCCATGGAACAGACCGTATTCATTCAGCTTCCATCCCTGGCGCTTGGCGCGGTCGCGGAGCGCCACGTTATGTTCCTTCGAACCGGTGAAGTATTGCAGCGCGGCGCCGTAGGCGGAGCGGTCGAGCAGGCGCACGTCGACTTGCATGTCGTTCTTGAGCTTCACGCTGACCTTGTCTCCACCTTTGGCCAGAATCGCGGCGATACCGGGAAACTTGATGAAGTGGTCGGCGATGCCCGCAGGGTCGCTGCCGGTTACCAGCAAGTCGAGGTCTCCCACCGTTTCGCGTCCGCGGCGCAACGAGCCGGCAGGAGTGACCTCCTCGACGGCCGGGCAATCGCGCAACCAGGCGGTGAGCACTTCGGCGGTCTCATACGCCGTGTCCAGGCGAAAGCGGCCTGCCGCGCGACGAAAGACCTCAATGGCCTTCAGGATGTTCTCCTCGGACTTCTCGCTCATTCCCGGCAAGCCGCGCAGGCGCCCCTCTCTGGCGGCGGCTTCCAGTTCGTCGACGCTGCGGATGTTCGCTTGCTGGTAGAACAATCGCACTTTCTGCGGGCCGACGGTTTGAAGTTGCAGCAGGTCGAGCAGACTGCGCGGGATTTTCGCGAGCTGCTCCTGATGATAGGCCGAACGGCCGGTCTCGACGATCTCGGAAATCTTCTTGGCCAGATCTGCGCCGATGCCCGGAATGTCGGTGAGTTTGCGCTTGGGGTCACGCGCGAGGTCTTCCAGACGCTCGGGGTAGCTCTCAATGGAGCGCTTGGCGCGGTCGTAGGCGGCCGCCTTGAAGGTCCACTTAGGATCATCCTGGAGAATCTTCATGAGGTTCGAGATTTCCTCGAAGATGGCGGCGATCTCACGGTTTTCCATGTGTGCCTCCCTGGATTCTTCCGGGCCGGAGCCCTGCCTGTGACATCAAACCTGGCGAGGGCATCGTCATGCCATTCATTGCGACCGCCGGTGGGTTCCGTTCCCAGACTTCCGCATATTGGTCATCAAATTCTCTCACCGGATGGTAATGAGCACGCAAATAGACTCGGAGGGGGGCAGCGCTTCCGTCGGCGCCAGGGTGACGGGGGACGTCCAGCCATGCGGACCACATCACGAATCGCACTCGATGTTCCTCCAGCATCTCGATGGCGTTCTGCACTTGCTCGGGCCGGGTGTAGGCACTGTCCGTGACAAAGGGCACCTCCGCCGGATTTTGCAAACCGAGCAGAAAATACTCATCACAATCGTCTGCTTGGAAGTAGAAATCGCCGGGGTGAGTGTGCTGGAGGACCCAGCGATATTTTTCGTATTGGCCGGGATCGAGAAGGGCTGCGCGGCCCGTGGGCGCCTCAAGATATCCCTTCCAGCCGGTTTGGACAGCAACCGCTGGGAGCGCCAATCCCAATAGTCCGCCGGCCCAGGCCAGGCGCGTGAGGGTGCGCGCAAGTTTGGCCGGAGACTTGTTCAACCACACAAAGATGATTAAAGCAGGCGGCGCGACCGAAATCAATCGGAGCCATACCGGGGAAAGCGCGATGCTCAGGAACAAGAAGAATCCCACGATGCCCACGAGCATGGCGCGGTCCCACGGTTCTTCGGGATGCGCCATCGCCTGGCGGCGATACCGAAGGAAGAACCAAAGATACACGAAAGGCAGCAAAAGGTGGATGAAGAGCCAAAGCAGCAGGGCCGGCCCCTCCAGCCAAAGAGGCAAGTCCGGCAAGTCGGCCCCGTAGACATAGATGCTTCCCCAAAAGCATTTGGACCAGTACTTCATCAAGAAAACCACCGTGCAGTTGATGAAGAGTCCGAACCCAACTTTCCATGCCAGGTAAGCCATCACGGGTAAGGTTGTGGCGAGAAACGGAATGACCAGATACAATTCGGACCTGACCAGCCAACCCCAGCCCTGCTTTTTTGCGCGGCACTCCCAAAACAAGAAAGTGGCGAACCCTGCGATGGCGACGATCCCCCTGGACTGAGTAAACAAGGTGGCGAGGCCGCAAAGCGCCCCCGCCGCCGCCAATCGCGGCAGGCTTCTTTTTGCCATCAAGAGGGCAATGGCCGCCATGCAGGCCAAGGTGCTGAACCAATGGTGGGTGGGGTCTGGCTCCGAGACAAATCCTAAGCCCAGAAAAAGCAGGCTGGGCAGATACACCGACGCGCCGCACAGAAGTTGTTTCGAGATTACGAAGCACGTCCAGGCCAAGCCGATCCCCAGTGCGACCCACGTGGCGCTGGGAATCCAGGCGCGAACACCAAACCATTTGAAGAGCAGTAGGTAGAACACCTGGGTACCGGGCAGGGAAAACTGGAAAAAGTCTCGATAGATCACCTGGCCCTGAAGCATCTTCGTGGCATCCAATATCCAGATGGCCGCGGTATCACCCTGGTAGATCGGAGTATGTGGAAAGATGAACGCGTCGAGGTAGAGGCAGCCGATTGCCCCGAGAAGAAGGAGCGGACCCAGCCATGCCCTCAAAGTTTGAAAAGGGGCTTTGATCAAATGGAAACTCTCCTCCCGGCACGGTTCGACATCAGGCTTCATGCAGAATGCGCCGTAAAATTCTCAGCCGGACCGTGGCTCGCACTTCAACGTGGATGGTTGCCCCAGGCACAAGCACTACATTCGAATCTTGGGCGAGACACAGGAATTATTCAAGGAATTTCCGGGGCATCCATCACGCGGTCCTATTGCCTTCCGGGGTGCTCAATGATAGTTTGAAAGTAGCTTGGGGTGAATAGGATGTTTGAGCGCCTGAGTTTACAGGTCAAGATTATCGTTATCTTTACCGTCACCGTCATGGTGGTGCTCGGAGTGTCGACTCTCATCGCCACTTTCCTGACGCGGGACCCCCTGGAAGGCGAACTCTACCGCAAGGCGATAGCCCAGGCGCAATTGACGGCTCACCAGATTGCTGCCCCGGACACGCTGGCAAGGCCCGACCTTCTCGATCCGGCTCTGCGCCAATTGAAGCACGATTCGCCGGGTATCATGCAGGCGGATGTTTTCGTGCATTATCCCGATCACCATCTGGTCGCCACCACCAATCCCCACGGCCAGCATTTGGAACTCGACAACATCCCCAACGTGGAAAGTTATAACGAGTATTGGCGGCCGAAGGAAGATCAGGAGAGTATCGAGACCGAGAATCCCCGGGCATGGATCATCAGTACCACCATCCGGGCGCAAGGGGAGCCGATCGGCTGCCTGCTGCTCACCGTGTCCCAGTCGAGCCTGAACGCCGTCACCTGGGACCTGGTGTTGCGGAACCTGCTGCTGATGATCGCGAGCTTTGTCGTGGTCGTGTTGGTCATTCACTTCTTTTTTCTGCGCGCGGTGCGGCGGCCGGTGAGAGATTTGATTCAGGTGATGGAGTCGGCGGAAGGCGGGCAGCTCCACGTTCGGGCGCGCCTGCAAAGCTGGGATGAAATTGGATTGCTCGCCGCACACCTGAATCGCATGCTGCGGCGCATCGAGAATTTCAGCAATGAACTGGGCCGCAAAGTGGAGGAAGCCACTGCCGAACTGGCGCGCCGGAATGAAGAATTACGTGGCATTAACAAGGAACTTTTCGAAACGCAGAAAAACCTGGCGCGCTCGGAGCGCCTGGCCGTGGCGGGGCAGCTTGCTGCCAGCCTGGCACACGAAATCGGCACGCCCCTCAATTCCATTTCCGGACACGTGCAGTTGCTGGCGCGGCGCAAGAGTAATGATGAGGCCACCGCCCGGCGGCTGCTCGTCATCGAGAAGCAGGTGGAGAATATTGTTCGAACGGTGCGGCAATTGCTCTCCTGGACGCGCAAGTACGAATTGCGGCTGGAGATGGTGGACCTGAGGCACGTGCTGGAAGACGCCGTCCTGCTGTCGTCGCCGGTTTTGGAGCTGAGAAAGATCCGCGTGCAAATGAACGTCGCCAAGGGCTGCCCGAAGATTTACGGTGATTCCGGTTACCTGCACCAGGTATTCCTGAACTTGATTAATAACAGCGCCGATGCCATGCCGCGTGGAGGCGAGCTGCGCATCGAGCTGCGGGCGCCTGCCGCGGAGGACCCGGGGGAAGTGGAAATGGTCGTCGCGGACACGGGTACGGGAATGGCGCGCGAAACTTTGGCGCACATTTTCGATCCCATGTTTACAACCAAGCAAATCGGGACGGGAGCGGGGTTAGGGCTGGCCATCTGTGACCAGATTGTTCGCCAGCACGCCGGGACCATTCGCGCGGAAAGCGAATCGGGCCACGGAACGACCTTTACGATCCGGCTGCCGCTGGATTGCCGCGAGAAAGTGGAAGCACCCGTTACGGCTACGGTGACGAGTTAGTCTTGAATGGTAAACAGTGAAGAGTAAATTGTGAATGCTTCCTTGCCGGCCTTCATTCACTATTTACTATTCACTGTTCACTATTCATAACCGCCCTTTGAATATGGAAACTGACAAATCGGCAAACATCCTGGTGGTGGACGACGATGAGGACACGCGCGAGTTGCTGCGCGAAGTCCTGAGTGATGATGGCTATCGCGTTAATACCTCCGGTAGCGCCGAAGAAGCCATGGAAATCGGCCAGCGGGAGTTTTTCGATGTCATCATCAGCGACATGCGCCTGGGGACGAGCCTGAATGGCTTGGACGTGCTGCGCGCTTACAAAATGGTTCAGCCGGAGTCGGAGGTCATCCTGATTACGGCCTTTGGCTCAATGGAAACTGCGATTGAGGCGGTGAAGGCCGGCGCCTTCGATTACATCTCCAAACCCTTTAAGATTGACGAAGTGCTTTTGCAGGTCCAGCGGGCGTTGGGGAATCGCAAGCTGCTGCGGGAGAATCGCAGTCTGAAGCGGCAACTGGGAACGCAGGTGCAACTCTCCAGCCTGGTGGGCAACTCCCCCAAGATGCTGGAGATTTACAAGAAAATCGCCATGGTGGCGGACTCCCGTTCCACGGTCCTGATTTATGGCGCCAGCGGAACCGGAAAAGAACTGGTGGCCAAGGCGATCCACTACAACGGTCCGCGCGCCGAACAGTGCTTCTACGCCGTGAATTGCGGCGCGCTTACCGAAACCCTGCTCGAGACCGAACTTTTCGGGCACGTGCGCGGCTCCTTTACCGGGGCAACGGAAAACAAGCGGGGAATTTTTGAGGAAGCGAGCGGCGGAACGGTTTTCCTGGACGAAGTCAGCGAGATGAGCCCGGCGCTCCAGGTCAAAGTGCTGCGAACCCTGGAAGAACAGGAAGTGCGACGCATCGGGAGTAATGAAGTCGTCAAAGTGGATTTGCGCATCATCGCCGCCAGCAATCGCAACCTGGCGGAATGGGTCGAGGAAGGGAAGTTCCGCCAGGACCTTTACTACCGCCTGCGCGTCATCGAGATTGACATTCCGCCGCTGCGCGAGCGCCTGGATGACATCCCCCTGCTCGTCGAGCACTTTCTGAAAAAGCTGGGCCGCGAGCGCGAGCACGCGCTTTCCATCTCGCCCCAGGCGCTCTCCGTGCTGATCAGTTACTCCTGGCCGGGAAACGTGCGGGAGCTTGAAAACGCCCTCGAATCCGCCCTGGCGCTCAACCGCACGGGTGTGATCGTGCCCGAGGACCTGCCGGAAAAGGTGCGCCTCGAAACCCGCGAGATCGAACGGCTGGAAGATTTCTACGCGGAGTTGCCGCCCCTGGAAGAGGTGGAGCGGCGCTACCTGGCGCACGTCTTGAAGGTGACGGGCGGCAACAAGGTGAAAACCGCGGAAATCCTGGGAATTGACCGGCGCACGCTGTACCGCAAAGCGGAGAAGTATAAGCTGCTGGTTTGAAAGACCCGGGATTCGGGACTCGGGGTTGGGGATTTGGGAGGTGGTAGCCACGGTCAGCGCATTTCTGACCGTTCTTCCTTTCGACCAGAGCGACCACGGTTCGATTATCTTCGTCCCGGTGGCTGACTCCGCGATTCAGATTGATTCCGCACAATTGCCTTCGGGGTATCGCGCGTGCGAAAAGCCCACGGTCAGGAATGCGCTGAGCGTGGCTACCAGCTAATCGCTATTGAATTTCACATGGTGCCGGGTAGGCCGCTGCCAGGCGGCCATCCCATTGGAATTACCGATCTGTCACGTGAGGTGATAAAATGCCACCAATCAGCAGAAAATGCCCCCGTCACGAGTACCTTACTTTGTCTTATTTGAATCGCATGGTGTTTTTAGGTTTGGTTTTATTCGTTGGCGGAATCTGCCGTGCGCAGCAGCCCCCGATGGACTCGCACCTCCAATGGCTCGATCATCTGGCTGGAGATTGGGTTTTGCAGGGGACCATCGCCGGCAAACAGACGACCCACGAAGTGAAAGCCGAATGGGTACTCAACCGCGAATATTTGCGTCTGCACGAGGTCTCGCGGGAGAAGGACGCCAAGGGTGGTCCTTCCTACGAGGCGATTGTCTTTATCGGCTGGGATGCCAAGGCCCAGGAGTACGCCTGCCTATGGCTCGACTCCACCGGCGGAGGCGGACTGTCCGCGCAAGGGATTGGCCGCGGCAAGCGAGCGGGAGATTCGATACCGTTCATATTCACGATCACGCCTTCCGAATCAATCCATAACACGTTTGTTTATGATCGTAGTACGGACACGTGGAAGTGGCTCATCGATGATGAAGCGAATGGCAAAAGCGAACGTTTTGCGGACGTGAAGCTTTCGAGGGCCCGCTAGGGTCCTGCCCGCTTGGCGTGCAGGTCACACCGCGAGGTCGCGGTGTGCGCGCGGATTTGAATCGGATGGGGTAATTCCGGATGAAAAGCCGCGCACCTTGAACCGCCGGTCCGCGCTGCTTGCTAGCCGCTTTCCCGAAGGCGGCCCGCTCAACGCCAAGTGGAATCGTCGAAGTGGCTGAGGTCGAGATTATCGTCGAGCACGCCCAGCGTCACGATGGCGAACGTGAAGACCTTGGTGCCTTCGTGCAGGTGCCCGCCGAAGGCCTTTTGGTCATCGGTCATCGTGATGTGGGCGTGGATGCGGCCGTCGAGCACGTACCCATTCACCGCGATCAAGTCCATCGCCCCCGCCCGCTGCGTATACGCCAGCTTTGCCGGAAGCGTGGTATTGCTCACGGCGTGGACGTGATAACTGCTGACGGACCCCACGCCGCTCAGAATCACCGCATTCTTGATCTTTTCGTTCTTGACCGCCTGCCCGAGCCCCTCCAGCAGATCGGTGTTGTACTTAAAACGAACCATCACCACACGTTTTATCTCGCTCGAAACGCTAACCACTTCGGGCACCGCTTGCGCCGCCGCGGGGGCGGGTCCGCCCGCCAGGACCAGCATCGAGACCAACAGGCATATGGTATTTTTCATCACTCCTCCTTGGGGAGAAGGGTAGTCGATGCGAGCCTTGGGCGCAAGGTGTGCCACTCAAGGAATCCCGAGTGGGGCTGGCTGGCGCAGAGCACAGATCTGCGGCTCATCAGTGGCGCGCCCAATGTCGCAGAGTTTCACGTTGCGCCAGCCCAACTTCGCGCAGGGCTCGGTCAAAGTCCCTGATGTAGCATACCTCCAGAGCTATAGATATATCATCCCAGAAGAGACCCCGGGACTTTGACGGAGCCCTGGCGTTATGGGAAACATCGCTTGCACCGCGGCGAGTGCGCGGCAATACTTATGGTATGAAAACTGCGATATCGATCCCTGATGAAGTCTACCAGGGCGCGGAGCGTCTGGCGCGGCGAACCAAGAAGTCGCGCAGCCGGCTGTATGGCGATGCGCTCAAGGAGTACCTGGCGCGCCACGCGCCGGACGAGGTCACCGAGGCGATGAACCGGGCTTGCGCCGAGGTGGGTGAAACCAAAGATCCCTTCGTTTCCTCGGCCGCGCGCCGCATCCTGGAGCGAAGCGAGTGGTAATCTCACAAGGCGAGGTCTGGTGGGCGGACCTTCCCGCCCCGCTCGTGGCGTCATTTGGGCGTGGCACGGGCGTCCCGCCCGTGAACGGTCACGGCCAAGATGGCCGTGCCACAGCAAAAGACATTACGACCTCCGCCCCGGGGTTCAGAAGGCCGGTCGTCGTGCAGGGTGACGCATTGAACCGAAGCCGCATTGCCACCGTCGTGTGTGTTCCGCTGACCAGCAATCTCAAATGGGCCCTGGCCCCGGGGAATGTTGACCTGCCCGCACGTCTCACCGGTCTGCCCAAACCTTTCGTGGCCAACGTTTCCCTGATCGTCAGCGTCGATAAGGACCTCCTCACGGAGCGCGTGGGCAAGCTACCACCCTCCCGTCTGGAATTGGTGCTCGCGGGAATCGACACGGTCCTGGGCAGGTGGCCGTAAGCCCTGAACCCGAGCACGCGGACCACATCTACGGTTTGGCGACATACCGTCAACTGGCCGCAGGGTGCGCGGAGTACAGATTCCAAGTAGACTAAACACGGGTGGCGCATACATTGCATTTGATGTATGCGTCACTTCATCATGTCACGTTAGCTGCGCCGATCTGGTGATGAATTGGTTGCTGTGAACACTGGGCGCGAGGGGTCGCGACGCGACGGCTGGGACGCATACATACAAAGCAATGTATGCGCCACCCGCGGGTAGCACTTGGGAGTTTGAGCAGGGGAGGACTATTCTAGTTCCTCGGTCCTGACCAGAAAGTACCGATATAGCCCCTCGCGGAAAGGGGTGACCAAAAACCACAACCGGCAGCGCACTTCGCGCTGGCGCGAAATTATATAGACTGTTCGTTCTTCCGAGACGGTATCTGGCATAAATCCCCTCCGTCCAACAATCATCGCCAAATTACACCCACACTATTAGCAGGTAGGCGACCAAACCATCGAATTGGGCCGACGAAATAAGTGATTTGTTATCTGAACATTATAAGGGGCTTATAAATGTTGGTGGCTCTTCCCGTTCCAAATTGAAACTTGGTGTAACAATTTAGGACGACACGCGGAGACAAAGACTGACCACCAGCGGTATGCGAATGACGGCGGTTTGGATAGGGACGCAATTCCAAATGACACCACGACCAGCTCTTTTCACCGGTCGCGCCTAAGGGCCGCGGACCTACAGAACAGGTCCGCGCTACTCCCTTGGGATACCGCAGCGCAGACGTACGCGCTTTTTGCGTTCGTCTGCGGCTTTTCGTCCTTTCGCGTGTATGAAGATGTGGATACAGGTTCGTGTGAGGAGCCGCAGCGGAACGCAGAGTACTCGTACCGCTGCGTTACCCGCTCCCTGTTACCTGCTTGACGCCGGTCATGCCTCGTGGTATTACATTCATGAGAATGTAATGGGGGGAAACATGGAATCGGCGATTACGGTGAAGGGCCAAGCCACGATCCCGAAGGCTATCCGGGACCATCTTCGGTTGAAGCCGGGGGACCGCGTGAAGTTTTTTGTCCATCCTGACGGAACCGTGGTTCTCCTGCCCAAACTCCCCGTCTCGGCGTTAAGGGGCATCCTGACGCGCCCGCGCCGGCCGGTGACCCTCGCGCGCATGCGTGAAGCCATTGCGGAGGGCGCCGCCGGGCTCCATCCCCACGCCCGACCCCGATGATCGGGCTCGACACCAATATCCTCGTTCGTTACCTCACTCAGGATGACCCGATTCAATCGCCCCTGGCCACGGACATTATCGAGTTCCGCCTGACGGAGGAAAACCCCGGCTTCATCAGCATCGTGGCCATGGTCGAGACGGTGTGGGTGCTGGATCGCGCTTACGGCCTTGCCGTCGATGAGATCGCTGCGGCTCTCGAGCGGATTCTCCAGGCTGACACCCTGGTGGTCGAAAACGAGCAGGAAGTGTTTACGGCGATGATCGCGCTTAAAGAAGGGAACGGCTGGTTTGCCGACGCCCTCATAGGGGCGCTGGGGGCCCGCGCCGGCTGCGCCCGCACCTTGACCTTCGACAGGACGGCATTGAGGCTCCACGGCTTCGAGCTTCCTTGACCGCTGACCAGCAACCTCGAACGGGCCTTGGCCGCGGGGAACGTCCATCTGTCCGCACTTCTTACGGGTCTGCGTAAACCTTCCGTGGCCAACGTTTCCCTGATCGTCAGCGTCGATAAGGACCTCCTCACGCAGCGCGTGGGCAAGCTACCATCCTTCAAACTGGAATTGGTGCTCGCGGGAATCGACACTGTCCTGGGTAAGTAGCCCTAATCCCTCAACCCAAGCGTTTGGACTACATCTACGGTTAGGCGACTATACGTCCAGATGGCCAATATTAGCGGCGTGGTAGCCACGGACAGTGCTTTCCTGTGGGTTTTTCCCTGGATGTCGAACGACTGAATTATTGTCGCGACGGCGCTTATAACAATGATCGGCGTAATGGCGTGAGAAAAGCTCACGGTCAAAAAAACGCTGACCGTGGCTCGTGGTCACCCGCTCGTGGTCAAGTTGTCCACCGGCACCAAATGATGTATAGTCCAGAAATGCCGAACCCGTCACGACCCGCATCGGAGTTCTGTAAAGACCGAATTCGGCACTTCGAGACCAAGGCCGACCACAACAAGAAGGAGGCTTTGGCTTTTTTTATCGCCCTTATCTTCTGTACTCTCGCATCACCACTATTCATAGCGCTAGGTCAGGATGTTTTTTTGAGCAAAGTGGTTCCATCGGTCCTGTCTACCGTAGCTACAGGTTGCGCAGTTTGGTTACAGCAGCGAAAGCCGCAACAACTCTGGTCGCTTTATCGAACTATGCAAAGGCAGCTCGAGAACGAACTCAACGGCTTTGAGTTTCTGATAAGCGACTATCGCGAAAGTACTGAACCCGAAAAACTACTTGCGGAGCGGACCGCCGTAATCTGCGCGAATGCTCATCAGCTTTGGGTGCCACTCATACCCAGTCCTGACAGCTTGGCGAGTGCACTAACTGCAGATCAGACTCAATTAAACCGACGGCCCGGCAAGTAGTCCGTGTGTGGAGCTTGTGGTTCCAGCGGGAGTCTTGGGAGGGCTAGAGGAAGAACATGAGTGCAGACCTAACGACATTAATTGTCACCGCTCTGCGGGTAGAGTACGACGCTGTGCGCGCCCATCTAAACGATGTTGGCGAGTCACACGATGAGCGGGGCGTTTCGTTCCGAGAGGGTTTTCTTGCGACCGCCGGCGCGAAGTTGCGTGTGGGTATCGCGCAATTGCTTGAGGCTGGCAATGACGAAGCAGCTTTGGGGGCCTTTGAAGCGGCCCGGCACTTTAAACCTGACATCATGATGTTTGTCGGCATCGCTGGAGGCATAAAAGACGTCGGGTTGGGAGATGTAGTTGTGGCCACGAAAGTTTATGGATACACCTCAGGCGCCGCAGAGGAGGAGTTTCTGCCACGGCCCGATGTCGGTGAGTCAAACGAATGGCTGCTTCAGCAGGCGTTGTTCATTTCTCAAGGCGATACCTGGGCATCGCAAAGCCGAGCCGAGGGTTCTCGGCCTCGTGTGTTCGTGGGTCCCATAGCAGCGGGTCCGGTGGTCCTCAAGAGCAGAGACTCTGCCATCTTTAAGTTCCTGCGGCGGCAATACGGTGATGCTCTGGCTGTTGAGATGGAGGGGCGCGGTTTCTTGAGGGCCGCCCGAAAGAATGACCTGGCAAGGGCCATAGTAATCCGTGGAATTTCCGACCGTATTGACGACAAGTCGTCGCTGGATGGCTCCGACTGGCAGTCCAAGGCGGCAAGCAATGCTGCGGCATTTGCGATCGCGCTGTTGACTCGGGGGAGTGATCTGTGGAACCGAAGGCCCGACCCGAGAACGGGGAGTGGCTCGGACGCTTGGGACGATTGGTACGAAACCCTTTTGTCTGAGGGGAGCGTCTTCTACGACGATCCGTGGAAGCGCTGGACGTCCGAAGCGGAGAGGGACTTCAAGAACCTAATCAAAGGTCGCTGGGATAAACAGTTTAATTACATGCATCAAAAAGCTTGGGAGGAAATAATCGAACTCTGGGAACCTCTACAGTCGAATGAGTACTTCAATGTCGAAAATCTATTCTGGCAGGATAAACCCTATTTTCGCTGTCAGATACATTCCGCCAACGCCGCCCTTTTTGTAAGCCATGCACAGATGGCTACGAGTGACGCTGATGAGAACTTCGCCCACTACCGCAAAGCGATCCACTACTTGAGAGAGGTGCTGAAAGAACACCCTTATTCGATGCTCGGCGCGTCCAGCGAAAGGCTCTCTACGGAGGATGCTCGCGCCCAGAATGAGAACTTCGTCACCACGCTCGAATTCGCAAAACAGTTTCTCAAAGGGTGGGGGGGGCTGGCGCTCCAGGTAATCGACATTAGCGAGGAGGAGGGCGAGGAAATCGAGAAGGCTGTTCAAACCCGTCTTAACGAGATTCTCTGGGTTTTGAACAGACATCCACCGCCTTGAGAGCACTCGACGCCGCCCAAGCCATTCGGGACGACTTTGTAAACGACTGAGACCCTGAAACCGACCTCGAAGACGCCACCGAGTCCGGCAAAATCGACTTCGTCTAGAAGCGTGACTAAGATCGCCGCTCCGGCCACCTGCCACCGCCTAGTCGGAGACTTACAAAGACCTTCCCGTATTCCGCAGCAGGTAGCCACCTCAGGGAACAATCCAAATGGCCGTAAAACGCCCTATTCGCCGAGGTGCGCGCGGCGCCACGGCTAATGATATTATTCCCCAGCGGGGAACTTGGGGCGAAAAAGTCGAACGTAAAACGGC
>Ga0209039_10002778_pt1 | contig 14426 bp, 13 predicted proteins | sample BogFormECP12_OM1_FD_188238 | JGI IMG/M metagenome (GOLD analysis project Ga0209039, IMG submission 188238) | Bog forest soil microbial communities from Calvert Island, British Columbia, Canada - ECP12_OM1 (SPAdes) (version 2) | ecosystem: Environmental > Aquatic > Freshwater > Wetlands > Bog ... | reverse complement strand
TCCCGACCACCGAGATGTGGGTGGGGATCACGACGCAGATGTCGAGCTACACGGCGCAGTTCATGGAGGCGCTCCCCGGCCCCCAGAACCCGAACCAGCCAGCCCCGATACAGGGCCCGCTGGACTGCGTGACGATCAACCCGAGCGAGGCGGCCCAGGCGTGGGCGAACATCCTCATGATGCCGGGCAGCGGGCGCATCGCGCAGTCGATGGCGATCCTGAGGGCGCAGATGTTGGTCCCGGTGATCAACCCGACGACGATTTAAGAGGGGAACGATGTCGAGACTGATAGAGAGCCGCCAGAAGCGGAGCACAATTTTGGTGTCCAAGCGCACCGTCGAGGACGCGCTTCGCCGCGCCAACGCCCTCGCGTCGGCGTGGATGAACGAGGACCAGAACGACCCCAAGGTCGACGAGCTCCAGAGGATTGTCGACCACCTCGGCAGCGTCATGAAGAAGACGCCGCAGCAGATGAGGGCGGACGGGGCGGCAAGCATCGAGGACTACTTCGACGACGCAAAGATGGGCGACGTCGCGAGGACACTGAAAAGAGAGGTTGACATGATCGCAAAATGGCACAGGGCGCAGCGCCCGCAAGGGCAGCCGACGAACGAGCAGAAGGGTCTGGGCTACGTCCCTGACACCGCCGTGGCGGAACGCGGAATCCACGCCAGCGACAAGAAGGCCGACGGCGCTGGGTTCGTGACCGACCGCGACGAGGCAGGCGAGCCGAAGTCGCCCGAGAAGATCGAGGTCCCACGCGTGGCGGCCAAGAAGAAGGAAGCCGTGCCCGAGGCACCGCTCGCGGCACCAGCGGCCCCGGCGGCCCCGGCCCCTGCGGCACCGCTCGACACGAAGGCCGACATCGGCAGCCTGTCCAGCGAGGCGCTGGCCAAGGCCATCAAGGCCCTGACGGGCATCAAGGAGTTCGAGACGGACAAGGCGGCCCAGGCGTTCATCGAGCAGATGGCGTCCGTGCTGAAGAACCGCCCGATCGAGCAGGAAGAGCCCAAGGCCCCGGCGGCGGGAACGCCCCCAGGCGCACTCGGCGCTCCGGCTGCGGCACCCGCAGCGGCACCCCTCCCGGTGGCGGCATCCAAGCGCCGCGCCTCCGACGGCTCCGCGTCGGCCGAGGCGTTCGTGAAGGACATCCCCCAGGCAGAGGGCGAGTCCGCCCTCCCCAAGCACGCTGACCTCGGCGACCACGCCATGGGCGGCAACGGCGACATCGGCGGCGGCAGCGGCGCTAGCACCACGCGCCCCGCGAGCCCCGCACGCGACACAGGCAACCCCGACCCCGCTGCGGCACCGACCAAGATCGACCTGGGCGGGCTCTCCATGGCCTCGTCGGAGGAAGGCGACGCCAAGACGGCGGACGACTACCGCCTGCACGACTTCAAGCTCCAGGACGAGGGCCTGGTCCCGACCGGGAGGCTCCCCGGCATGGACGAGCAGGAGCAGCACATGCACCCCGAGGGCGAGTTCGAGAAGGAAAGCGTCGCTCCCCCGCACAGCGAGGAAGTCGTCCACGCCCTGAAGAAGGAAGAGGGCGTAGACAACCCGTTCGCCGTGGCCTGGTCCATGCACAACAAGGGCGACAAGATGTCGGCGGTCAAGGCGGCCATCGCGGCGGTGAACTCCATCCTCGCGAACGCTGGCGGCGGCGCTGGCTTCGTGAACGACGTGGGCGAGAAGGGCAAGATCGTCGAGGACGGCGGCAACCTCCCAGAGGTGGCCGAGGCGCACGCGGCGAAGGACGAGGCTCCGGCAAGGCTGGACCGCCCCGCGACCACCGCCCCGATCAAGCTCGCGGCCGACATGACAGCCAACAAGGCGGTCAAGCAGTCCGAGTCGCTCGGCGACCAGCTCAAGAAGATGTACCTCGACGCGAAGTCGCTGACCCAGGTCAACGACACGCGCCCGGTCCGCGAGGCGGTGGAGTCTATCTTCCGCGCGGCGGACATGTTCGACGAGGCGACCAAGGCTCTCAACAAGCAGCAGCAGCAGGAAGAGAGCGAAGCGGCGGCGCAGGAGCTCAAGGCCAAGAACAAGAAGTCCTCGGTCTACGGCCTGGCGCTGGCGGCGGCTGAATAACAGGATTCTCGGGGACGGACAAGCCGGGTCATCGTGCTAGGGTTTCACTACCTTAGGGCCGTTAGGTTACGAGCGATGAAATGGAACGAAGGCAAGGCCGTTCCCGAGAGTGATTTCCGGTTTTCCGGATACGCGATAGTGCAGTAGATGCCCCCGGTAGGGGCAGGAGAACAACATGGCTGGAACTGGAGCAGGAACACCACCACCCGTAGGCGGGTCGTATGTCTATCGGCAGGGCACGACGCCCAACACCGAGACCGTCCTCTCGACGCGGTTCAAGATTTTCACCGACCTGGTTAACGTGGGTCGATTCATCAAGTTGGGCGTGACCTCCACGTTCAGCTACACTGAGTCGAAGCCCATCGACCCCGTCCGCGGCCTCGGCTACGGCGACCAGGTGGCCGAGCTAGTGCCCGGCGTGACCACTCCGCTGAGCATCTCGATCACCCGCACCGCCCTGTACCTGGCGAACCTCATGCAGGTTCTCGGCTACAAGGCAGGCGTGAGCGGCGCGGTCCGCTCCCTGAAGCACCACAGGTGGCCGTTCGACATCAAGACCGAGGTGGTCTTCTCGCAGCTAGCGAGCGACGACCCGAACGTCGGGCAGGCGACCCTCGCGGATGTCCCGCAGGAGGGCGGCCTGAACAACCTGGGCAACCCCGGCGTCTACTGCGTGGCGACCGTGTACGAGGGCTGCTGGATGGAGTCCTACAACACGAGCTACACCGTGGACACGGCGGCCGTCGCCGAGGACTGCACGATCACCGTCACCGACATATTCGACGTGTCTGGGAGCGTCTACGGAGAGTTCCTGGATTCGGGCCTTGGACCGGGAGACGTCACGGGACAGTCGTTGCTGTACAGCTAACCTTTCGCCAGAAGCGCAACAGGGAAGCCCCGCCTCAAGCGGGGCTTTTCTATTTTACGGGGACGACCGTCCCGGGCGCGGCCTGCTGGCTCCACCCCGGCACGTTGATCTGGTTCGTGATCACCAGCCCGTGGTTGGAGACCTCCCACCGCCAGTTGCGCTGGCTCCACTTGATGTTCTTGCGCGGCACGCGGTAGAGGTGCTTGGCGAAGAGCCACAGGAACACGTCGTCCCCGTGGGACATGGACGCGATCGCTATGCCGCACGGCAGCGGGCGCTTGTCGGGTATGATCGCCACGCGGTCGCCGATCTCCACGCTGCGGACCTTCGGGCGGCTGGCGTACCATTTCTTGCGCTCGTCGCAGAGGTGCGCGATGCCCTGCTGGCTGTATCCGTAGTCCTTCACCCAGAGCGGAATCTTCTCGCCGCCGACCACGGGCGTCTCCGACACCTGGAGGTATATGTCCACGTCGAACGCGATGAGCTGCTTGAGGCGCTCGTCCATCTCCGCCATGCCCCACGGGAGCATGGACGGCGGAACGATGAAGTGCTTCGGGTAGGCGTACTGGGCACGCCACCCGAGCGAGTGCTTGTAGAGCCGCCCCCACAGCGAGACCTCGCCGTGGATTCCCCGCGTCGCGTAGTCTATGTCGATCAAGTGCTGGAAGTTGATGGCGGCGTACATGCCGCAGGTGCACTCCTCGCAGGGCACGGGATGCTGGTCGGCCAGGGCGGCAGCCAGCCTCGGGTATTGCGTCCCGTTGTAGTGCTGGCACGTCGCCACGAAGGCGACCTTGGGCGTCCACAGCACGGAGTTCAGGGACTTCACGCCGTCCGCGTCCCACTGCCAAGCGCGGTACGCGGTGAACGGCTCCACGTAGTCGGGCACGCCGGACGTGTCGACGCCGTACTTGGCGTGGGGCATGCCGCCGCGCAAGCGCGGGGCAGCCAGCAGCCCCCTGAGGAGCGCCGACGCGGACGCTGTGGATGCCTTAGGCCTTCGTCGCAAAGGTCGGCTCCGTGACGGGCACAGGGACGATTAGCGGCTCTTGTTCGGGTTCGCTGTTGGGCAGGGGCGCTGGCAGGACGAGCGGGTCAACGACCACGATCTCCTGCGGAGTTCCGATGTAGCACATGGTTCCCTCCAAAAGTTTGGGCGGGGACCTTAGTCCCCGCCCTATATTATACGTTCCGTCAGGCTGTTTTGGCTAGTTGACCTTCTTGCCGAACAGCTTGCCGACGAGTTGGGTGGCCTTGATGCGGGTGGTCAGCGGCATCTGCTTGGCCACTTCCGTGAAGGCGTTCAGGAGGCTCCAAGCGGTGCGCGGGGCGAAGTCCTCGTGGCGCTGCTCGGTGGCGAAGTACTCCTGCGAGACGACGGGCATGAAGCGCGAGGGCATGATCGAGGACGCGAACACGTCGTGGATCATCACCTTTGCGTCCGCGTCGCTCATGCCGAGGGCCTTGAGGGCTTCGACTTCGCTCTTGAGGTTGCGGTAGTGCTGCTCGTACTTGTCGAGGGCGATGGTCAGCTCGTCCATCAGGTTCAGGCCGCTGGTGTGGCGGCGCTTCATCATGATGGTGTCGCCCGAGAACGCCATGTTGTCGCAGACGAACACGCGGAGGCCAGCGATCATCTGGAGGGCCATCGTGCGGTCGTTGGCGGTGCGGAGTCCGAGGCTGGCGCAGGTGCCGCCGATGCCGTTGAGGGTGAGGTCCATCGTGCCGAACAGGATGTCGCCGCCGCGCCCCATTGCGAACTGCTCCTTGGTCACTTGGATGCCACGGTCGTTGAGTTTGCTTTCGAGGGACTGGATCAGCTCGATGTGGGCCACGGGCTTGAAGGAGTCGGTGCCGATGACGGCTGGGAGCGCGGCTAACTGCTCGCGGGTCACCAGGTTGGCGTTGATGTGTGCGGAGAGTACTGATCCTGCTTCAGCCATGATTTTTCCCCTTTTCTGTCCTGCAATTTGTCGTCCGTTACACTCTCATTATACAACCGGGGGCGCGGGAACGTCCGGTTGGCGCAAACCTCAGTGTTTTCAGGCTTTTCAGGCCTTATAGTGATGAGCCCAGTTTACTCCAACCCCCTGCTGAGGAAGCGAGCCATGGACGCCCTCCTGGACACGATGGCCGAGGCCGACTACGAGTCCCTCGGGGCGCACAGGCGCGGCGAGCCGTACGAGCCGGAGCAGAAGGGCACGGAGTTCCAGCAGGACGCCGACCACGTGGTCATCCCCTCCAAGGACATGCACCCGCCCTCCGGCCCTGGCGACGCCGCGTTCTTCAAGGAGTCGGACCCGGAGTTCGAGATGAGCGCGAGCGGCATGCGCCGCCTGTACGCCAGGGGCGACTCCACGGAGTGGGGGCGCATCAACGAGTTCCTCGCGACCCGCGACTACAGGTGGCTCGGCCGCGTCTCCGACGGCACGGAGATGTGGGGCAAGAAGAACGAGCGCGTCGTCTATGACCCGGCGACCCGCAGGTGGGCGCACCAGGTCGGCGGCGTGGAGGACCTTGAGGGCGGCATCACCGACCTCGTCCCCAAGCTGACCGCCTACGGCTTCGACCAGCCTACCCCGAAGACATCCGCGCTGAAGTCCTGCGTCGCCTGTGAGTGCGGCGACTGCATAGAGCACAGCGGCACGCCGGAGGTTGAGATGGAGCAGCACGAGTTCTTCAAGGAGAGCGAGCCTGACGTTAAGCTGGAGGACATCGGCACCAAGGCGTCCGGGTTCGCCGAGGGCGGGCCGTTCTCGTGCATGGACTGCGTGCACCGCACGCCCCACTCCAAGGACGCGGGCGGCGAGGAGGTCGACTCCTGCAAGCACCCCGAGGTGATGGCCGACCCGGAGCTGAAGGACAGGCTCCTGCCCGACGGCACGATCAAGGTCGGGTACGACGACTGCTGCAACTACGTGCGCCCGCACGGGAAGAAGGGTGACGAGATGGAGAAGGAGGCCGACAGCGAGACGCGCAGCTACGGCATGAACCAGCCCATCGGCGGCTCCGACAACCCCACGGGCGGCAGCGACGACGAGAACGCCGACGAGGACCAGAACGCCGACCTTGGAGGGATGAACATGACATCAAGCTGGAAGTCACCGCTGCTCAAGAAGGCCCTCGTGGACATCCACGAGACCCCGACGATGCTGCCGCCCCGCGACGACATGAAGCGCCACCTCGACCAGGACGAGCAGGACGAGGCGATGCTCGGCGTCGTCGACCCGCTCGCGAAGCCGCGCAGGCCCGCGAAGCCGGAGCAGATCGACCCGAACATCCACATCGGCGCGGCGAAGATCAGGTGGAAGGTGGAGGCAGCGCCCACGGGGCAGTACAGGTCCTTCGAGAGGCGCGGCTGGCCGGGCGCGAGCTACGCGAACGGCGACGCGGCCGTCATGATCCGGTGCGAGGACGACTACGTGCCGTCGCTCGTGCGCGAGGGGAAGCACGCGCCGCTCAGCGTGTACGTCTCCCACTGGAGCGTCACGCCCGAGGAGAAGGCCAAGCGCGGCGGCTTCGTGTGGCGCAAGCTGAAGTCCACATACCCGACGCTGAAGGAGGCGCAGGCCGCGGCCGCGAAGGTGATCGACGAGCACCCGGAGCTCCACCCCGAGCAGCCAGCCGCCGCCCCCGCCCCCGCAGCGCCGAAGCAGGCGGACTACGACGAGCAGCTGGACCAGGAGGGCGAGTACTTCCTCGACCAGGTGCAGGACGCGAAGGCCGAGGCGAAGCGCCACTTCATGGAGGAGGACTACCTCCAGCAGATCGCGGACGAGTACATCCCGCCGATCACGATGGAGCAGCTCTGGAAGATCATGGGCGAGGAGTACACGGCGGAGTTCTACGGCTCCCCGTACACCAGGGCGCACGACTTCACGGACGAGGAGGTGCCGGAGGGCTGGGAGGGCACCCGCAGGCTCAACGACTCCACGGGCAACGCCGGGCGCTTCGCGTCCCTCAGGTGCCCGCTGTGCAAGTCCGCCAACACCCACAAGGTGGACGACGACACCAAGGGCTACAGCTCGGGCATGGTCCTGGCCGAGTGCCGGGACTGCAACGGGTTCTATACGACTTCGGCGCACTAAGGTAGAGGGGAACTATGCCTTTCAAGAAGACCGCGCAGGCGGTGATGACAGAGCCTCTCCTCAAGTCCGACGACTGGGAGAAGATGTACGGCGACCGCGCCTTCCGCTCGTGCGCCCTGGACGGCGACCACCCGTTCTGCAAGACCGCGTCCCTCCGCAAGCAGGCCGACACCTCGAAGTACATACTGAGCCACTGCACGATCATGGCCTCGGTGATGACCGAGGAGGAGCCGTTCGACTACCTGATCAAGCCCGAGACCTCCCACCTCGTGAACAACAACGACGACGCCTGGACCAACGAGGTGCTGAAGCTCTCGCACCGCTCGTTCGTCGGCGCGTTCAACTTCGTCGAGCACTTCCAGAACAGCAAGTACGCGAAGGGCCACATCCTGGACGCCGTGCTCCGCAAGATCAACATCGCCGAGGGCGGCCAGATTTGGGTCTACTTCTGCGACATCCTGGTCGCGACGGACGTCACCCACGAGAAGCTGGTCGAGGACATCCGCTCGGGCGCGGTGCGCTACCTCAGCATGGGCTGCGTGACCGACCTGGTCATCTGCTCCTACTGCGGCGGCCACGTCACGGACGCCAACACCTACTGTAACCACCTTTCTTTTCAGAAGGGTACGTTCCTGGCCGACGACGACGGCGTGCCCCGCCGCATCGCCGAGCTGTGCGGCCACAAGACCATGCCGAACGGCGGCGTGAAGTTCGTGGAGGCCTCCTGGGTCGCCACCCCGGCGTTCCCCGGGGCCGCGAAGAGGAACATCGTGGCCGAGGAGTGGGTGGGCCCGAAGACCCCCTACACGCAGAAGGAAGCGTCCGGCCCGTCCAAGTTCGCCATGACGGCCTCGAAAAATACTGAATACCCGCCTCTTTCATTAGGCGACGCTCTGCTTGACGCAGACCTCCGTGGGAAGACGAGGCGGTAAGGGAAAAACTATGGCTAAGAAGAACCTGAAGGCAGTTCTAGCGGCGATCCAGAAGAAGCAGGCCGACCTCGACATGATGGACGACCAGCTCATGGGGATGCCCGAGATGGCCCCCGACGCGGGCCCCGACATGGGCGCGTCCCCCGAGTTCGACATGCTGTCCGAGAAGCGCGAGCAGCTTGAGGAAGAGATTCTCCAGATGCGCGAGGGCGTTGAGCTCATCTCCCAGTGGGAGACGTTCAAGGGCGGCCCCTGGTCGGACGAGATCAAGAACCTCCTGGGCGAGATCGACATCGAGATCGCCGACATCGCCGGAGGCGAGGTAGCCACCCCCGACGCGGGCATGGGCGACCTCGGCATGGCCGGAGCGCCAGCAGGCATCGGCGCACCGCCCGTGGACATGGCCCCGCCAGCCCCGGCGGACATCCCCCCGGCGGCCCCGGAGGGCCTGGAAGCACCGCCAGCGCCCGCAGATTCAGCCCCCGCGCCAGCGGAGGAAGCAGCGCCCCTGGAGCCGCCGATGGCGTCCAAGGGGGCCTCAGAAACCCCAGTTAGCAAGAAAAATAACTACCAATCCCCTGATAAGAAGGGCGTTTTCGCTCGTTCTGACTCACAAAAGGAAGGCTCAACTATGGCAACTCCGACCCCGGCCAAGGCTTCAGCAGTGAAAGAGAAGCTGGCAGACGTAAAGTCCAAGCGCGAAGCGATCAAGAAGGAAGCGCAGCAGCGCGTGGCCGCAGCGTGGACCATCGCGAAGACGATGCTCCCCTCAGCTCCCGCCGAGGTGCAGAAGAGCGCCGCCGCCAACCTCCTCCAGAACCCGACGAAGGTGCTCAACGCGATGCTCCGCCAGACCGCGAAGAACGCGCACTATTCGAAGGCCGCTGAGTCGTTCGCCAAGTCCCAGGGCATCGACTTCACAGAGTTCGCCAAGAAGGCAGACTCCTTCACCTCCGTCCACAAGAAGACCATGAACGACCTCCTGGACGCACCCTCCTCACTCTCCGCAGAAAAGTCCGCAGTCGAAAAGGAACTCAAGGGCGAGCCGAAGAACGCTCAGTCCAAGAAGGCCGACGACCGCAAGGACGCGGGCCCGCAGACCGAGACCTACAACGACGGCCGCGGATGCGGCGGCGGGAAGCACACCGAGCCGAAGCAGATGGACGCTGGCTCCTCGTCTTCGCAGACCGAGGCGGCAGGCCGCCCCGAGAACACCGTTAACAAGTCCGAGGGCGACGGCAAGGTCGCTTCCAAGACGGCGGAAGAGAAGTGCGCCGACTGCAAGGACGACAAGAAGTGCTCCAAGCACGCTTCGGCCTCGAAGTGCGCTCACGGCAAGGACTGCGAGGGATGCGACAAGTGCGCCTCCGAGAAGCTGTCCGCAGAGAAGCACGCCGGGCACAAGCCCGACTGCGACTGCAACTTCTGCGAGAAGAAGGGCGACAAGAAGGACGCCGCCTCCAAGACCGCAGACGAGCCGATGATGGAAGGCATGGGCGGGGACGTTCCGCCGATGGGCGACGCGCCCGCAGAGGAAGCCCCGATGGACGCGGCTCCCGACGCGCCCGCAGAGCTGCCCCCGGCCGACGAGCCGCTGGGCGAGGAAGACAACGCCGCAGAGGTCCTCTCCGACGAGAAGAAGATGGTCGTCGAGGAGAAGATCGAAGAGGCGCAGGAAGCGATCCGCGCTCTTGAGCAGGAAATCCTGCAAGAGGGCGAGGAGGAGCTCGACCTGTCCCAGGTGTTCAACGAGGAGGAGATGGACGAGAAGGTCTCCGCGTTGGCCAACGAGGGCGACGAGCACACCGCTGGCAACGGCGAGGAGTACTTCACGCCGTCCGCCGCAGAGAACATGGAAGCGTCCCTCGACGAGCCCCAGATGGCGTCGATGGAGGACTTCTTCTCGCTGCGCGGCTCCGACAGCGACCCGCTGGCGCACCTCATCGCGGGAGAGATCAAGTCCGCCGCAGACGTCGCGGGCATGGACGTGATCCCGACCAGCACCGGGGAGCTCGCCAACAAGATGGAGAGCAACGAGGCCACGGGCGACACCCGTGACAACGAGAACGACCACGACGGCGACCTGTTCGCGGAAGCCATCGAGGACCAGAAGGAAGAGGACGGCGGCTTCAAGCGCGTGAAGCAGGACGCGACCAACGAGCTGGAGGCACCGAAGTCCGCAGCGAAGGCAGCGGCGGCTCCGGCCAGCAAGAAGGCGTCCGCAGCGGCACCCGCCAAGAAGCCAGTCATCAGCAAGCTGAAGGGCGTCACCGCCTCCGAAGCGAAGCCGATCGACATCGCCTCCGCTCTCTTCGGCCAGGACGAGTTCTAAAACCTCAACAAGAAAGACAAAACAGAAGCCCCGCCTAGACAGCGGGGCTTTTTGCTGCCCTGAGAATCGCTAGTTAGTTCGACAATGAGCGTGTTTTTTCAATACGCGGCCCATTAGTGAACGCGCTCCTTCTATAGTCCTACCCGCCCCCAAAGCGGCCGGATTGGAAAGGGCAAAACAAAGGCGTTCATGTCACACCCCAAAACTGGAGAAACCTATGTCACTCAAGTTGACGTACTACGGGCAGAACGACAGCGTGAACTGCACGCCAGCCGTCTACCTGACAGGCGATCCGGGAACCGACCAGCAGACTCTTACCTCAGCCGGATACCTCGGCGGCGTGATCGTGGCCATGATTGACAGCTCCGCGACCCTCACCGCTCCGTTGGCCTTCCAGTCGGCGTACGAGCCAGCGTTCGGCTCCATCGGCAACATCGTTCCGTGCGACACAAGCGCATCGGCATACGGTGCCAACGAGGGAAACATCCCTTTCGCAACCCTTCTCAATGGCCCCGGCGAGTTCTCGGGCTCCATTGGACCTTCCGGCTCCCGCAAGGCTCCCGTCGTCCGCGCACTCTGGCAGGGCAACGTTGACTTCCAGGGCTACGATGCAAACGGCGCGTTCAAGATCGGCCAGTACGTTTACGCTGGCGGCACCGCGCACACCAACATCGGGAAGTACACCGATTCCACGCACACCGCGTCAACGACTCCAGTAGGCATCTGCACTCACGTGCCGTCCGCCACTGAGCCTTGGCTCGGCATCGCGTCGCTCCTGTAAGGGCGAGGAAATCAAGGACTAGGAGAAACCACACAATGGCAAACCTCAGCAGGACACAACAGCAGACGGCAATGCTCGGTCAGCTTCTCAAGACCGCAGGCGGACGCCAGAAGCTCGCCGCATCACTGGGACCGTCCCTCCGTCGTCGTCGCGACTACATGAGCATCGCCCGCAAGGCGCTCATGGTCGAGACCCTGCCGGATGGCGCACTACCCATCTACGATAAGGAATTCGACACCGCCGCGATGACTGTCGGCTCCACGCCGGGCAGCTCCTTCGTGGAGGCGTTCGTGGTCGGAGAAGAGGGCGGGGACATCGTCCGCGTCACCAAGCCGAAGCGCGTCACCGTGCCGACGTTTGAAATCGTCTCCAACCCGATGATTCCAATCACCCAGATCAAGGAGCGCAGGTTCGATCTCGTCGCCCGCTCACTCAACTTGGCGAAGGCCGAAGTTGGTGCGCAGGAAGACGCGTACGTCTTCTCGCTCTTCGACGCGGTCGCAATCGCGGCAGCCACGCACCCGACGAACGATCCGGTCTACAACCCGGACATCGCGATCAACGCGCCCATCGACATCAACTCGATGGCGGACGGCTTCGGCCAGGTCCAGCGCCACGATCTCTCGGTCGCGTTCTGCTTCTTCAACCCGCGCGACTACACCGACTTGCTCAAGTGGACGCAGCAGAACATCGACCGCGAAACACAGCGCAAGCTCCTCAAGACGGGCGTCATGGGGTATCTCTGGGGCGCAACGCTCCTCCAGTCTCGTAAGGTCGGCTACGGCTGCATCTACATTCTGGCGGACGCTGAGTTCCTCGGTGTCATCCCAGAGCGCGTTCCGCTGACAGTGATGTCGGCTGACCGCCCTGACCTCCGCCAGATCGGGTTCTCGATCTTCGAGATTCTCGGCTTCCTGGTGTTCAACCCATCCGGCGTGCAGCGCCTCACGGTCAACGGCCGCTTCGTTGCATCCAACAACACGGGCGAGAACTAAGCTTCTCGTTTGTGCCAACAGGACACGGGCAGTGCTTCGGCACTGCCCTTTTCTTTTCCCCTGTAAATCCCTGGTTTTGCGGTATTGAAACCTTAGTGGGAGACCCATGCAGCGATCCTATCTTGTCAAGAGCCCCGTACACTTCGCGGATTTCGGCTTTTTCGTGAAGGTGGGCGACATCCTGGTCCACGACACCGCCAACGCCAACAGGCTGACGGTGTACAGGAACGGGGCGGTGGTGAAGGCCGTGGAGCAGACCACCCTCGGCATCGCCGCCATGGTGAAGAGCGAGTTCATCCAGGAGGTCGTCCAGCCCAAGCCAGCCCCGAAGGCCAGCCCCAGGCAGGAAGCCCCCAAGCAGCCCGCCCAGAAGCCCCAGGGCGAGCCCAAGCCGCTCCCCAAGCCCCTGCCCTCCAAGAAGAGGGAGGAGCAGCCCAAGAGCTACACCGCCGAGGAGTACACCCCCTCCGTCAAGCGCGGCAAGGCGCAGGGCGTCGAGGTGCCCGCCGACGAGCTCCCCGACCGCCTGAAGCAAGCCCTGGCCCTCCCCAGGACCCCTGAGATCGACGACGAAACCGTCTGATGCCCCGGAGCCCGAGGAAGCACCAATGGTGGCGTGCCGCGAGGAAGTGCGGCGGCCGCTGCTGGTACTGCGGCAGGCAGCCCGAGGAGGGCGACCTCACCGTGGACCACGCCAAGCCCCGCTCCCGGGGCGGCCAGAACCAGGACGACAACCTCCTGCCCGCCTGCGAGTACTGCAACAACCTCAAGGCCAACCTGACTCTCAGCGAGTGGCGCAAGTTCGTGAAGATGCGCGTCATCCGCAACCTCATGAGCCTTGGGTATATCAGCGGGGACCTGAGTAAAATCCGGATCACATTTTTCGGTGAAGGAAATGACAGTCCGTACGCATACTGAATTCCTGTTGCATAGACAGGAGTTTAGAATGGACACCAAGGTCTGCAAAGGTCCGTGCGGGCTTGACAAACCGCTCACCGAGTTTTACGACAGCCACCAGGGTGACGCAGTCTACAAGTTCGCTAAGTGCAAGAAATGCTGTCATGACCGCACACATGCGATCCGCACCGCCCCGGAAAACAAGGCCCGCTGGGCTAAGTACAACCACAACGCGAACGTTCGGCGTAAATATCACCTGGAGCCGGAGCAGTACGATGCGATGCTGCGAGAGCAGAACTACGTCTGCGCCGTCTGCGAGAAACCCAATCCTGACGGAAAGCGTCTGTCCGTGGACCACGACCATGAGACTCTCCAGGTTCGCGGTTTGCTCTGCAACAACTGCAACAACGGGCTCGGACGCTTCCTTGAAAACGTTGACCTCCTGCGTGCGGCGATCGCATACCTAGAGCGGAATCAGGCCGCCCAAAGCACGGCTTCCTGTTCCTAGAGTGAGGGCAAAATCCGTCCATGGCAGACTTCATCACAATCCCGCTGTACGCCGCCCTCGGCCCCGCCGACACGGACGTGGCAGACCTGGCCGTCGGGATGCAGGTCTACAACGCCAAGGACCCGGAGTACTACGGCGTCGGCGAGATCAAGAAGATCAGGGACGCGGAGTACCCGGACGGCGTCCAGCGCGAGAGGCGGCACGCGGAGTTCACGGTCAGGTGGGGCACCGAGACCACGGTCGAGCCCGAGTGGAACCTCGTCCCCGCGCAGCCCGCGCTGAAGTTCGGCGCGGTCAAGACCGCGATCAGCCTGCCCGACCTCGTCCGCCAGACGAACGCCTTCTCCAAGAAGTACAGGGGCGGCTGCCAGGCCAGGCTGCTGGACTCCAACCCCAAGGCGCTGTTCCTCCACTACAACGTGAAGTGCAACAAGGAGGACTCCGACCCGGCGGGCCACGACGTGCGCGTGCAGTTCGACGTGACGAAGGTGCAGGAGAGCCAGCAGGCGAAGGACCTCGACATCCAGGTGCAGTGCTCGTGCCCCGCGTTCCTCTACTGGGGGGCGCAGTGGAACCTCCACCAGCGCGACGGCCTCCTCGGCCCGTCCCGCCCGCTGCTCCAAGCGCCGCAGGAGAGGCTGGACCTGCGCGGGAACTACGTCATCTGCAAGCACATCCACGCCGTCTTCGAGCGCATCCTGCCGAGCGTGCAGCACAACATCGTGAAGATTCTGCGCGAGAAGGAGAAGGACCGCAAGAAGGACGAGATGGACAAGACCCCCGAGCGCCTGGAGAAGGAGCAGGAGCGGATGCGGAAGCGCAAGGAGGTCGAGAAGGTACGCAAGACCAAGAACAAGGAGATTCAGGACAAGCTGCTGGAGGCCCTCCGCAACCAGGAGGAGGCCCGCATGCTGCACGAGGAGGACCTGGA